>ERZ887849.200-NODE-200-length-66367-cov-10.689181_pt1 | contig 66367 bp, 59 predicted proteins | sample MGYA00521267_ERZ887849 | MGnify/ENA primary metagenome ERZ887849 (study PRJEB32303, sample SAMEA104408601) | aquatic metagenome | biome: Brackish water; feature: Pelagic; material: water | place: Baltic Sea | collected 2014-06-06T16:11:00 | depth 2,863 m ... | reverse complement strand
AGACAAAAACACCAATAATACTATTAATTGAAGATGATATTTCATTAGGACAAACAGTTACCGAATTGTTACAATTTAATGGATATGAAGTTAATTGGTGCCAAAACGGGCTCGAAGGGTATCATTATTTAGAACAAAAAATGCCAGACATCATAGTTTGTGACTTGATGATGCCCATTATGACAGGCGAAGAATTGTTTCTAAAAATTAGAAAGCATAAGAAATATGATGAAATTCCATTTTTGATCATCACTGCCGATATGACTTTCGAAATGAAGTTAAAACAGCTTGAAAATGGCGTTAATGATTTTATTAACAAGCCGTTTAAAATTCAAGAGCTTATTTTAAAAGTAAAGAATTTTCTTCAATATAAAAATACCTTGATTAAACGAAATACTCAAGATCCATTTTCTAAGGTAACAATCAAACTTAAAAATAAAAATTTCTTCGAAAGATTAAATGATATTATTTTAAGTAATATTAAGTCAAATCTTACGATTGAAAAAATAGCTACTGAATTATTCATTAGTAAATCGGCTTTAGATAAAAAAATCAGAAGAGATAAACAAATGAATACGACTACTTATGTAAGAGAATTCAGAATTGAATATGCAATTCGAATGATTGAAGCCGGAGAAACAAACGTGCAGCAGCTAGCCGATGCTTGTGGTTTTAACTCGTTATCTTATTTTTCAATTAGCTTTAAAGAATACACTAATATTTCACCTAAAAGTTATATTAAGAAAAGAAACTCTAATTAATTTCTTTTCATACAACCTTTTTTACTTCGTTCTCGTCTATATAAGTAGAAGTAATAATTCAATAAAAAGCGCAACTGTAAAATTAAATTCAGTTATTTGATTTTAATTACGGTTTAAGTGCTTATTTAGGGTATGGTCAAACCAGTCTATATGTTAAATATGACTTAAATCCAATGTTCAAGAACAATAATATAGATCAAAACAACGTTTCATTAGGTATACGCTTTGATTTTAATTAAATTAAGAGTTAGGTTAAGTTCTCTGTTTCGAAAAAGTACTTCAGCAATGTGGTACTTTTTTGTTTTTATACGTTTTTTTATGGATTAACTTTGTAACTTTGAATTCGTTTTTCCATTATCTGAAAATCTTAAAGTCTAAAATCTGAAAATCAAAATTGATCTCAAAAGACACCATAGAAAAAGTATTTGAAACCGCCCGAGTTGAGGAGGTTATTGGTGATTTTGTCCAACTCAAACGCGCAGGAAGTAACTTGAAAGGTTTATCTCCGTTTGTGAATGAAAAGTCGCCTTCGTTTATGGTTTCTCCTGTGAAGCAAATTTGGAAAGATTTTTCGTCAGGAAAAGGAGGAAATGCAGTAACCTTTTTAATGGAACACGAGCATTTTACGTATCCCGAAGCTATCAGATATTTAGCCGTAAAATACAATATTGAAATTGAAGAAACCGTTCAAACTGATGAAGATGTAGCGCAGGCTAATGAAAAAGAAAGCATGTATTTGGTTTCGGAATTTGCACAGAAATATTTTCATCATACGTTATTAGAAACCGAAGAAGGAAAAGCTATCGGATTATCTTATTTTAAAGAACGAGGTTTTACTTCCGAAACCATTAAGAAATTTGGTTTAGGTTATTCGCCAGAAACTTGGGATGCGTTTACTAAAGAAGCACTGGGTAAAGGATATAAGTTAGAGTATTTAGACAAAACCGGACTTTCTATTGTTAAGGAAGATAAACAATTTGACCGTTTTAAAGGTCGTGTGATGTTTCCTATACAGAGCATGAGCGGTCGCGTGTTGGGTTTTGGAGGTCGTATTTTGACCAATGATAAAAAGGCGGCAAAATACCTCAATTCGCCCGAAAGTGATATTTACCACAAGAGTAAAGTGTTGTACGGAATTTTTCATGCGAAGCAATCCATCGCGAAACAGAATAATTGTTATTTGGTGGAAGGATATACTGATGTCATTCAAATGAATCAAGCCGGAATTGAAAATGTAGTAGCTTCTTCTGGAACGGCTTTAACACCAGATCAAATTCGGTTGATTAATCGCTTAACGCCAAATATAACCGTACTTTTTGACGGTGACGCTGCCGGACTTCGTGCTTCGATTCGTGGTATAGATTTGATTTTGGAGGCCGGAATGAACGTAAAAGTATGTACGTTTCCAGATGGCGATGATCCTGATAGTTTTGCCCGAAAAACATCGTATGAAGATTTGTTATTGTATTTTGAAGAAAATGCCAAAGATTTCATTCAGTTCAAGGCATCTTTATTAATGCAAGAAGCCAAAAATGATCCGATAAAAAAGGCCGATTTGATTCGGGATATGGTCATAAGTATTTCAAAAATTCCAGATCGAATTAAAAGAGAAGTATATATCAAGGAATGTTCCCGAATCATGGATATTTCCGAAGATGTGCTTTTTAATACATTGGCGCAATTAGTCAAAAAAGACTTATCGGAAGCCAATAAACAATATAAAGAAGAACAAAAAGCATTTGAAGTTGTAAAGAATGATATTGCTGCGCCAACAGCTAAAGTGGATATTCAATATGAATTGGAACATAAAATTATCCAAATTCTATTGTTGTATGGATCTAAAGAAGTCGAATTTGAAGACAGTATTTTGACAGAAAATGAAAAGGGCGAATATACTGATGTTGCTGAGAAAAAGAATTATAAAGTATTTGAGCGCGTTTATTTGAGTTTGCAAGAAGACGAAATAGAACTAGCTAACCCCATATTTAAGGCAATTTATAATCATTTGATTACTTTTTTCAACGAGAACGAAGAGTTTGAATTGGATAAATATTTAATGCATTTACCAGAAGAATTATCTCAGGAAGTAACGTCAATATTAATGAACGAAGAGCGAGAAGTATTACACAATTGGGAAGTGCAGCAAATTTACGTCAAACAAAAAGAAGCAACCATCGGACAATATGTAACCGAAACCATCATTACTTTGCGTTGGTACTTAGTAAACAACATTATTGATGAATTAAAAAATAATTTATCAACCGAAGAGGAACAAGACAATAAAGAATCGCTAGAAATGGTAATGGCCTATTTAGGGCTTACGCATGTTTTTTCAAAAAGTCTAGGTAGGGTTTTATCGCGCTATCATTAAATAATTTCCAAATCTTTCGCTTTTTTCAGTAAGTCAACTAAGTTGGTGACGTTTAATTTTGATAACAATCTTAATTTGTAAGTGCTAATTGTTTTTTCATCAATGCCTAAAATTTGCGCTATTTCTTTATTCTTTTTTCCATTATTCAAATACCGAAGCACCTCAATTTCTCTATTTGATACTTTTTTAAATAGGCATTCCATTTTTTTATTAGAACTACTTTTTTTCTTTGATATAGTTGCGTTTTGCATAACGCTTTCTATTGTATCTTCTACTAAAGTTAATTCGGCTGTTTTATGTAAATAAGCAGCAACACCCATTTTTAAAGTAGCTTGAGCATATACTTTTTCGGCAACTAGCGTAAATATGATGATTTTAAGTTTGGGATAATCTTGTATTAAACTTTTAATGTCTCTTAAACTGGATAAGCCATTTAATTCCATATCTAATAAAAGTAAATCTACTTCTTGTATGTTGAGCACATTTAAAAGGTGTTCAATATTATTTGCCTCGGCTACACAATTTATTTTGGAATGATTCTTAAAATAGGAACATATCCCATAGGAAATAACAGGAGCGCTGTCTGCAATACACACTTTTATCATAACTAAAAAATTACAGTACTAAAACTAACATATTCAAAGTTAATCAATAATATGTAATTAGCTGTTAATTAGGATGATAATTATTTTAAACCCTCAGTAATAGCACAAACAGGTATGGGTTGCATTTTATGCTGGTTGATCAAATGAAGTCGTTCATAAAGGGTAAAAACATGCGCTTCTCGTCCTGAAAAATCAGTTGCTTTTTTCCCTAATTCCATTTGGTTCATAGCCCATTCTAATTCATCATAATTAGCGCCTATTTGGTCTTCATCACTACGATCATCACCAAATAATCCATCAGTTGGTTTGGCATCTAAAATACTTTGAGGAACTTTTACATAAGCAGCTAATAGTCTAACTTCGCTTTTCATTAAATCGGCAATTGGGCTAATATCTACCCCGCCATCGCCATATTTTGTAAAGAAACCTACACCAAAATCTTCTACTTTATTTCCAGTTCCGGCGACTAAAAACCCGTGTAATCCAGCAAAATAGTATAAAGTAGTCATGCGCAATCTGGCACGAGTATTAGCTAGTGATAAAGCAAGTGTCGTTTCATTATCCGATGCTGTAACTTGCGCTTTAAATTGTTCGAATACTGGTGTTAAATCGGCACGTTCACTTAATACATTTGGAAACCTACTTTTTAATTGGGCAATATGTTCGTTTGCTCTATTGACATGACTTTCCGCTTGATGTATTGGCATTTCAATACAAAGCGTTGGTAAACCCGTTTGCGCGCACAAAGTTGAAGTTAGTGCACTATCAATTCCTCCCGAGATGCCTACAACAAAACCCTTTACTTTAGCGTTTATAGCATAATCATGTAACCATTGTACAATGAAATCATTAATTTTTTCTGCTTGAAAAGGAGTAGAATTTGTCATTTTTTTATGAAAATTTGTAAGTCGATAACTGTATATTTGTAACCGAATTAATATTTTATAAAATTATAAAAATACGCCTTATGAAGCAATTAATATTTGCACTAATTATAGTTTCTTTATTTTCATGTAAGGAAGAAAGTAAAATTGAAGAAGCGGTAGCTCAAATTCCGGTCACTTTTAAAGTAGAACGATTTGATCAAGTTTTTTTTGGTTCTAAACCTAATGAACTCGAACAGATTAAATCAAAATATCCCTTCTTTTTTCCTGCTGGAAATCCCGATTCAGTATGGGTAAACAAGATGAATAATCCGTTATTAAAGGAATTATATAAAGAGGTTCAAGTTAAATATCCTACCCTTGGAAAAGTGGAAAGTGATCTTGAAAATTTATTTGCTCATGTGCAGTATTATTTCCCAAAATATAAAACCCCTCGTGTAATTACTTTAATAAATGAAGTAGATATGGAGGGCAAAGTTTTTTATGTAGACTCGCTTGCCTTGATATCATTAGACTGTTATCTAGGTAAAGAGCATAAATTTTATGTAGATTTTCCCGAATATAAGAAAATAGAGTTAGAAGCAAATCAAATCGTTCCTAATTTAGTGTCGAGTTTTTGTTATGGTAAAATAGCCACACCTCAAGATAGAACGCTGCTTTCGGCTATGATATATTATGGAAAAGAATTGTACATAAAAGACAAATTAATTCCAGAATATTCCGATGCAAATAAAATTGGGTATACCGAATTACAACTTAAATTTTGCCAAGAAAATGAATATTACATGTGGAGTAATTTGGTAGAAAATAAATTATTGTTTGATGCAAATCCAAAAAACGAACAGCGTTTTATTCAACCGGCACCGTTTTCAAAATTTTATTTAGAAATTGACAATCAAACACCTGGTCGAGTGGGGCAATGGTTGGGTTGGCAAATTGTAAGAAGTTACATGGAAAATAATGATGAGGTAACTTTGGAACAATTAATGGCAATGGATGCTAAAACTATTTTTGAGAATTCGAAGTACAAACCAAAGAAACAATAATAGAATAATGAAAAAATCAGATATAAAAATTACCGTAGGTTTAGATGAAAATAATGTGCCCGAAAAATTATTGTGGACGGCACAAGATGGCGGTGTGGAGCAAGAAGAGGCAAAAGCATTAATGCTGTCGGTTTGGGATAGTAAAGCAAAAGAAACCCTTCGTATTGATTTATGGACTAAAGATATGCCGGTAGACGAAATGAAGCAATTTTTTCACCAAACCTTAGTTGCTATGGCGGATACATTTCAAAGTGCAACCGCCGATGAAAAAATGTCGGATACTATGCGTGATTTTTGTGATTACTTCGCTGAAAAATTAGAATTGAAAGCATAAAAAAAGAGTCGCAAATAGCGACTCTTTTTTATTAAACAAATCCATTATCTTTAAAAACATCTTCATTAATTTGATTGATGTAGTCTAAAATTCCCTCACGTCCTATAGCTTCTAGGGAAGACGTTACAAAATATGGCGGCATTTCAGCCCAGTCGCCCGCTAATAATTGTTTTTTATAAGCTTCCACATGATTGTTCACTTTGTTTTTACCTAATTTATCAGATTTAGTAAACACAATTGCAAACGGAATTTCGCTTTCTCCTAGATATTCTAAGAATTCTAAATCAATTTTTTGCGCTTCCAATCGAATGTCAATCAATACAAAGGCACAAACTAGTTGTTCTCTATGTTCGAAATAATCCATGATGAATTGTTGAAAAACGGCTTTTGTTTTTTTAGAAACCCGTGCATAACCATAACCCGGCAAATCGACTAAAAACCAATTGCTATTAATTTTGAAATGATTAATTAACTGAGTTTTTCCTGGTTTTGATGAGGTTTTTGCCAAGTTTTTATGATTGGTCAACATATTAATTAAAGAAGATTTTCCTACGTTTGAACGACCAATAAAGGCATATTCAGGCAAACGTTCTTTCGGACATTTATCAACTTCAGAATTACTAATGATAAATTCGGCGGTATTAATTTTCATGTAATTTTATACTAAAATTCCCCATTTAAGGGGAATAGTTATAATTTATTCTTTTGCAACCAATTCAATAAAATTTCATTGAACGCATCTGGATGCTCCATCATAGCAGCATGACCACATTTGTCGATCCAAAACAACTCTGAATTGGGTAACAATTTATTGAATTCTTCAGCCACATTTGGAGGAGTTACTTTATCATCTTTTCCCCAAATAATACACGTTGGCGTAGTCATTTTAGGTAAATCTTTAGCCATGTTATGACGGATGGCACTTTTAGCAATGGTTAAAGTTTTAATCAATTTAATTCGATCATTAACCGTTGCAAAAACTTCATCTACAATTTCTTTGGTAGCAATTTTTGGATCATAGAAAACGTCTTCTGCTTTCTTTTTGATGTATTCATAGTCGCCTCTTTTCGGATAGCTTTCGCCCATTCCGCTTTCATACAAGCCAGAACTTCCAGTAATTACTAATGCTTTTACAAGATTAGGATACATCTTTGTATGGTATAAACCGATGTGGCCACCTAAGGAATTTCCAACAAGAATTACTTTATCAAAACCTTTATGAATGATAAAATCTTTAACAAATCTTGAAAAAGCTTTTACGTTTGTTTTTAAAATGTTTTGTGTGTAGATAGGTAATTCGGGTATCACAACTTTATACCCTTTTGATGGGAAAAATTGGGCTACTCCTTCAAAATTACTCAGTCCGCCCATTAATCCGTGTAAAATCAGGATTGGGGTTCCTTCTCCGGCTTCAAAATAGGTATATTTTTTTTCTTTTTTTAACATAAATACCACTTAAAGTGTTGGTTGTCCTATTCGACAAATATACTATTTTATTGCGGAAACAAAAGAAAAAAATTAGGGCATTAAAAATTGGTGGTGTTTGAGTATAATTTGTTAGTTATCAACAATTTTAAAACAATTATTAACTAATTTATTTTGCGATGATTTATTTTTTTAAAAGCATTTAAATTCTTCCATTTATCAAGTTTTAATTATTACAACTATATCAGAAGTGGTTTTTTTAGTTTTAATATCTAAAAACTTATTAACAAAGTGGTATTTTGTGGTAAAAAGTGGTAATTTTTTTCTAAATTTGTCCTTATTCAAATAGAAAAGAATTGAAAACATTAATTGGAACATACGAATGCAAGGTTGACGCTAAAGGGCGTTTGATGTTGCCTACTTCACTAAAGAAGCAATTAGGTTCTTTAGAGGAAGGATTTGTATTGAAGCGATCTGTTTTTCAGCCATGCTTGGAGTTGTTTCCAATGAGCGAGTGGAATAAGATGATGTTGAAAATCAATAAATTGAATCGTTTTATAAAGAAGAATAACGATTTTATTAGACGATTTACAGCTGGGGTTAAAATGGTGGATATCGATGCAACTGGACGACTATTGATTCCAAAAGACTTGGTTGTTTTTGCAACTATTGAAAAAGATATTGTCTTGAATTCTGCTATCAACATTATTGAAATTTGGGATAAAAACAAGTATGAAAATGCAATTGAAAACGCTACCGATGATTTTGCAGATTTAGCTGAAGAAGTTATGGGTAATTTAAATGATGATGAAGATGGAATATCATAATCCAGTATTGCTAAAAGAAACAGTCGACGGATTAAATATGCTTCCAGATGGGGTTTATGTTGACGTAACTTTTGGTGGTGGAGGACATTCAAGAGAGATGCTGAATCGATTAGGTATAAATGGAAAACTATTTGCTTTTGATCAAGATCTTGATGCATTAGAAAACACAATTGCTGATGATCGATTTACACTAATAAACGAAAATTTTAGATTCATAAAACGATTTTTACGTTTTCACGGAATTAAACAAGTAGATGGGATTTTAGCGGATCTAGGGGTTTCATCCCATCAATTTGATGTGGCCGAGCGTGGTTTTTCTACTCGATTTGATGCTGAATTAGACATGCGAATGAATCAAAAAGGTGAAATCAGTGCTTATCATGTTGTGAATGAATATGATGAACAAGAAATTTCACGTGTTTTATTCAATTATGGCGAATTAAAAAACGCAAGAGCAATGGCAAATGTTATTGTTACAGCAAGAAAGGATAAGCAGATTAAAAACTCGGAACAATTAAAACAAGTTCTTGCTAAATTTTTACCAGCACATAAAAGCAATAAAATTTTAGCTCAAATATATCAAGCAATCCGAATTGAAGTAAATCAAGAGATGGATGTTTTGAAAGAGTTCTTAGAGCAATCTTTAGAACTTTTAAAGCCAGGCGGACGTTTAAGTGTTATTTCATATCATTCTTTAGAAGATCGATTGGTGAAACGATTTGTTAAAAACGGCATGTTTGAAGGAGAACCAGAGCGCGATTTTTTTGGAAATTTTGAAGTGCCTTTCAAAATAATTGAAAAACTTATTGTGCCTTCAGAAGCTGAAATTACAATTAATAACAGAGCTCGAAGTGCAAAACTAAGAGTTGCTGAAAAAAGATAGTAGGAATGAAAAACGGAATTTACAGTTTATTAAAAGCAAAATTTCTTATCAGTGATGATGCGCTTAAGAATTGGAAATTTATCGTTTTTTTAGTGGTTTTAGGAATGATTATGATTGCTAATAATCATCAATATGATGCTAAGAATTACAAGATTACCGAGTTGACAAACCAAGTTAAAGAATTGCGTTCAGAGTTTGTAGATCGTCGTTCAGAATTGATGAAGTTAAAAATGGAATCTACAGTGGAAAAAAAAATGGAAACCCGTCAAATTTTTCCTTCTGAAGAACAGCCTGTAAAAATTATAGTTGAAAGTAAAAAAGATAAAAAGAGTTTTTGGCAAAAATTAAAAATATGGCAATAGAAGATAAAAAAATATCGTATCGCATGTATTTTGTGGCCTTCTTATTTTTTATGATGGCTGTCTTTGTTTTGATTAAACTCAATAATATACAGTGGGTTGAAGGAAAGTATTACAGAAAATTAGGCAATAAACGCACCGTTAAAAACTTTCCAATTCCTGCAAATAAAGGAAATGTATATTCTGCAGATGGAAGTTTATTAGCAACTTCAATTCCTGAATATGCGGTGTATTTTGATGCAGTAGTACCTTCAGATACACATTTTAGAGATAATTTAAAAGACCTTTCAGATTCATTATCAGTAATGTTTGGTAAGCCAACAGGTTTTTATCAGGCAAAATTACAAAAGGCAAGAGCTAATAAAAGTCGTTATGTTTTCATCGCAAAAAAACTAAGTTATACTGAACAAGTTCGTTTAAAATCATTTCCGTTATTTAATAAAGGAGCAAATAAAGGAGGAATTATAATTGAACAAAAAACGGTTCGCAAGCATCCTATTGGCTTGGTAGCAAAACGAACTATTGGTTATGAACGTTCAAATGAAGATGGAAAGGGACTTGAATATGCATTTAGAAATTATTTGAATGGGAAAAACGGCCACAGAATGATGCAAAAAATTGCAAAAAATCAGTGGAAACCTATCAGTGATGTCAATGAGAAAGATCCGCAAGACGGTTATGATATTATTTCAACTATAGATGTTTACATTCAGGATATTGCACACCATGCTTTATTAAAACAATTAGAAATTTACAAAGCTGATCATGGATGTGTTGTGGTTATGGAAACAAAAACCGGACACATTAAAGCCATTTCAAATTTAGGAAGGGGAGAAGACGGAAGCTATTTTGAAACTCAAAATTATGCCATAAACGAAACACATGAACCAGGCTCTACCTTTAAATTACTTGATTTGATTGCCGTTTTAGATGACAAAAAAGCAGACACGAGTACGGTTTATGATTCACACGGGGGATTAATAACTTATTATAAGAGAAAAGTTAAAGATTCCAACAATAGAGGTTACGGTAAAATATCATTAGCTAGAGGTTTTGAAGTTTCTTCTAATACGGTTTTAGTTCAATCGGTTTATAATAATTACAAGAATAATCCTAAACAATTTGTAGATCGAATTAATAGTTACGGATTAAATAAACCACTAGGATTACCCATAAAAGGAGAAGGTAAATCGTTCATTCCTTATCCAGGCACTAGCGCTTGGTCGGGTACAAGTTTGCCTTGGATGGCTTTTGGTTATGGTTTGTCGGTGACTCCATTACAAACATTAACAATGTATAATGCGGTTGCTAATAATGGTGTTATGGTGAAACCTATTTTCGTTAGTGAAGTAAAAGAATGGAATAAAACCATTAAAAAATTCAATACCGAAATCATTAATCCAAAAATTTGTTCACAAGAAACATTAGGTAAAGTCCAAGCAGTTTTAGAGAATGTCGTTAAAAAAGGAACGGGTTCAAAATTATACTCAAAAGATTTTTCAATGTCGGGCAAAACCGGAACAGCTCAAGTTAATTATGGCAAACCCGATATGTATTATGCTTCATCATTTGTAGGTTATTTTCCAGCTGTTCAACCTAAATATTCATGTATTGTAGTAATTCATAAACCCGATAAAACGGTAGGATATTATGGTGCCGATGTTTCTGGACCAGTATTTAAAAGAATTGCACAAAAAATATTTAACGATTCTCCAGCAACAAATCACGTAAAAAATATTGAAGCTAAGGTAGTATCGCAAGATAATAAGTACAACAACTATTACAAAGAAGTAGTTAAAGAAGGACAAATTGTTCCTAATGTAAAAGGCATGGAAGCTATGGATGCCATAGCATTGCTAGAAAACTTAGGGTTAAAAGTAAAAGTAGTTGGTATCGGAAGAGTGAAAAAACAATCCATTACCTCGGGACAAAAGATTAATAAGAATCAAACTATTATAATCGAATTATCGTGAAACGCCTAAAAGACATATTATATAGAGTTAGCATTGAAGCAGTTCATGGAGCTACCGATGTAACTATATCAAAAATTGAATTTGATTCTAGAAAAGTAGAATCAAATACTGCTTTTGTGGCGATAAAAGGCACCCTTTCAGACGGGCATGATTATATAGAAAAAGCAATTGCATTTGGGGCAAATGTTATTGTTTGCGAACAATTTCCTGAAACTATAGTGCAAGGAATTACCTATGTGCAAGTTAACGATACGAATGAGGCTTTAGCGTATTTATCGGCTAATTTTTATGATAATCCATCGGAGAAAATTAAACTGGTAGGCGTAACAGGTACCAATGGTAAAACAACAATCGCTTCATTATTATATCAGTTATTTAAAAAGGCAGGATATAAAGTTGGATTACTTTCAACGGTTAAAATTATGGTGGATACCGAAGAGTTTAAAGCTACTCACACGACTCCTGATTCACTGACGTTAAATTATTATTTGGACCAAATGGTTCAAGAAGGTTGCGAATTTTGTTTCATGGAAGTGAGTTCGCACGGAATTCATCAAAAAAGAACAGCCGCTCTTAAATTTGCGGGAGGCATTTTTACGAATTTATCACACGATCATTTAGATTATCATAACACCTTTGCCGAATATCGCGATGTAAAAAAATCGTTTTTTGATTATTTGCCAAAATCGGCATTTGCAATAACAAATTGCGACGATAAAAATGGAGTAGTAATGCTTCAAAACACAAAGGCAAAAAAAATCACCTATGCGTTAAAATCGTATGCCGATTATAAAGCACAAATTTTAGAAAATCAATTATCAGGGTTATTGCTGAAAATAAATGATAACGAAGTTTGGGTTAAATTAATAGGTTCGTTTAATGCGTATAATTTACTTGCCATTTTCGGAGTTGCTGTCGAATTAGGAATCGAAAAAGTTGAGGCGTTACGATTGCTTTCTGAATTAGAAAGTGTATCCGGACGATTTCAGTTTATTGTTTCCGATACTAAAATAACGGCTATTGTAGATTATGCTCATACACCAGATGCATTAGAAAATGTGTTACAAACTATTGAGGATATTCGTACAAAAAACGAGCAGCTAATTACAGTTGTTGGTTGTGGTGGCGATCGAGACAAAACTAAACGTCCAGTTATGGCAAACATTGCAGCTATGTTGAGTGATAAAGCCATTTTTACAGCAGATAATCCAAGAACTGAAAATCCAGAAATAATTATTCAAGAAATGGAACAAGGAGTTGAACCTCAAAATTTCAAAAAAACAATTTCCATTTTAGATCGAAAACAAGCCATTAAAACCGCTTGTCAACTGGCAAACCCAAATGACATTATTTTAATTGCTGGAAAAGGACATGAAACCTATCAAGAAATAAACGGAGTGAAATATGATTTTGATGATTTAGAAATAGTAACCGAATTATTACAACAATTAAACAAATAGAAAATAAAATTCCAATAATAAAATTCCAAATCCCAAAAGGGAGGAAAATTTAATTTAACAAAAATTTGGAATTTGGAATTTAAAAAATTTGGAATTTAAAATATATAAATATGTTATACTATATTTTTCAATACTTAGACAAAGCATTTGATGTTCCTGGAGCGGGTGTATTTCAATACATAACTTTTCGTTCGGCATTGGCTTTTATTTTATCATTGTTGATTGCTACGATTTACGGAAAAAAAATCATCAATTATTTAAGAAATCAACAAGTTGGTGAAACGGTACGCGAACTAGGATTAGAAGGACAAACCGCAAAAGCTGGAACACCTACAATGGGCGGAATTATCATTATCCTAGCGACTTTAATTCCGGTTTTATTATTAGCAAAATTGAATAATATTTATATCATTTTACTAATTGTGACTACCATTTGGATGGGAACTATTGGTTTCATAGATGATTACATTAAAATATTTAAAAAAGACAAACAAGGATTAAAAGGTGTTTTTAAAGTAATTGGACAAGTTGGTCTTGGATTAATTGTGGGAACCGTATTGTATTTAAGTCCAGATGTTACCGTTAGAAAAGATACAGTAACTTCTAGGGTAAAAATGGAAAACAATATGAAAACATCTGATTTAGAAGAAAAATCAACGGCAACTACGATTCCGTTCATGAAAAACAATGAATTTGATTATGCCGAAGTATTATCATTTATGGGAGATGATTACAAAAGTTATGCTTGGTTGATCTTTATTCCAATGGTTATTTTGATCATTACAGCGGTTTCAAATGGAGCCAATTTAACCGATGGAATTGATGGTTTAGCCGCAGGAACTTCTGCTATTTCGGTATTGACTCTTGGGTTATTCACATTCGTTTCTGGAAACATCATTTTTTCAGACTATCTGAACATCATGTACATCCCAAATGCAGGTGAAATGACGATTTTCATCGCTGCTTTTGTAGGAGCATTAGTTGGATTTTTATGGTACAATGCTTATCCAGCCTCCCTTTTTATGGGGGATACGGGAAGTTTAACCATTGGTGGAATTATAGCAGTTATTGCAATTGCTATCCGAAAAGAATTAATGATTCCGGTAGTTTGTGGAATTTTCTTAGCTGAAAATTTATCGGTTATTGTTCAAGTTAGTTACTTTAAATATACGAAAAAGAAATATGGAGAGGGAAGACGCATTTTCTTAATGTCGCCATTACATCATCATTATCAAAAGAAAGGATATCACGAAAGTAGAATAGTAACTCGTTTTTGGATTGTTGGAATTCTATTAGCTATTTTCTCATTGGTATCATTAAAATTGAGATAGCATGCGATTGGTTGTTTTGGGAGGTGGAGAAAGCGGAGTAGGTACCGCAATTTTAGGAAAGCAAAAAGGATATGATGTTTTTGTTTCCGATTATGGAAAAATAAAAGACAGTTATAAAGAAGTTCTTACAAATAATGAAATTATCTGGGAAGATGAAAAGCATACAGAAGCATTAATTCTGAATGCCGATGTTGTAATGAAAAGTCCTGGTATTCCTGAGAAAGCACCTATTGTAAAAAAGCTCATTGAAAAAGGAATTTCAGTTATTTCTGAAATTGAGTTTGCAGCACAGTTTACCAATGCATTAACCATAGGAATTACCGGCAGTAACGGAAAAACCACTACCACATTATTAACCTATCATGTTTTAAAACAAGGTGGATTAAATGTAGGTTTAGCCGGAAACATCGGAAAAAGCTTCGCCTGGCAAGTAGCCGAAAATAAGCACGATGTTTACGTGTTAGAATTGAGTAGTTTTCAACTAGATGGTATAATTAATTATAAGCCACATATTGCCATCATTACAAATATTAGCCCAGATCATTTAGATCGATACAATTATGATTATAATTTATACATCGCATCAAAATTTAGAATAACAAAAAACCAAACGGAAGCAGATTATCTAATTTATGATTATGAAGATGAAGCCATCCATAATTGGTTAAGTAAGAATACAATTAAAGCAAATAAAGTTCCATTCTCGCTATCAGAAAAGCTTGAAAATAACGGAGCATTTTTAGAAGACAACAAATTTAATAGCACAATTAATAAAGAACTATTTACTATGCAAATCAACGAACTAGCCTTAGAAGGAAAACACAACATTAAAAATGCAATGGCAGCAACTGCTGTTGCTCAGTTGTTGAACATTAGAAAACAAACCATTAGAGAAAGTTTGACTAATTTTCAAGGTGCAGAACACCGTTTAGAAAAAGTATTAAAAATACAAGGGGTGCAATATATTAATGATTCAAAAGCCACTAATGTAAATTCGGTTTTTTATGCATTAGACAGCATGACGACACCTACCGTTTGGATAGTTGGAGGTGTTGACAAAGGAAATGATTATGATGAATTAATGCCATTGGTTCGCGAAAAAGTAAAAGCCATTGTTTGCATTGGAGTAGACAACGCCAAAATATGCGATGTATTTAATAATGTAGTAGATATTATGGTTGAAACAACTTCCATGTCAGAAGCAGTTCAAATTGCAAAACGCTTAGCAGAAAAAGGAGATACGGTGCTTTTGTCTCCTGCATGTGCTAGTTTTGATTTGTATGAAAATTATGAAGACAGAGGAAATCAATTCAAACAAGCTATTTATAATTTGTAAAATTCCAAAAACCAAAAACAAATAAGAATCTATAAATAACATTTATAGACCAATTATCAATCAAAATACAACAATACAATATACAAAAAAATATGTTCGATATCATTGGTAAAATAAGAGGAGATAAAACCATTTGGGCAATAGTGTTTCTATTAGCTTTGGTTTCTTTTTTGCCAGTTTATAGTGCCAGTACAAATTTAGTTTATGTAATCGGTAAAGGTTCAACAATAGGTTATTTATTCAAACATTTTATTCATGTTATGTTAGGGTTTGCTATTGTATTTTTTATCCATAAAACACCGTATCATTATTTTAAAGCATTATCTATTTTTGGAATTCCACTTGTAATATTATTATTAGTTTATACTTTATTTAAAGGAACTGTAATTGATGGAGCAAATGCCAGTCGATGGATCCAACTTCCTTTTGTAGGTATTAGTTTTCAAACATCTACCATTGCATTTATTGTATTGATGATTTATGTTGCTCGTTATTTATCTAAAGTAAGCGACAAAGAATATTCATTTAAAGAATCATTATTAGAACTATGGCTGCCTGTATTTGCTATTTTGGCTTTAGTACTTCCTGCTAATTTTTCTACTACAGCTTTGATTTTTTCAATGGTTTGCATGCTCGTTTTCATCGGGCAATATCCCTTAAAATATTTGGGTTTTATTATTGGAGCAGGTATTGCAAGTTTGTTATTCTTCATCATGGTTGCAAAAGCATTTCCAGATGCAATGCCCAATCGTGTTGATACGTGGATGAGTCGTATAGATAGTTTTTTTGATGACAAACCAAATGACGATGATTACCAAATTGAAAATGCAAAAATAGCCATAGCCTCTGGAAAAATTTATGGCCTTGGCCCTGGAAAAAGCGTTCAAAAACATTTTCTACCACAATCTTCATCCGATTTTATTTTCGCAATTATAGTCGAAGAATATGGATTAATCGGAGCGGTCGGAATTATATTTTTATATCTACTCTTGTTCATTCGATTTATTATTGATGCACAAAAAGCAACGACATTATTTGGAAAACTGCTAATTATCGGACTTGGTTTTCCAATTATTTTTCAAGCATTCATAAATATAGGTGTTGCCGTTGAATTACTACCAGTTACGGGTCAGCCGTTACCATTAATTAGTAGTGGTGGAACTTCTCTTTGGATGACTTGCATAGCTATTGGAATTATATTAAGTGTTACGAAAAAGGAAGAAGAAATCGCATTAGATTTAGATGAAAAACGTAAACGCGACGAAGCGTTACAACAAATAATAGATGCGCAAGTTGCCCTAAATGAAGAAAAAGAAGTTGATGAAAATCAGCAAAAAATGGAGGAAATGAAGTATTCAATTAGAGAAGAATTAAGCAAAGACGAAGGAGATAGTTTGTATAACGGACAAAATCCTATGAACAGCGTAAGAAATAAAGAATAAATGCAACAACCAAGATTCATAATTAGCGGAGGCGGAACAGGAGGACATATCTATCCTGCAGTAGCTATTGCCAATGAATTAAAAGTGCGTTTTCCTGAAGCTAAATTTCTTTTTGTTGGCGCGCAAGATAAAATGGAAATGCAAAAAGTGCCTCAAGCGGGCTATGAAATTAAAGGATTATGGATTGCAGGTTTACAAAGAAAATTAACTTTTCAAAACGCATTGTTTCCAATAAAATTAGCTTCTAGTTTGTTGAAATCTTTTTTTATTATAAAAAGTTTTAAACCAAATGTGGTAATTGGTACAGGAGGTTTTGCAAGCGGTGCGGTATTAAAAGTAGCATCGTTATTAGGAATTCCAACGGTTATTCAAGAGCAAAATTCATATCCAGGAATTACTAATAAATTACTAGCTAAAAAAGCAAATGCAATTTGTGTTGCCTATGAAAATTTTGAACGATTTTTTCCAAAGGATAAAATGATATTAACAGGTAATCCAGTGCGACAAGATTTATTGCTTCAAGCAAATAAAAGTGAAGCGAATGCCTATTTTAAGTTAGATGAATCTAAAAAAACGGTATTGGTTTTAGGCGGAAGTTTAGGCGCAAGAAGAATCAACCAATTAATTGAAAAAGAATTGGATTTTTTACTGAACCAAAACATTCAAATCATCTGGCAATGCGGAAAATTGTATTTCGAAGAGTATAAAAAATATAACTTGGAAAAACTCTCAACTTCCAACTCAAAACTCGTAACTGTTTTGGCGTTTATTGACCGAATGGATTTAGTTTATGCTGCTGCAGATGTAATTATTTCGCGTTCAGGTGCATCTTCGGTTTCGGAATTATGCATTGTGGGTAAGCCTACGATTTTTATTCCATCGCCCAATGTAGCAGAAGATCATCAAACGAAAAATGCCAAAGCGATTGTAGATAAAAAAGGGGCTATCCTTCTAAAAGAAAACGAATTGAATGAAAAATTTGAAACTACATTTTCAGATATAATTTCAAATGAAAATTTGCAAACAGAATTAAGTCAAAACATAAAAAAATTAGCTAAACCAAACGCAACAAAAGATATTGTTGAAGAGATAGTTAAATTAGTTTAAATGTTTCAAGTTCCACGTTTCAAGTATATAACCTGAAACAAATCAAACTTGAAACCTGAAACAAAAATATATGAACCTAAACCAAATACATAACGTATATTTTATCGGCATCGGAGGCATCGGTATGAGTGCTTTGGCTCGTTATTTCCAAAATATCGGTAAAAATGTAGCGGGTTATGATAAAACGGAAACGCAATTAACAGACGAGTTGCAAGCGTTGGGTTTGGCTATTCATTTTGAGGATAATATCAATTTAATTCCAAAAGATTTTTACAGCGAAAATACCTTAGTAGTTGTAACACCCGCAGTTCCTGTTTCGCATTCAGAGTGGAATTATTTTTTAGAAAGAGATTATTCTATTAAAAAACGCGCCGAAGTTCTTGGGTTAATTACAAAAGATACCTATTGTTTTGCGGTAGCAGGTACACACGGAAAAACCACCACATCAAGTATTTTAGGACATATTTTATTTGAAAGTGGGGTAGATGTTACTGCTTTTTTAGGCGGAATTGTTGAAAACTATAATTCAAACCTAATTGGCTCAGGAAAAACAGTTACAGTTGTTGAAGCAGATGAGTTTGATCGTTCATTTTTACATTTGCATCCAAATGTATCTTGCATAACTTCAATGGACGCAGATCATTTAGATATTTATGGAGACGAGGCAAGTATTGAAGAATCTTTCAAAGAATTTGCAGCAAAAACATCCAGCGAAAATTTATATATAGTTCAAGGTTTACCTTTGGAAGGAATAACCATTGGAGTATCAAACGACGCAGATTTTTCGGCACAAAATATTCGTATCGAAAAAGGATTTTATGTGTTTGATGTGAAAACTCCAGCAGAATTAGTGCCAAATGTAAAATTTGGTTTGCCTGGACATCACAATTTAACAAATGCGTTATTGGCTTTCGCAATGGCAAAATCCTATGGGGTTTCAAATGATAAAATTTGTGCAGCGTTAGCTAGTTTTAAAGGAGTTAGACGTCGGTTTTCATTCCAAATACGAGAAGAAAACAAAGTATATATTGATGATTATGCGCATCATCCAACTGAAATTAACGCGGTACATCAGGCGGTTCGTGAATTGTACCCTGGAAAGAAAATTATTGCTGCTTTTCAGCCGCATTTATTTAGTCGAACCAAAGATTTTGCCGATGGTTTTGCAGAAAGTTTAGCACAATTTGATGAAGTGTTGTTGCTTGAAATATATCCAGCACGAGAATTACCCATAGAAGGAATCAATTCTAGTTGGTTATTAACAAAAATTGATCATCCAAATAAAAAATTAGTGAATAAAAATGAACTGATTTCTACATTTCAAAATTCAGACGCTTCAGTATTTGTAACAATTGGAGCTGGCGACATTGGCGAGATGGTAAAAGATATTAAAAAAGCGCTTTATGAGAAGGATTAATTGGCATAGTATACGTTTAGTGATGATCATTTTTACAATGATTTTCTTGTATTCTTTTTCTTTAAAAAGGAATATAGTGCGCAAAATCAACAAGATAGAAATTAAATTTGAGTCGAATGAAAACATGTTTTTAACACATCAAATGGTTAATAACTTGTTAATACAAAATTTAGGAGGTGCTTCAAGAATACAAAAAGATAAAGTAGATTTGAATAGTTTAGAAAATTCTCTAAATCATCATGAGATGATTGAAAAAGCAGAAGTTTTTTCTACAATAGATGGTTTTCTAAATACGCGTATTACTCAAAAGATCCCTATACTAAGAGTTGTTTCTGATAATGATAGCTATTACCTTGATAGAAAAGGAGGTAGAATTTCATTGTCAACAAATTTTTCGGCACGAGTTCCCCTAGTTGTTGGCGAATTCAGTAAAGAAAAAAGTAAGTCATATTTGAATTTATTTAATGAAATTAACAAAGATGATTTCTTAAGTAAAAACATTACTGGCGCACAAATCATGCCTTCGGGAAATGTGGTGTTAACCAACCGTAGTTTTGATTATAAAATTGCTTTTGGGAAACCAATTAATGTAAAAAAGAAGCTCAAGAATTATAAAGCTTTTTTTTATCACGCAATAAAAGACACTTTGATTAATGAGTACAAAGAGATAAACTTAATGTTTACACAACAAGTGGTTTGTAAGAAATAGAATAAATTATGAACAAAGACAACATCGCAGTAGGATTAGACATTGGTACAACTAAAATTGTAGCAATGATTGGTAAGAAAAATGAATACGGAAAGCTAGAAATTCTTGGTGTAGGAAAATCTAAAAGTTTAGGTGTTCATCGAGGTGTTGTTAACAATATCACACAAACAATTCAGTCGATTCAGCAAGCAGTTTCAGAAGCAGAAAACGATTCAGGGTATAAAATTAATGATGTAGTTGTAGGAATTGCTGGGCAACACATTCGCAGTATTCAACACAGTGATTACATCAGTAGACCAAATTCAGAAGAAGTAATTGGCGATGTTGATATTGATACACTTATTGGTCAAGTACATAAATTAGCAATGTTGCCAGGCGAAGAAATTATTCACGTTTTGCCTCAGGAATTTAAAATTGATGGACAAGCCGAAATAAAAGAACCTATTGGAATGTATGGCGGAAGACTAGAATCTAGTTTTCATGTTGTGGTAGGACAAGCAGCTTCAATTCGCAATTTAGGCAGATGTGTAAAAAGTGCCGGATTAGAATTATCTGGATTAACCCTAGAACCATTAGCTTCTGCAGATGCTGTTTTGAGTCAAGAAGAAAAAGAAGCGGGCGTTGCTTTAATTGATATAGGAGGTGGAACTACTGATTTAGCCATTTTTAAAGATGGTATTATCCGTCACACCTCAGTTGTTCCGTTTGGAGGAAATGTAATTACAGAAGATATTAAAGAAGGTTGCTCGATTATTGAAAAACAAGCTGAGTTGTTAAAAACTCGTTTTGGATCGGCATGGCCAGGAGAAAATAGAGACAACGAAATTGTTTCAATTCCTGGATTAAGAGGAAGAGAGCCAAAAGAAATTTCGTTAAAAAACTTATCAAAAATTATTCACGCTAGAGTGGTGGAAATTATTGAACAAGTTTATGCTGAAATTAAATTATACGGTCACGAAGATCCAAAGAAAAAATTAATTGCAGGGATTGTTTTAACAGGAGGTGGCGCTCAGTTGCAACACATTAAACAGCTTGTTGAATATATTACTGGAATGGATACCAGAATAGGATATCCAAATGAGCATTTGGCTGGAGATTCAAACGAAGAATTATCAAGTCCATTGTATGCAACTGCAGTTGGTTTAGTAATGAACAGTATTCGAAATAATACAAAAAGTGCTACGCCATTTGTAGAAATGAAAAAAGAAGAACCAGAAGTGGTTGCACGACCTCAAGTTGTAACAGAAACACCTGTTATAGCTGAAGATAAAGATGAGTTACAGGCTACTCATTCTACACATCAAGAAACAACCGACGAGAAAATCAAACGTTCGTTTTTTGATAAATATATAGATAAGATTAAAGAATTTTTAGATAACGCAGAATAAAAGGAACTACTATGTCAGAATTTGGAAACATTTCATTTGATTTACCTAAAAACCAATCGAACGTAATTAAAGTAATTGGCGTTGGAGGGGGAGGTAGTAATGCCATAAACCACATGTTTAAACAAGGCATTAAAGGTGTTGATTTTATAGTTTGTAATACCGATTCTCAGGCATTGCAAAACAGTCCTGTACCCAATAAGATTCAGCTGGGTGTAAATCTTACTGAAGGTCTTGGTGCTGGAGCAAATCCTGAAGTAGGTCAACAATCTGCAATCGAAAGTATTGCCGAAATCGAAAAAATGTTAGATAGTAATACCAAAATGGTTTTTATCACCGCTGGAATGGGTGGAGGAACTGGAACCGGTGCTGCTCCTGTTATTGCACAATTAGCAAAAGACAGAGACATTCTTACCGTTGGTATTGTTACAATTCCTTTTCAATTTGAAGGAAAAGTTCGCTCTGAGCAAGCGTTAGCCGGAGTAGAACGTTTACGTAAACAAGTAGATTCTTTAGTTGTTATCAATAATAATAAATTACGTGAAGTATATGGAAACCTTGGCTTCAAAGCAGGTTTTTCTAAAGCTGACGAAGTTTTAGCAACAGCCTCAAGAGGAATTGCCGAAGTAATTACACATCACTATACACAAAATATTGACCTTAAAGATGCTAAAACCGTATTATCAAATAGCGGAACAGCAATCATGGGATCAGCAGCTGCATCTGGAGAAGATCGTGCTAAGCAAGCAATTTCTAGTGCTTTAGATTCTCCTTTATTGAATGACAATAAAATTACAGGTGCTAAAAATGTATTATTATTAATTGTATCAGGTACTGATGAAGCTAATGAAATTACCATCGATGAAATAGGTGAAATCAACGACTATATTCAGGCTGAAGCAGGTTTTAATGCTAATATCATCATGGGAGTTGGTGAAGAAGAAACATTAGGTGATGCTATTTCTGTAACCGTTATTGCAACAGGATTTAATGTAGAGCAACAAGCCGAAATTGTAAATACGGAGCCAAAAAAAATAATTCACTCGCTTGAAGACGACCAAAAAAGTGTTCATGTTTTATTGAATGACACGATTGCATCACTTTCAGTGAATGAACCTATTTTTGAAGTACCTGAGTTGAATGAAGTAATTGCCAAAAGTGAAGCTCCTATTGTTGAAGAAATAACACAAAAAATTGTATTTTCATTAGATGAAGTAGAAGAGCCTGTTTTTGAAATTAATGAATCTGTTGCTACAATTGATTTAGTACCTACAACAGATTTTCTTAAAAATATTGAGGTAACTTTCGAAATTGTAGCTGCACCCGCACAAAACAATTTTGAAATTATCACACCACAAATTAGAGAAATTCAGGTTATAGATCCAGAATTTGTAATAGCAAAAGAAGATTTTAATTTTGAATTGGATTTATTTGATATTAAATCAGAATCCCAAGTTGAAAACACCATAGTGTTTGATTTAACTGAGGAAACGCGTTCATTAGAAGTGAAAGATCTAATAAATGTTGTACCAGTTACTGAAGTGAATCAAAACGGTATTATTAAATATTCATTAGAAGACTATTTAGAAATAGAGACTCAAATTGAAGCAACAAAAGAGGTTAATATGGTTAATGAACCTGTTGACGAAGAGCTCAATTTTACAATGAAAAAAGAAGTTGAAAAACTTGAAAATAACATTCATTTTGATGCGGTTTCACCATTAGAAATGTCTATCGAAGAAACATTAAAATTTAGAGCCGAAGAACGTAAACTTAAAATGAAGGATTTCAATCATAAATTCAACAACAACAACGCGCAAATTGATGAATTTGAGAAAGAGCCGGCCTATAAAAGAATGGGAATAGATGTAACATCTGCACCATCATCAAACAATAATCAATCTAGAATGTCTTTAGGAACAGATAGTAACGATGATATATACAGCTTCGTTCAAACAATTCCTTCCTTCATGATAATGTAGATTAATTTACAATAAACTAACCTATCTCATAAGACCCGAAGAGCAATTTTCGGGTTTTTTTGTTACCTTTGCAAAATAAATAAACAATAAAACACCAACAATAGATATGAGTTTAGAAGTAAAAATCATGGATCACATGAAAGAAGCCATGAAAGCAAAAGATTCAGTCGCTTTAGAAGCCTTAAGAGCTATAAAGTCTGCAATAATTTTAGCCAAAACTGAAGTAGGTGCTGCAGATGGTTTGTCAGAATCAGACGAAATTAAAATGTTACAGCGTTTAGTAAAAATGCGTAAAGACAGTTACGAAATTTTTACGGCACAAAACCGTCTCGATTTAGCTGAACCAGAATTAGCCCAAATAGCAGTTATCGAAAAATTCTTACCCGCACAATTATCAGAATCAGAAGTAGAGGCAATTATTTCTAAAATCATTGCAGAAACAGGCGCTACAGGAATTGCTGCTATGGGAAAAGTTATGGGCTTAGCTTCAGCTCAAATAGGTGGACAAGCAGAAGGTAAAGTTATTTCTGGAATTGTTAAAAAACTTTTAGTTTAAAAATAGAGAATATAGAAAATAGATTAAGTCTATTATCCAAAGTCTAATAATCTATTATCTAAAAAAAACGGCTTCGTAGTTCAACTGGATAGAATGACGGATTTCGGCTCCGTTGGTTGCAGGTTCGAACCCTGCCGAGGTCACTAATAAATACTTTAAACAAAAAAAACGCCAAATTTGTTTGTGCGTTTTTTTTATTTTTAAATTAAACCTTTGAGGAAAATAAAGTTTATTATTTAGTTATTTGCTTTAAATCAGCAATAGTTGCAATTGGATCCTGCGCGCTAAAAACATAACTTCCTGCTACTAAAACATCTGCACCAGCATCGACTAATTGTTTTGCGTTTTTATTAGTAACGCCTCCGTCAATTTCAATTAACGTAGCAGCATTTTTTTTGTTGATTAAAGCTTTTAGTTTTTCAACTTTTGCATACGTATTCTCAATGAATGATTGCCCTCCAAAACCTGGATTTACACTCATAATACATACTAAATCTATATCCTGAATCACATCTTCAAGTAAGTCTACGTTAGTGTGTGGATTTAATGCTACCCCAGCTTTCATGCCTTCTGCTTTTATCGCTTGTAATGTTCGGTGTAAATGGTTGCATGCTTCGTAATGAACCGTTAATACATTTACTCCTAATTTAGCAAAAGTTGAAATGTATTTGTCAGGATCTACTATCATCAAATGCACATCAATCGTTTTTTTGGCATGTTTGTTAATAGCATCTAAAACGGGCATTCCAAAAGAAATATTCGGCACAAAAACGCCATCCATAATATCAATATGAAACCAATCGGCTTCACTGGCATTAATCATTTCAATGTCGCGTTGTAAATTAGCAAAATCAGCTGCAAGCACTGAAGGAGCAATAAGTGTATTTTTCATGTTGTAGTTATGTTGTTTATTGTAGATTTCAAAATTCGTTGTTTAACATTGAATATTCAATCTTTTTGCAAATGTACAAATTATAAACTTTCATTTTTAGAATTTTGAATATTCAACTTGGAATGTTGAATTTTGAGGGTTTTTTTTAAAAACTCCGGAAACCCGAGCAAAGCGAACAGACTGGAGTTTTATTTGCCTAAAAAAAATGAAACTCCGGTAATCAGCCGGAGTTTCAATCATCAATCAAAAAACGAACAGTTTTAAACTGTTGTTACTTTTATAGAAATCCCAAAAATTAAATTCCAAATCCCAACTTTGGAATTTGGAATTTTTTTTTTTGAAATTTAACCCAAATAGGTTTTCAATATTTTACTTCTTGAAGTATGTTTCAATCTACGGATAGCTTTTTCTTTAATTTGACGCACACGCTCGCGAGTTAAATCGAATGTTTCGCCAATTTCTTCTAACGTCATTGGATGCTGATCGCTTAAACCATAATACAAACGAACTACATCCGCTTCTCTTGGAGTTAAGGTTTCTAAAGCACGTTCAATTTCAGTTTGAAGTGATTCGTGAATTAATTCTCTATCTGGATTTGGAGATTCACCAGAACGCAACACATCGTATAAGTTAGAATCTTCTCCTTCTACTAAAGGCGCATCCATTGATAAATGACGTCCAGAGTTTTTCATAGACTCTTTTACATCATTTACGGTAATGTCTAATTCTTTGGCAATCTCTTCAGCAGATGGTGCACGCTCTTGCGATTGTTCAAGCAAGGCATACATTTTGTTGATTTTATTGATAGATCCAATTTTATTTAACGGTAAACGCACAATTCGAGATTGTTCAGCCAACGCTTGTAAAATCGATTGACGAATCCACCAAACGGCATAGGAAATGAATTTGAAACCACGTGTTTCGTCAAAACGTTGCGCAGCTTTTATCAATCCTAAATTTCCTTCATTAATTAAATCTGGAAGTGTAAGTCCTTGATTTTGATATTGTTTTGCAACTGATACCACAAAACGTAAATTCGCTTTTGTTAATTTTTCTAAAGCTTTTTGGTCTCCCGCTTTAATTTTTTGAGCTAATTCTACTTCTTCATCAGCAGTAATAAGGTCAACTTTTCCAATTTCTTGTAAATATTTGTCTAAAGAAGCAGTTTCACGATTAGTTACCTGCTTGGTAATTTTAAGTTGTCTCATTGAATTTCCTTACTTATTAAAAGTTCTGATAGTTATACGTAGAGTATGAAAAAAAAGTTACAAAAAAAATGCAAAAAGTTAAACACCAACTTCAAAATTCAATTTCTAAATCTATTGATTACAATTAAATAAGACATTAAATAATTAAATCTCTAAAAAATTGGCAACATTTTTACCCTTCCACTGCCCTATAAATTTATATGGAATAAATCTTGCAAACAACTCTTCTTTATACCATTTTAGTTTTCTGGTAAGACGAACCACCTCTTTATGCTTTTCATTTTTATAGGCATAATCGATCATTTCTGCTTGGGTTTTCCAAATGCTTAAAGTCGCTTGTTGGATTAAAGGCCATTCGCCAACGCCTATTGACAGCGCTAATCCATCGTACTCTTCTAAACTTTTACTTACTTGGCCTACTTTTCTCCAAAAAGAAATCAATTTTGAAAACCGAATACTGGCTCTTGTTAAAACCATAACTGGTTTATCTAAAGCCAAAGTAGCATGGGAAACAAAGGGTTGTTTTCCATCCCATTTTCCATGTGCTTCTGCTGCGTGTGCAAAAACGGTGAATGACTCGGCGCTTCTCGATTTATAATTGTTAAAAAATGAATTGTTTTCAAAAAAAGCAGTAGCCTTTATTTCTGATTCCCAAATGCATAATAAGGCATAAGTACCAAAGTTGGGTTTTGAACTAAAACCATTTTCAGCACCTGAACCCAGCAGTTTGTAGAAGACTAATCCTTCAATGTTTTTGAAATGTGCATGACCTAATTGCATTTGCGAAAATGCCCAAAGTTTATTGGAAAAAGTTTCCAATTTAAAAAAAGTACAAGTGGTTATTTGGCTCATTAGTTTGTATTATATTTTAGAAGGATTTATGATCCATCCTTATTTAGATTTCTTTTTTCAACTACAACTATTTGTACGCCCATTGGAACTAGTTTTTCAAAAGCAAAAATTGGAAATGTAATCACTTTTAAAAACACAAGCGACCAAAAATGTTTAGACATACTGCCAGACCAATCGACTCCTTTTTTTTGCATTTTGCCAAGCCACCATAGGGTAAACGCATCAAGAGTTCCGTATCGTAAATGTTTTTTAATTTCCCATTTGTCATTTTGAAACAAAAGGTCAAAACTTTTTTTGGTTGGTAACGAAATGTGCCTTGGACTGTGCCAACCTTGCCAATACGATTTTTGAATTTTTGCGCTAATGCTATTATAATCAGGTACTTCAATAATTAATTTTCCTCCAGATTTAAGACAATTATAGAGTGCTTCTATGGTTTGACTCGGGTTATAATCGTGTTCCAAATAATGCCAAAGTGTAATTACATCAAATTGTTTATCAGAAACATAATCTTCAATCGCTATTTTTTTAAGTTCTAAGTTGGGAAAACTTTTATCTTTCCAGCCTGAATCTGAAAAATCAATTCCAGTGCAATTTGCTTTTGATTTTTGTTCTAAAATTTCCAAAAAACTTGGATTGCCACATCCTACATCAAGAACATTAAGGTTAGGATTGTTTTTTTTAAGATGTTTTTTTACAAGAGTAACACGTTTTAAATCTAATTTTTTTTGACTATTGGTTACAAATGAACTGTACTTTCCCCAGGCTTCGGCTCCTCTATAAGGCAAGTAATTGTCTGTATAATAATGCTCTAATTGTTCAGTTGTTACTGGATTTGTTAAAAATACGGCTTCGCAATTAGTACAAATATCAAATGTATAAAGCTCATTATTTGGCTCATGCATTAGCGCATTTGTAGATAGGTAAAAAGAACTTTCGGTTTTTTTACAAATCGGGCAATTGGCAGCATTTTTAGTTTCCATTCGATAGTTTAATTTATGAACAGCTTATGAAAAATATATAGAATAAACCAAAGTAAATATAAAACCTTATGCAATAAACTAGGATATTTATTCAGATGCTTGCTGTTTTATGCGTTTGCGATTTTTGTCTGCTTTAAGGCAGCTTGAATATATTTTCTCTTAATAATCAACATTCCAAAACTTTCGCCACCTTCTTTTCCTACATTTTTGTGATGCATTTTGTGTGCTCTACGCAACGCTAAAACATAGACATTTTTTGTTTTAGTTAGCACCTTGAAACGTTGGTGTATTACTAGATCATGTACTACAAAATAAGCTAAACCATAGAGTAAAATTCCAAAACCAACCCAAGTGTACCAAGCATATTGGTTCATCATTCCTAACATAATAAGTAGCCAACTTGGCACGGCATAAATGATAAAAAACAAATCATTTCGTTCAAACCAACTTTTATGGTCTTTTTTGTGATGGTCTGCATGAAAATACCACATAAAGCCATGCATAATGTATTTATGATTTGCCCAAGCCGAAAATTCGGTTAGAATAAATGTAACTAAAACAATGCTACAATTAATTAGTATTTCCATGTTAAATAAATATAAATAATGAAGTAAAAAATATAATTTGTAAAATCAATATAATCAAAGACACCGTTCGATTGCTTTTAATTAGGATAGGATAAAAAAAGTACGATATAAAAAAAGCAACTCCAATCCAACCCAAGTAATTATGAATACTAGGTAGTCCACTTTCAAATTGCCAAAAATCGAGTTTTGGTGCTACTTGTTCTATAAGCAAATCAATTAGTGTAACTAGTAAAGCAGCTACAACCAATACCGTTATTTTGTTTGCAAAGATACTACTTACTATCCTGATTCCAGCACAAATAAGCATTGCCCAATTGATAGAAATGATTAGCGGAACTTCAAGTAATTTAATTCCTAATCCATCGCCATAGGAATATTTTCCAAAAATTAAACCGGTTTTTACGCCAATTACTTCAATAATATAACCTAAAAAAGCTATGGTAAAAAAGGCTAATAAGAATTTTTTGTCGGCTACAGGAATGTGAATTAAAAAAACAAAACAAGTAAACAATAAGGTGTACGGTGTAAAAGGACTAAAAAAAGTAGGATTCATTACAAATCCGATTGAACCTGAAACATAAACCAGAATCAAGAAATATAAAAAATAAGATTTGTACGTTTCTTTCATTTCAATTCTTTTTCTACTATAAGTTGACTGGCTATTTTTGCACTAAAAAGACATAATGGAATCCCTCCGCCAGGATGCACACTTCCACCTACAAGAAACAAATTTTTAATGCTTGATGAAAAATTAGCATGTCTTAAAAATGCCGCAAATTTATTGTTACTCGAATTGCCGTAAAGCGATCCGCCGTATGAAGAGGTTTGGTTTTCAATATCAATGGGACTTAGTGTACTTTCTGAAATGATGTATTTTTCAATATCAGTTTTCAACATCGCATTAATTTTAGCAACAACATTTTTTCGAATAGTTGCTGCATAATCTATACTTTCGTTTTTATTGTGCGGCACATTGACCATTACAAACCAGTTTTCGCAACCTTCTGGCGCATCATTTTTACAATATTTTGAAGTGATATTGATGTAAACCGTAGGATCATCAGTTGGAAATTGTTTTGAAAACAAATGATCAAATTCTTTTTTATAATCATCACTAAACAAAATATTATGTAGTCCTAACGCCCCAAATTCTTTATTAATTCCCCAATAAAAAACATAAGCACTACTTGATTTCTCTTGTTGAATTAGCTTTTTAGGAGTATAAGATTTTGGCAATAAATACTTGTAAAGCACATGAATATCTACATCACTTCCAACAATATCAAAAGGATAATTGACTCCGCTACTTTTAATTGCAGATATGCGGTTATTAGATCCTACGACTAGGGTTTCAACAGCTGCATTATAATTGATAGTTACATTTGCTTCTTCAGCGAGATTAACCAAATGTGTTGTAATTTGATGCATGCCTTTCTTAGGTAAAAAAGCCCCAAGATTAAACTCTAAATGCGAAATCATATTCATCAAAGCCGGCGCTTTATAGGGATTTGAACCATTATAAGTCGCAAATCGATTAAATAACTGTACCGTTTTTGGATTGGAAAATGTTTGCGAATTTTTTTCGTTCATTGTACTGAATAATCCTAAAAATGGAGAAAATAATATCCCTTTAAAAGTCTTAAAATTAATAAAATTTTTCAGTTGATGAAGCGATTGTTTCAAAAACAAATCTTCTGTAGTTTTAAAATAAAAAGCGTTGCGTTTGATGTGTTTTAAAACCGTTTCTTTTTTTTCGTGTAGTTTTAAATGCACTTCCTGTGCAAAATCTTCCAAATTAGCAGATGCTTTTAGTTGCGTTCCATCCGAATAAAAATAATTGGTAATGACATCTAATTTCTGATATTCAAATTGATGAGCGCTAACTTGTAAACTAGTCAATTCATCTATTAACGAAGGCATTGTAAATAAGGAGGGCCCTTTATCGAACCGAAATCCATTTATATTTAGTTCACTCAATTTCCCTCCAGGATAACTATTTTTTTCAAAAATGGTTACCTTAAACCCTTGATTAGCCAGTCGAATTGCCAATGCAAGACCACCAATTCCAGCTCCAATTATACCAACGGTTTTTGTCATTATATTTTTAAATAAAATAGTGACGTAAAATTAATTTTTTACTAAAGGTTAAAAGTATAACAAAAGTTAAAAAATTCCTATAAATATAAAAATCAATTACTAACAAAAAACTTCAAATTTATACTTGTTTAAAGATAAAAACCCCAATTTAGATTATAAATTGGGGTTTTTGGTAAACTATAAAAAAATAAATTATTCTTTTTTCTCTTCTCTTGGAGGTCTTGGTAAAAGTGCTTTTCTTGACACTTTTTCTTTTCTAGTTTTTGGGTCAAGTCCTAAGTATTTCACTTGGAATACATCGCCCATATTTACTACATCAGTAACGTTTTCTGTACGTTCCCAAGCCAACTCAGATACGTGTAATAAAACTTCGTTTCCAGGAGCATCTGTATATTCTACAACAGCACCAAAATCTAACATTTTAATTACTTTTACTTCGTAAGCTTCTCCCATTTGTGGTTTGAAAATGATAGAATCAATTTTAGCCAATACTGCAGCAATTCCATCAGGATCAGTTCCAAGGATTTCAACTACACCTTGCTCGTCTACTTCGTTAATAACGATAGTACAACCCGTAGCTTTTTGTAATTCTTGAATTACTTTTCCACCAGGTCCAATTAAAGCACCAATGAAGTTACCAGGAATTGTTCTCATGATAATTTTTGGCGCATGAACTTTAACATCAGCATTTGGTTTTTCTAATGTTTCCATTAATTTTCCTAAGATATGTAAACGGCCATCACGAGCTTGAGCCAAGGCTTGCTCCATAATTTCATATTTCAATCCGTCAATTTTGATATCCATTTGACAAGCTGTAATTCCTTCAGAAGTTCCAGTTACTTTGAAATCCATATCTCCTAAATGATCTTCATCACCTAAAATATCAGATAACACTGCAAAACGTTCTCCGTCAGTAATCAATCCCATCGCAATTCCAGAAACTGGTCGAATCATTTGAATACCAGCATCCATTAATGATAATGTTCCAGCGCAAACAGTAGCCATTGAAGAAGAACCATTCGATTCTAATACTTCAGAAACTACACGAATGGTATAAGGACAATCAGCAGGAATCATGTTTTTCAACGCACGTTGTGCCAAGTTTCCGTGACCAACTTCTCTTCTTGAAGTTCCTCTTAATGGACGCGCTTCTCCTGTAGAAAATGGTGGGAAATTATAGTGTAAATAGAATTTTTCTTCTCCTTGTTCAGATGGCGAATCTATTTGGTTCGCTTCTCTAGAAGTTCCTAAAGTAGCTGTAGCCAAAGCTTGAGTTTCTCCACGTGTAAACAATGCCGATCCGTGAACCGATGGTAAGTAATTTACTTCACTCCAAATTGGACGAATTTCAGTAGTTTTTCTACCGTCCAAACGTGTACCTAAATCTAAAGTTACATTACGAACCGCTTCTTTATTGGTTTTATAGAAGTATTTAGAAACTAAATCTCCGTTTTCTGCTAATTCTTCTTCAGTAAACAAAGCTTTAACTTCTTCTTTTACAGCGTCAAATGCACCTGAACGCTCGTGTTTAGCCGAACCTTTGCTAGCAATAGCATAAATTTTATCATAAGCTGCCGCTTTTACTTTAGCGTAAATAGCGTCGTCCGTTTTTTCAGTTTCATATATACGAACTTCTTTTTTTCCAAATGCTTGCGCCAATCTTTCTTGAGCAGCAATTTGAACTTTAATATGTTCGTGAGCAAATTTAATAGCTTCTACCATTTCAGCTTCTGAAATTTCTTTCATTTCTCCTTCTACCATTGCGATAGAATCAGTTGAAGCTCCAATCATCATATCAATATCTGATAATTCTAATTGTGCACGACTTGGATTGATGATGAATTTACCATCAATTCTTCCAACTCTAGCTTCTGAAATTAACGTTTCAAAAGGAATGTCAGACAATGCAAGAGCTGCCGAAGCTGCTAATCCTGCTAAAGCATCTGGCATCACGTCTTCGTCATGAGACATTAATTGAATCATAACTTGTACTTCAGCATGGTAATCAGATGGGAAAAGTGGACGCAATACACGGTCAACTAAACGCATCGTCAATACTTCGCTATCACTTGGACGTGCTTCTCTTTTGAAGAAACCACCAGGAAAACGACCTGCTGCTGCAAATTTTTCACGGTAATCTACCGTCAAAGGTAAAAAGTCAATGCCTGGGCTTGCTTTTCTTGAAGAAACAACTGTACCTAATATTACAGTATTTCCAATTCTTACTACTACAGATCCGTCTGCTTGTTTAGCTAAACGACCTGTCTCGATTGTGATGCTTCTTCCATCACCTAAATCGATTTTTTCTACAAATAATTGTGGAATCATAAATTTAATTCTCAAAGGTTATACAAAGGGTTAGTTGTGTTGTTGTGTGTAGTTGTTTGTACCCCAATGAAAAACCAAACTTTTTCTGTTACTATATACAAAACAAAAAGGGGCACAAAGCCCCTTTAGTTGATTATTTTCTAATTCCTAATTCTTTAATAATTTCACGATATCTGTTGATATCTTTTTTCTTTAAATAGTCAAGAAGACTTCTTCTTTTACCTACTAAAAGTACTAACGAACGCTCTGTGTTAAAATCATGACGATTTTTTTTCAAATGCTCAGTTAAGTGAGATATTCTAAATGTGAATAATGCGATTTGCCCTTCAGCAGATCCAGTGTTTTCAGCTTTTCCTCCGTGTTTAGCGAAGATTTCTGTTTTAGTTTCTTTAGTCAAGTACATGCCAATATTATTTTAAATGATTTTTATGTATGAATTGTATGGTTGCAATTCGGATGCAAAGATAAAAATAATTTGGAATTTAGAATTATGTTTTTGAATTTATTTTGAAAATGTTGCAACTTAAGCAATTTTTTCAATCGATTTGAAAGCTCTTTTTAATAAAAACGGAGTTGATAAAGTAGTGATTAACCCCATGATTACAAGCATTGAGAAGATTTCGGTATTGATAATTCCAGCTTTGTAGGCGATGTTTGCAATCACTAATTCCATAATTCCTCTCGCGTTTAAACCAATGCCAAGCGCTAGTGATACTTTGTGGTTTAATCTTGCAAATCTACCTCCAATGTAACCTCCAATAATTTTCGATAAAAAAGAAACAGCAATTATAGCAATTAATAAGGGATAGTTTTGAATGGAAGAAAATTGGAATTCGAGCCCGATACCTGCAAAAAATATAGGAGCTAAAAACCCCATTGCCATGCTATTTGTAGTATTATGAAATGTTTCTAAATGTTTTTTTCCCACCAATTCTTTTGAAATTAACATTGACGCAAAGAAAGCCCCAATTATAAAATGTAATCCGATACTTTCTGTAATTGTTGCAAATATTAAAATAAAAACAAAAAAGACAGCAAACAAAGATTCTTTGCCTTTTAAATAGGTTAGAATCAAATTCAGTTGATTTTCAATAAAATTTTCTTTCTGAGCTAATTTCTGAATTAATTTGTACGTTAAAGCTATAACAATAAGGAAAATAATGAGCTTCAGAACAGTAAAAACAGTTGCTTGAGAAATGTTTGCAAAAGTAGGTTCGACGTCTTTTAAATCTAATAAAATTCCTAAAATCGTCAATGCAATTACATCGTCAAATATAGCCACCGAAATAATTTTTTGCCTACAGAAGAATTTAATTTTCCCAAATCCATCAGAATCCTAATACTGACCGGTAAGGCAGTAATTGCGACACAAAGACCAATGAAAATAGTTGACATTACATCTTGTCCAAAATAATTTCCTACTAAATATCCTGAAATTAAAGGTATAAAAAAAGCAGCAATTGAAATGATTATATTTCTGCCTTTCATTGATTTTATAATTTCGTCTAAGTGAATTTCGAGTCCAGCAATAATAACCAGAAGGAAAACACCTAGTTCTGAAATTACTTTTAATTCTTCTGTTCGATGAATAAAATTAAGTAGAGTAGGTCCAAGTAATACCCCAGCTAATATTTCGCCAATCATCGCGGGCTGTTTAAAGCGCTCCATTACTTCGCCAAAAAGTCTAGCTAAAACTAATAATATTAATAGATTAGCAAAAAAAGGAAGTTCTAAACTAGGAACACTGAATGGCATAATTAACTTGTATTAAGTTGTAAATGTAAACAAATATATTAAAAAGGCATTGATGTTGTTATCCCTTTAAAATAATTTTACTATTTCTTGATTTACATACTCTAAAAAACGTTCGTCGGCTTCAGAAAAAGGATCTAATTCATGAGAATCAATATCAATTTGACCAATGTTCACTCCATTAACAAAAAGGGGTATTACAATTTCTGATTTAACCGTAAAACTACAAGCAATGTAATTATCTTGAGCAGAAACGTCAGGCACTACAAAGTTAGAATTGGAAACTGCTACTTGTCCGCAAATTCCTTTTCCAAAAGGAATAACAGTATGGTCTGTTTGCGCGCCAACATAAGGGCCTAAATGCAATGTTTGTGTTTCATGATTTGCAAAATAAAAACCAACCCAATTGTAATAGGAAACAGAATCGGTTAGCAATTGACAAATGGCTAAAAGTTTTTCATCTCTTGTTTTTTTGGGTTCTAAAACAATTTCAGAAACTAATGGTTTTAAATTGGTAAATAACATTTTTATTTTTTTTACAAAAGTATTTATTCTAGACTATATAAAAATCTTTATTTTTGTTAAAAATTCACATCTTGAAAAATAGTTTTAGTCAACATAAAATTTTCTTTATTTTTTTATCAAAGTTTATGCTTTTTTACATTGTTTTTACAGCAATTTATAATTTGTATTTACAGCAATTTGATCAAAAGAAGAATGAATTAGATGATTTTACCGAACTGGTTGCAACTCATACTGTAAAAATAATGTCTTTATTTACTGAAAACATTAAAATGGAATCTCATCAGTTTCAACCGGCAGTTCGATTAATTTATAATGATGTATATATTGCTCGTGTTGTTGAAGGCTGCAACGCTATTAGTGTTATGATATTATTTGCTGCTTTTATCTTCGCTTTTTCGGCCCGATGGCACAAAACGATTCTTTATATTTTTATTGGCATCATTTTACTTCATGTTCTTAATTGTATTCGGATAGCGCTATTGTGTTTTTCTTTATTTCATTATAAACAATATTCTACTATTTTACATGGAACTATTTTTCCGCTGATTATATACGGCGCTGTTTTTGTATTATGGATTTTATGGATAACTAATTATTCTGGTTATGGAAAAGCAACTAAAAAATAAAAGACAAATACTTTTGATAATTTCATCAATTTGCGCTTTAGTATTCATTCGATTATTTGAAGACCAACTTTTTTATGATCCATTTTTACAATTTTTTAAACAAGATTATAAAAATAAAACATTGCCAGATTTTGAAGGTGTAAAATTGTTTTTTGGAATATTGTGTAGGTATTCGTTAAACACCATTTTTTCTATTGCAATTTTATATTTATTATTTAAACAAATAGAGCTAGTTCAATTTGCAACGAAATTATATGTTGTCTTTTTTATGGGGTTACTATTTGCCTTTTTTGGATTACTTTATTTTTCAAAACAACCCGATTTTTTAATTTTATTTTACATCAGACGATTCCTAATTCAACCTTTGTTGTTAATTCTTTTTATTCCAGCATTTTATTATCAGCAACTTTCAAAATAAATTGTAAATTTGCAGTTATGAACTTTAGAAAATACATAAGTATACTATTAGCCTCACTTATTTTGCTTGCCAATTTAGGTTTGAGTTTTAGTGTGCATTATTGTAAAGATGAGATTGCTTCTGTTTCTTTTCAATTTAAAAAGGAAGAACCTTGTGTTGAAAAGCTTACCTCATGTTGCGCAAAAGAAGCTTCTCATGAATCTTGTTGTTCTGATAAAGTAATTAAAGTTGAAAAGAAAACCGATGACATATTGGTTAAAACCTTTCAGTTAGAGCTTCAACCAGTTGTTTTTAATACCGATTGGCAATCAGCTTTTATTGCTTTTAAACCTGAAATTGAGACTTCTAATCGAGTTGGTTTTTATTGCGATTCTCATGCACCACCACTCTATAAACTTAACTGTCAACTCGTTTTTTACGCATAGGTTTATTGTATTTATTCTGTAAATCAAAGAATTAATAACAATAAATAAATGTATTATGTTTAAAAAAATAGTTTTTGCGCTATTCTTCATTTCTTCTTTTGCTTCCGCTCAAGAAACTATAAAAGGAATAGTTACAGACGAAAAAAAGCAACCGTTATTTGGCGTCAATATTGCTTGGCAAAATTCGACATCTGGAACTAAAACCGATGAAAATGGTAATTTTTCAATTGAAAAATCTGCCGAAGTTTCTGTTTTAGAAATAAGTTATGAAGGTTTTGAATCACAAAAAATAATAGTTTCTTCAGTCGAAAATCTTTTCATTATTCTTAAAGAAGTAAACAATCTTAAAGAAGTTACCATTTCAAAAACAAAGAAAAGCACCGAACATTCGCTTTATAAAGTTGCGAATATGCAAACCATGGGACAAAAGGAATTATTAAAAGCGGCTTGCTGTAATTTGTCGGAAAGTTTTAGTACAAATCCATCTATTGATGTCAATTTTTCTGATGCGGTAACGGGTAATCGTCAAATTAAAATGTTAGGTTTAACAAGTCCTTATATTTTAATTACTGATGAAAATATACCTTCTGTTCGTGGTGCTTCACAAGCTTACGGATTGTCTTTTGTGCCAGGTACTTGGGTAGAAAGTATCCAAATTACAAAAGGCGCAGGTAGTGTTATAAATGGCTATGAAAGTATCTCGGGGCAAATTAATTATGAAGTACTAAAGCCAGCAACAGATGTTCCTTTTTTTCTTAATTTATTTGCGTCACAAGATGATCGTTATGAGATAAATACACATTTTAATACCAAATATTCAGATAAACTAAGTACCACTTTATTTGTTCATGGCAATACCCGTGTAGGGAAGAATGATATGAATCACGATCATTTTTTAGATAATCCAATTGGCAAACAAGTTAATATTTTAAACCGTTGGCAATATAATGATGCCGAAAAAGGTTGGGTTAGTTTTTTAAATCTTCGCTATATGAATGATGAAAAACAAGCGGGTTCAATTCACTTTAATCCAGATACAGATAGATTAACTACAAATGCTTGGGGAAGTGAAATCAACACCGAAAAAATCGAAATTTCAAATAAGACTGGCTATGTTTTTCCTGATATGCCTTATCAAAGTTTTGGCTTTCAAAATTCATTTCAATCGCATAAACAAGAATCTTATTTTGGTTTAAATCAGTATAATATTCATCAAAAAAGTTTTTTTTCAAATCTTTTGTTTAATTCTATAATTTCAAATACGAAAAACAAATTTACAACTGGGATCAATTTTGCATTCGATAAATATGATGAGGTAGTTGATCTAAATTTTAGTCAAGATTTTTCTCGAATTGATAACTCAGTAGGAGCCTTTTTTGAATATACATTTGATAATTTAGACAATTTTAGTTTAGTTGCTGGTGCAAGAATTGATCAGCATAATAGATTAGGAACTTTTGTGACTCCAAGGCTGCATATTAGATATAATCCATGGAATCAAGCGGTAATTAGAGCTTCTGTTGGAAGAGGAAAACGTGCGGCCAATATTTTTGCAGAAAACCAACAATTATTTGCTTCCAATAGAGATTTCTCAATTTTAAATTCTGATGGGAAACTATATGGATTAAATCCTGAAATTGCATGGAATTATGGAGTAAGTTTTATTCAAAAATTTAAACTTTTAGGAATGAGTTCTGAAGTAGTATTCGATTATTATGTTACTGATTTTCAAAATCAAGCAGTGGTTGATATTGATGCTAATGCCCAGCAAGTGCTGTTTTACAATTTAGAGGGAAAAAGTTTTGCTAATTCTTTTCAAGCAGAGTTTAGTATTGAATTGATCAAGCATTTGAACTTTAAATCGGCTTATAAATATTTTGATGTTCAAACGCAATATTCATCGGGTCAATTACAAAAAGCATTACAAGCAAAGCACCGAATTTTCGGAAATTTATCTTTTGAAACACACATCAAAGAAAAAGGTCAGCAATGGAAATTTGATGTTACCTACAACTGGTTAGGAGAACAGCGTTTGCCAAATACTACTTCTAATCCAGTAGGATATCAATTAGCAGATTACGCACCTTCATTTGCTGTTATGAATGCACAAATTACCCGAACTTTTTCCAGCACTTTTGAATTGTATGTTGGAGGAGAGAATATTGGTAATTATAAGCAAAATAATGGTATTGTTCAAAGTGAGAATCCTTTTGGTACTTATTTTGATAGTAGTATGTTATATGGTCCTGTTTTTGGTCAAATGTATTACGCAGGATTACGATTTAAAATTAAATAATTAACTTAAAAAATATAAAAAATGAAAAATAGTATAATAGTACTTTTAGTTGCTTTCTTCTCGATTTCAGCAGTAGCTCAAGATGCAAAAAGCAAAAACAAAAAAGTTGTCTTTAAAGTAGTTGGTAATTGCGAAATGTGTGAAAAGCGTATTGAAAAAGCTGCTTTTTCAGTTAAAGGAGTTAAAAGCGCTGAATGGCATGTAGATTGTCAAGATATTCATTTATTAATTGATGAAACAAAATGTTCAAAAGAAGACGTTGCAAAAGCAATAGCTTCTGTAGGCCACGATACTGAATTTGTAAAAGCTGAAGATTCTGTCTATGAAAAACTTCATGGATGTTGTATGTATGAAAGAATAAAATAAATCATCAAAATTAAACCCCGATTTGAAATCTCAAATCGGGGTTTTTATTACTACTTAACTTCAATAATAATATTTTGGTAATATAGCTGACCTAAATTATCTATACCTTGAATATTTAGTCTAATTTTTTCTTGATTAAAATGTGGAATGGTAAAATTAAAATTGCCATTCTCATTAGTGTAAATATTTGAAATCCAATCAATTGTTCCGTTTTTTTGAAAAGAATCTTGCGTGTAATCTTTATATTTAGGATTTTTATATGATTTTAACTGCTGAAAACCTTTCGTAATTAAAATTGATTTAGATTTTACCTCATTAGTTCTTGGAGGACTATAAAATCCTTTTTTTCTATATATTCTAATTGATCCATTAATACCATTATCTCCCATGCCATAACCGTGTTTGTTGATGTAAATTTCATCAATTTCATTTAATAACATGTTTTGTAATTGCGAAAAATCATAAACTGGAGAATTGTCTAAAAACACGGCAGGACTGCTAGTGCCCATAATTGTTCGAACAATTCTAGATCTAATTACAACACCCGTGCCTTCAATACTAACATCATAACCGTGTGATGCTATAAACGATAATACATCTCTATAAGAACCATAATCTGCGTCGGAAATTTTATACCCTTTAGCCATTCCATTATTAAATTCTCTTTCGTTTTCAAGTTTTGGTTTTTTGGTTTCCGTAATGTTAATTCCTTCTAGTTGGGTAGTATTTTCTAATTTTGGAAAATCATCTAGTTCAGTATTAAAGGTATATGAATATTCACTACAGTTTAATGCACTAATTTGAAGTTCTTTCATAAACTTTTTTTCGTTATTTGAGAGTCTTGAATAAATATTTAAATTTTGTAATTTTTCGTTATTTTTTATTAATGAAAAATGAAAGTTAGTAGAATCAACAGCTAAAACATTTTTAAACTCAAACTCATTATTTTCATTTATTTCTGTTTGTTCATTTAATCCATTTATTGAAAATAATCTAAGTTTTAATTTTTCTTTTTTGTTTAATGTTTGATTAATTTTACCGCTAATGTTAATACCAACGTCAAATGAGTATGTTTCTTTTGGAACAGAATTAATTACATCATTCCATTTATATTTGCTTTTTAGTGAGTGTAACAAAACAAGGTCTAATTCAAATCCTTTTCTTTTATTGAAATTTTCAAAATAATAATCAAAGTTTGTATCTTCAACATCACAATAATTATCAAATGCAATAGATGAAATTATATTATTTGATTCGTGATTTGATAAAGCGTTAATTGGAAGTGCACTGATGCTTAGATTAGCAATGCGATTTGGTATTTTAGCATTAATTGAAATACTATCGCCTCTTTTAACTATTGATTCAATGATTATTTTTTCATTATTTGTCGATTGATTAAAGATGAATCGCTCACTAACTAATACTAAATTTTCATTTAATAATTTAACCGCATTTATTCCTTCTTGTAATTCTGATTTGCTGATAATAAAGTCGGTAGTAAGTTTATCTAACTTAAAATTAATGCTGTTAGCAAAATTATTTCTTTGAATTAAAATTAAAAAAGGACTATTTTTAATTTTGTCCAATGTATTTTGGTTGGTTTTAACTTTAATCAACACTTTTCCATCTATTGCAAAACTATTAACTGATAAATTAACTCCTTCAATTGTGGGTTTTCCTAATAATTGACTGTATGTAGTATTGTTATGTAAAAACTTTAAACTGTATTCATCATTTATAGTAGTTAATAAATCAAATTTTCCAAACCCTTCTTGATTGGTTGCGAAAGTAGTTATCGTTTCATTTTTACTATTTATAACTTCAATTTTATTAATTTTTATTCCCTTTCCTGTGCAATTTTTTAAACTAACCCCAACGGTATTGTCTATATTTTCTAAAAATAAACCACTTTCAAAGGCATGCTTGATTATTATGTCTGAGCTCAAATTATTGTTTCCTGATAATTTATCTTTTGAATTAATGATTTTTATTTTTAAAAGTGTAGATTCATCTTCTAAAAAATTATTCATGTAATTAGTATAAGTATGAATATAATAATCTCCAGAAATTAAATCTTTATCTAAATTAAATTGACCTATTATTGTTCCATTTGCGGCATAAAATAATTTATTAAAAATTTCTTTTTTATCTGAATCTAATAATCTTACGTGTACATTTGTACTTAAAAAATTTAGTTTTGATTCTTTTTTTTCAATGATATATCCTTTAAACCAAACAGTTTCATTTGAGGAGTAGATGGTTTTATTTAAGTGTAAATGGATATTTTCTCTGTCGAGTTTGAAGTAATTAATTAATTTTTCATCCAAATTATTTTGTGCTAATCCAGAAAAAAAAGTTAGAATTAATAGAATTAATAGGGATTTTTTCATATTTCTTTTTTTGTAAAAATAAAAAAAACCGCTTAAATTGCAAGCGGTTTTATTTTTTTATGAAATAGTTTACATCATTCCTGGCATTCCTCCACCCATTGGCATGGATGCAGATTCTTCTTTAATATCGATTAAAGCACATTCGGTAGTTAAAATCATCCCTGCTACAGAAGCTGCATTTTCTAAAGCTACACGAGTTACTTTTTTAGGATCGATAATTCCAGCAGCTAACATTTGAACATATTCTCCTGTTTTTGCATTGAATCCGAAATCGTCTTTTCCATCAGTAACTTTTGCAATTACAACAGAACCTTCTCCACCAGCATTTTCAACAATAGTTCTCAATGGAGATTCAACCGCTTTATTGATGATTTGAATTCCTGTTGCTTCGTCTGCATTTTCTGCTTTTATGTTTGCTAAAGCTGCTTTTGCTCTCACTAAAGCAACACCACCACCAGCAACAATTCCTTCTTCAACAGCTGCACGAGTAGCATGCAAAGCATCGTCAACTCGATCTTTTTTCTCTTTCATTTCTACTTCTGAAGCAGCGCCTACATATAAAACTGCAACGCCACCAGCTAATTTAGCCAAACGTTCTTGCAGTTTTTCTTTATCATAATCAGAAGTTGTTGTTTCAATTTGTGATTTTATTTGGTTAACTCTTGCTTTAATGTTATCAGCAACTCCAGCACCATTCACAATTGTAGTATTGTCTTTATCAATACTTATGTTCTCTGCTGTTCCTAACATGTCTAAGGTAGTATTTTCTAATGAATAACCACTTTCTTCAGCAATTACAGTTCCACCAGTTAATATAGCGATATCTTCTAACATTGCTTTTCTTCGGTCACCAAAACCGGGTGCTTTTACAGCAGCAATTTTTAATCCACCTCTTAATTTATTTACTACTAAAGTTGCTAATGCTTGTCCGTCAACATCTTCAGCAATGATTAATAATGGTCTTCCAGATTGTGCTACAGGTTCTAAAACGGGTAGTAATTCTTGCAAGTTTGATATTTTTTTATCGTATAATAAAACGTATGGATTGTTTAATTCAGCAACCATTTTATCAGCATCTGTTACAAAGTAGGGTGACAAATAACCTCTATCAAACTGCATACCCTCAACAACATCAACATAGGTCTCCATTCCTTTTGCTTCTTCCACAGTGATAACGCCTTCTTTTCCAACTTTTGAAAAAGCTTTAGCAATTAAATCACCAATAGTTTCATCATTGTTAGCAGAAATTGATGCCACTTGTTTTATTTTTTCTGAAGAATCACCCACAGCAACTGCTTGCTTGCCTAATTCAGCAACAATAGTTTCCACGGCTTTATCGATTCCTCTTTTTAAATCCATTGGATTAGCTCCAGCAGCTACATTTTTTAAACCTTCTTTTACAATAGCTTGTGCTAATACGGTAGCAGTAGTAGTTCCGTCACCAGCTAAATCATTGGTTTTAGAAGCTACTTCTTTAACCATTTGCGCTCCCATATTTTCTAATGGATCTGCTAATTCGATTTCTTTTGCTACTGAAACCCCATCTTTAGTTACTGTTGGTCCGCCAAAAGATTTTGAAATAATCACATTTCTACCTTTTGGACCTAATGTTACTTTTACTGCATTTGCTAATGCATCAACACCGCGTTTTAAACCATCGCGAGCTTCAATATCAAATTTTATATCTTTTGCCATTTTAATTTTTTGTTTAACGTTGAACAACCAATAAATAATATTTTCAGAAATTAAAGTTTTTTAACTTGAAACTTTAAACCTGAAACTAAGAGTTTTATAATATTGCATAAATTTCATCTTCTTTCATAATCAGGTAATCTTTTCCTTCATATTTGAATTCGGTACCAGAGTATTTACCATAAAGTACGGTGTCGCCTACTTTAACGGTCATAGTGTAGTCTTTTTTGCCATTTCCTAAGGCTACTACAGTTCCTTTTTGTGGTTTTTCTTTTGCAGTATCTGGAATAATTATCCCAGATGCAGTTGTTGTTTCAGCTGCCAAAGGAGCTATAACAACTCGGTCTGAAATAGGTTTAATGTTTAATGACATAATTACTTTTTTTGATTGTTATATTTTTCATTTTTATTTATTCAGAAATTATGCCATTTTAATTTCATGTCATTTTTTCTGAAATAAAAAAGCCAGCACTGACAGGCTGGCATTTTTAATATATTGATTGATTCTTACTTTGTAGAATCTTTTGCAACTGGAGCAGTTGTTTGTTTGTTTGGTTCAAGAGTTTTTGGAGTAGCTGTTGAAGTATCCGTATTTTCTTGCCCTAAAATTTTAGAATCTGTAGCAGCATTTCCACCATTAAAACTTATACTTGACAATAAGATTAAAGCAATAAGTATTCCTCCTAAAGTCCAAGTACTTTTATCTAAAAAGTCGGTTGTTTTTTGAACACCACCTAATTGTTGAGAACCTCCAAAAGAAGATGATAAACCACCACCTTTAGGATTTTGAACCATAATCGCTAAGATTAATAAAAAACATACTATTGTTATTGCAATTAAAAAACCTGTGAATCCCATAATTAATTATTATTTTGTTGTAAATTTTTGATTTCGTTTATTTGGTCTGCAAAGAAACTACTTTTTTCTGGATATTTCAAAATTAATATTTCAAAAGCTTGCATTGCTTTATTATATTTTTTTTGTTCTAAATACACCTTGGCTAGCGTTTCGGTCATCAAATGTGTTGGTTCTTCAATACTTTTGATATTATTTTCAGCAGTATGCCCGAGGTCTTTAATTGGAGGAATTTTTGGATTTGCTTCAATAAATTTGTCAATCAGGGCTATTTTTTTTTGTTTTTCAGCTTCTAAATTTAAACCATTTTCCAAAATATCGCGCTGAATAGGGTTTGATTTGGTTAGTTGTAACCATTCTTGAAACGAATGCTTTTCTGATTTTGAAAAAGATAAAGGAACGCCAATTCCTAATTTATCTTCTGGAGTTGATGTAAATTCTTCGTTTTCTTTTTCGACAATTGAATTTGTTTCGGGTATAATCTTTTCAATGGCATGAACATCTATGTCTAAAATATATTTTTGAATCGCATCTATTTTTTCTTGTTGAATTGTTATGAAATTTTCAGAAGTAATGAAATCAAATAAAATAGTTCGATCGGTGGTGTATGCTGCCGTTTTTTTTAATTCATAATTATATCTAAAACTTTCTTGATTAAACAATCCTTTCAAATGTAGAGCACGCGCTGCTTGAAAATAGGGATATTGCAATACCACATTTTCTAGCGCGATTGTCTGTTTTTCATTCGTCGCTTCAGGTTTGTTTAAAAGATAAGTTAAATCGGATATATTCAAAATTAAAAAATTATTTTGTTACCATTTTGCTAATGATTCATTAAAAATATCTTGGGTAATTCGTTCGAAAATTTCTTCTAAACCTGCAGATAATTTCGAGCCCACTAACTGTTCATTCGCGTCAAAATCATAAAAAAAGGAGAATCTTTTTTCAAAGTTATCATCTTCTTTATTTCTGTTTGAAAATCTAACATTTACAGCAATTGTTAATCTGTTTTGCGCTGCTCTTTGGTCTGCCGTTGCCGTCATTGGAGAAATTCTATAGTCCACAATTTCTCCTTCATATAATAATTCTCCTCCTTGATTAACTAAATTTAAATTGGTCTGGTTTTGAATTATATCTTGTAATTCTCTTGTAAATTTTAAATCAATTCCAGGTTCAATTAGATCGGCATTGTTTTGGAAATAATTCACCTGAAATGTCTTTGCATTAACAGGTTTTGCTCCGGTGAAATTGTAAATTCCACAACCATTTAAAAGCAGTGTAATTGTAATACTTAAAACAATAATTACATATTTCATTATAAATCGTATTGTTTAATTTTTCTATATAAGGTGCGTTCAGAAATACCTAATTCATCTGCAGCAGCTTTTCTTTTTCCTTTATTGCGTTCTAAAGATTTTTTAATTAATTCTATTTCTTTAGCTTCTAAACTTAATGTTTCTTCTTCATCAACGGTTTCGGCAAATAAGTAATTATCTTCATCTTCAAATTCTTCCGCAATCAAATTGCTTTGAGTAGGAATCATTTCTACTCTTGGTTTTTCTTCAAAAATAGTATTTTCTTCTGAATTTCCGTATATTTTTTGGATTAATCCTTTATTTGTTTCTTGAACTTTTGAACTTCCATTTTGCATTAACTCCATCGTAAGTTTCTTCAAATCATTCAAATCACTTTTCATATCAAAAAGTACTTTGTATAAAATTTCACGTTCGTTACTGAAATCACTTTCTGATTTTTTTGTGCTTATTACTGATGGTAAATTCTGATTTTCAACAGGTAAATAAGACAAAAGGGTTTGCGATGAAATTTCACGTTTCGTTTCTAAAACAGAAATTTGTTCGGCAACATTGCGCAATTGGCGTATATTTCCACTCCATTTATATTTTAATAAAAATTGAATGGCTTCTTCTTCCAGTTTAATAGGTGGCATTTTGTATTTGTAGGCAAAATCGGCAGCAAACTTTCTAAATAACAAATGAATATCTTCTTTTCTATCGCGAAGGGGTGGCAACATAATATCTACCGTACTCAATCTATAATATAAGTCTTCTCGAAATTTACCTTTTTCAATGGCATCAAACATATTCACGTTTGTAGCCGCTACAATTCTAACATTTGTTTTTTGCACTTGAGAAGAACCCACTTTAATGAATTCCCCATTTTCTAAAACACGTAACAATCGCACTTGTGTGGTTAAGGGTAATTCACCTACTTCGTCCAAAAAGATAGTTCCACCATTGGCTACCTCAAAATAACCTTCCCGCGCACCAGTTGCGCCAGTAAATGAACCTTTTTCATGTCCAAAAAGCTCACTATCAATAGTTCCCTCTGGAATGGCGCCACAGTTTACAGCAATGTATTTACCGTGTTTTCTGTGCGAAAGAGCATGAATAATTTTCGGAATATTTTCTTTACCCACACCACTTTCACCAGTTACTAATACCGAAATATCCGTTGGAGCTACCTGAATGGCTTTCTCCACGGCACGATTGAGTTTTGGGTCGTTCCCAATAATTTCAAATCGTTGTTTTATAGCTTGTACTGATTCCATATATTTTGTTTCAGGTTTCAAGTTTCAGGTTTATAAAGTTAACTTGGAACTTTTAAACTTTAAACTTTAAACAAAAAAATTAATTCATTAATTCAGAATATCCAACCGCTTCTCCAATCAATGTTGCCGCGGTGCAATCTGTGATTTTTACAAACACAAATTCACCTATTTTGTAATTTTCTTTTGGGAAAACTACTACGGTGTTTTGCGAATTTCTTCCACTCCAGTGTGCATCAGAACGTTTTGATTCTTTTTCTATCAATACTTCTACTTCTTGTCCAATGAAACGTTGTGTTCTTTCTAAACCTATTTTTTGTTGCAAATCGATGATTTCGTTTAAACGTCTTTTCTTCACTTCTTCAGGAACGTCGTCTTCCATTTTTCTGGCAGCTAATGTTCCTGGACGTTCAGAATACGCAAACATAAATCCGAAATCATATTTTACATATTCCATCAAGCTCAATGTGTCTTGATGATCTTCTTCTGTTTCTGTTGGGAAACCCGCAATCATGTCTTGCGATAACGAAATATCTGGAATAATTGCATATATTTTATCAATCAACGCCATGTATTCTTCACGGGTGTGTTGACGATTCATCTCTTTTAGAATTCGTGTGCTTCCACTTTGTACCGGTAAGTGAATGTAGTTGCAAATATTATGGTGTTTTGCCATTGTTTCAATCACTTCCACATGCATATCTTGCGGATTTGAAGTAGAAAAACGAAAGCGCATTTTTGGAAACAACGTTGCGCATTTGTCTAGCAATTGTGCAAAATCCATCGCTGTTGCTTTTTGCATTTCGGTAGCTTTGTCGTAGTCTTTTTTCAAACCACCACCATACCAAAGGTAACTGTCTACATTTTGTCCTAACAAAGTTACTTCTTTAAATCCTCTATCGTATAAATCTTGAATTTCGTCAATAATACTCTGTGGTTCACGACTACGCTCACGCCCACGTGTAAAAGGAACCACGCAAAAGGTACACATATTATCACAACCTCTTGTAATGGATACAAATGCATTTACACCATTACTATTTAAACGAACAGGTGAAATATCGCCATAGGTTTCGTCTTTTGACAGAATTACGTTGATGGCATCTCTTCCTTCTTCTACTTCGGCTAATAAATTAGGTAAATCTTTATAAGCATCGGGTCCAACAACCATGTCAACAATTTTCTCTTCTTCTAAAAACTGACTTTTCAAACGCTCCGCCATACAACCAAGAACCCCAACTTTCATCGATGGATTAATTTTTTTAACTGCGTTGTATTTTTCTAAACGTTTACGAATAGTTTGTTCTGCTTTATCGCGAATAGAGCAAGTATTTACCAAAACTAAATCGGCATCTTCTAAGTTTTGAGTCGTATTATATCCGTTTTCATACAGAATAGACGCCACAATTTCGCTGTCCGAAAAATTCATTTGGCAACCATAACTCTCTATAAAAAGCTTTTTTGTATTTCCTTCTTTTTGGTCAAGCACTAAACTCTGACCTTGTTTTTTTTCATCAATTTCCTTTTCCATACTAAAGATCTACTTTGATTCATTCCGATGTTTCGGATTGCAAAGATAATACTAAAATCTAAAATATGACAAGATGTCAGTAAAGGTTTAACAAGATTTTTTAATTATTTTTTATGGTTTGTCTTTAATTTTAATTTTTTATTGGTTTTTTTCTTCACTATACTAGGTGTAAATTAGTATCAAATGGAATTAAATATTGGTAAAAATGTAATAGAGAAGTCAAAATTTAAAAAAAATAGATACTTTTGCCGAACAAACATCAAAGTGAAATGGCAAAGAATTTAGTAATCGTTGAGTCACCAGCTAAGGCAAAAACCATCGAAAAATTTCTAGGAAGCGACTACCAAGTTGAGTCGAGTTATGGGCATATAGCCGACTTGCCTTCGAGAGAAATAGGAGTAGATGTGGCTAATGGGTTTAAGCCTAAATATGAAGTTTCGGCCGATAAAAAAGCATTGGTTACTAAATTAAAAGGATTAGCTAAAAATGCCGAAATGGTTTGGTTAGCTTCCGATGAGGACCGTGAAGGAGAAGCGATTTCTTGGCACTTATCTGAAGAATTAAATTTAAAACCCGAAAAAACAAAACGCATCGTTTTTCATGAAATTACGAAAACGGCTATTCAAAAAGCCATCGAAAATCCAAGAGGAATTGATTACAATCTTGTAAATGCGCAACAAGCACGAAGAGTTTTAGACCGTTTAGTAGGTTATGAATTATCGCCAGTACTTTGGAAAAAGGTAAAAGGAGGGTTGTCTGCGGGTCGTGTGCAATCGGTTTCTGTTCGGTTAATTGTGGAACGTGAACGCGAAATTCAAAATTTCAATCCAGAAGCTTCCTACAGCATCACTGCAGAATTTACAAACGAAGCAGGAAAAACATTCAAAGCTAAATTACCCAAAAACTTCGCTACTAAAAAAGAAGCAGAAGATTTCTTAACTAAAAATATTGGTTCAACCTATAAAGTAGGAGATTTAGAAACCAAACCCACAAAAAAATCACCAGCAGCACCTTTTACAACTTCAACTCTGCAACAAGAAGCAGCTAGAAAATTGTATTTACCTGTTGGAATTACGATGCAAATTGCTCAACGTTTATACGAAGCCGGACTTATAACTTATATGAGAACCGATAGTGTAAATTTATCGCAAGAAGCCATGGCGGCAGCTCAAGCTGAAATTACAAGTTACTATGGAAAGGAATTTTCGAAACCAAGAAATTTCAACACCAAATCAAAAGGAGCACAAGAAGCCCACGAAGCCATTCGTCCAACCGACATGTCGCGTCATACCGTAAATATTGATAGAGATCAAGCGCGTTTGTATGATTTAATTTGGAAAAGAACTTTGGCATCTCAAATGAGCGATGCCGAACTGGAAAGAACCAATGTAAAAATTGAAGCTAGTAATCATTCGGAAACGTTTTCAGCAACTGGAGAAGTAATCAAGTTTGAAGGTTTCTTAAAAGTCTATTTAGAAGGACATGATGATGATGAAGAGGAACAAGAAGGAATGTTGCCTGCTTTAAAGGTTAATGAAAAATTGACCAATAATTATATCACGGCTACCGAACGTTTTTCTCGTGCGCCAAGTCGTTATACCGAAGCTTCTTTGGTAAAAAAATTAGAAGAATTAGGAATTGGTCGTCCGTCAACCTATGCGCCAACAATTTCCACAATTATTGCCAGAACGTATGTTGAAAAAGGAAGTTTTGAAGGTCAAGAACGAAAATACACGCAAATACTTTTAAAAAATAGCGAAGTAAAAGCGCAAGTTTTAACTGAAAATGTTGGTTCAGATAAAGGAAAATTAGTTCCAACGGATATCGGAATTATCGTGAATGATTTCTTGGTGAAAAACTTCGGAACTATTTTAGATTATAATTTCACGGCAAAAGTGGAGCAAGATTTTGATGAAATTGCAGAAGGAAAAGTGGATTGGGCAAAAATGATGAATGATTTCTACAGCCATTTCCATCCAAACGTAGTTGATGTTGAAAAAAATGCAGATAGAGAAAGTGGTGAACGTATTTTAGGAATGCATCCGGTTTCAGGAAAACAAGTTTCGGTTCGTTTAGGGAAATATGGAGCAATGGCTCAAATTGGTGATTTTGAAGAAGAAAATAAACAATTTGCAAGTTTACGACCAGATCAAAATATTGGGAACATAACTTTAGAAGAAGTATTGAATTTATTCTTACTTCCAAAACAATTAGGCACCTACAAAGGAGAAGAAATTGAAGTAAATAATGGTCGTTTTGGACCTTATGTGAAATTCGGAACCCAATTTATTTCGTTACCAAAAGGAGTTGATCCAATGGATGTAACCATGGAAACCGCTCAAGGTTTAATTGATGAGAAAGCACATGCAGATGCTCCAATTGGAACGTATGATAATTTACCTATTCAAAAAGGTGTGGGGCGTTTTGGTCCTTTTATCAAATGGAACGGCATGTTTATCAACGTGAATAAAAAATACAATTTCGATAATTTATCTCAGTCAGATTTAAATGAGTTAATCGAAGAAAAACAACAAAAAGACGTTGATAAAGTGCTTCACAATTGGACAGAAGAAGGCATTAAAGTGGAAAAAGCACGTTGGGGTCGTTCTGTGATAACTAAAGGAAAAATCAAAATTGAATTAAGCAAAGACGTTGATGCAAGTAAATTAACATTAGCCCAAGTTCAGGACTTAATTGAAAAGAAAACACCTGCAAAAAAAGCATCTGCAAAAAAAGCAACTACTAAGAAAACAACCACAAAAAAGAAATAGCCAATGGTTTTCGATTTTTTGCAACCCGTTTCTTCAGCTGTAGAAGAATATATTTCAACCTTAAGTAATCAAACATTAGGTAAAAAAGTGGTGCTTCATACCCAAACTGATTTTCCGTTATTGGAAAACATTGCTTTAGCCTTAATTACAGTAAATGAGAGTAGAGGAGCAGCAAAAGAAAATGAAGATTGTAATTTTGATAGTTTTAGAAAAGAATTTTATAGTTTATATCCAGGAAATTGGGCTGTTTCGCTGGCTGATTTAGGTACAATTGAAGCCGGTGATAGTATTGAGGATACTTATTTTGTATTGAAAAAACTAGTGGAGGAACTTGTAAAGAAAAGAATTATTCCAATAGTTATTGGTGGAAGTCAAGATTTGACCTATGCGATGTATCGAGCCTATGATAATTTAGATCAAATGGTGAATTTAGTAGCTGTGGATAATCAATTTGATTTTGCTAAAGAAAATGCTTTGTTATCCAATTCTTATTTGTCTAAAATTATCATTGAAGAGCCCACAAATTTGTTTAATTATGCAAATTTAGGGTACCAAACTTATTATAATTCGCAGGAAGAAATTGATTTGATTGAAAAGATGTATTTTGAAGCGTATCGATTAGGTGAAGTGGCAACAAATATTGCTGTGGCCGAACCTGTTTTTCGGGATGCCGATTTAGTGAGTATTGATGTTACGGCAGTTCAATCGTCCTATTCTGGAAATTTTTCAGAATTCAATCCGAACGGTTTTAATGGAAAAGAAATATGTTCATTAACACGATATGCCGGTATTAGTGATAAAGTTTCGGCTTTTGGAATATTTAATTTTAATACCGTTTCGCAGGAAGAAATTTTAATTGTTCAAATGGTTTGGTATTTTATTGAAGGATTTAGTTTCAGATCCAATGAATATCCTTTTGGAAGCAAAGAAAAGTTTATTAAGTATATTGTCCCAATTGATGAAGAAGAATTAGTGTTTTACAAAAGCAATATTTCAGGCCGATGGTGGATTGAAATCCCATTTTTAACAAATGTTAATAATAAATTGAAAAGAATTACGTTATTACCTTGTACGAATGAAGATTATTTAGCAGCTTGCGAACAAGAAATACCAGAAAGATGGTGGAAGGCACAAAGAAGAAATATAGTCTAAGTGGTTATGTTTTAAGCTGTTTTATTAATAAAATAAGTATGAATTCATAAAAAACAGATATTTTTTGCACGTTTTTTCAAAAAAAATTGTTTTTTTTAAAATTATTGAATAGGTTTACACCCTTAAAAATGTATACAATTAACCCAAATTTATATGAAGAAGTTCATTGCATTTTCAGCAATTTTATCCTTATTTATCAGTTGTGGTAAAGGCGATAGAGGAGAATTAGTCGGAGTTAAAGGCAAAAAATGGCATCCTGAGAAACCTTACGGGATGACATTAGTTCCTGGAGGAGCCTTTATCATGGGTAAATCAGATGATGATTTAGCTAATATCCAAGACGCACCTACTAAAACAGTTACAGTTACCTCATTTTACATGGATGAGACGGAAATCACTAATAATGAATACCGTCAGTTTGTAAATTGGGTAAAAGATTCAATCATTAAAACCCGTTTAGCAATCACTGCAGATGAGCAGGACAAAAAACCAGGTACCGGTGGTATCGGGGAATTTGCTTTTGCAGATGCTGATACTACAAAGATGTCTGTTTATGATAAATACATGTATAAAAACTATTACAGTTTAGGTTCAGATGATGATATGTATTCAGGTAGAAAACTAAGCCAAAAAATCAAACTTATTAAAGAAACTAAAAAGTATCCTGATGAGTTATATGTTGAGGTAATGGATTCTATGTATTTGCCAGAATCAGAATCGTACAATGGTTTAAAAACTATTGACGCATCAAAATTAAAATTCAAATACAATCAGGTTGATTTAAATAAAGCGGTTAAAAAGAAAGGTAGAAAAAATTTCTATGAAAAAACTCCGCCTATCGAAATATACCCTGACACAACAGCATGGATTAAAGATTTTGCTTATTCCTATAATGAGCCAATGCACAACAACTATTTCTGGCACCAAGCCTACGGTGATTATCCAGTTGTAGGTGTTTCTTGGAATCAATCTAAAGCTTTTTGTGCTTGGAGAACGATGTATAAAAATGGATACATCAAAAAGAAAAAAGGAAGAAATCAAGTAAATGAGTTTAGATTACCAACCGAAGCAGAATGGGAATATGCTGCTAGAGGAGGAATCGAAGGCGCTACTTACCCATGGGGAGGTCCTTATGCCAAAAATGACAGAGGTTGTTTCTTAGCAAATTTCAAACCGGTTCGTGGAGATTATGCAGCAGACGGTGCTTTATACACGGTTGAAGCAAAATCTTATGAACCAAATGATTTCAACCTATACAACATGGCTGGAAATGTAGCAGAATGGACGGAGTCTTCTTATTTTGCAGAATCTTATGAATTTGTATCAACTATGAATCCAAATGTATCTGATAGAACAAACCAACGAAAAGTAGTACGTGGTGGTTCTTGGAAAGATGTAGGATATATGATGCAAGTTTCAACTCGTGATTTCGAATATGCTGATTCAGCAAGAAGTTATATCGGATTTAGAACTGTTCAAGATTATATGGGAACAGTTTCTACCGGAAAAAACCCTAAATAGTATTAAACCAATTTTATTATAATTAACTTAACTAACAAATTTATTTATTATGGCATTATTAAGCAAAAAAACAATGGGTTTCCTTTATGGAATGGGAGCAGCAGTAGTAATCGTTGGAGCATTATTCAAATTACAACATTGGACTGGTGCAGATATTATGCTTATCATTGGATTATTAACAGAGGCAGCTATCTTTGCTTTATCAGCTTTTGAACCAGTTGAAAAAGATTTAGATTGGTCTTTAGTATACCCAGAATTAGCTGGTGGCGAATCTACTGGTAAAAAAGCAAAAGGTGAAAGCCCAGCTGAAGCACAAGGATTATTATCTCAAAAATTAGATAATATGCTTAAAGAAGCTAAACTAGATGCTGAATTAATGGCAAGCTTAGGAAATAGCATTAAAAACTTTGAAGGTGCTGCAAAAAGTATCTCTCCTACTGTAGATGCTATGGCGGGTCAAAAGAAATATGCTGAAGAAATAGCTGCTGCAGCTTCAAATATGGAAGCTTTAAACGGTTTATATAAAGTTCAATTAGATAGTGCAGACAGAAACGCACAAGCCAATCAAGAAATTGTAGAAAATGCTGCTAAATTAAAAGAGCAAATGCAATCAATGACTTCAAACATTGCGTCTTTAAACGCTGTTTACGGAGGTATGCTTACCGCTATGAGTAACAGAGGATAATTAGTTTTATCAGTAAATTTATTAATTAAAACTAATTTAAAGAAAAAATGGCAGGAGGAAAATTAACCCCTAGACAGAAGATGATTAACCTGATGTATCTGGTTTTCATCGCAATGTTGGCACTAAACATGTCAAAAGAAGTACTATCAGCTTTTGGAAATTTTAACGACAAATTTTCAGAGTCAAATAGATTAACAGACGATTCTAACGGTAATTTATTATCTGCTTTAAATACAAAGGCAGCTGATGAACCAGCTAAATATGCTGAGCCAGCAAGAAAATCAAAAGAAGTTGCTAAGATTTCTAAAGATTTTGTTGCTTTTTTAGAAACGGTAAAAGCTGAAGTTACAGAAGGATATGAACCAGATGAAAAAACTGGTAAATTACCTTTCGAGTCAATGGATAAATCAACCATCGATGAAAAATGGTTTAAAGGTGATGGATATAGCCCAAGAGGTAAAGAAATTGTTTCAGCAATTGATAAATATGTTTCGGATATCAAAAAGGTATTAGGAAATGATGTAAAATATATTCCTTTTATCAAAGAGATTGAAAAGAAATTTTCAACGGCAGATATTGCAGATAAAGAGGGAGTTAAAAAACCGTTTTTAGATTATAAAGCAAAAGGATTTCCAGCTGTATCTACATTAACTTTTGTTACTGCAATGCAGAATGATGTTAAAAATACAGAAGCAGGAGCTTATAACTTATTCTTAGGAAACGCCTTAAAAACTGCCGCTTCCATGAAAAATTTTCAAGCCATTGTTGTTTTAGAAAAAAATGTTTTTTTCCAAGGTGAAACAGTTAAGGGTAAAGTGGTTTTAGGTCGTTATGATGCTAATACAGTTCCTACATCATTTAATGGACCTGGAAAAATTGAAAATGGACAAGCAGTTATTTCTACTACCGCTGGTTCTATTGGTGAACAAAGAATATCAGGTAAGTTTGGATTCTTAGAAGATGGTAAAGAAATTCCATTGGCTTTTGAAGGTACTTATGTGGTTGTTCCAAGACCTAACCAAGCGATTATTTCTGCTGACAAAATGAACGTAGTATATCGTGGTGTTCCTAACCCTATTTCTATTTCGGTTCCTGGTATTGCTTCTAACAAAGTTAATGCAAGTGCGCCAGGTATGTCTAAAGTAGGTGATGGTAAATTTATGTTAAAAGCAGGTTCTGGTAGTGAGGTAAAAATTAATGTTACAGCTACTATGCCAGACGGTAAACTAATGTCTAGTGCTCAAGTATTTAGAATCAAAGGTCTTCCAGCTCCAACAGGAAAAGTGGGTGGAGCCGAAAAAAATTCTGGACCTAAGAATAATTTAGAGGTTTGTTCGGTAACTGCTTCTATGGAAGATTTTGATTTTCCAGTTACTGTTAATGTAACTCAGTTTAATATTAAAGTGCCTGGTCAACCTACTATTGTGGTTTCTGGTAATAAAATGGACTCAAGAGCAAAAGCAGCAATTGCCAAGGCTTCTAGAGGCGATATCGTTATCATTTCTGAAATTAAAGCAAGTTTTGTAGGAATTGATCAAGTTGCTAAAAGAGTTTCAGCTTGTACATACGAAATAAAATAAAATTACGTTTTGTGTTTAGTTGATAAACCAAATAAAAATGAACAAAATGAATTGGAAAAATAGTATTGTAATTATAGTATTAGGTTTAAGTTCAACTTTTACCTTTGCTCAGTCTAATCTATTAAATGCTAAAAAACCCGAACAAATCGGAAAGAAAACAGCAGCAGAATTAAGTGCAGACAACGATAAACCATTGCCTTATGGTTATGTTCACGATAGAGATATTTTGATGGGTAAACGTACTTGGGAAATTATTGATTTAGATGAAAGAGTTAACTTTCCGCTTTATTTTCCAGTAGATGGCGATGTAATGACTTCACCAGATCGTAGACCACTTTATAATGTTTTAATATCAGCAATCAAAGAAGGCAAAATTACTGATGTATTTGATTCAAGTTATTTTACTACAAAGAAAACCTTGAAAGATATTGAGTCTTCATTGTTCAAAATTGACACATCAGACGTAGGTAGAGATCAAATGAATGAAGATATTAATGCTTATCGTAATGGTACTAAAAAAATATCAGAAGAATACATTAGAAAAACTGAAATTCAAGCTTATGATGTAGATTCCTATAAAGTAGCTGGATATTGGTATTTTGACAAAAGACAAGGAGAATTGAAATATAGACTTTTAGGAATTTGTCCAGTTGTACCAGATGTTTATACCATGGGTGATGAAAGCGCACAAAAAGAATATATTGAGTTGTTTTGGGTTTATTTTCCATCTTCAAGAGATATTTTACATGCCGCAAAAGCATTCAATAACAGAAACTCCGCAATGGCCTTTACATTTGACCATTTGTTAAATGCAAGACGTTTTAGTGGTGTTATTTATCAAGAAGAAAATGTGTATGGCGATCGTTTGATCAAAGATTACATGAAAGAAAATGCACAAATGCAATTATTAGAATCGGAGCGTGTTAAAGAGAAAATTCGCGATTTCGAACAAGATATGTGGAATTATTAATAGTATTTCTCCAATTCATTTAAAAAAAACTCTTACCATTGGTAAGAGTTTTTTATTTTTACACCATGATAGATTATTTAATCGTTGGAAATGGGTTGGCCGGAATCTCTTTTGCCGAAATTGCCTTACAAAACAATAAAACAATTTTTGTTTTTGATAATGACTCACAACCTTCTTCAAGAGTTGCAGGTGGTTTATATAATCCTGTCGTTTTAAAGCGCTTCAGTGAAGTGTGGAAAGCCAAAGAACAAATTGATTTTGCCTTTCCTTTATATCACGCTATACAAGCTAAATTAAATGTGGTATTTGATTATGAAATCCCTATCCTTCGAAAATTATATTCCATTGAAGAACAAAACAATTGGTTTCAAGCTGCAGATAAACCCAATTTAGCACCATTTTTAGATTCAAAATTGGTAAAAAAAACCTACGAAAGTATCACTTCACCCTTTCATTACGGAAAAGTAAATCATACGGGTTATTTAAACATTTCAATATTAATTGAAGCTTATTCTACCTATTTAAAAGCAATCAATAGTTTTTCTTCCGAAGGTTTTGAATACGATAAAATAGATTTTTTAGAGCACGGAATTCAATATAAAAATAGAATAGCAAAACACATTATTTTTGCCGAAGGTTTTGGGTTGCATGCCAATCCTTATTTCAATGATTTGCCTTTAGATGGAACCAAAGGTGAGTTGCTAATTATTAAAGCACCAGATTTGCAATTAGACGTAGTTATAAAATCGAGTGTTTTTATATTGCCCTTTGGAAAAGACTTATATAAAGTAGGCGCAACTTATGATTGGTTAGACAAAACAAATACTCCTACCGAAGCTGGCAAACAAGAATTGCTCGAAAAACTTTCTGAATTAATTTCGTGTAATTTTGAAATTGTAAATCATTTTGCAGGCGTTCGCCCAACCGTTAAAGATAGAAGACCACTTGTTGGAACACATCCTATTCATTCACAATTGCATGTTTTAAATGGTTTAGGCACTCGTGGAGTTATGCTCGGACCTTATTTAGCCAATCAATTATTTCAGCATATTGAAGAGAATATTCCGTTGGAAAAAGAAATTGATATTGTTAGATGTTATAAAAAAAAGTAGCTGGCTAGATTTTCGGACAAAAGATTTTCAGATATTATTAATACGGCACTCCAATATCAGAAAATCAATCATCGGAGCAACAAAATGACTATCTCAACGTAGCTTTCTTCTCGCCTTTGTGTTGTTTCCAATCCTTATCATAACTCATAAACATATTGATCCATATGTTTCTGGAAAGTCTCATAATTACGGGCATAAACACAATTAATGTAATTATAATTGCAATAAAATTATTTACCAAATTCTTTTCACTTACAAAAAAATAGGTTATAATAAAAGCTGCTACACCAAATGCAACTCCAAGAGCATAACTCACATACATGGCACCATAAAAAAACGAAGGTTCCATTTTATATTTTGTTCCACAATGACCGCAATTTTCATGCATTTTATAAACATTGAGCAAATTATACGGATTTTTGTCTAAATACATGCTTTCTTCATGGCAAGTTGGACAACTTCCTGTTAAAATGCTATTTAATTTGGATCCTTTTTTTAACATTTGCAAAATATTTTACACAAAGGTACAATAACTAACTTTTACTTGTGTAACAATAGTAACATTCAATATGCTAAACATACATAATTTATCAGTTTCTTTTGGCGGAACTTATCTTTTTGAAGAAGTAACTTTTAGACTCGGTTCAGGAGATAGGGTAGGACTAGTTGGAAAAAATGGTGCTGGAAAATCAACAATGTTAAAAATTTTAGCCAAAGATTTCGCCCCCGATTCAGGTCAAATAGCTACTGAGAAAGAAGTAAAAATGGGATTTCTTCGTCAAGATATCGATTTTGTAAAAGGACGATCTGTTTTAGAAGAAGCCTATCAAGCATTTGAAGAAATTAAGCGTGCCGAATTTAGAATCGATGAAATCAATCATCAATTGGTTACACGTACTGATTATGAAAGTCAGGAATATTCAGATTTAATCGAAGAATTGAGCGATGTAACCCATCATTACGAAATGCTTGGCGGTTATAATTATGTGGGCGATACTGAAAAAATTCTATTAGGACTCGGTTTCAAAAGGGAAGATTTTGATAACCAAACCGATACTTTTTCGGGTGGATGGCGAATGCGTATTGAATTGGCTAAACTATTATTACAATCCAATGATATTTTGCTTTTAGATGAGCCTACGAATCACTTGGATATTGAAAGTATCATTTGGTTAGAAGGTTTTTTACGAAATTTCCCTGGCGTAGTCGTTATTGTTTCGCACGATAAAATGTTTTTGGATAATGTAACCAATCGTACTATAGAAATTTCTCTTGGAAAAGCGTATGATTTTAATAAACCGTATTCCGAATATTTAGTATTGCGTCAGGAAATTCGCGAAAAGCAATTGGCAACGCAAAAAAATCAAGCTAAGAAAATTGAAGAAACCGAAAAATTAATCGAGAAATTCCGTGCTAAAGCTTCAAAAGCATCCATGGCGCAATCATTGATTAAAAAATTAGATAAAGTTGAACGCATTGAAGTAGATGAAGACGATAATTCGGTGATGAATATTTCGTTTCCAGTTTCGCAAACACCTGGACGTGTTGTTATCGAAGCAGAACACGTTACCAAAGCGTATGGCGAGAAAACCGTTTTAAAAGATATTTCGCTTTTAGTAGAACGCGGCAGTAAAGTGGCTTTCGTGGGTCAAAACGGTCAAGGAAAGTCAACGTTTATGAAAGCTATTGTGAACGAATTTGAATATAAAGGTTCTATCAAATTAGGTCATAACGTGCAATTAGGTTATTTTGCCCAAAATCAAGCCGAGTATTTAGACGGCGAAATTACGTTATTACAAACAATGGAAGACGCTGCAACCGACACAAACCGTTCAAAAGTGCGCGATATGTTGGGTTCGTTTTTGTTTCGAGGTGATGATGTAGAGAAAAAAGTAAAAGTACTTTCGGGTGGCGAACGCAATCGTTTGGCACTTTGTAAATTACTTTTGCAACCAATAAATGTTTTGGTAATGGACGAACCAACGAATCACTTGGATATTAAGTCTAAAAACGTTTTAAAAGCCGCTTTAAAGCAGTTTGAAGGAACATTGCTTTTGGTTTCTCACGACCGTGATTTTTTGCAAGGCATGTCAAATTTAGTGTATGAATTTAAAGATCAGAAAATTAGAGAATATCTAGGCGACATCAATTTCTTCTTAGAACAGAAAAATGCGATGAATATGCGCGAAATCGAGAAAAAAGATGTGGTTTCTACTACAAATACGAATAAAGCACTAAAAAATATTTCTTACGAAGATCAAAAGAAAGCCAAATCATTACAAAATCGGTTAAGTAAAATTGAAAGCCAAATTCAGCAATTAGAAAAAGATATTCAGCACGATGATAAAGCATTGGCTTCAAATTATGACAAACATATCGAAGATGCTACGTTTTTTGCGGCCTATGAGAAAAAGAAAAAAGAGTTAGAACAATTATTAGAAGATTGGGAACTCGTTCAACTAGAGATTGAGGAATTGAATAGCTAGTTTTCAAAAGATATAAATGGCAACTTTTTTTCAAGAGTTGTCATTTTTGTTTTTAAATCTGATAAAAATTTTTGGTGACTTTCACTATTAGGATTAAACGGTCGATGTTGTAACGCTCTTTGCACTTCACAAATTTCATTCATCAATACAAATTCTGATTCCGAAATATAATTTTCAAAGAATTGTATCCAAATATAATCAATTGCCGTTTGATTCGGATGCAATAGATCTTCAGCATAAAAACGATAATCACGCAATTCATCCATCATGATTTCGTAAGAAGGGAAATAGGAGATGGGTGATGGGAGATGGGTAATTGTTTTGTGTAATGCAGAAATCAAATGGGCTTTACTCAAGGTGTTTTCAGCAAAACCATCTTTGATGTGTCGTACAGGTGAAACGGTAAAAATGAAGTTACAATTTGGATTTACTACAGAAATAGTAAAAAGAATTGACTCAATACTTTGTGCAATGATTTCGGGCGACAACAATTCTTTAACAAACTGTTTTTGTGGCACTTTATGACAATTGGCAACTATTTCGTTGGTTTCAATATTTCTGTAAACCCACGACGTTCCTAAGGTAATGATACAATGTGTCAATGAACCAATGTGTCGATGTGTCAATTCAACAATCGAATTTAAATTGCTTAAAAATATTACTTTATCTGGATGCGAAAGTTCAGAATGTACTTCATAACACTGCCATAAGTCATTATGAAAGAAAATATCTTCTTCGGTAAAATATTCTTTTTGAGCACTTCTTTCAATAAGTTTGGCTAATGAAACGGGATTAAAGATAATGCCAAACGGATTCGTTGTGTTTTGGAATTTAAAATATTCAAATTTATTTCCCATACTTTCTGCAAAACACGAGCCTAACAACATGATTTTGGAATCATAGGTTATTGGATGGTTGTATTTTTGAATCGGAATTTTAGTGGTGAAGTTCATTTTTTTCTCGCAAAGGCGCAAAGGCGCAAAAAATTATAAATTATTTACTATTCTATTGATTCCAGTTTTAATTAAAGGTTCATTAAAATTAATTAACAAACCTAATTTTAATCCAGTAATTTTTAAGTATGTTAAAACTTGTTTTGGATGAACTTGAGCAATTTGTTCAACAGATTTAACTTCAATTATTACTTTATTTTCAACTATTAAATCTGCTCTAAATCCAATATCCATTCTAGTTTCGTTCCAAATTACTGGAAGTGATTTTTGTCTTTCAACAGATAACCCACGAGTTGTTAATTCATAATCTAAAATAGTTTCATATACCGATTCTAACAATCCTGGACCTAATTGAGTATGAATTTTATAACTGACGTCAACTATGATTTTAGATATTTCGTTTTCAGACATATTTTTAGTTTTTCTCGAAAAGTTTTGAAGTGAGTTCTATTTTTCTCGCAAAGACTCAAAGGCGCTAAGTTTTTTAGTTGTTTGATTCTTCCTTTGCGCCTCTGCGCCTTTGCGTGATATATTACTTCACAAAATTTACCGCATTCTCTAAAACCGCAGTAATTCCGTTAGTGTTTTTACCTTTTCCAGACGCAAAGAAAGGTTGTCCGCCTCCATTTCCATCAATGTATTTACCTAATTCACGGATAACAGTTCCAGCGTTTAAGCCTTTGTTTGCCACTAATTCTTTAGCGATATAACAGTGGATATTTGGCGCATCGTCTTCAATTGAAGCTAAAACTACAAATGAGTTTGGTTTTGAAGTTCCAATGGCTTGCGCTAAATCTTTGGTAGCAGCCATCGATAAATCGACTTGTTTTACTAAGAAATTAATACCATTAACATCTTGAAATTCAGAAACTAAACTTGTTGCTAATCCGTCAATTTTTTCTTTTACTAATTGCTCAATTTGTTTTTTCAACTTTGCGTTATCGTCTTGTAACGAAGCCACTGATTTTAAAACATCTTGCGGATTTTTCAATACTTCCTTAATTTCCGACAAGGTATTTTCTTGATTCGTGTAGAACGCTTTAACGGCATCGCAAGTAATGGCTTCAATTCTACGAATACCAGCAGCTACAGCACCTTCTGAAATAATTTTGAAATGCCATATTTCAGCACTATTTTTCACGTGAATTCCGCCACATAGTTCTTTACTATCGCCAAATTCAATCATTCTTACTGAATCGCCATATTTTTCACCAAATAAAGCCATTGCACCTTTGTCTAAAGCTTCTTTAATTGGAATATTTCGGTGTTCAATTAATTGTAATTGGGCTTCAATTTGAGAATTAACACTATTTTCAACCTGACGTAATTCTTCATCCGTAACTTTAGAAAAATGTGAAAAATCGAAACGTAAATAATTCGGATTTACTAACGAACCTTTTTGCTCCACGTGTGTACCCAAAATGGTTCTCAAGGCCAAATGCATTAAGTGTGTCGCCGAGTGATTTTTAGAAGTTGACGTCCTTAAATCGGTATTTACTTTAGCAGTAAAAGTGGCGTTTACATTTTCTGGAAGTTGTTTCGCAAAATGTAAAATTAAGTTGTTTTCTTTTTTCGTATCGATAATATCAATCGTTTCATTTGCAGAAACTAATATTCCCTTATCTCCTACTTGTCCTCCACCTTCTGGATAAAAAGGGGTATTATCTAAAACGATTTGGTATAAAATTCCGTCTTTTTTTGAATCTACTTTACGAATACGGGTGATTTTTACTTCATTTTCCGTTTGATCATATCCCACAAACGTTTCCACATTTCCAGGAATTAAAACCGACCAATCTTCAGTAGAAACTTCAGAAGCGGCACGCGAACGTGCTTTTTGTTTTTGTAATTCTGTTTCGAAACCAGCTTCATCTAAACTAAATCCTCTTTCTCTAAGAATTAAAGCTGTTAAATCGATTGGAAATCCGAATGTATCATATAATTCGAACGCTTTTTCTCCTGAAACTTCTTTTCCTGAAGTATTTACCATTACGTTTTCTAACAATTGAATTCCTTGTTCCAAAGTTCTTAAAAACGAAGCTTCTTCTTCACGAATTACATTGGTAACCAATTGTTGTTGCGATTTGATTTCTGGGAAAAATTCGCCCATTTGATTCGCTAAAACTTCAACTAACTTATTGATAAAAGGTTCTTTTGTATCTAAAAACGTAAAACCATAACGAATCGCACGTCGTAAAATTCTACGAATTACATAACCAGCACCCGTATTTGAAGGTAATTGACCATCAGCAATAGCGAAAGCCACCGCACGAACGTGGTCTACTACCACACGAATAGCAATGTTGGTTTTGTTTTGTTCTTCTGTTATGTTTTTTACTTCGTTTGAAGTATATTTTAATCCTGTAATTTCTTCAACTTTCGCGATAAGCGGAGTAAAAACATCCGTATCGTAATTCGAAGTTACATTTTGCATCGCCATACACAAACGCTCAAATCCCATTCCGGTATCTACGTGTTGTGCAGGTAATTTTTCTAAAGAACCATCGGCTTTACGATTAAATTCCATAAAAACGTTATTCCAAATTTCCACTACTTGCGGATGGTCTGCATTAACTAAACTTCTTCCAGAAACCTCATTTCTTTCAGCATCAGAACGCAAATCGATGTGGATTTCTGAACACGGACCACACGGACCTTGGTCGCCCATTTCCCAGAAGTTGTCTTTTTTATTTCCTAATATAATTCGGTCTTCGGGTACAAATTGTTTCCAAATGTCCCAAGCGTCTTGATCAAAAGGCACATTATCTTCCTTACTTCCTTCAAAAACTGAAACATATAAATGGTCTTTATCTAATTTTAAAACTTCCGTAAGAAATTCCCAAGCCCAAGGCAATGCTTCTTTTTTGAAATAATCGCCAAAAGACCAATTCCCAAGCATTTCGAACATAGTGTGATGATACGTATCAAAACCTACATCTTCTAAATCGTTATGCTTTCCCGAAACACGCAAACATTTTTGAGTATCCGTAATTCGATTACTTTTTGGCGTACCATTTCCTAAGAAAAACTCTTTAAACTGAGCCATCCCTGAGTTATTAAACATCAGTGTTGGGTCGTCTTTTAATACAATTGGGGCAGATGGAACAATGGTATGTCCTTTGCTTTCAAAAAATTGTAAATAGGCTTTTCTTATGTCTTGTGATTTCATCATCAATGATTTTGTTCAAATGTATGCTTCAATATTGGTTTTAAAACAAAATAAAATTAGGAATAATTCACTACTAAATAAATAAAAATAGCTTTAGAATGAAACATTTCTTAAATTTGTTCGTATAACTTATGTTAACCAATAAATTTGGCACAAAAATAGTATATTTTCATTTATGTCGAAGGTAAAATATTATTACGATTCAGAAAATTTAGCATATAAGCGAATTCAAACCCGAAAAAGAAAGAAATTTGCATACGTAATGCTCTTTTTGTTGTCATCGGCATTGTTTGGTTTTTTGATTTTTTTAATCTTAATTAATACAAGCTATTTTGAAACACCAAAAGATAAAATTCTGGCACGCGAAATTGAAGTAATGGCATTGAATTATAAAGTTTTAAATAAGAAACTTGATTTAATGAATGAAGTATTAACGGCTATTGAAAATAGGGACAACAATATTTACCGCATTTATTTTAATACTTCACCAATTTCTGAAGAAGAACGAAAAGCAGGTTTTGGTGGTGTAAATAGGTATAAAGATTTACAAGGATTTAATAATTCTGAATTAATTGAAAATACCACAAAACGGGTTGATGTTTTAACCAAAGAATTGGTAATTCAGTCAAAATCGTTAGATGAAATTGTAGCTTTGGCAAAGCAAAAAGAAAAATTATTAGCTGCTATTCCGGCCATTCAGCCAGTAAAAAATGAAGATTTGAAGCACATGGCATCAGGATTTGGTTATCGAAGTGATCCATTTACAAAAATAAGAAAATTCCATTATGGTATGGATTTTACCGCTCGAACAGGAACGCCTATTTATGCTACCGGAGATGGAGTGGTTGTTAAAGCAGATAATTCGCTTTCAGGTTATGGAAACCATATTGAAATCAATCATGGATATGGCTACCTTACATTGTATGCCCATTTAAGTAAATACAAATGCCGACCTGGTCAGCGTGTAAAACGAGGAGACATCATTGGTTATGTAGGAAGTACCGGACGAAGTGAAGCGCCGCATTTACATTATGAAGTAATGAAAAACAAACAAAAAATAAATCCGATTAATTTCTATTATGGAAGTATTTCGGCTAAAGAATATATTGAAATTTCTAAATTAGCAAATCAAGAAAACCAATCATTGGATTAGAGATGGGAGTTAGAAGCTGGAAGTTGGGAGTAATTTTAATTTTCTAAATTTCTTTAATCTATTGTTACAAAAATTAAAAATTGAACTAAAAATGCATATAGAACTAGCGCCCGATAAACGATATTACAGCATTGGTGAAATTGCCAAAGCTTTTGATGTCAATGCCTCCTTAATTCGTTTTTGGGATAAAGAATTTGACATTCTAAAACCAAAGAAAAACGCCAAAGGGAATC
>ERZ887849.199-NODE-199-length-66387-cov-12.205180_pt1 | contig 66387 bp, 54 predicted proteins | sample MGYA00521267_ERZ887849 | MGnify/ENA primary metagenome ERZ887849 (study PRJEB32303, sample SAMEA104408601) | aquatic metagenome | biome: Brackish water; feature: Pelagic; material: water | place: Baltic Sea | collected 2014-06-06T16:11:00 | depth 2,863 m ... | reverse complement strand
GAGCGTTACCTTAAGGGTCGCATCATCGATATCGGCTGTGGAAGGGACTTGGTTTGCTCAGGCGCTGAACCCTTCGATTTGCCAGATGGCGACGCACAAGAGATTGCTAGCATCAGGGACAATAATGCATACGATACCGTTCACAGCAGCCACTGCCTTGAACACATGAGAGATCCCGTCCATGCCCTTTCGCAATGGTGGGCGCTTGTAAAACCGGGTGGTCACTTGATTGTCGTCGTCCCCGATGAGGACCTATACGAACAAGGATTTTGGCCAAGCCGCTTTAACCATGACCACAAAGCAACCTTTCGGCTAAACAGTCCAACCTCTTGGTCACCTGTTTCTCATGACATCAAAGCAATTGTTCAATCGCTACCTGGTGCAGACATTGTTGAGCTCGAACGTCAAGACCTAAAATATGACTATTCTCTGCAAGCCAAGGGAATGACGCCTAACCCACTGGTGCCCCTTATTTTTTTAAAATCTTTTAAAAACATAATGAGAGCTGTTGTTAAACCATTTCCCCTCGCCCGCCAGAGGCTAACAAGGCGTCTAGAGAATGCATATTTTAGAACGCATGGTATTCCCATTGATCAAACATCTCGCGACGCACTTGCTCAAATACAAATTGTAGCGGCCAAGCGTATCACCAAGAACTAGTTAGCAGGCATTTTCAAGAAGAGCTTTTCGAGCGCCGCATCAAAGCGAGCGTCATCAAAAGCATCAATACGCGTCCCAGCAACAGCATCTGCTAGAAAGGTGATCGCCTGATCAGAATTAGGGTGCCAACTGTCATAGTTGTTTGTTTTTATCAAGGGCGATAGATCAGGAGGGTTGTAAATTGCCAAAAGCGGTTTGCCTAAACCCGTAGCGATATGGACGACGCTTGTATCAACCGAAACAACACCCTTGCAAGCCCGAACTTGTTCAAAAAACTCGGTGAGTTCTAGGGTGGGTTTCAGAAACACATCTGAACTTAAGCCGTTAGCTGCCAATAAATCAATTAAGCCCTTTTCTCTATCAGCTGTTGCAATCAAAAAGACAGAAACACTTAGTCCTTTTCTAGCGGCGATTGCCATAATACGACTGATTGTGCTTACGATTTTAAGATTGCTAAAACTTCTGTGCTTACTCGCACCGAAGGGGCAGAACGCGATAACAAGATTGTCACGCCAGTAAGACATGACGCGCTTGTGAGCGCTCTTGTTTTCCGGTAACCAATACCGTCGGTTATCGATTGGCACTGACAACATTTCAAGTAACGGTATTGGCTTTTCAGAAAAATGCGACTTTTCAGTAATCCCCCGCAACTTGATGTCGACGCATTTGAGGTCATCATCAAGACCTGCAATATGTTGCGGCTGAATTAAGTGCAACAAGAGCAGGTCTCGTGCTTTTAAAACCTGCGATAGATGAACGACGTACCGAGGCCTTTTAAGTTTCTTGGCCACTTTAAAAACTGACCAAAACCCTGGTCGCTTAGTCGACAACACCAACTTATCGAATTCAAAGGTCTGCTCGAATAATTTATAGTAATCAGACCCCGTCACGACCCAGAGCTTCAGATCAGGTCGATATTTTTTAAGCTCACGCCAAACCCATGACAACACAACCGTATCGCCAAGTTTGGCATCCCAACGAACAAATAGAATAGCGTTTTCGAACTCGCCTGAACCGTCAGACGCTCGGTCTAACAACATAACGGCTACGGCTCGACGCATACTATCTCGCCAAGCCCTAAGCTGATTAGTAAACGATCTCAAACCCATCAGCATCCACCCAGCCACTTAACTCGAGCAATAACTCATCTGGTACGTGAACGCACCACTGCTCACCAAGACGTATCCGACATGCAGCACCCGCGGTCTGGTAAGTGATTTCCACCGGCATCCCAGCACCTTGTTCGATAGCCCTGAAAGGCGCCAACAGAGCCTGAAGACGATCCGCATCAGCATTACCATTCAAACGAATGGACAAAGTACGAGCACGCGCTTCGCGCATGGCCTGTAAATCAAAAACATCATCAACCGAAACCCGAAAACCACCCGAATATTCATCAACAGAAACTTTGCCACAAAGGACGAGTAACGCATCCTCTTTGAAACGCGCCCGATTGGCCTCGTACATTTCATTAAAAATCATCACATCGAGTTGCGCAGTACCGTCATCAATGGTTGCAATCAGCATTTTTCCGCGTCGCGTCATTTGCGGACGTAGCGCCGCAATCGAACCAGCGAGCCATTGGACATCACGCGATGGCGTCACTTCACTTAACGAGCGGGGTACCATACGCCTGACTTCATCGCGCCACGCGTCAAACATATGGCCGCTAAAAAAGTAGCCTAGCGCCACCTTTTCCTCAGCCAACTTGCGACGCAAATCCCATGGCTCAGCGTTTTCAAGGACACCGGCCAACACATCACTACCGTCATCTCCAAAAAGGGAGACTTGAGAGGCACTTCGTTCAGCCTGTTCAGCCCCCTCAACCGCCATTGGCAAAGACGCAAGCAAAGCGGCTCGGTTAGGCTCAATGGCGTCAAAAGCGCCGGCTCTGATCAAAGACTCTAGACAACGGCGATTAACCAGTTGTCGGTTGATGCGTTGACAAAACTCAAACAGCGATGAAAATGGACCACCTGATTGTCGCGCTTGAACAATTTCCTCAATGGCAGCTTGCCCTGCCCCTTTGATCGCACCCAATCCATAGCGAATGGTTCGAGGCGGTTCGTCTGGCGGTTGATTGACCTCACGCACGGGCTCAAAGCGATAGCCAGAGGTATTAACATCTGGTGGCAGGACCACAACGCCATTGGCGTGACAGTCACGCCAAAAGGTTTGAACCTTGTCGGTGTCGTCCATGTCGGAAGATAGCGTGGCAGCCAAGAACTCGGCAGGGTGATGCGCCTTAAGCCAAGCCGTGTGATACGCAATCAGCGCATAAGCCGCTGAGTGTGACTTATTGAAACCATAACCGGCAAACTTCTCCATCAAGTCGAACAACTTCACGGCCAAAACCGGATCATGCCCCTTTTGCGCCGCGCCTTGTTGAAATAACTCACGCTGCTGAGCCATTTCTTCAGCTTTCTTTTTACCCATGGCACGCCGCAGAAGATCAGCACTGCCTAGTGAATAGCCGCCGATGATCTGCGAAATCAACATCACCTGCTCTTGATACACAATCACACCGTATGTGCTTCTGAGCGTATGTTCAAGATCGGGGTGGAAATAATCAACAGAAGCACGACCGTGCTTGCGATTGACAAAATCATCAACCATGCCAGATTCAAGCGGCCCTGGCCGATAAAGCGCCAAGACAGCAATCACATCCTCAAAGTTGCTTGGCCTAAGCTTCTTTAAAAGCTCTTTCATGCCCCGCGATTCAAGCTGAAACACAGCTGTTGTGTTGGCGTCACAAAGCAATTGATAAACCTTGGGATCATCAAGCGTTAAGGCCATGATGTCAAACCCAGAGAGATCGGCGTTGAACTGTCGCACGTAGCGCACGGCCCAATCCAAAATCGTCAGGTTTCGTAAACCCAAAAAGTCAAACTTCACCAAACCAGCGGCTTCAACATCATCCTTGTCAAACTGCGACACGGCACTACTCTCTTGCCCAGGCTGGCAATAAAGCGGGCAGAAATCCGTTAACTTGCCTGGTGCAATCAAGACGCCACCAGCATGCATACCGACATTTCGGGTTAATCCTTCGAGCGGCCGCGCCAGATCAATCAAAGCGCGGACTTCGTCTTCTTTTTCATAACGGGCTTTGAATGCGGGCTCGTCTGACAGTGCGCGGTCAAGCGTCCAAGGGTCTGCGGGACTAAAGGGGATCAACTTAGACAGTCCGTCGCAAAGCATGTAAGGCATGTCTAACACACGCCCAGCGTCACGAACCACCGCTTTGGCACCCAAAGTACCAAAGGTCGCGATTTGACTGACGGCTTGGCGACCATACTTGTCTTTGACGTATTCGATCACACGTTCACGATTGTCCTGACAAAAGTCGATGTCGAAGTCAGGCATCGACACCCGCTCGGGATTCAAAAATCGCTCGAACAGCAAATCGTAACGAATCGGGTCTAGATCGGTAATGCCCAGCGAATAGGCCACCAGTGAGCCAGCCCCTGAGCCACGGCCAGGGCCGACGGGCACACCATTTTTCTTACCCCAATTGATAAAATCTTGAACAATCAAAAAGTATCCCGCAAAACCCATTTGGATGATGGTTTGGCACTCCCAATCCAATCGCGACTGGTACTTTGGACGGTTATCGTTACGTGAAGTCTCGTCAACGAACAATTGTTTTAACCGGAACTCTAAACCGTCCCTAGATAACTGCACCAAATAGTCATCGATACCAAGACCATCTGGTGTCGGGAAATCCGGTAATTTTGGCTGACCTAGGGTCAGCGTCAGATTACAGCGCTGGGCAATGGCGACCGTATTTTGAATGGCTGAGGGCACATCACTAAACAATGCCGTCATTTCGGCGGTGGATTTTAGGTACTGGTCTTCAGTAAACCGCCGCTCACGCTTGGGGTTGGTCAGAATTTCACCATCCGAGATACAAACTCGGGCTTCGTGAGCCCGAAACTCCTCGGGGCGAACAAATTGAACAGGATGCGTAGCCACCACTGGCAAAGACAGCTGCTGCGCCAATGCCAACGCACTATCCGAATAGGACCAGTCTGCTTGGTTTCCTGTCCGCTGTAATTCCAGGTAGTAGCGACCAGGCAAGGCCTGCATCCATTGTTGAGCCAATTGCGCGGCCACATCAGACTGCCCTGCCAGCAGCGCCTGTCCCACGTCGCCATGACGGCCACCAGAGAGCACAATCAGACCGTGGGCTTGCATGACCCATTCACGCTTAACAGCGGCTTTGCCGTGTTGCGTATTTTCTAGCCAAGCTCTCGTGATCAGCTCACACAACGACCGGTATCCCTGTTCGTTGGCCACAAGCAGTAAAATACGGTAAGGTTTATGAACTTCGGACTCATTAGTGAGCCAAACATCACAACCTGCGATCGGCTTGATGCCTTTAGAGCGGGCAACATTGTAAAACTTGATCAGGCCAAACACGTTCACCAAATCTGTCAGCGCCACTGCTGGTTGTTCAAGTGATTTGATTTGTGACACCAAGTCATTGATGCGAACGATCCCGTCAACCACCGAAAACTCGGAGTGGACGCGCAAATGTACAAAAGGTATGGTGGGTGGGTTGCCTTGCATTCTTAAGATTGTACTCAAGGACTGTCGATACACATCATGAAATGGTTAATTCTATTCACTTGGTTGGGTGCTATTCTGTTTTCTCATTTTCGGGGGCAGGTACGCTTGCCTATCAAACGCCAATTACTCGACCAGTCCATACTCTTGGCACCCATCAATGCCCTAATGGTTTTGAACTCGAGAGTTCCGACTACGCCTTATGTGCCACTTTCACGCCTGCCTGAGTTGCGTCTGCTTCAAGATAATTGGGAAATCATCCGCGACGAAGCCCTTCACTTGGCCCAATTGCGTGAAATCAAAGCCCCAGATACCCATGACGATATCGGATTCAACTCGTTTTTTAAATACGGCTGGAAGCGTTTTTACCTGAAGTGGTGCGACGCCAAACACCCCTCAGCCGAATCACTGTGCCCTAAAACCACCGCGCTGCTCAAACAGACTCCAAGTGTAAAAGCGGCCATGTTTGCCGAATTACCGCCCGGTGGTCGTTTGAACCCGCACCGCGACCCCTTCGCAGGGTCTTTGCGATACCACTTAGGACTCTCCACGCCTAACGACCCATCGTGCTATATCGATGTCGACGGTATTCGTCACGCTTGGCATGATGGAGAAAGCGTTGTTTTCGACGAGACATATGTGCACGAAGCACAAAACAACTCTAATCAAAACCGAATCATTCTGTTTTGTGATGTTGAACGACCCTTGAAATGGCGCTGGGTTGAACAATTTAATCGCTGGTTTGGCCGCGTGCTGATGTCAGCGGTAAGCTCACCAAACGCTGAGACTGATCAGACCGTTTTCATTAATAAACTCACGCACTGGCATTGGGTCATTGATCAAAAACGCAGTACTTTCAAAACGGCCAATCGCACCCTTTACAAAGCAACGAAGGTGGCCCTAATCGTGCTCGCCATCTTGCTCTTCTTAGCGATTTGAACAAGACTAACGCTGTAATGCCTCCCATGCCTTGAACAAACGCTTGGCAGAAACGGGGTATGGCGTGCGCAAACGTTGTGCGAAAAGCGCAACACGCAACTCTTGCAACATCCAAAAGAACTGATCTAACCCAGGTTCCGGCGCGCCTGCCAACGCCTGCCGGGCGCGCCGGTAGTGCGCCAGAAGTGGCGCCATTTCACTCATCCGCTGCTGATCTCGAATCGCGTCAGATCGAAGGCCATCGAACCGAACGGCAATGGCTTCTAGATAACGGGGCAAATGCTTGAGTTGCTCATAGGGTGTACGCATCACAAAATCGGGGGGCATCAATTCACTGAGTTGAATTACCATGTCTTTGCAGGCACTTTCGTGCACTTTAAATTGCACCAACCGCTTTCTGGCCACCTCTGATTGTTCAAGAATAGACAACACGAGTCGAGACAACTCTTGCGCCAACAATCCAACCCTTTCTTTGGCCAATTCACGTGTACAGGAAAAGCTCTCAGCGTCCTTGGGCCATGGCTGCTGCTCGAGCGCTGCACGTGACAAAGCCGCATCAATAATTTGCCCGCGAAGAGACTCCCACGACCCAAGGGGCATGTACAAAACGCCTAGACGCAGAGCATTTGGCAAGTTCTTTTCCAAAAACTTGATTTGCTCTTTCAACCCGATTCGCAGTAGTCGCAAAAGCCCAAGACGGTGGCTACGCTGGGCGGTCTGCGCATCATCAAAAACATCAATCCGACAGTGCGTCTCTTCATCAACAAGTCCGGGATAGCCCAATACACTTTTACCGCCACGGCGTATCTCCATGACATCAGGTAGAGACTCGAATGTCCATTGGGTGATTCGCTCTAAAGCTTGATCGGCAATAACCCGCTCACCTTGCGTGGCCATTTCCTGGAAAGTGGCCTGCGCTTGATCGCCGAATTGCGCTTTCAGCTGAGACAAATTACGACCCGCTCGCAACATTCGGCCGTGCTGATCAATGATCCGAAAATTCATGAATAAATGCGCAGGCAAGGAATCAACACGAAAATCAGACTCCAGGACTTTGACATGAAACTGCTGATCGATGTCGGCAATCACCGCCGCCGTTAAACTGATCGCCGGCTCAGACATTTGATCAAACCACCGCGCGTGAAAGTCTTGAGCATAATCAGGCACGGGTACGCAGTGCTTGCGTAACTTCTGCGGTAAAGACTTCACTAACCACTGCACTTTTTCTTTCACCATGCCTGGAACCAACCACTCCCATCGCAAGGCAGTCAACTGATTCAACAGCACAAGGGGCACCGAAACCGTCACGCCATCCTTAGGTGAGCCCGGTTCAAAGTGATAATCCAATTTCAGGGCATTACCCTGCCAACTGATCGTCTTTGGAAACACATCAGTTGTGATACCCGCCGCCTCATGGCGCATCAAGTCGTCTTTGGAAAGTTTCCAGCGCTGCACTTCTTTATCATCTAGTCGCTTAAACCACTGCTTAAATGCCACCGTTTGGCATATCTCTGAGGGTAACAATCGATCATAAAACCCAGCAATCAATGTTTCATCAACCAAGATGTCTGGTCGTCGACTCCGGTGCTCAAGGCGCTCAATACTCTGGATTAGCTTTTTATTATGCGCCACAAACTCAAACGGCAAATCGATCTCACCAGGCACCAGCGCCTCGCGAATAAAAGTCTCGCGGGCACGCGCCAAGTCAATCGGACCAAAATGCACCAGCCGCCCGCTGTATATCGGTAACCCATACAGCGACGCCTTTTCATGAGCCACCACTTGCCCACGACGGCTGTCCCAGCGCGGGTCGCCCCAGCTCTTTAGCAGCAAATGGGACCCAACACGCTCAATCCAGACGGGTTCAATTTTTGCGATACAACGGGCGTACAAGCGACTCGTTTCCACCAATTCGCCAGCCAATACCCACTTACCAGCTTTTCGGACAAGCTTGGATCCTGGGTGAATCCAAAATCGCAGGTCGCGCACGCCTTGGTAATGGCTGGCCTCTTCTGACTTTAAACCCACCTGTCCAATCAGCCCCGTTAACAGCGCCGAATGAACCTGTTCATACGTGGCCTCTGTTTGGTTAACCCGCCACCGCTGCTCACCCACCATGGCAGCAAGCTGCCCGTGAATGTCATGCCACTCTCTCAACCGTACGGCCGACAAATAGTTTTGACGTAAAACGCCGACAAGTTTGCGCTGCGAGCCTTTGTGAGCCACTTGCTCGTGGTACCAATCCCAAAGTTTTAACCATGCCAAAAATTCTGACTGCTTATCCGCGAACTTGGCGTGCGCTTGTTCGGCTGCCTCGCGCGCAATCACTGGCCGTTCGCGGGGGTCTTGGACGGCCATGGCAGCGGCAATAATCAACATTTCTTTTAAACACTGCTGATCGCGAGCGGCCAGCAGCATGCGCCCAACCCTCGGATCCAATGGCAATTTAGCCAACAACTTCCCAGTACTCGTTAAAGAAAGAGCCGAATCATCAGCAAACGAATCGACGCCCGATGGGCGCATATTCAACGCACCGAGTTCTTGCAACGTTTGGTACCCATCTGCGATCGCTCGACCCGTGGGTGGATCAACAAACGGAAATCGCTCGATTTCTGGCAACCCAAGGGACTTCATCCGCAAAATGACACCAGCCAGAGACGAACGCAAAACTTCAGGCTCACTGAAACGCCGGCGACGCTTAAAGTCTTCTTCGTCGTAAAGTCGGATACACACACCAGGGCCCAAACGCCCACAGCGCCCAGCTCTTTGATTGGCTGACGCTTGGCTAATGGGCTCGATTTGCAGCTGCTCGACCTTTTGTCGCCAAGAATAGCGCTTGACTCGCGCCAAGCCAGCATCAATCACGTATCGAATGCCGGGTACTGTTAGCGATGTCTCAGCCACGTTGGTTGCCAACACCACGCGTCGTGCTCGGGTGCTGGGTCGAAAGATTTCTTCCTGTTCGCTTTGTGATAGCCGAGAAAACAATGGCAAGATCTGTGTGCTTTGCGGGTGATGCTTTCGCAGCGCTTCGCTGGTTTCGCGGATTTCACGCTCCCCCGGCAAAAAAACCAAAATGTCCCCTGACCCATGGCGAGCGCACTCATCGACCGCGTCAGTCACCGCGTCACACAAATCCCGTTCTTGAACGCCCTCTTCAAGTTGGCCCTCGATTTCAGCGGCCTGTTCGGCAGGCAGCTTAACCGGGCGATAACGGATCTCTACTGGGTAAAGGCGCCCCGACACCTCAATAACCGGTGCGGCTTGGCCGTCCGGCGTGGCAAAGTGCCGAGCAAAGCGATCCGCATCAATGGTGGCGGAGGTGATGATGACTTTGAGATCGGGTCGCTGAGGCAGAATTTCTCTCAAGTAGCCCAGAAGAAAATCAATATTCAAGCTGCGCTCATGGGCCTCATCAATAATGATAGTGTCATAAGCCTTAAGGAGCCGATCCCGCTGCGTTTGGGCCAGCAAAATACCGTCCGTCATCAATTTGATAGCCGTGGTGGCATCAGTTCGCTGCTGAAAACGGATCTGATAACCAACCCATTGGCCTAGCGGACTTTGAAGCTCTTGCGCAATACGACGGGCAACCGATGTCGCCGCCAAACGGCGTGGCTGGGTATGGGCAATCATCGCCTCGCGGCCTCTGCCCATGGCCAAACAAATCTTTGGCAGCTGGGTGGTTTTACCGGAACCCGTCTCACCGCTTAAGATCACAACCTGGTGCTTGGCGATTGCGATCTCGATATCATCTCGCCTCGCACTGACTGGCAAATCGTCCGGAAAAGCGATTTCGGGCAACGGTCGTGGGGAAATGGCAACGGTTTGGGCCGTCTGCGTGTCTGAAACCAAGTCGACAACCTCAATCTAACGCATGGTGGACGCATGCATTATAAAATGGACCATGATTGGCATATTGCAAACAATGGGTTAAATGTTGACCCGACGCACCAGTGAGCGACATGAACACAGAGGTCGAATTACCCGCCATTATGACTGACTCGGATTTTTCTGCCACTTCTGCTGAAGACACTGTCTCAGCACTTGAAGCAGCAGAATCGGCTGCACCTCAATTTGTTCGTTGGTTTCGCGAAGTTGCGCCCTACGTTCACGCGTTCAGGGGAAAGACTTTTGTGGTGGCGTTTGGTGGCGAGTTGGTTCAGGCCAACGCATTAAACGCGTTGGTACAAGACTTATCTTTACTGAGCGCGCTGGGCATCAGGCTGGTGCTTGTCCATGGGTCACGCCCCCAAGTCAACGAACAGTTAAGCCTTAAGGGTTTTAAACAGCAGTTTGGCCGAGGTATGCAGCCCACAGATGACGCAGCGCTTGAGTGCGCCAAAGAGGCTGCTGGTGAAATACGCTTGGACATCGAGGCCGCATTCAGCCAAGGCCTTCCCAACACGCCGATGTCCCACGCCCAAATTCGTGTAATTTCAGGTAACTTTGTCACCGCCCGACCAACAGGTGTGATCGATGGCGTTGACTACCGCCATACCGGTCAAGTTCGCAAAATAGACACCGACGCCATGAAAGTGGCCATCGAACATGGCTCCATCATTGTGCTGTCACCACTGGGCTTTTCACCCACCGGCGAGGCGTTTAACCTCGCCATGGAAGACTTGGCCACGAGCGTTGCCGTTGCCCTAAGAGCTGAAAAGCTTATTTTTTTGACGGAAACGGATGGCGTAATTGGTTCAGACGGTAATGTTGACACTGAGCTTGCTCGCTTAGACGCCGACGCCCTCCTAGCCTCCAACGCGCTCGATGAAAACACGGCGTTCTACCTGCACTTCGCCTCTAAAGCTGTCAAACGGGGCGTTGCTCGTGCACATATGATTCCTTTTTCTCTAGATGGTGTTGTCCTGCTTGAAATATTTACCCACGATGGTGTTGGCACCATGGTGGTTGAAGACAGGCTTGACGATTTACGCTCAGCCACGATCGACGACGTGGGCGCCATTCTTAGGCTGATAGAACCGCTAGAAAGTGATGGCACATTACTCACCCGCGGTCGAGCGGCCATTGAACGTGATGTTGAGAACTTTTCGGTGCTTGAACACGACGGTGTGATTTTTGGTTGCGCCACACTGCACTACTATCCCGACGAAAAAATGGCTGAAATGGGATGTTTGATCGTTCACAACGAGTGGCAAGGCGCAGGTGAGGGTGAGTTACTGCTTCGCCACATGGAGTCTCGGGCCAAGGCGTTGGGCGTAAAGCGTCTGTTTGTTCTCACCACGCGCACAGCCCACTGGTTCATGAAGCGCGGTTTTGGTAAAGGTGGCGTCACCGACCTGCCCAAAGAGCGCCAAGCAGCCTACAACCGCTCGAGAAACAGCCAAGTGTTTATCAAGCGGCTGTAACCCTTTTCACACCTGATGAAGGGTGGCAGCGCTGCAAATGGGCGCACAAAAGAGAGGTGAATGACTGATTAATCGATAAGCCATCACTACAATACTTGATATCGATTTTCACCAAAAAGGGCTGACATGACTCGAATGATCCAATGCACCAAACTAAAAAAAGAAGCACAGGGGTTGGACTATCCGCCATACCCGGGTGACGTCGGCACTAAAATTTGGCAGACTATTTCAAAAGAAGGTTGGCAGCAATGGATGGATGTTCAGACGCGTCTGGTCAACGAAAATCGCCTGAACTTAGCAGATGTTCGTGCTCGCAAGTACCTTCGAGAGCAAATGGAAAAATTTTTATTCGAAGATATCGATGTCGAAGCGCAGGGTTACGTTCCGCCCTCTGACTAAGCGCCTTCCCGAACCACACGTTCGGCCGCTTTGACGCCCTGATGGCGCACGTCGGCGCCATGAACCATGAAGATCACTCGCTCGGCCATGTTTTTTGAGTGATCACCGATACGCTCTAATGATCGGGCAACAAATAACAAATCAATACCCCCTGAAATGGTTCGGGGATCCTCGATCATGTAAGAGATTAGGCTGCGCATCGTAGACTTCCACTCTTTATCGACTTGTTTGTCGCTTCTAACCACAGCAGCGGCTGCAACGGAGTCTTGTCGGGCGAAGGCATCCATCACATCATGCAGCATTTGTGCCACGGCTTTGCTCATGTGCTGAAGCTCAATTTCTGGCACAAATTTCTTCGTATCGTCATGCAATCGGCGTGCCATTGAAGCAATTTTTTCGGCTTCGTCACCTGAACGTTCCATGTCAGTTAACATTTTTGCAACGGCCATCAGGGTCCGCAAATCAATGCCGGCTGGCTGCCTGAGCGCGATAATGGTTGCGATTTTCTCATCCACAGCCACTTCGATTTTGTTGACCTCTTTTTCATTTTCTTTGACGCGATCAATTAAGCTCGCGTCGCCAGTGACCACCGCATCAATGGCATCATTGATCATGCTCTCGACGCAGCCACCCATTCGTAGCAGCTCGCTGCAGATCTCATCCATTTCGACGTCAAACTTACGGAAAGTGTGTTCGGTCATTTAAGCGCCTATTGCCGTTAATTTAGGAGATAAGCCAACAAAAGTTGGTTCATCAAGAGAAATCATTTTCTAGTGTAAAAGCAAAATATGACATTTTTATGAATTAATGTGACAGTAGCGTCTCAACCCCTCGCGGCCCGGCCACCAGCGCAACATCAGCTCTGCGAAGCGCGAAAATACCATTTGTAACAACACCAGGCAGGTGATCAAGCTCAGCCTCAAGTCCAGCGGCATCTAAGATCTTAAGCCCCGCCACGTCAATAATCGGATTGCCATTATCAGTCACAAACCCAGTTCTAAGGATCGGCTGACCACCCAAAGCGAGCGCCCGCCTCATAACGCTGGCAACAGCCATCGGTAAAACCTCGATGGGCAAAGGAAACTGACCCAGCCATTCAACCTGCTTAGACGTGTCAACGATACACAAAAAACGCTCGGACACCGAGGCGACAATCTTTTCACGGGTCAAGGCCCCGCCTCCACCCTTAATCATCTCAAGCGCTGGATTAATTTCGTCAGCACCATCAACATAAACAGGCATCGAAACCACATCATTGAGATTTAGTACGGTCACACCGCCTTGGCGCAAACGATCTGCCGTTCGCTCTGAGCTAGCAACAGCTGCGCGAAACAACTGGCGCTTTACGCACAAAGCATCAATGAATAAATCTGCTGTCGAACCCGTGCCCACGCCAATCACCGCATCAGGGGTGAGCCACGGCTCAATGTAATCAATCGCGGCCTGGGCAACCGCTTGCTTTAGTACTAGTGGATCAGTCGTCACGCTTTTTCATCCTCTTCATCAATTAATGGCTGACTGACTTCAGGCAGCAGGTCCTGCCCAATCTCACTATCGTTGCCACTTGGTAGTGCTTCGACAGCACTTAAACTTCGCAACATGACCCGTGTACGTGTTTCAGTCTTACCTATTTTATTGGTCGCAGACTCAAGCGACCGCTTAACATCAGCCAACGACTGACCAAACTTGCCAAACTCGGTTTTGACGCTACGCAGCACCTGCCAAACCTCGGAAGATCGCTGCTCAATGGCCAGCGTGCGAAACCCCATTTGAAGGCTATTGAGCATCGCAGCCAAGTTTGCAGGCCCTGCCACATTGACCCTAAGGTCGTGCAGTTTATCGAGCACGCCTGGCAATCGCAGCACTTCGGCATACAAACCTTCACTGGGCAGAAACATGATCGCAAAGTCGGTGGTGTGCGGCGGCGAAATATACTTGGCCGTGATTAACTTCGCTTGCACTTCGATGGCTCGGCCCAGCGCAGCAGACGCTTGGCGCACCGCCTCAACATCAGCCATATCCTGCGCGTCGTGCAAACGCTCATATTCTTCTTTGGGGAACTTGGCATCAATCGGCAGCCAGACTGGCTCTTCACTATTTTTTTGACCTGGCAGGCGTATCGCAAATTCAACAACAGCATCACTTCCCGGCACTGGCTTGACGTTACAGCCATACTGGTCTGCTGTCATGGTGTCTTCAATGAGACGAGCCAACTGCACCTCACCCCAAGTGCCCCGAGACTTAACGTTGGTTAAAACCCGCTTCAAATCGCCCACACCCGCAGCCAAGGTGTGCATTTCGCCCAAGCCTTTGTGCACCGCTTCCAAACGATCAGAGACCAACTTGAAGGATTCGCCCAAACGCTGCTCAAGGGTTGCGTGAAGTTTTTCATCCACTGTTTGCCGCATTTGCTCGAGTTTGCTGGCATTGTCGGTCTGGATTTGTATCAACCGCTGCTCAACCATGGTTCTTAAATCAACCATGCGTTGTTCATTGCTGAAAAACATGTCCTTTAGGCGCTGCGCAAATCCTTGCCCGAATCGATCTAAAGCTTCTGCTGCCTCTTGCCGCCCACTGGCGGCATCACGTGACACCACCGAACGAAACTGCTCGTCGGCGTGACCCAACTCCATTCGCAGCGCTTGATGAGACTGCGCTATTTCGGCTCTCAAAGCCCTCTGTCCGTCAGCAAGTTCAGTACGCCAACTGTTTTCTAGTCGTTCTTGCCCCGCCAACAGTTCATGCATGTGCTGCAAATAGGTCGTGGGGCGCGAGCGCCACAGCGCTAATACAAAGCCTAACGCAAGAACAACGAAAAACAATGTCGTGGCGGCAATCGCCAAGGGCAGCCACTCAGTGGCAAGTAAATCCTTCACATCCGATCCTGATACTGCTTAAACTTCTTTTCAGAAAACCCACTAATGACCGTGCCATCAGCCAAAACAGTCAGTGGGCGCCGAATAAGCGTAGGAAATTGTGCAATCAAAGCCAGCCACTGATCATCATTCACCGCTTGTCGTTGAACATCAGACAATTGACGCCACGTCATCGACGCACGATTAACCAACGCCTCCCAACCGCCAAGGGCTCGAGAATATTCACATAGGGCTTGTGGGGACAAAGGGGTTTCTCGGTAATCGATCAGGTGGCAAGCCACGCCATGATCGGATAACCAAGCCAGCGCCTTTTGACAGGTACTGCATTTCGCTAGGCCATATAAATAAATCATCAGCGAGCCTCCTGTCTGCGTTGGAGTGTATTAACAATCAAAACAAAAATAGCCACCCCAAGCACAAAAACCGTTGCCAGAGCGTTGACCTCGGGCTTTACACCCAGTCTAACGCGCGAAAAAATCTCTGGTGATAACAGCGTCGCACCCGGCCCCGATAAAAATGACGCAATCACCACATCGTCTAAGGACAGTGTGAACGCCAATAACCAGCCTGAAACCACCGCAGGCATGATCAACGGCAACGTAATCACAAAAAAAACCTTTAGCGGCGATGCCCCCAGATCAAGTGCGGCCTCTTCCAGAGATCGATCTAGATCACGCACCCTTGACTGAACAATGACCGCCACAAACGCCATGCAAAACGTGGTGTGCCCGACCCAAATGGTCAACAAACCCCTCTCTCCAGGCCATCCGAACAAGGCATCCATTTCAACGAATAACAGCAACAGCGAAAGGCCTAGCACCACTTCTGGAATCACCAAAGGCGCACTAACCAAGCCCACGTACAACGCGAACCCCTTGAATCGCCCTTTGCGCGCCAAAATGTAGCCCGCCCACGTGCCCAGGGCCGCCGCCGCCGTGGCCGTCATTAAAGCCACTTTAAAGGACAGCCCTGCGGCACGCAACAAGGCTTGGTCATTGATAAGCGCCTCGTACCAGCGAAAAGAAAACCCAGCCCAGGATGTCATCATGGCTGAGTCATTGAAAGAAAAAACAATCAACGTCAGAATCGGCAGATACAAAAAAGCAAACCCAAGCCCCAGCGCCAACCAGCGTCCAAAAGCGCTAGGTTGTTCCGTTGTCAACATTGATGCGATTGCCATTAGCGGTAAGCCTCTCGTTCAAAGCGTTGCTGTTGATTCAACTGAAAGACAATCAATGGCACCAATAACAATAGAACCATCACCACAGTGACCGCTGAGGCCATGGGCCAATCTGCGTTGGTAAAGAACTCATTCCACATCACACGTCCCATCATGAGGGTATTGGCGCCACCCAACATTTCGGGAATCACGTACTCACCGACCGCCGGAATAAAAACCAGCATTGAACCTGCGACCACACCGGGCATCGAAAGTGGCAATGTGATGGCCAAAAATGCCCGCCAGGGCTTGGCACCCAAGTCATAGGCAGCATCCAACAGGCGTAAATCCATTTTCACGAGGTTGGCGTACAAAGGCAAAATGAAAAATGGCAAGTAGGCGTACACGAGACCGATGTAGACCGCGATATCCGTGCGATAAATTTCAAGTGGGACGTCGATCACGCCGATGTACATCAACAGATTGTTCAGTACACCGTCATTGCGCAAAATGCCAACCCATGCATAGACGCGTAACAACAGCGACGTCCAAAACGGCAGGATCACCGCCAACAAAAGTAAATGTCTAACCGATGGCTGAGATCGAGCAATGTAGTACGCCATGGGGTAGCCAATGACAGCGCAACAGAGGGTGGTGATCGCGGCGATTTTCAGGGAATTGAGGTAAGTGTCGATGTAAAGCGAGTCTGAAAATAAAAGAATGTACCCCCGCAAATGAACCGTTAGATCAAGCACTTGATCTTTAAAGCTGACGAGGCTTGTGTAGGGGGGAATACCAAACTTTAAATCAGCCAAGCTGATCTTCAGCACCAGGAAAAATGGCAATAACAAAAATATCACCAACCAAACATAGGGTGGTGCAATGGCGGCAATCGCAGACCAGCTGGCGCGCCAGGGACTTACCGTCATGATGACAGTACCGTCACGCTGTCGTTACCCCAACTGACGTAGACCTCGTCATCGATGCCAGGCAGCTCACTTGTTGCCAGTACCTGACTTGGCACACTCGCTTCAATGGTTTTGCCTGAATCCAAGCGGATTTGGTATAGCGCGTAACTCCCCATCCAAGCGAGATGGCTGACCATGCCATGAGCCCAGTTGTGCTCCTGCGTGGGGGCAACACGCGCAACTCGGATTTGCTCAGGTCGTAGCGAAACTGATACCGCCATGCCGAGCGGTTCACTAATACCATGGTCAACATAAAAAGCCCGAGGCAAATCCTCAGAGTCGATCACAACGTGCCCGGGTTGATCAACGCTGATAATCCCTTCAAATAAGTTCGTCGATCCGATGAACCCAGCCACAAACCGAGAATTGGGGTAGGCATAGACCTCTTGGGGTGTGCCTGTCTGGCGAATTTGTCCTTCGGTCATGACAGCCACGCGATTGGCCATGGTCATGGCCTCTTCTTGATCATGCGTCACCATAAAGCACGTCACCCCAAGTTGCTCAAGCAAGCGAACCAGTTCAATTTGCGTGGCGTGTCGAATCTGTTTATCCAAGGCTGACATCGGCTCATCAAGCAGCAGTAACTTCGGACGCTTAACCAAACTCCGTGCCAAAGCCACCCGTTGCTGCTGACCACCCGACAGTTGATGTGGTCGACGCTTGGCGAAAGGCGACATTTGAACCAGTTCAAGCGCCTCGTAAACCCGCTCATGGATTTCCGAGCTCGGCACTTTTTCTTGCTTCAGGCCAAAGGCCACGTTGGCCTCAACACTCATGTGCGGAAACAAGGCATAGGACTGAAACATCATGTTCACCGGACGGGCGTAGGGTGCCAAATCAGTGATGTCTTCGCCATCTAAAAAAATCTGCCCTGACGTCACAGGCTCAAACCCAGCGAGCATTCTAAGCAACGTCGACTTGCCGCAACCGGAGCTGCCCAATAACGCAAATATCTCTGCGCGCTCAATCGCCAGGCTGACAGACTGAACAGCCACCGTCTCACCAAATATCTTGGTCACATCCTGAAGACGAACAAACGCTTGCGCATCGCCAGAAAGATCACTCAGATGACCTGTTGCCTCGCCCATGGTGACTTAACGACCAGACTTTAACTCAGCCCAAAGCCGAGTTTGTAGCCGCAAAATATTCAGGGGCTGCGTTTCGATAACAAACAATTTGCTGGCCACTTCAGGCGGTGGATAAATGGCTGGGTTATTGGCAACTTCGGCCACAACCAAAGGCCGCGCCGCTTTGTTGGCGTTTGGATAGAACATATTGTTGGTAATGTCGGCAGACACTTGTGGCTCAGACATGTAATTAATGAATTCAAACGCCGCTTTGGGCGAAGGTGCATCGGCTGGCACGGCCATGGTGTCAAACCAAGCGGGCGCACCGTCATCAGGTAGGAAAAAGTCAATGGTGTAAGGACGATTCGCTTGCTTGGCACGGTCAGCGGCAATCAATACATCCCCCGAATAGCCATAGACCATACAAAGGTCGCCTGAAGCCAATTCGTCAATGTAACCAGAAGAACTGAATTGACGCACAAAAGGACGAATCTGTTTCAACAGCGCCAAAGCCTCTCGGTAATCGTCCGGATTGCTGCTGTTGGGGTTCTTACCTAGGAAGTGCAAAGCAGCAGGAAAGACCTGTGCGGCTTCATCAAGAATCGATATGCCGCAACTGGCAAATTTTTCGGCTTTGGCCGGGTCGAACAGGATCGACCAGTCGTTAAGTTTGGCTCCAGCCCCAAGAATCTCTTGTGCTTTGGTGACATTTAAACCGAGCGCATTGGTCCCATATCCCCACGGCACCAAATACTGGTTACCCGGGTCAATGGGCTCGAGGACCGCCATGATTTGAGGGTCAAGATTCTTCCAATTTGGAATCAGCGACTTATCAAGCTTTTGAAACAAGCCCGCCTGAATTTGTCGAGCCGCATAATTTGTTGTTGGCACCACAATATCGTAACCAGACTTGCCGGTTAATAGCTTTGCTTGCAGCGTATCGTTACTGTCGTAGGTGTCGTACTGCACCTTAATACCAGTCTGCCGCTCAAATCCTGGAATGGTATCGGGTGCTGTGTATTCAGCCCAGTTGTAGACATTCAACGTTTGTTTGTCTTGCGCCTGAGCGGGCGAAATCAAACCCAAACCACTGAACAACATTAACGCAACCAATCGTGCACGCATTTGAGCCTCCACTATTTCAATCGACGATCACCTCCGGGCTATCGGCACTAAGGGCCACAAAGACCGATGGCGAACACCATAAAAAAACCCGCTTTATGCATCACAAAACGGGAATTAGCAGAATTCTATAGCCTTTTGGGTAAGGTGCGAGCACTAAGCAACACACCAATTCAAATAATAGTCAAATCTCGAGCCATGGGGAAATGAATGACCACTGCACCAGACTCAAAACGACGACTTAAATATGTCAGGGCTAATTCTCATTCGTTTCTCAAAATCAGCAAGGGCGGCGTTCGAAGCACGCCGCGCAACACCACCGAGCCGGCCAGCCAGGCGCCAGGCATGCAAACTACCAGCCCAAGTATCCAAGGGGTGAGCGACCATTGCATGGCAAATTGAAACACCCAGACTGAAAGCCCCCAAGCCGCCAAGGTGGCGCCAGCTGCCGCCATCAATCCTGCTAAGGCACCAATCATCAGCAACTCAATACGCTGAGCGCGGCTCAGTTGTTGATTGGTTGCCCCGAGCGCCCTGAGTAACGCCGACTCCCTTACCCGCTCGTCGCGGCTTGCGCTCAACGCGGCAGCCAGAACCACGACACCCGCCAAAATGGCAAAGCCAAACAATGCCTGAATCGCAACCGACACCCGATCGAGAACCGATTGCAATTGCGCAATCATCGCGCCCACATCGAAGACCGTTAGGTTTGGAAACTGTTTGATCAGTGTTTGGGTCACAGCCGATTTTTCAACAGGAAGGTATAGCGATGTAATGAAGGTTTGCGGTTCATCAACAAGTGCTTTGGGACTTAACAGGGCAAAAAAATTGGGCTGCATACTATCCCAGTCTACTTTACGAAGGCTGGTGACGGTTACTGCCACGGGCTCACCAGCCACCTCAAAAGTAATTTGGTCACCAATTGACAAGCCCAACAATCCCGCCACGTCAGTCTCCATCGAAACCTCTAATGCTTCAGGATCAATTGCTCGGCCTGCCACCATCTCCCCATTGCCGTCGAGGGTTGGTGCGTAAGACAAATTAAAGTCACGCTGCAGCAAGCGTTGGGTCCTCGGGGATTCAAAGTCATCGACTGAAATTGATTTATCGTTTATCGCCACGACCCGACCGCGAATCATTGGGTAAAAACTCAGTTCACCGAGGTCAGCGGCTAGTAATGCTTCTCTGACAGGATCAACCTGGTCAGGCTGAATATTGATTAAGAAGCGATTGGGCGCATCAGGAGGCAACGTTTGCTGCCATCCATCCAGTAAATCGGTGCGGACAATGGTCAACAACAAAATCGCCATCATACCCACGGCCAAGGCGCTGATCTGCGCAATCGACGAGGACTTGCGCCGAACAAGCCCCGCCAGCGCAAAACGCCAGGTGGGCCGATGCGTCAGGCGATGGCGAATCACGTCAACCAACTTCAAAACCAGTAGCGACATCAGCCCGAAGATAATGGCGGCCAACACAAAGCCTGCCGCCAAACCAAAACCGTACTTTGGGTTGCCGGCTATCCACCACATAAGGACAGCAAATCCCAAAAAGGCGACCAAATAGCCCGCGAGACTATGTAGTGGGAAGGCCGGCACTTCTTGGCGCAAAATCTGCGCTGCGGAAATCTGACGCAGTGACTGCAGCGGTGGCAAAGCAAAGGCCAAGAGCAACCAAAAACCAGCATAAAGTCCTTGGACAGCGGGCTGCCAGCCCACACCCGGCAACTCTTCGGCAATCAAGCCTTGCATCACACTGGCAAGACCAAGCTGCGCGGCCCAGCCGAGCAGCAAACCGATAAAAGAGCCGATCAGGGCCACCAAAATAAATTCCACACTCAAGAGCTTGGTGATGGTGCCTTGCGTTGCCCCAAAACATCTCATTACCGCGATACCTTGTTGCTGACGCTGACTAAAGCGGCGTGCACCGAGTGCAATGGCAACTGCAGCAATCAAGACAGCTATCATCACCACTAACGTTAAGAACTCATTGGCCCGATCGAGTGTGCGCATGATTTCAGGCCGACCCTCAGACACGGACAAGATCTGCTGCGCCTGATTCAATTGCGGCTCAAGCCACTTTCTGTAATCGGCAGTCACAGATTCGTCACCAGCCACCAAAAGCGCGTGAGTTACCCGGCTGCCTGGCCCCAAGAGGCCCGATGTTAGGAGGTCTTCGGCTCGTATCATGACGCGGGGCGCGACGTTGACAAACTGCATGCCACGATCCGGTTCGTAGGTGATCACCCGACTGATGATCAAATTGGCTTCACCCACTTGCAGCTTATCGCCGACGGCTAACCCCGTGAGCGCCAGTAGCTGGGGGTCAACCCAAGCCGAACCCACTTTGGGAGACGCTTTGATGGGTTCATCCAGCGAAAACACATCGGGGGCTGTTCGCATTTCACCACGTAGCGGGTAACCATCCTCAACCGCTTTGATGGCCGCCAATTGAAGGCCGACCTCGCTACTACCTACCATTGAGGGGAAACGCCAAGTCCGTACAGCCTGCAAACCGTCCTGCTTGGCTTTATCGAGCCAGCTTTGCGGGGCACTACCCGGTGTCTGCACCACCAAATCCGCACCCAGCATCCGAGAGGCGTCACGCTCAAGCGCCCTTGACACCCTATCGGACAAAAAGCCGACGCTGCTAATGGCTGCCACCGCCACAATTACGGCCAACACCAAAAGCCTAAGGTCACCCGCGCGCAAATCGCGCCAAGTTTGTTTTATCGCAAAACCAAGAACCCCTGACGGCATTACTGATCCTTTTTAAACAGCTCTTATGGCGTCGATCGCATCCTGCAACCGGTGAATTGGCAAAATCTTTAACCCTTCAATGCCATGCTTTGGCGCATTGGCTGCTGGAATAATGGCCATCGAAAACCCCAGCTTTGCCGCCTCTTTCAATCGTTCTTGACCACGTGGTGCCGGTCTGACCTCACCGGCCAGACCCACTTCACCAAAAGCCACTAACCCAACCGGTAGCGGTCGGTCGCGTAGTGAAGACAGAATTGCCAATAAAATCGGCAAATCAGCCGCTGGCTCACCAATACGAACCCCCCCTACCGCATTCACAAACACGTCTTGGTCTGACGTGCTCACGCCTGCATGCCGATGCAAGACCGCTAGCAACATGGCCAAACGATGGCCTTCTAATCCTAGCGCCAATCGACGAGGATTTGGAACATGAGCAGCATCAACCAAAGCCTGCACCTCAACAAGCAAAGGCCTCGAGCCTTCTTGCGTTGCCATCACGCAAGAACCCGCGACTTGTTGTTGGTGTTGTGACAAGAATAATGCCGAAGGGTTCGCCACTCCCTTTAAGCCTCGATCGGTCATCGCAAAAACACCGAGCTCGTTGACCGCTCCAAAACGATTTTTAATCGCACGAACCAAGCGAAATGACGAGTGGGTGTCGCCTTCAAAGTAAAGCACCGTGTCAACCATGTGCTCTAAAACCCTCGGACCAGCCAAAGCGCCGTCTTTTGTAACATGCCCAATCAAAACCATCGGGATGCCCGTTTGCTTGGCCAAACGGGTTAGCTGGGCTGCGCATTCACGCACTTGAGACACCGACCCTGGCGCTGAAGACAACGCGCTCGAATAGATGGTTTGGATCGAATCGATTACCGCAACAGCCGGCGCCCGACTGATCAAGTGTGATTCGATGACCTCAACCCGTATTTCGGGCAACAAATCAACATCACTGCCACTTAACTCAAGTCGCTTAGCTCTTAAAGCCACCTGTTGCGCAGACTCCTCACCTGTTACGTACAAAACTCGTGCACTTTGCGACATGTGCGCCAACGCTTGAAGTAACAAAGTGGACTTACCAATACCCGGATCGCCCCCAATCAAGACCACAGCACCCGCCACCAGGCCGCCACCGAGCACACGATCAAACTCAGCCACACCAGTGGGCAACCGCGGCATTTCTTGGGCTTGAACGTCAGACAATCGCTGTATTTCAGCGCTTCCGGCCAGAGGCGTAAAGCGACTTGGTGATGTCTCGACAGGCTCGTCACGGGTTTCTTCCAACGTGTTCCAGGCTTGGCAACCCGAGCATTGCCCAAGCCACTTAGGGCTCACCGTGCCACACGATTGACACACATAGCGGGTTTTGACTTTGGACATAAATTACCGAGGTTAAATGAAACGTCGAGGAACCCTCGGCGTAACCGCTGTTAACAATTCGTAACTGATGGTGCCCGCACATCGCGCCACCTCATCAGCCGTGGGGCCGCCATCCCCCCACAATACCACCACATCGCCAACCTGAGCCTGCGGGTGATCGCTCAAGTCCACCGTGATCATGTCCATCGAAACGCGGCCAATTAGGGTGGCATGCGTGCCGTCTATGCCGACTGGCGTGCCAGTTGGCGCATGACGCGGATAACCATCGGCATATCCACAGGCCACGACCCCAACTCGCATGTCCTTGGGTGCCACAAAAGTATGGCCATAACCCACGCCCTCGCCCGCACGAACCTGCCGAATGCTGATTAGTTCAGACCGAAGCGTCATGGCACTGCGTAACCCCAAGTCAGCAGCATTTTGTTTTGCCAGCGGTGACCCACCGTAAAGACAAATGCCTGGTCGTACCCAGACTGTTATGCCCGCAGGCGCCCAACGCAATGCAAAGGCTGCGCTGTGCGCCAAGGTTGCCGCTGAGTTACTCACACACCAATTGCCAGGCAGACCCTCAACCGCTTCTACGAAACGAGCCATTGGCGCTTCAATCCCGTCGGCACGCTCAGCGTAAGCAAAATGAGTCATGTGGGTGATCTCGTGAACCTTTCCAGCACGGGCCAAGCCTTGCAAAGACTCAAACGCGTCACGATAGTCGCCAGGCTCAAACCCCAAGCGATGCATGCCGGTGTTCATTTTGAGGTAAACATTTAAGGGTTCCGATAAAGGAACCTCAGCCAGCCATGCCAGTTGCCTTGCCTCGTGAATAACAAGCGTCAGTCCAAAAGCCTGCGCCACCGGTATGTCACTACGGTCAAAAGCGCCCTCAAGCATCAAAATCGGCTTGACCCAGCCCAACTGACGGGCTCGCGCAGCCTCTTCGAAATCGAGAAGCGCCAAACCGTCGGCAGCAGCAAAACCAACAAAAGCGGCCTCGATGGTGTGGCCGTATGCATCGGCTTTGACCACGGCCCAAGTTTTTGGGGGTGTTTGACCTTCAGTCTGCACCCGAGACAAGAGTTGCTTAACTGAAGCAAGGTTTTCAGACAAAGCAGCGCAATTGATGGTGGCACAAATGGGACGAGGCATGTTAGCGGCTATACACAAAAGTGGGTGTTAATAAGCAAGACAAAGTCTACCGCAAGCTTAATTCCCGCACCGCTAAAATGCTTAGGATGATTCAACGTCAGCCCTCATTACAATGGTTATTGAATCTTTGATTAAAACGACTCAAAAACGAATGGCCGTCAACCACTACGAAAACTTCCCAGTTGCTTCGGTTCTTTTGCCGGCGTCGATTCGCACCGACGTGGTCAACTTGTACCGTTTTGCACGCTCGGCCGATGACATTGCAGACGAAGGCGATTCGCTACCGAGTGAGCGCCTAAGGTCGTTAACCCAATACCGGCAAGCCCTACACACCATCGGCGAAAACCCTCACCTCAAAAGTGTGGGCGACACCAAGCTCGACCCCATCTTTGTTCCCCTTGCTGCCACGATCATCAAGCACAGCTTACCGCTCACCCCCTTTTCAGATCTTTTGTCGGCATTTGAACAAGACATCACGACCAAGCGCTACCAAACAGAACAAAGCCTTAATGACTACTGCAGAAGGTCAGCAAACCCTGTGGGCCGCTTAATGCTGATTCTGTTTCAAAAAAACGACGCACTCAGTCATGACCAATCTGATGCGATTTGTACCGCGCTACAAAGGATCAATTTCTTGCAAGACATCGCCATCGACTTTAAAAAAGAGCGTATATATTTATCCAAGCAATCTATCGAGGCCAACGGTGTCACGCTTGCTCACTTTGCTCAACAGCGTTGCGACAGTGCATGGCGCCGCCTCATGCAGGATCAGGTTCAGATTTGCCGAGACCTCATGCAGCAGGGTGCGCCGCTCGGTCGCCGGCTGCGTGGTCGCGCCGCCTGGGAAATGCGGCTTATTATTCAGGGCGGACTTCGAATACTTGAAAAAATAGAGGCGGTCGATTTTGATGTTTTCCGCCACCGCCCCACACTCAACAAAGCAGACTGGGCCCGACTCATTTGGCGATCAATCTAGACCATGACACCTGATCAATACTGCCAAGACAAAGCAGCCCGAAGTGGGTCAAGCTTCTACTATGCCTTTTTGTTTTTACCGCCGCCTCGGCGACGGGCGATTACGGCCATGTACGCTTTCTGTCGTGAGGTCGACGATATCGTCGATGACTGCACAGATGTCTCCATTGCACGAACCAAACTGGCTTGGTGGCATAACGAAGTCGAACAGCTTTTTGCTGGCTCGCCAAACCACCCAGTAACCAAAGCCCTTTTGCCTTGCTTGTCAGATTGCAAAATAGAGTCGGCACGTCTTCATGCGGTCATCGATGGCATGGAAATGGACTTGAATCAGACCCGTTACTTAGACTGGCCTGGCCTAGAAAAGTATTGCTGGCATGCTGCTGGTGTTGTCGGTGAACTATCGGCCGGCATCTTTGGCTACCAAGATCCAAACACCATGGCATATGCCACCAAACTTGGCCTAGCCTTCCAAATGACCAACATTATTCGTGATGTTGGTGAAGATGCGCGACGCGGTCGCATCTATCTACCCGTCAGCGACCTGCAAAATTTCAACGTAAAAGCGGCAGATATTTTGTCAGGGTCATACACACCCGAGTTTGCCCAACTGATGGCCTACCAGGCACAACGCGCACGAGCACTTTACCGCCAAGCGGCCGATCACCTGCCCGAAACGGATCGCCGCAGCCAACGGCCTGGCCTGATGATGGCCGCCATTTATGCCACGCTACTCGATGAGATTGAAGCTGATCAATGGAAGGTTTTGGATCAACGTATTAGCCTGACTCCAGTGCGCAAACTGTGGTTGGCATGGCGAAATTGGGTTGGCGGCGCCAAACCTGTTTTAAATCAGTTGAAACGCTTTGAATCCAATTACTGAAGCGACGAAACCAAAAATCGCGGTCATTGGTGCCGGATGGGCCGGCTTGGCCGCTGCCAGCGAACTGTCCAACCGAGGCTGTCGAGTCACGCTGTTTGAATCATCACACACGCCTGGTGGACGAGCCCGACAAGTGTTCGACCCCGCACTTGGCATGATCGACAATGGCCAACACCTGCTACTAGGCGCCTATCAAGAAACCCTCAGACTCATGGCGCGCGATGTTCCAAAGTCTGTGTGGGAGAAAGCCTTTACACGCCTACCTTTGCGGTTGAGCTCAACTGACGGCCAGTTCCGAATGAGCGCCCCAGACTTTGGCCCTTTGTGGCTCAAGCAAGCCCTAACGCTTTGGCTCGCGAAAGGTTTCACGCTGAAGGACAAATGGCTTGCGACTCAGCTGCTGCGCCACTTAAAGTCTGCCAATGGCGTGGATGGTGATGAACAAACGGTCACGCGCTGGTTAAAACAGCATCGCCAATCCGAGCGCCTAATTGCGTCTCTTTGGGAACCGCTCTGCCTGGCCACGCTAAACACTGACATTGACCAAGCCAGCGCTTGGTTATTTCAGCGCATTATCTTCGATGCCCTTTTAAGCCAACTTGACAACGCAACGGATCTGTTGGTACCGGCATTGGATTTAACAGGCCTTTGGCCCGAACATGTCTGCCCAAAAGTCTCGACCCAATTTGGGCATACCGTTCGAGCAGTCACACCGCTTGAGAAGGGCGTTCGCGTCGATGACCAGGTTTTCGAGGGTTGTGTAATAGCCATTCCTGCCCACGGTGTTACGCGCTTGTTCGACCAGTCAAATCAGCAATCTGACCCCCACTTGTTTGACGTATTGGGTGGATTTGAGTATCGCCCAATTACCACCTGTTACGTGGCGCTAGACGCGCCTTTTGGGCTCGAAGAGCCTCTCTTGATGATGCGTCATGGCCACGGGTCGAGCGCAAGCACAGCACCGGGCCAATGGGTTTTCGATCGCAATCGATGCCAGCCGCTATCAGCGACAGAGAATGGTCGCTTGGCCTTTGTGATCAGTGACTCCCAAGCTGTGCTTTCCATGCCACAACAGGACTTGGCGTTATCTCTGATGTCTCAATTGACTGGCGAACTCGGCAGACACACCCCCATTGGTATTGTCGCCAGCCGCAGCTTTCATGAAAAAAGAGCCACCTTTGCCGCCACACCCCATCAATTACGACCGCGCAATGCCTTAGCTTGGCAGGGTATTGTCCTAGCAGGCGATTGGACTGACACCGGCTACCCGAGCGTACTGGAAGGGGCCGTTCGTAGCGGCATCTCAGCGACAGATTGTTTGTTGGCACAGCTGGGTAAAACGAACCGCTAAGCCCGAAGCGTTTTGCGCTTAAGCCCTTTAAGCGCCTATGCGCGAAAGGCGGTCAGAGTCCACCAACCCAAGGCCGTCATCAGCAAACAGCCAACCAAGCTTAAGCCCGCATAAGTCAAACCAAGACCCCAGCGCCCTTCATGAAAAAATGTCACCGTCTCGGCCGAGAATGTGGAAAATGTTGTCAGCGCCCCCAACAAACCGGTCACTAGCATTAACCGAAGGGGTGTTGGCCAGTCGGGATTGAACAATGTCCATGCAACTGCCAAGCCAATGAGGTATGAGCCACCCAGGTTAGCCACAAACGTACCCAATGGAAATCGATCTGGGCCAGCATTAAGCCAAATACCTAGGCCCCAGCGTGACCAAGCACCAAAAGCGGCACCCACCCCAATCGCCACGAAGTTAGTTAGCGTAAAGGCAATCATCTTGTGGCCTCTCCCAATTAAGATATGGTGGCATGCTCAATGATGTAGTCGCGCACACTAGCGACGTTGCAGGGCAATGTGGTGAATTTTTGAGGTCTTCCGAGTAGGTCTTCTAGGCCATAAGGCATGGGCACTGGTCGACCGAGCGCCTCTTCAATCGTCTCAGAAAACTTAGCCGGTAATGCGGTTTCAAGCACCAACATCGGTATGTCAGGTTCAACAAAAGGCTTGGCCACTTTGACGCCATCGGCGGTATGGGGATCGATCAAATTCCCAGTTTCGTCAAACACACGACGGATGGTCGCGAGTCGGTTCTCGTGATTACTGACACCAGCCACAAAGCCATACTTGGACTCAAACTCGGACAGGTGGCTAGACAAGTCAAAGTAGCCCTCTGAGCCCAAGGCTTTCCAGAGTTTGGCAACTTGCACACTATCGCCGTCAAACAAATCAAACACAAACCGCTCAAAATTCGAGGCGCGCGAAATGTCCATTGATGGACTCGAGGTCACGTGCGTTTGGGCCGGTTTGCGAGGCCGATAGATCCCTGTGTGGAAAAACTCTTCCAAAACGTTATTCTCATTGGTTGCGAGCACCAAACGACGAATTGGCAAGCCCATGCGCCTAGCCATATGACCTGACAAGATGTTGCCAAAATTGCCCGAAGGCACTGCAAAAGATACTTGTTGACCAGGCCCTGTGGTCGCGCGTAACCAACCCCAAAAGTAATACACCACTTGAGCGGCAATGCGAGCCCAGTTAATGGAGTTAACCGCACCAAGCCGGTACTTTTCTTTAAAAGGCAGGTCACCCGCCAAAGCCTTCACGATGTCTTGGGCCTCATCAAACACGCCACGCACCGCAATGTTGTGGATGTTGGTGTCTTGTAACGAATACATTTGAGCGCGCTGAAACTCACTCATACGCCCATGAGGCGACAACATAAAAACCGACACCGCTGCTTTGCCTTTCATGGCGTACTCGGCCGCTGAGCCTGTGTCTCCTGACGTGGCACCCAGGATGTTTAAGGTTGCACCGCGCTGCTGCAAAACGTGGGGGAAAACCTGACCAAGAAACTGCATGGCCATGTCTTTGAATGCCAACGTTGGCCCTTCAGAAACAGACAATAGGCTCATACCGTCGCTTAATGGTCTAACGGCAACGATATCAGCGCTGCTGAATTTTTCTGGGGTGTAGGCTTGAGCCGTCATCTGACCCAACAGCTCGGGCGCTATGTCAGTCGCAAAGCAGCCCAACACGCAAGCAGCGAGCTCTGGATAGCTCAGCTTGCGCCACGCTTCCAATTGACTGGACGATATTGAAGGTAATGATTGCGGCACAGCCAACCCGCCATCAGGCGCCAATCCCTCTAATAGGACGTCGCAAAATGGCTGGGCAGGCATCCCTCCTCGGGTTGAAACGTAAAGCATCAGAACTCTTCCACTCGCAGACGGGTAATTTTAGAGCGCATGAACGGAAGCGCTTCGATGGCAAGCATGGCTTGGTTGATATTTTTCTCAAGTGCTTGATGGGTCAAAAAGGTCAAAGACGCCTCGCCTTGATCAGGCGGTTGTTGCACCATTGAGCCAATCGATATGCCAGCATTCGACAGTTCTTTCGCAATTTCAGCCAACACACCCGGCTGGTCATTAACAGACAGTCGCAAGTAATACGCGCAACGTACTTCGTCAATTGGCAAAACAGGAATATCGACCACCGATTCGGGTTGAAATGCCAAGTGGGGCACACGGTGACCCGGATCAGCCGTGTGCAGTCGGGTCACGTCAACCAGATCCGCCACCACCGCCGAGGCTGTCGGCTCTTCACCAGCACCCTTGCCGTAGTAAAGCGTCTGACCCACTGCATCACCACTGACCAAAACAGCATTCATGGCGTCTTCGACATTAGCCAAGATTGAATTCGCCGGCACCAACGTTGGGTGCACGCGCAACTCGATGCCTTCGGCGCGACGGCGCGTGATACCCAGCAACTTGATGCGATAGCCCAACTGCTCAGCTTGCGCAATGTCCACAGCATTTAACTCAGTAATGCCCTCAACATAGGCGCGCGATAATTGCACCGGTATCCCAAAAGCCATGGAGGCCAGCAGTGTCAGTTTCTGAGCCGCATCAATGCCTTGTACGTCAGCCGTTGGATCGGCCTCGGCGTAGCCGAGGTGTTGTGCCTGGGCCAGTGCTTGCTCAAACGACAAACCGCGACTACGCATTTCGGTCAGGATGTAATTGGTCGTGCCGTTAATAATGCCAGCAACCCACTCAATGCGATTGGCCGTTAATCCTTCGCGTATGGCCTTAATAATCGGGATACCGCCAGCAACAGCACCTTCAAAAGCCACCATCACGCCTTTGGCAGATGCGGCTTCAAATATTTCTGTGCCATGTGTGGCTAACAACGCCTTGTTGGCCGTCACCACATGCTTGCCATTTTCAATGGCACTCATGACTAACGCTTTGGCTGTCGTGATGCCACCGATTAACTCAACCACAATATCGATGTTTGGATCATTTACGATTTCGTAGGGATCATCCGTGATGCACACATCCTCACCGATTCGTGCCCGGGCCTTGGCCACATCGCGCACGGCAACACAAACCACTTCAATTTGTCGCCCTGCCCGACGGGTAATCTCTTGGGCATTACGTCGCAATACGTTCCACGTGCCACCACCGACCACACCCAAACCCAACAAACCCACTTTCATTGACTTCATTAGAGCAATCCGTCCTTGCGAAACATTTCTTTGATCCCACGGACCGCTTGGCGGGTGCGCTGCTCGTTCTCAATTAATGCAAAGCGAACGTATTCGTCACCTTGATCGCCAAATCCGATACCCGGTGAAACCGCTACCTTAGCGGAAGACAAAACGTGCTTTGAAAACTCAAGAGAACCCATGGCACGATAAGCCGGTGGAATATGCGCCCAGATGTACATTGATGCTTTAGGCACCTCAACGTCCCAACCGGCTTCTTGCAACCCTTTGGCCAACACGTCGCGTCGACGCTGATATTTCGCCACAATTTCTTTAACACTGTCTTGTGGTCCATCGAGCGCAGCGATGGCTGCGACCTGCAGTGGCGTAAATGTACCGTAGTCGTGATAACTTTTAATACGTGCCAAGGCATTGACCAGCTCTTTGTTACCCACCATAAAACCAATGCGCCATCCCGCCATGTTGTAGCTCTTACTCATGGTGAAAAATTCGACGGCCACGTCGCGCGCGCCAGGCACTTGCATGATTGATGGTGCTTGATACCCATCAAAGCAGATATCAGCGTAGGCCAAATCGTGCACCACCAAAATGTCATGCTGCTTAGCCAACGCGATAACACGCTCAAAGAAAGCCAAATCCACGCATTGCGCGGTGGGATTGCTCGGGAACCCCAACACCATCATCTTGGGCTTGGGAATTGACTCACTAACGGCACGCTCAAGCTCTTCAAAGAAGTCAACACCGGGCGTCATGCGAACGGACCGAATATTGGCCCCAGCAATCACCGCGCCATAGATGTGAATAGGGTAGCTCGGGTTAGGTACTAACACCGTGTCACCTGCGTCCAAGGTGGCAAGCATCAAGTGAGCCAGCCCCTCTTTAGAGCCGATGGTCACAATCGCCTCAGAATCAGGATCAAAAGAAACCGCATAACGTCTCTCATACCAGTCAGTGATCGCCTTACGTAAACGAGGTATACCTTTAGACACCGAGTAACCATGCGTCGTTGGTCGACTGGCTGATTCAATTAACTTGTCGACAATCGGATCGGGCGTGGCGCCATCAGGATTACCCATCGACATGTCAATAATGTCCTCGCCTCTGCGCCGGGCAGCCATTTTTAACTCGCCGGTGATGTTAAAAACGTAGGGTGGCAGTCTGTCTATACGGGTAAAGGTCTTCATGTCTGTCCTGATGAAAAACAGGTAAAAAGCATGGGTTAAGAAATACTTGCTTCGTCTTTGCTGGTTTCACCCAAGGGCAAATGCTCAGCGCAAAACGCCCAAACCCTTGACATGGCATGGTTTGGATCGATTGTTTACGAATGTTAACTGGGAAAACCCTCTAATCTAGCGCATCGCTTTGGAATGAGCAAATCTTAGACACTAAACCAGTTAGACGTCACACCGACGCAACAACCGATTAACGACAGCAATAAACAGTACTTTTAGGTCATGTATCATCAGAACAAATCGTGGGAGCCTAGCTTGAAGTTGCATTCCGACAGAAATCCGAGCCTAAACACAGTCACCGCCTACGGGCCCGGTTTCATTGATATCAACGAGGTTCGTTTTGAAACAGCCATTGCCTTTGGCCCCACTGGTGAGGTTCGCGCCTGGCCCGCCAACGCACCCACCGACATTTCGACCCATTTGCTGCTGCAAGCTTGCGCGATTGCGCCGCAACAACAAGATCCGATGGCGTTTTTAGATGCCAACGATGACAGTCCAACCCTTGACCCCAATAGGCCCGAAGTTTTGTTAGTGGGCACGGGAAACAAGCAAATTTTATTGAGCCACGAAATCTTACGCCCCTTGATGCGTGCAGGCATTGGCGTTGAATGTATGTCAACACAAGCTGCCGCAAGAACTTACAACATCTTGATGGCCGAAGGCCGTCAAGTGATTGTTGCCTTACTGACGGAGACCCATTAGCATGACCATTCCAAGCACCGGCGACCAAGCCCCTACGTTTGAAGCAACCAGCACGGCTGGTTCCATCAAACTGAGAGACACCAAAGGGCATAAACTGGTTATCTTTTTCTACCCAAAAGACAATACCCCGGGTTGCACCACTGAAACCGAGGGCTTTCGTGATAACCACGAATTGTTCCGCCAAGCCGGTTGCTATGTCGTGGGGGTTTCTCGCGATAGCCTGAAGTCTCACGACAGCTTCAGCAAAAAACTAGGTCTTAATTTTCCTTTGATTGCTGATACCGAATCAACTCTGTGCGAATCTTTCGGTGTTATCAAAGAAAAAAATATGTATGGTCGAAAGGTGATGGGTATTGAACGCAGCACATTCTTAATTGACGGCAACGGCGTTGTCGTGCGTGCTTGGCGCGGCGTTAAAGTACCCGGTCATGTTCAAGAAGTCCTAGAGGCAGCGCGAGCCCTTTGATCGGCGTGCGTTAAGCGACTTGAATCCGTCGTGGCGATATGCTTGTCATTTTTCAATGTGCTGTTTGACTTAATCAACCTGGAGATGTGCCCTTATGCCGTTACCCAAGCTGCCCTCAAGACTTGCCACTGTCCTAGACCTTGATAGCATTGAGCCCGCAAAGCCTGTTGTCAACGCAGCTCCAAAAACGCTTCAACCCGCTTTACCCGGTTTAAAAGCCGAGTCATCTGCGCCAGCGACAGCCGCCCTACCCGTTGGCACTGTTCCTGGATCCCCATCAAAAACAGCCACCGTGGCTCGATTGCCAGCCGCACGATTGAACGAACCGTCACCGAAATCCACCAAAAAGAAAGCCGCCAATCAACATGCCGCGCGCACTGGCGCCTCGAGCCGCCGTGCTGGCAGCACCAAAACGAAAATCTTCGTGCTCGACACCAATGTTCTCTTACATGACCCGTCGAGCCTGTTCCGGTTTGAAGAACATGACGTCTTTTTGCCGATGATGACGCTCGAAGAGCTAGACCATCATAAAAAAGGGATGTCAGAAGTGGCTCGCAATGCGCGTCAAGTCAGCCGCTCGCTTGACGCCCTGGTCGAGAATTCTGAAGTTATTGAAACTGGCGTGGTTCTCAGTAAATTAGGTAACAAGGACGCCAGCGGTAAGCTGTTTTTCCAGACCACCACCCTATCTAGCGAGTTGCCACTCGAGTTACCCGTGGGCAAAGCGGACAATCAGATTCTGGGAGTGGTTAAAGCCCTGCATGAACGTCACGATGCCAGAGAAGTGGTGTTGGTGTCTAAAGACATCAACATGCGGCTTAAAGCCCGTGCATTGGGGTTACCAGCGGAAGACTATTTCAATGACCATGTTTTAGAAGACTCCGACCTTCTATACACCGGCATCATGTCGCTACCTGAAGACTTTTGGCAGCGGCACGGCAAGGACGTTGAGTCTTGGCAACAAGGTGGCATCACTTTCTATCGCATTCACGGTCCACTTTGCCATCAGTTTATGGTCAATCAGTTCGTCTATTTTGAAGGCGCCCTGCCCTTATATGCGCAGGTGCGAGAAGTCAGTGGAAAAACAGCGGTTTTGGCGACCCTTAGAGACTATACGCACGCCAAAAACAATGTTTGGGGTGTGACCGCTAGGAACCGTGAACAAAATTTTGCACTCAACCTGTTGATGGATCCCGATTGCGATTTTGTGTCGCTTTTGGGTCAAGCAGGTACCGGTAAAACCTTACTGACGCTCGCCGCTGGATTAACCCAAGTGCTTGAAACCAAACGCTATACCGAAATCATCATGACGCGAGTAACCGTCTCTGTTGGCGAAGACATCGGCTTTCTTCCAGGTACCGAAGAAGAAAAGATGCTGCCTTGGATGGGCGCTTTGGAAGACAACCTCGATGTCTTGAATATGAGCGATGCGGACGCTGGCACTGGCAGTAATGATTGGGGCCGAGCCGCAACCATGGATTTGATTCGATCCAGAATCAAGGTGAAGTCACTGAATTTCATGCGTGGCAGAACGTTTCTAAACAAGTACCTTATCATCGATGAAGCGCAGAACTTGACGCCCAAGCAAATGAAAACGCTCATCACCCGAGCAGGCCCTGGCACCAAAGTGGTTTGCTTGGGCAATATTGCCCAGATCGACACGCCTTACTTAACCGAAGGCAGCTCGGGACTCACGTTTGTAGTGGATCGATTCAAAGGCTGGCCTCACTCAGGCCACATCACCTTACAGCGGGGCGAACGTTCTCGCCTGGCTGATTACGCCGGGGATGTCCTGTAATGACGCAAGCACCGCTGGGTTTAACCATGGGCGATCCAGCGGGTATCGGGCCTGAAATTATCCTGAAATGCTTTCAAGCAGGATTGACATCGAATGCGGTGGTTTATGGCGATGCCGCCTGGCTTGAGCAAATGGCGGTGCGATTGAACCTAAAAGTAAAGATCGCCATCATTGCCGACCCAAGCGCCACGCTTTCCACTGAGCCAGGCTCTGTACCTGTTATTGAGGCTTGCCAGGCAGTGCCACCCACGCTTGCACTTGGCGAGGTCAGTGCGACAGCGGGCATGGCGGCCTATCAATCGCTGCAGCGCGCGATTGACGATGCTTTGGCGAAAAAACTACGCGCCATTGTCACTGCCCCCTTGAATAAGCATGCCATCCAGTTGGCTGGGGTGGCGTTTCCTGGCCACACCGAAATACTGGCGCATCGTTGCGGCGATATCCCCGTCGCCATGATGCTGGTCAATGGTGCCATCCGTGTGCTGTTGGTCACAATTCACGAGCCATTGGCCAAAGTGCCTGGGCTCATTACAGCCGAAATAGAAGCACAAGCCATTGATTTGGCTCACCGCGCATGCCAGCAACTCAGCATCAGCCAGCCACGTGTTGCCGTTGCGGGATTAAATCCACATGCCGGCGAAAACGGTCAATTTGGCGATGAAGAACGCCGCGTCATTGGCCCTGCGATTGAGGCCGCAAAGCTAAGAGGCATCAATGCCTCAGGGCCTTGGTCTGGTGACACCATATTCGCGAGGGCACGAAATGGCGAGTTTGACATTGTCGTGGCCCAATACCACGACCAAGGACTCATTCCGGTGAAGTACCTAGGCATCGATGAAGGCGTGAACGTTACGGTCGGTTTGCCATTCGTTCGAACCAGCGTTGATCACGGCACTGCATTTGATATTGCTGGTCGCGGTATCGCATCGCCTGACTCATTAACCCGAGCCATAGAAGTTGCTCGCCAACTCTCAGCACAAGCTGCTCAGTAGCCTGTTCCACCCGTGAAGTTCAGAAATCTTGTGCTTTCGCCTTGGAAGGTGAGCCGTGTGGTGCCGATCGGACCGTTACGCTGCTTGGCAATGATGATTTCCGCGGTTCCCTTATCTGGCGAGTCGGGGTTATAAACTTCATCGCGATAAATAAATAAAATCAAGTCAGCATCCTGTTCAATAGCGCCCGATTCACGCAAATCGCTCATGATAGGTCTCTTGTTTGGTCGCTGCTCAAGCGAACGGTTCAGCTGAGACAAAGCGACAACGGGGCACTCAAGCTCTTTGGCCAGTGACTTCAGTGAGCGACTGATATCTGAGATTTCTGTGGCACGGTTTTCGGCACGTCCACTAGAAGACATCAGCTGGATGTAATCAATCACAACCAAGCCCAGTTTGCCGCACTGACGCGCCAGTCGCCTGGCACGAGCTCTTAGGTCTACGGCAGTCAACCCAGGCGTTTCATCAATGTAGACCTGAGCGTCCTGCATACGTTGCACTGCATGGGTGACTCGCGGCCAATCCTCAGCCCGCAATTTGCCAGTGCGCATGCGGTGCTGGTCCAACATACCGACTGAGCCCAGCATGCGCATGGCCAGTTGAACCGCCCCCATCTCCATTGAGAACACAGCCACGGGTAGACCCTGCTCGATCGCCACGTGTTCGGCAATGTTCATTGAAAAGGCCGTTTTACCCATCGAAGGGCGTCCTGCCACAATAGCCAAATCACCAGGATGCAGGCCAGAGGTCATGCGATCTAGATCAACAAATCCGGTGGGGATACCGGTGACATCAGTATCACCTTCGCGGTGATACAGCTCATCGATTCGCTCAACAACCTGAGACAGTAACGGCTGTATTTCCTGAAAACCTTGGCTGGAACGCGCACCCTCTTGTGCAATCTTAAAAACCCTCGATTCGGCTTCATCAAGTAACTGCCTGGCTTCTTTGCCCTGAGGGTTAAAGGCGGTTGCAGCAATGTCGTCAGCAACAGCCACCAACTTACGTAGCATCGATCGTTCACGGACGATCTCAGCGTAGCGTCGAATATTGGCTGCAGATGGCGTGTTGTGAGCCAGCGCGTTTAGGTAAGGAACCCCGCCGGCCTCCTCAGATTTACCCACGCTTGCCAGCGACTCGTTGATGGTGACCACATCGGCAGGACGAGACAAATTGATCAAGCGCGTGATGTGATGCCAGATGATTCGGTGGTCATGCCGATAGAAATCGTCCTCTGCCAGAAGGTCGGAGATTTTTTCAAAGGTGGCGTTATCCAGCAACAAACCACCGAGCACTGACTGCTCGGCTTCGATTGAATGAGGAGGGACCCGCAGGTACTGCAGGTCTGTTTCTGGCGGTTGGTTCATCACTAAATCATACCGGATCGAAAAAGCAAGGTCATGGGCATCCTAAAAAAAAAGGCACGGTAAACCGTGCCATTTAAAAAACCCGGCTCAGTGTACTTAGCCGAGTGCACCCTCAACTTTGACGGTAATATCGCAAAGCACATCAGGATGCAAAGACACTTGCAAGCCATGATCACCGATGACCTTGATGGCACCTTCAGTCATACGAATCTGAGACTTGTTGACACCCTCAAAACCTTTTTCTGTGAGTGCCGTCGCAATGTCCATGTTGGTCACTGAGCCAAACAAACGGCCGTCAACGCCAGCTTTTTGTGAGATCACCAAGACATAGTCTTTAAGCTTTTCACCGACAGCTTGAGCCTTGGCCAGCTTTTCAGCTTGCAAACGCTCAAGTTCAGCGCGACGCTCTTCGAACTCTTTAAGGGCCTTTTCGGTGGCGCGACGTGCTTTTTTCTGTGGGATCAGGAAGTTTCTGGCAAAACCGTCTTTGACACGAACGACTTCACCCAGGTCGCCCACATTGACAACTTTTTCAAGAAGAATAATTTGCATCATGTGCCCCTGGGTTAGCTGTGGTTGTCGGTGAAGGGCAACAAAGCCAAAAAGCGCGCTCGCTTGATGGCTGAGTCAAGCTGGCGCTGATAACGCGCTTTTGTGCCCGTAAGACGTGCTGGAATGATTTTGCCATTCTCTTGGATAAAGTCGCGCAATGTGTCCAAGTCTTTGTAATCAATTTCTTGCACGCCAGCTGCCGAAAAACGACAAAACTTGCGACGCTTGAACAATGGGTTCTGTTGCGTGAACTTCTTTTTCTCTTTACTACGACCAGCGAATGCCATGTCGAATACCTTTTAAGAATGTTGTTTTAGATAAGGCGTAAGTGCTGTGCGTGCAATCTAAATCGCGGTGAGTTTTGTCGCGCTGGCGCGATGAATCCCTCCACTTCAATGGCCTGACCAAGTTTTAAATTCTTGTTCATTAAAGCCAGATCACCCATCAACACAACCGCCATTTCAAATTTCAATAATCGGCTGACATTGGATTCCATCACTTCAGATTCATGATCAAGATCAAACCCAACGACAGGCACACCAGCAGGTGTGTAACGAAGGGGGGCTGAATTGACCACTGTCCCAGATAGAACCGACTTGTTCAAATCCGATCAACCTTTTTTACTCATCGCTACTAAGATGCTGCGGCGAAGATAAATCAGCCGATTCAGTCGATTCAGTCGATTCAGCCGAATCAGCCATTTCTGTAGCAACCTTGCGGGCTTCGTCGCGCTCGACAGACTTCATCATGATCGATGGGCCTGTTGGCACAACAGCGGTTTTGATCACTAGGTGACGCAACACAGCATCGTTGTAACGAAATGAATGCTCGAGTTCAGCTAGGCTGGTGTTGTCACATTCGACGTTCATGCAGACGTAATGTGCTTTGACAAGTTTTTGGATGGGGTAAGCCAGCTGACGACGGCCCCAGTCTTCAAGTCGGTGAATTTTGCCACCGTTGCCGGTGATGAGAGCTTGGTAGCGTTCTGTCATTGCTGGAACCTGCTCACTTTGATCAGGGTGCACAATGAACACCACTTCGTAATGGCGCATCTGTTAATACTCCTATGGTTGTTTGTCAAACTTTGACAAACTTAGCCCGCGCCGTACCCCGTTGGTCGGGGGATGAAGCGTCGAGCAGGGTTGTCCTTAACAAAAGGATAGCCTTGTATTTTGGCACGTCGGCCGATTAATTGCAACAAACGGAGTGACCCTTTGCTCACAGCGCTCATGGCTAATCTTTAAACCGGGCCCGTATACTTTGTTCAATCCCCTTTTCATCAAGACCGACACCCGCCAGTAAACTCGCTTGGTCGCCATGATCAATAAACACATCAGGCAAACCCAATTGTAGTGTCGGCACTGTCAGCCCCGCTTCGTTCAGTGACTCGCAGACTGCGCTGCCGGCACCGCCCATGACGCTTGATTCCTCAAGGGTCACAAAGCCTTGATGAGATTGTGCTAGCGATTTAATCAACGCATGGTCAATGGGTTTGACAAAACGCATGTCAACCAATGTCAAATCAAGTCGCTCTGCCACAGACTCGGCAGCCGCCAACAAGGTACCAAACACCAAAATGGCCAGTTTTTTGCCTTCGCGACGGACAACACCACGGCCAATCTCGACCGCAGTCAGCGACTCACTGACCGCTTGGCCCTTTCCGCTTCCCCTTGGGTAGCGCACAGCAGCAGGGCCAGGGTGTTGAAAACAGGTCGTGAGCAACAGTCGCGTCTCGTTTTCGTCAGAAGGCGTTGCAATTACCATGTTGGGCACACAACGAAGAAAAGCAGTGTCATAGTTGCCCGCATGTGTGGCGCCATCAGCACCCACCAAGCCTGCCCGATCTAGCGCAAAGGTCACGTCTAGGTTTTGCAGGGCAACGTCGTGAATCAGCTGATCGTAACCACGCTGCAAGAACGTCGAGTAAATCGCCACAACGGGTTTTTCACCTTCACAGGCCAGTCCAGCAGCAAAAGTCACTGCATGCTGCTCAGCGATACCGACATCAAAGTAGCGGGTGGGGAATTTTTTCTCGAACGCCACCAATCCACTACCCTCGCGCATGGCTGGCGTAATGGCGACTAATCGAGAGTCTTGCTCACCCATGGCACAGAGCCAATCACTAAAAACCTGGGTAAAGGTAAGTTTAGTTACAGCACCTGCTTTTTTCTGGATGCCCACAGCGGGGTCAAACTTGCTCGGCCCGTGATAAAGAATGGGGTCGGCTTCGGCAAGCTTATAACCCTGCCCTTTCTTGGTGACCACATGCAAAAACTGTAATCCGCCGAGCTGCTGTAAGTTTTGAAGCGTTGGTATCAAGGCGTCAAGGTCATGGCCGTCGATCGGTCCGACGTAATTAAACCCAAACTCTTCAAATAGCGTGGCCGGCATGATCATGCCCTTGGCGTGCTCTTCGAACCGTCGTGCAAACTCAAGAACTGGGGGGACATGTTGCAAAACCGAACGTCCCACATTTTTGGCTGCCGCGTAGAACTGGCCCGACAAAAGCCGCGCCAAATAGTGATTCATGGCGCCAACTGGCGGCGAAATCGACATGTCGTTATCATTCAGAATAACCAATAAATTGATGCCAGTGGTTACTCCCGCATTATTCATGGCCTCAAACACCATGCCCGCTGACATGGCCCCGTCTCCAATGACGGCGATGTGTTGGCGCGACACGGCGGCATTGCGTGATGCCACTGCCATGCCCAATGCCGCCGAAATTGAGGTCGACGAGTGCGCAGTACCAAACGCGTCGTATTCAGACTCGCTGCGCTTGGGAAACCCAGACAAGCCGCCGGCTTGTCGTAATGACCCCATTTGGTCTCGACGGCCCGTTAAAATTTTGTGGGGATAGGACTGGTGGCCAACGTCCCAGACGATTCGGTCATGCGGCGTGTTAAAGATGTAATGCAGTGCCACGGTCAATTCAACCGTGCCTAAATTTGACGACAAATGGCCGCCAGTCTGCGACACAGAGCTCAAAATAAAGGCACGCAACTCTTTGGCCACTTGCCCTAATTTAGACCGCTCCATTGACCGCAAATCAGAGGGTTCATTTATTTGCTCTAAAAGACCGTAAGACATTCTTATTTATTCCTTAGTGCTCTCTATGCACCACGTAACTTGCCAAATCCGCCAGGTGGCGACCGCTGTCACCAAACGACTTAACAGCCTCGTGAGCCACACCTTCAAGCTCTCGGGCCAAGGCTTGCGCCTTTTCCAAGCCTAACAAGGTGACGTAGGTGGCTTTGGACTGCTCTTGATCCTTACCTGCCGTTTTACCGAGCTTTTCAGTCGACGCTGTCACATCGAGCACATCGTCCACGACCTGAAATGCTAGACCAAGCGCATCAGCATAACGCCTTAGAGCCTCTCGGTGTGTAGAGTCTGCACCAGCAACAATGGCTCCCAATTGAACACTGGCCCCTAACAGAGCGCCGGTTTTTTTACTGTGCATCGCGGCAAGATCTGTTTCATTGAGCCGCACACCAATACTTAGCAAGTCAATGGCCTGCCCGCCAGCCATGCCTTTGCTGCCAATGGCACGGGCCAGTAGTTGGGTAGCCTGAACTGTTAAAGCCGGAGCGATGGGCATCTCTGACATCCACTCAAAAGCCAGCGGTTGCATGGCATCACCAGCTAACAGTGCCATTGCTTCGCCAAACTGAATGTGCGTTGCCGCTCGGCCTCGCCGCATATCATCGTCGTCCATACACGGCAAATCGTCATGAATCAACGAATACGCATGAATAAGCTCGACCGCTGAGGCTGCTAAATCCAACGCTCGATCCAAAACAACATCAGGTGCGGGGTGGCAAGCCCTGGCTGAGGCAAACAACAGGCAAGCCCTAATGCGCTTGCCACCGCCCAAAGCCGCCCAGCGCATGGCCTCGTGAAGCTGACCAGGCTCATCATCATCGGTTGGCAATAGGTGCGCTAGATTGCTCTCGACACGGCTCGCTTGGTCACTTAGCCAACGCTCAAAATTCAACTGGCGCTCTGATCCACTCATTACAATGCAGTACCGTTTTCGGTATCACCGTCAAATTCAAAGGGCTTGAGCAATTCTTCTGAAAGCACCTTAACTTTTTGCTCAGCCCGTGCCAGTCGGTCCTGGCATATACGGGTCAGTGCCACACCCCGCTGGTACGCGTCCAAGGAAGCCTCTAGTGACATCTCGCCTCGTTCCATTTGCGTCACAATGTCTTCGAGCTGCATCATGGCGGCTTCGAAGTCCTGTGGCAGGTCATCCGGTTTCGTATCCGACTTTTTTTTGCTTGCCACCAACGCGAACTCCAAAAATTGTTAATTAAGGGGGAGGGTTTAACCATTGTAGTAGAAAGACTTGGGGGTAGAAACCGGCTCATCGCTTGGTTGCGGTACAATGGGCAAAGATGATCGGAAGCTCCGATTTTTCTTCGCGCCAGATGGTTTACCAACCTGGCTTTTTTTATCTCCGCGGAGGGAATCATGGCCGATAGGGGTCAGACAGCGCACTTATCACCCGCTTTCACGCAACTTTCACCCAGACAGTATTTCGATTCAGACATACTGTCTTTAGAGAAGAAGCTCATCTTTGGGCAGTCTTGTCAGTATGTGGGTCATGAAAAGGGCGTGCCCAACAGCGGTGACTGGCGTACCCTGCCCCAAGAGGGAAATGGCCGTGTGTTGGTCAACGGCAACAATGGCATAGAGCTATTGTCAAATGTCTGCCGGCATCGGCAATCGATTATGTTGGGTGGCGAAACAGGCAATGTCGGTGGCTCTGGCAACTTGGCTGGAAACCTCCAAGCAACAGGCGGTAATATTGTTTGCCCCCTGCACCGCTGGACCTACACCAATCAAGGCGAACTGCTCGGCGCACCTCACTTTCCAGAAAAACCGTGCATGAATTTACAGCGCTACCCATTACAGCGCTGCAACGGCCTGTTATTCGAAGGCCCGCGCGACCCATTGCGTGACCTTGGCAGCCTTTTTAAGCGCCCAGAATTTGATTTTTCAGACTACGTTCTCGACCACGTGGTGGTCCACCCCTGCCACTACAACTGGAAAACCTTCATTGAAGTCTATTTGGAGGATTACCACGTTGAGCCATTTCATCCTGGTTTGGGACAGTTTGTGACCTGCGATGACCTTGAGTGGGAATTTGCACCATTTCATAGCGTGCAACGTGTTGGTGTCCACCAAGCCTTGTCTGAACCGGGCACTGATGCCTACCGCGTGTGGCACGACAAGTTGATGTCCTTTCGCCAAGGCCAAGCACCTGACTTCGGTGCCATTTGGGTCACTTACTATCCGACTCACATGATTGAGCTCTATCCTCACGTTCTTGTGCTGTCAACGCTTCACCCTATCTCGCCCCAAGAGACGGTTAATGTTGTTGAGTTTTACTATCCAGAGGAAATTGCATCCTTTGAGCGCGAGTTTGTAGAAGCGCAACAAGCCGCCTACATGGAGACGGCTGTTGAAGATGATGAAATCGCTGAACGCATGGACGCTGGCCGCAAAGCACTTTACGAGCGTGGCGATATCGAGGTGGGCCCCTACCAATCACCCATGGAAAATGGCATGCAACATTTTCATGAGTGGTACCAAGGCCTGATCAATCAAACAAAAACCTAAGCAAACAGCGCGGATATCTAAGAGATATTTGGGTTGCTGCGCTGATGCTCAACCGCAGTAAAATTCGCCTAAATTGAATTCAAACAATTGAACCTGATGGTCTTTTTGTCGTCTAAGATTTAACCCATGTTTTTGAAAAATAACCTCTCAGCGAATCAGCCAACACTATGAAGAGAATCATGCTTTTTCTGGCCACAAATTTGGCCATTTTGATTGTTCTGGGCGTGATCTTAAACATCACAGGTGCCAACCGGTTTTTAACCCCACAGGGCTTAGACATTCAAACGCTGCTGGTTTTTTCAGCCATTATTGGTTTCGGCGGTGCATTCTTGTCCTTGTTGATCAGCAAATGGGTTGCCAAGTTCACGACCAAAGCCCGCGTCATTGACCCACAATCACCAGGCAACGCTCGTGAGGCCTGGCTGGTACAGACTGTGCATCAATTTGCTGACCGAGCCGAAATCGGCCATCCTGAAGTCGCCATCTATGACGGTCCACCGAACGCTTTTGCGACGGGCGCCTTCAAAAATAATGCGCTTGTGGCTGTGTCCACTGGGCTGCTCGAGAGCATGACCGAAGAAGAAGTTGCCGCTGTTTTGGGCCACGAAGTCGCTCACATTGCCAATGGCGACATGGTGACACTGACCCTTATCCAAGGTGTGCTGAACACTTTTGTGGTGTTTTTCGCCCGAATCGTTGGTTACTTTGTGGACCGCGTGATTCTAAAGAACGATCGCGGTCTGGGTATTGGCTATTTTGCGGCGGTGATTATTTCCGAAATCATTTTCGGCATTCTCGCCAGTATTATCGTCGCTTGGTTTTCTCGCCAGCGCGAATTTAGAGCAGATGCTGGATCCGCAAAGCTGATGCAGGCTCGTGAGCCAATGATCAAGGCCTTGGCTCGGCTAGGCAATCTAACACCTGGTGAGCTTCCCCGCAGTTTCGAGGCTTCTGGCATCAGCGGCGGCAAAGGCATCGGGGCTCTTTTTGCCACCCATCCGCCCATTGAGCAACGAATCGCTGCTTTACAATCAATGTGAATTTAAAAAAGTCGCCATTGGCGACTTTTTTAATTAGCCAGGCTTCAGATTAGAACGCATCCAAGCCAAACATCTCACCCAAGCATCCTTTGCCGCTTTTGGCTCGTACATGGGTCGGTAATCAGCAAAAAACCCATGGTCAGCCCCCTCATAGACTCTAATTGTGCTTCGCTGGGCATGCTCGTTACCCAGAGTGAGCGCTTTTTGCATTGCCCTCACATCCGACAAAGGAATGCCCGCATCTTTTTCGCCATAAAGACCCAGTACAGGTGCTTGTAGCGTCGAAGCCACATCAATGGGGTGGCGCGTATGGATTGGGCCGTGACCAGCCGTCAGGCGCCCATACCAAGCCACCGCCGCATTGACCATGGGCTGGTGCTCGGCATAACGCCAAGTCACTCTCCCGCCCCAACAAAACCCAGTCACGCAGACTTGCGCCAAATTGCCGCCATGCAAACCAGCCCAAACCAAGCAAGCATCTAAATCTTGTAGCACTTGTTCATCAGGCACCTGACTGACAATTTTCGAAACAATATCACTGACTTCACTGAATGCGGCTGGATCACCTTGCCGAAAATACAATTCCGGTGCGATCGCCAAAAAGCCCTCTTGCGCGAAACGACGGCAAATGTCTTGAATGTGCTCATGAACCCCAAAAATCTCTTGGATCACCAAAACAACCGGCAAACGTCCAGCCTGCTCTGGCATCGCATAATAGGCCGGCATGCTCTCCGTGTTCACCGGCACTTCAGTCATTCCCACCTTGAGTCCACTAACCGGCGTTTTGATGGGGGTGTTCTTGTTTTCAGTCATCTCTCACTCCTTTAAATGTCATGTGACAACGTTCTTTCAATGCGCCTGCTCCCAATTGCTACCCTGACCGACTTCAGCGAGCAAAGGCACACTGAGCTCGGCCACCTGACACATCAGCCTTGGCAAGTTCTCGCAAACTAATTCGAGCTCATCACTCACCACATCGAGAACCAATTCATCGTGTACCTGCATGATCAGACGACTTCGGAGTTTTTCAGTTTCTACCCATCGTTGCGTGGCCACCATGGCCATCTTGATCAGGTCAGCTGCTGTACCCTGCATCGGGGCATTGATCGCAGCTCGCTCGGCGCCCGCACGTCGGGCACCGGCTGCATTAATGTCGGTTAACCAAAGCCGTCGACCAAAAACTGTTTGTACAAACCCCTGCTCATGCGCCAAAGCCTTTGTGGTTGCCATGTAATGAGCAACACCTGGGTAGCGTGCAAAATATCGATCAATATAAGATTGTGCGGCTTCTCGTGTAATCCCCAAGTTACCAGCCAGTCCGTGAGCGCCCATGCCATATATCAAGCCAAAGTTGATGGTTTTGGCCATACGGCGCTGATCAGCATTGACTTGATCCACACTCACCCCAAACACTTCAGCAGCGGTGGCCTTGTGAATATCCTCACCTTGTGCAAACGCCTTGAGCAACCCGTCATCAGCCGACACGTGTGCCATGACACGCAACTCAATTTGCGAGTAATCAGCAGACACAATTTGCCCACCCGCTTGGCGAGCAATGAACGCTTTTCTAACGCGTCGACCTTCTTCGGTTCGGATGGGAATGTTCTGTAAGTTAGGCTCTGACGAGGACAACCGGCCTGTGATGACAGCCGCTTGGGCGTAATGCGTATGCACTCGGCCCGTTGCTGGGTTAATCATTTTGGGTAATTTGTCAGTGTAGGTCGATTTTAGTTTCGCCAGTCCGCGGTACTGAAGCAAGACCTTGGGCAAGGGGTAGTCTTGGGCGAGTTTACTTAAAACTTCTTCGTCAGTTGAGGGGGCGCCACTGGCTGTTTTACGCACCACCGGTAGCTGCATCTGATTAAAAAGAATCTCTCCAAGCTGTTTCGGCGAATTCAAATTAAATGGCTGCCCTGCCATTTCGTAAGCACGCTTTTCAATTTCCAAGAGCTTTTCCCCTATTTCACGGCTCTGGGACTGCAGCTCTTGAGGGTCAATTCGAACACCCTCACGCTCGATCATAAACAGCACTTCACTGACTGTCAGCTCGAGTTCGTAAATGCGCTGCAAGGCCTCACTAGCCTGCACCTGCGGGTAAAGCACATGGTGAAGGCGTGCTGTGAAATCGGCATCTTCGCAGGCATAGTGACTCGCCTTGTCAACCGCCACCTCATCAAAACCTATTTGGTGAGCCCCTTTGCCACACAGCTCTTCGTAGGACACACCTCGTTGACCCAGCCAACGGTGCGAGAGTTCCGCCAAGGCAACGCTGCGGTGCGACTCGAGCACATAGGCTTGCAACATGGTGTCATGCGCGATCCCAGCCAAATGCAAACCCTCATTGGCGAACACATGGGCGTCGTACTTTGCATGGTGCAGTATCTTGGTAGGCTTACTTGACGCTAACCACGGCGCGAACAGATCAAGGATCTCTGCTTTGTTCAGCTGCGCCACGGCTTCAGTGCCACGGTGGGCCAAGGGGATGTAGCAAGCTTGACCAGGGGCCACACACAGCGAAAAACCCACCAGCCGAGCCTGCATGCCATCAAGCGATGTGGTTTCTGTGTCCAAAGCCACCAAATCAGCCTGTGTCACCCGATCAAGCCACGTTTGCGCTTGTGCGAGCGTCAATACCGTCTCGTATGCCAAATGATCTACCGACGCTGGCACCAAGGGTACGGCTTCGCCTGACAAGGTCACTGGCGCTTCAGCGCCTCTTTTAACCCTGGCATCACCCTTGGGTATTCGCTGCGCATCGCCACTCAATTCGCGCAACCAAGTTCTGAATCCGTAGCGCTCGTACAACTGGGTCAGTTTGTCGACATCCTCCGACTTGGGCACAAAGTGTTCGATTTCACGGGCCTCGGGTGGCAGCTCGCAATCCAATTTGACCGTTAAGAGGTGGCGCGTAAGCTCAAACTGACCCATGGCCTCTTTCAGATTCTGGCCTGCAGTGCCTTTAATTTCATCAACATGGGCCAATAAGTTGTCAATGCAGTCGTAGGCTTCTAGCCATTTGACAGCGGTTTTAGGGCCCACCTTATTGACGCCGGGGACGTTGTCAACGGTGTCACCGACCAACATCAAATAGTCAACGATGCGATTCGGTGGCACCCCAAATTTATTTTTGACACCCAGTGGATCAAGCTTTTCACCGTTCATCGTGTTGACTAACGTACAGTTTGGCGTGACCAGCTGTGCCAAGTCTTTATCGCCCGTTGAAATAATTGTTTCGAGACCGTTTGCTTGCGCCAAGACCGACAATGTGCCGATTACATCGTCTGCCTCAACGCCGACCACGCCAATCACCGACCAACCCAACGCGGCCACAGCCTCATGGATCGGTTCAATTTGCAAAACCAAATCTTCAGGCATGGCTGCGCGATTGGCTTTATAGTCGGGGTACACGTCCTCTCGGAAGGTTTTGCCTTTTACGTCAAAGATGCAGACAGCATAATCGGGACGAAAATCTTGCATTATTTTGCGCATCATGTTGATGACGCCGTATATGGCACCCGTGGGCTCGCCCTGTGCGTTTCTTAAGTCAGGCATGGCGTGATAGGCGCGGTAAAGATAACTTGAGCCATCAACCAGTAACAAGGTTTTTTTCATGAGTCAGAACCTAAAGTCTTCAACTGCTATTGAGCAGACACCCCAAATTATGTCAGAGATGGTGCTAGCGGCTGAAACGTTAGCCCATGTTGGCCCGGCTGTCAGTGTTTTTGGTAGTGCTCGTCTACCGACCGACTCTCCTTACTGCTTGCTCAGCCGTGAACTTGGTGCGCGCCTTGCAAAGGCGGGGCTAGCGGTCATCGCAGGCGGTGGCCCTGGCGTTATGGCGGCCGCCAATCGAGGTGCATTCGAGTCTGGCGGCACCAGTATTGGCTTAAATATTAAGCTGCCATCGGAACAAAAAGACAATCCTTACCAAACCATTGATCTTCAGTTTGAGTACTTCTATTCGCGCAAAGCGACCTTTTTCATGCACAGCATGGCCTACATCGCGCTACCCGGTGGGTTTGGTACACTCGATGAGTTGTTTGAAGCGCTAACGCTGATTCAAACCGGTAAAGTTCCAGCGGGTCCCATCATTTTGGTTGGTCGGTCATTTTGGTCTGGGCTAATCAACTGGCTTAACACCGAAGTCCTAAAACTTGACATGGTCACCCCTTCACACATGGACTTATTCACCATTGAAGATGATCCCGCCCGAGTGGTCAACATGATCTTAGCCTACAAATACGCTCATTTGGGCGAGTCTTTGAGGCCAAGTGCTTTACCGCGCTAAACTCAGAAAGATGCAATATTGATCATTTGGATATCGCAATTCCCCATAATATTGAATAAAAAACACAGTCTTTAGATAAGGAACCAAGATGGATCAGGCAATTTTTCCCATTAAGCTTGACGACCCAAGCCTATTGCATCACCAGTCTTACATACAAGGTCAGTGGGTTGATGCTGATGATGGTTCTCATTTTCAAGTCGATAACCCTGCCAACGGACAAACCATTGCCTATGTGGCCAACAGCGGTCCAGCGGCTACCACACGTGCCATTAATGCCGCCAACGCGGCATGGCCCCAATGGCGGGCATTGACAGCGAAGGCTCGGGCGGGCATTTTGCGTCGATGGTTTGATTTGATTATTGCCAACACGGAAGATTTGGCTCGCATCATGACGACCGAACAGGGCAAACCATTGGCTGAAGCCCGCGGTGAAGTCGCCTACGGTGCTTCGTTTGTCGAATGGTTTGCCGAACAAGGCAAACGCATCATGGGAGATACCATCGATGCACCAATTGCAAACACAAGGATATTGGTACTTCGAGAGCCCATTGGTGTTTGCGCAGCCATTACGCCTTGGAATTTCCCGATTGCCATGATTACCCGCAAGATTGCGCCAGCGCTCGCAGCCGGTTGCACCGTGGTTTTAAAACCTGCTGAACAAACGCCCCTGTCAGCCCTCGCATTGGCTGAGTTGGCGCAACGCGCAGGCATCCCCGCTGGTGTCATCAACATCATTACGGCTGATAGCGAACAGTCGATTGCGGTTGGCAAAGTACTTTGCGAAAGCCCGATCGTGCGCAAACTGACCTTTACGGGCTCAACGCAGGTTGGTCGTATCCTCATGCAGCAAAGTGCACCGACCATCAAAAAGCTATCACTTGAACTTGGCGGCAACGCCCCGTTCATTATTTTTGATGATGCTGATATCGATGCCGCCATTGAAGGCGCAATGGCATCAAAATACCGCAATGCTGGGCAAACGTGTGTTTGTACCAACCGTTTCTACGCTCATGCAAAAATTTATGACCAATTTGCCCAAAAGCTGACTGAAGCTGTTAATGCTCGATTAAAAGTGGGCGAAGGTTTTGAGGATGGCATCACCACAGGCCCCCTGATTGATGAGGCCGCAATCAAAAAAGTACAAGAGCACATTGACGATGCACAAGCCAAAGGCGCCAAGATTCTAACCGGGGGAAAAGCGCACGCTCGCGGTGGGCGCTTCTTTGAGCCAACCGTGATGACCCATGTATCGAGCGACATGCTTTGCATGCGCGAAGAGACCTTTGGACCACTTGCCCCCATTGTGAAGTTTGACGACGATGCACAAGTCATCGAACAAGCCAACAACACCGAGTTTGGCTTGGCGGCTTATTTTTATAGTCGAGATATTGGACGGATTTTCCGGACAGCAGAGGCGCTCGAATACGGCATTATCGGTGTTAATGCTGGCATCATTTCAAGCGAAGTGGGGCCTTTCGGCGGCGTGAAGCAATCGGGACTTGGCCGCGAAGGCTCGGTCTACGGGATGGATGACTTTCTAGAAATGAAGTATGTCTGTTTAGGCGGCATCTAAAGCGCAAAAAAAAAGGCTTAGCAACGTGTTGCTAAGCCTAAACAGACCGGTTGCATCACACTTGATGCAACCGGAAACAGCGATTTGACGTATTCAACGTTTACTCGCGAGACATACGCCGACGCTCATGCTCTTGCAAATAGCGCTTACGCAATCGGATCGATTGTGGCGTCACTTCGACCAACTCATCTTCGTCGATGAACTCAACCGCATACTCAAGCGTCATCTTAATGGGTGTCACCAGGTCAATGTGCTCGTCTTTACCCGATGAGCGCACGTTGGTTAGCTTCTTCTCACGGATGGGGTTAACAACCAAGTCATTATCACGCGAGTGGATGCCAATCACCATGCCCTCGTACAGTGGCTCACCAGGACCCACAAACATACGACCACGCTCCTGTAACTTCCAAAGCGCATAGGCCACAGCGTCTCCGTTGTCTTGGCTGATCAACACACCATTACGGCGCTCGCCGATTGAGCCTTCCCGGACAGGTCCGTAGCTATCAAAAATGTGACTCATCAAACCAGTGCCGCGCGTCATGGTCAAAAACTCACCCTGGAACCCAATCAGCCCGCGGGCTGGAATGCGGTACTCGAGCCGTGTCCGGCCACGCCCATCAGCCTGCATGTCTTGCAAGTCACCTTTTCGACGGCCAAGCTCTTCCATCACCCCACCTTGGTGAGCATCTTCAACGTCACAAGTTAACAATTCAAATGGTTCGCACTTCTGACCATCAATTTCTTTGTAAACCACTCGCGGTCTTGAAACGGCAAGCTCAAAACCCTCGCGTCTCATGTTTTCAAGCAAAATCGTCAGGTGTAATTCACCACGGCCAGCGACTTCAAACACAGTATCGTCATCCGTTTCGCGAACCCGTAAAGCAACGTTGGCCTTGAGTTCACGGTCTAGACGATCTCTGATTTGGCGACTCGTGACATACTTACCCTCACGACCGGCCAAAGGCGACGTGTTCACCATGAAGTTCATGGTAAGCGTCGGCTCATCAATTCTTAACATGGGTAGTGGATCAGGATGACCAGGCTCCATCAGTGTGCAACCAATGCCGATGTCCTCAATCCCGTTAATTAATACAATATCGCCGGCTTGCGCCTCTTCGACAATAACGCGCTCAAGGCCTTGAAACTTAGAGACTTGGTTAATACGACCCTTGGCGATTGGGGTGTCAGGGCCAAATTGAAAAGCGACTTCCATACCGGCACGCACACGACCACGGTTGATACGTCCAACGCCGATTTTGCCGACATAGCTGCTGTAATCCAGTGAAATAATCTGGAACTGCAAAGGCGCATCTGGGTCATCTTTACGCTGCGGCACTTGATTCAGAATCGCTTCGAACAACGTGCGCATATCGCCGTCCCGCACGGAAGGGTCTAGACCAGAATAGCCGTCTAGGCCTGAGGCATAGACGACGGGGAAGTCCAACTGTTCTTCAGTTGCCCCTAACTTGTCGAATAGATCGAAAGTGGCATTGACAACATAATCAGGACGAGCCCCAGGACGATCAATTTTATTCACGACAACGATCGGCTTCAATCCCAAAGCCAAAGCTTTGCGTGTCACAAAACGTGTCTGAGGCATGGGACCCTCAACGGCATCAACGAGCAGCAAAACCCCGTCAACCATCGAAAGCACACGCTCAACCTCACCGCCGAAATCAGCGTGGCCAGGCGTATCAACAATATTAATGTGGGTGCCTTCGTATTGCACCGAACAGTTTTTAGCGAGAATCGTAATGCCTCTTTCTCGTTCGAGGTCGTTAGAGTCCATGACTCTTTCGCTTAATTGCTGGTTGTCACGGAACGTGCCGGACTGACGCAATAGCTGGTCGACCAACGTTGTTTTTCCGTGGTCAACGTGAGCGATGATGGCAACATTACGCAGGGCGCGTGACATGAATATTTCCTCTTAAATAAACTACAGCTGAGACGGCTCGATTGCCGACCCTTTGATAAATATTTGAGCCAGCGCCTCTGGCAACTCACTGAGCGGCCTAACGGCCGTTACAGGGGATGCCAGCTCGGTGATTTGCTCAAGCGTGAAAGCATCTTTAATATCGAAGCTACCCACCCTATCGCGCCGAAGTGCCACCAAATGGGCACCCACACCCAGAGCGCGTCCGATATCTTGCGCCAAAGTACGAATATAAGTACCTTTACTGCAACTCACCTTGATCGACGCTGTTCGCCCTTCACAAGACAATACGTCTATTGCGTGAATCGTGACTGTTCTAGGCGGCCGTTCTATCAATATGCCTTCACGAGCATAGGCATAAAGTGGTCGGCCTTTGTGTTTCAGTGCTGAGGTCATCGGCGGCACTTGCTCAATGACACCCCTGAAGTTTGGCAACACAGCCTCAATTGCCTTTTGACTCAAGCCCTCAAATGACGTGTCAGCCCGCGACACCACCTCACCAGTCAAATCACCAGAATCCGTTTCCACACCAAACAGCAATGTTGCTGTGTAGGTTTTATCGGCTTCTAACAGATAACCCGCAATCTTCGTTGCCCGCCCAAAGCAACAAATCAATAGTCCGGTCGCAAAAGGATCTAGCGTACCGGTATGACCCGCTTTTTGCGCATCCATCAGCCTCTTGGCTCGCTGCAATGCATGATTGCTTGATAAATCAATGGGCTTATCAAGCAAAAGCCAACCATCAATCACTTGCCCGCGACGCTTTCTCATCTAAAACTCTTTATCCAGCTCAAACCGCAACTACCTTTAAAGGTTACCGTCTCGGTCAGCATCAGAATCAACGTGTGCCTCATCCGAAGCAATGGCTTTGTCAATCAACTGAGACATGGCAATGCCTCTTTCGAGCTGAGGATCATGAAAAAAACGCAATGTAGGCACTGTATGGATATGAAACATTTTAAACAGTTGGGCATGCAGCCAACCTGCTTTTTCATTTAATAGGCTCTGGGCGGCATCAGGCTCACCAGCCAAAACCGTAAAAAAGACCTTGGCATGTGCATAATCGGTCGACAACTCTACGCCCGAGAGCGTGATTAAGCCGACACGCGAAGGGTCAATTTCTTTCTGGATCAGGACTGCGAGATCTTTTTGTATCTGATCGGCAAGCCGAATGTTACGACCACCGGCCACTTTTTGCTTATGGCGTGACATTCGGGCTATTCCTAGAGTGATCGAGCAACTTCGCGAATTTCAAATATCTCAAGCTGATCGCCTACCTTGAGGTCGTTGTTGCCTTTTAAAGTGACACCACAGTCAAAACCAGACTTCACTTCTTTGACGTCATCTTTGAAACGACGTAAAGAATCTAGCCATCCAGTCCACTGAACCACGTTGTCTCTTAACAACCTGACTTGCGAGTCTTTCTTAACTAGACCGTCGGTCACCATGCAACCAGCCACCGTGCCAATCTTCGAGATGGTATAAACCTCGCGCACCTCGACCATGCCAATCACTTCTTCGCGCTTCTCAGGCGACAACATGCCCGACATGGCTGCTTTAACCTCGTCGACCGCATCATAAATGATGTTGTAGTAGCGGACGTCAACGCCGTTAGACTCTGCCAACTTCTTGGCACTGGTCTCTGATCGCACGTTAAACCCGATAATGACGGCACCTGCTGCAATGGCTAGGTTCACATCGCTTTCAGAAATACCACCGACGGCAGCATGTACCACTTGAACTTTGATCTCGGGCGTCGAGAGCTTGACCAACGCATTAACCAACGCTTCTTGTGAACCCTGCACATCGGTTTTCACAATCAATGCAAGGGTTTGTAGGCCTTCGGCGGTTGGTTCAAACATCGACTCCAACTTAGCGGCCTGTTGTTTGGCCAACTTAACATCGCGGAACTTGCCTTGCCTAAACAGTGCAATTTCACGAGCTTTACGCTCATCAACCAACACCATCAGCTCATCACCAGCCGCTGGCACCTCGGTCAAACCTTGGATTTCGACGGGAATAGAAGGGCCTGCCGATTGAATGGATTTGCCGTTTTCGTCAAGCATCGCACGGACTCGGCCGTAACTGGCGCCAGCTAGCACCACATCACCGCGATTCAAGGTACCAGACTGAACCAAGACCGTTGCCACAGGACCTCGACCTTTATCCAACCGCGCTTCAATGACAATGCCTTTGGCAGCAGACTCAATCGGCGCTTTCAGTTCTAGGATTTCAGCCTGGAGTAAGACGTTCTCAAGCAACTCATCGATGCCCTGACCTGTCTTTGCCGAAACGGCCACAAACGGAACATCCCCGCCGTAATCCTCAGGAACGACCTGTTCGACGACCAGCTCTTGCTTGACTCGGTCAGCGTTGGCATCGGGCTTATCTATTTTATTAATAGCAACGACGAGCGGCACACCCGCCGCGCGGGCATGGTGAATCGCTTCTTTGGTTTGCGGCATGACACCATCGTCAGCGGCCACCACCAAAATCACAATATCGGTTGCTTTGGCACCGCGCGCGCGCATCGCCGTAAAGGCCGCGTGACCCGGCGTGTCCAGGAAGGTCACCATACCGCGCTCTGTTGTGACATGATAAGCACCAATGTGCTGCGTAATCCCACCAGCTTCACCTGACGCCACTTTTGCGCGACGGATGTGGTCCAGTAGCGATGTCTTGCCGTGATCAACGTGTCCCATAACAGTCACAACGGGTGCTCGCGGCTTGCTTTCGACCTCAGCAAGAGGCGCTTGCTCTAGGAAGGCCTCGGGATCATCTAACTTCGCAGCAACGGCAGTGTGGCCCAGTTCCTCAACCATAATCATGGCCGTCTCTTGATCCAAAACCTGATTGATTGTGACCATTTGACCGAGCTTCATCAAGTGTTTGATCACTTCAGCGGCTTTGATTGACATCTTGTGCGCCAGATCAGCAACCGTAATCGTTTCGGGCACATGCACTTCACGTGCTACAAATTCAACTGGCGCTGCCTCTTGCTGCGGCACAGCGTTCTGACCACGTCCACGTCGTCCCGAGCTACGCCCAGTTTTGCCAGCACGCCAGCCGTCACGTAAGGCCGGCGCTGTTGATTTACCCGCTGGTTTTTTGCGCGAAGCATCATCTGACCATGTCGATGACACTTCACCGGCTTTGATGGTTTTCTTCCCGCCTTCAGAAGCCTTCTTATCTGCGAGTTTACCGGCTGCTGGCTTATGCAAGGTGCCTTTTAGAGCAGCTGGATCTGGTTCGGCTTCAGCGTGCAACACTTTTTTGGGTCGACTCAACATATTCCTGAGTGCCGCTGCCTCTAGTTCAGCACGCTCACGAGCCGCCTCTCGCCCGGGTACAACTGGTTCTGACGCCACGGTTTTTTGTCGCGCAACCTTACGCCCACCCGAGACCGACTTAGCGGCAGCTGGCTCAGTGGCCACTGGCCCGTCGATTGCCACAGGCGCCTGAGCGGATTCATCTATTGGGGCAGGCTGCTCACCGGCAACTTCTGATGGTGTGGTCGTTTTGTCCTTCTGCTTTTTACTGATCGGCTCAGCCGTTGACGATGCCGAACTTTCTTGCTGCTCGGACTTTTCGGCAACAGCCTCAGCCACGTCCACGGCAACAGGCTCTACGGCTTTCCCCGAATCGATGGGCGGGTTAACTGACGCTTCTACTTGCTGAACATTCGGTGCGACCGTTGTGTCAGTCGCATTAATGTCAACGGTGGTTGCTGACGACTGGTTTGCAACCGTCTCTTGGTTGAGCGTTTGATGCGTGGCATCAACCAAATCGTTAGGATTAGACGCATCAGACCCGACCTCTGAATTCTCAGTTGCCAAATCGCGTTTCACAAAAACACGTTTTTTCCTAACTTCGACCTGAATCGTTCGTGAACGGCCCGCACCATCGGCTTGCCTAATTTCCGAGGTTTGACGACGTGTCAGCGTGATTTTTTTTCCCTCGGTGGCCCCATGGGAGCGCCTCAAGGACTCTAGCAGCTTTGACTTGTCAGCTTCTGACAGCTCATCGGCCGCAGTGTTAATGGCCACACCCGCTGCACGTAACTGCTCTAACAGCACTTCAGCTGGCATTTTCAGTTCGCTAGCAAACTGGGCGACGGTATTACTGGACATTAGACTCTCTCTTACCTTAGCAGCGGGGTCCCGTATCAACTAGACATGGAACACCCTCAATTGCTGCTTTTTTCTTTTATTGCTCATCTTCGAACCAGCGGGCTCTGGCTGCCATGATGAACGCCGCTGCCTGCTCTGCATCGATACCAGCGATTTCAGCCAGTTCATCGGTAGCCAGATCAGCCAGGTCATCTTGTGTGTTAATGCTGTGCTCACTCAGTACAGCCACTAATTCCGGGGAAATCCCCTCGATATGCAAAAGATCTTGAGCAGACTCAACACGCTCTTCTTGAACAATCGCCTCAGTCAATAAGGCATTGCGTGCGCGATTTCTAAGTTCATTGATCGTGTCCTCGTCAAATGCTTCAATCTCTTGAAGTTCGGCGATGGGCACATAAGCAATTTCTTCAAGACCCGTAAATCCCTCATCAATCAGAATGTCTGCCACTTCTTCGTCAACATCAAGCTTGTTAACAAATGTCAGACGCAAAGCTGTTCTTTCCAGATCCTGACGGCTCTGGCTCTCTTCAGGCGTCATGATGTTAATTTGCCAACCCGTTAAATCCGATGCCAACCGCACGTTTTGGCCACGTGAACCAATGGCCTTTGGCAAATTCTCTTCATCGACCACAACGTCCATGGCATGACGATCTTCATCCACAACAATAGACTCGATATTTGCAGGTGCTAGCGCGCCAATAACAAACTGAGCGGGGTCCTCTGACCAAAGCACAATATCAACCTGCTCGCCGCCGAGCTCGTTGCGAACCGCTGTCACGCGCGAACCACGCATGCCCACACAAGTACCGATTGGATCGATGCGAGAGTCATATGCAACAACAGCAATTTTGGCGCGTACGCCTGGGTCACGCGCAGCGCCTTTGATTTCTAAAAGACCTTGCTCAATCTCAGGCACTTCATTTTCAAATAATTCCTTGATAAATTCCGGTGATGTCCGTGACAGGATCACTTGCTGACCACGTGCGGCACGGTCAATGCGTAGCACCCAAGAGCGGATGCGATCGCCAACACGTAGGTTTTCTTTCGGAATCATTTCACTGCGAGGCAGCCGGGCTTCAACTTTGCCAGTCTCGATAATGACATCGCCCTTATCCATGCGCTTAATGGTCCCGGAAATGATTGATTCACCACGCTCTAAGAAGTCACTCAGAACCTGCTCTCGCTCGGCATCACGGATTCGCTGCAAGATCGCCTGTTTGGCAGCTTGCGCACCGATTCGACCAAATTCGACAGGCTCCAAGGGCTCTTCTATGAACTCACCCGCTTGAATATCCGGAAAACTATCTTGAGCATCGGAAAGCATTTCCTCGCGGTCTGGCTCTTGCAGGCCAGCTTCGTCAGGCACGACCAACCAACGCCTGAAACCCTCATGCTCGCCCGACATTCTATCCACGCTCACGCGGATGTCCGCATCTTCTACGAATCGCTTTTTCATGGCAGAAGCAAGTGCCCCTTCCAGCGCATCGAAGACAACTTCACGGCCCACGTTTTTTTCGCGCGCCAGTGCATCAACCAATAATAATATTTCGCGACTCATCGCTTCCTACCCTTAAAATCTAGTAGCGGATCCAGTTTCGCCCGATCAACATCCGATATTGAGAATGTGATACGACGAACATCACCTTTTTTCACTTGATGCTCCAAATCGAATAAAACCGTGCCACCTGGTTCTTGGCGTTCGGCAGCAATTTGGAGAACCCCTTTGAAAACTTTTTGGTCGTCAACAGCTTCGCGCAACTTTAACTCTATTCGTTCACCCAGAAATCGCTGAAAATCTTGCTCGGTACGCAGCGGTCGATCAACGCCTGGCGATCCGACCTCAAGTCGACGGTAGTCTATGCCCTCGACCTCGTAAACCCGTGAAAGCTGTCTGGACACACCTTCACAATGCTCAATGGTGACTCCGGTGTCACAATCAATCGTGATACGCAATAGCCCCATTGGCGCACGATCAACGCTCACCAATTCCAGCCCCATGCCGGCCAACGCCTGGCGTGTAATGTCGACTAAGTCTTTCATACCTTCAAAAAAAAAGGGCTGATGAACAGCCCATTTTTAAACGGCTACTAGATCAGAGCGGTGTCACTTTAAATACGAATAACGACACCTACACAGACTAGCATTCAAGCCCGATACTTTAACACGCTTTGGTATTGTAAAGCCATCTATTAATCGTCGGCGCTTGCTTAACGTCGATTCGATTTTACAAAACCTAGCCGCGATTCATGTGCAGCAGCGCCGCTGGGCTGCCAGTCATCACCTCGCCGTGTCGCACCCGATTGGCTAGAACCACCCGGTCGACGAGGCTTTTGTGCTGAACGACCCTTTTCAGCTGCGGCTGGCGTACCACCCAAGCCTTTAGGACCACCGGTCCCACGGCTTGGCCGTGATGGCGCCGGCGAGGCCAACACACCACCTTTGGTCGATGGGCGCTTGGGTCTGTTAGCCGGGTCTGCCGAACGGTGGCCACGCCCACCTGGGAGGCTACCCGCGACAACGGCGACTGACGTCGCCAGCGGATCAGGAATAGCCCCTGGCCGACCACCACGAACAGGCGGCTTTCCTCGCCCACCCCTCGGTGACTGACCCCGCCGGTCGGCGTTAACCTGCCCTTGGCCTTGTCCTTGACCAAATCCTCGCCCTGGGCCACGTCCCTGACCGGGTCCAGTTCCTGAAACTGGCCGGTAACCGGGCGGCATTGCGCTGTCATGGCTAACGGGCTGACGTGCCGCGCGGCCTCTGGCCCCCGGCTTAGCGGTGTCGTCATCGTCCTTTAGAAGACCAACTTGAACCATCAAAGCGCTGACCAAATCGCCGTTTAACTCTTCCCAGCGACCACGGCGTAAATTGCTCGACAACACAATCTCGCCAAACCGGGTCCTTATTAATCGACTAACCGTCAAACCAACGACTTCAAACATGCGACGAACCTCGCGATTGCGTCCCTCTTGTAAGGTCACGCGGTACCACCGGTTACTGCCCTCCCCACCCAAGAACTCAACACTGCCAAATTGAGCTGGGCCGTCCTCTAGCTCGACGCCTGTGGTCAGTGCTTTGCTGATTTCTTCCGTCATTTCCCCCAAAACACGAACCGCGTATTCGCGTTCATTACCGTACCTGGGATGCAACAACCGGTTAGATAAATCACCGGATGTTGTAAAAATCAACAAGCCCTCTGTATTAAGATCCAAACGACCAACAGATAACCACTTGCCGATTTTTAATCGGGGCAAGCGGGCAAAAACTGTGGCACGACCGCCAGGATCATCATGGCTAACAATTTCACCAGCCGGTTTGTGATAAAGAATGACCCGGGGTGGTTTGCGACCGACGATTCTACTGACCGGTTTGCCGTTGACTCGCACAATATCTGCGCTGCCGACACGCTGACCGATATGAGCGGGCTCACCATTTACAGACACTCGGCCGGCAATAATTAACTCTTCCATTTCGCGCCGAGAACCCACACCAGCCTCAGCGAGTACCTTATGCAACTTAGGCATCAAGACATCGCTTTGAAGATACTTGCCTAAACGCTGAGACGTTTTGAGTGCCTTACCCAGAAACTCGAGCGCTGGTGGTTCATCTTCATATGTTAAGTCGACATGCGCAGCGGCCGTTTGGCCTGCCACATCAGGCCCATTTGTTTCTGCTTGAGCTGAAATTTGGGATTCACTGCCCACTGACTCATGATTTGTCGAGGCATTAGCCTGATCGTTAGTGAAATCATTTCGGCGACGCCGAAAAGGGGTTCGTAAATTTCGGGAACGCGGTTTGGCTGCTGCGTTGGTTTCCGTTGGCGTGGCGGTTTCCGTTGCCGTGGCGGTTTGAGTTACGCTTTCAGTTGTGGTCTTGGCCTTCGCCCGTTTGACGCGAGGTTTCTTGACAGGCACTTCGTTAACATCGGTTGCTTCTGGCGCTGACACCGATAAGATTTCTGGCTGCTCGTTCGTCACTTTTGCTCCGATATATCGATGGAAGGACTGATTGATGGGTTGATATCCATCGACTGGTTATGTTGTGGCGAATGCGCAGGGTTCGCACCCGTTGTTTCTTCAACTGTTTGGTAGGTTGACACATCTTCAATGGACTCTGACTCATCCAAATCACTTGCCGCCAAAAGCACAGGATCTGATTCGTTTTCATCGGCTAACAAATTCGTTGCTGCGTTATGCGTGACGACGATGTTTGAATCGACCAAATCGCCTAGATCAGGAGCCTCGGGTGACAAAGGCTGTAGCGGGGGCAGCTCATCTAATGCACGCAGGCCCAAATCATCCAAAAACAGCTTCGTCGTGCCAAGCAGCGCCGGTCGTCCGGGCGCGTCACGATGCCCTAGGGTTTCAACCCAGCCCCTTTCTTCCAGCGTTTTAATAATCTGCGAAGATACCGTCACACCTCTGATGGCCTCAATGTCTGCCCGAGTCACGGGTTGCTTCCAAGCAATGATGGCCAAAGTCTCTAAAACAGCTCGAGAATACTTTGGCGTTCGCTCTGGATTAAGCTTTTCTAAAAAGCGCTGCATGTTTGCTTTGCTCTGGAATCGCCAACCCGTCGAAATTTGTGCCAATTCAAGGCCACGATCCTGCCAATTCGACTGTAACTGAATCAACCAACTTTCAATTTGGGCAGTGCTGACTTCTTCAGGCTCGAATACTTTTTGTAAAGCAGCAACTGTCATCGGCGTATCCGCACAGAGGAGCGCTGCTTCCATCACATTAACTGCTTGATGATCTTCCATGATCCTCCAAGTACCGAAACCTTAACAAACGAATAAACGGGGACTCAGCCCGACCATTTGAACGCTTTCCCACAAACTGCTATACTTTGTACATCAGACGCGGGGTGGAGCAGTCTGGCAGCTCGTCGGGCTCATAACCCGAAGGTCGTAGGTTCAAATCCTGCCCCCGCAACCAGATTTTCAAGAGTCAACTTAACTGTTGGCTCTTTTTTTTATGCCATTTTTCGATTAAATCAGTACTCAAAACAAACCAAACCAGCCGCATACAGTAAAACCGAGTGCTTGAGCACACCTTTGACGATCGCTTTTAAACGTGAATTCTTTAAAAGGGTTCAGCGAAGATCACCTGTCAGGTGAAACTTTCATTGAAAGCCTTTGGGGACAACACCGTTAAATCACACTTCGTTTACGGCTCTCTAAGCCTGCTTGGCTATCTTTACAAAGGGCGCAGTCGATCTTGGCCTCTTCTTCACTAAGTGTATAACAAGCGTGAGCCAACAGCAAACCGTAACCCGACAACCTTTAGGGAAAACACTTATCCCGAGTCTTACGCGGCGAGGCGATACCGCTGACCCAAAAACGGTGCATGCTTCAGTGCCAAAGCCAAAGGCTCGCTGCTGCTTGCACGTGTGGCAAGCACGATCAAGTCAACGGCTGGCTGTTGCTTTCGTAAAACAGCAAAAAACAAATGCCTTAGCGCATCACTGACTTCATTGCTCATGGCGCAACACAAGCAAGCATCTGAACTGGCGAGTTCGTCGCTTGTTGTGTGAATCACTCGCAGTGATTCGGGCCACAGCTCGGGCAAACCACCAACTGGCGCAATCACAACAACCGTCTTATAACCATTGGGATCGAAGTCAAGCAACCACTGCGCTAACGCCACTTGAGGCTCACGGCCGTTCAACACTTGAATGGCTATTCGGTAATCGCGAGCGTTAGTTTGTAATCCGGAGCCGAAGGGACGCAAAACTTTTTTCCTAGAGAACAATCAGTGCAGTCAACAACACGTCGCCGACTCGCTATATTCGCTATTGTAAGCTTCGAAATCTTCTTCTTCCAACGAATAAAAGGTTCAGACACATGATTGAATCCGACCAGCAACGCATCGTCGACGAGGCGATTACTTCTCGACACTCAATACGCGCTTTTTTACCAACACCAATCGCGCGCGAAGACATCGAGCAAATGTTGGCCGTCGCCTCACGGGCACCATCGGGCTCTAACACGCAACCTTGGAAAGCATACGTATTAACGGGCAATCGCTTGAAAGCCATGTCAGCTGACATCGTGCAGGCCTTTCTTGACCCTGAAAAAGCGTCAGCATTTAAAGAAGAATATCGCTACTACCCTGACATCTGGGAAACACCGTACATCGATCGACGAAGAAAAGTTGGTCTCGACTTATACCAACTTTTGGGTCTTGGAAAGTCAGACAAAGACGGTATGCGAGACCAACACGCCAGAAATTTTAAGTTTTTTGACGCGCCCGTCGGAATGGTCTTTACCGTTGATCGAACCATGAATCAGGGCTCTTGGTTGGACTTTGGCTGTTTTTTACAAAACCTAATGATTGCCGCACGCGGTCGCGATCTTGATACCTGCCCACAAGCAGCCTTTAATCGGTTTCATCCCATTATTCGCCAACACACGGGCATACCAGAGAGCGAAATCGTGATGTGTTGTTTGGCACTCGGTGTCGCCGACCATGGCAAGATTGAAAACACATTGATCAGCGAACGCGAACCGGTCTCGGGTTTCACCCAGTTCCTAGACTGAGCTTTGTAGGCATCGCCCAACGGCGATGCCTACAAAGCCTTGCACTAAGCGATTGCCGCAGCCGCACGTATCTTTTGCGAGATTTTTGCCAACACCACAGCAACGCCCGCGAGGACCAATCCAATGGCACTGAGCTCAAGATGGTTAAGATTCAGATCACCGCCGCCAGGAATCGCCATTGCCAGGCCACCGAGTGCCAGAATCAATCGCGCCAGCATTCCCAAAACCCCCGTGTGCATCGTTCCGACGTTGACCAAATAGCCCTCAAGTGCTGAGGCAATTAACGCAATCCCAACCACTGCCGTACAAATCACAGCCACAATGTCTGCCGGATCGCCGCGCAGAATGAGGGCTGGGTTAAGCACAAAGAAAAATGGAACGAAATACATGGCGCTTCCTAACCGCATCGACTGAAAGCCCACGTCAATCGGTCTGGAACCCGACACTCCAGCGGCCACAAACGCGGCCAGCGAGACCGGTGGCGTGATGAATGACACCATGCCCCAATACATCATGAATAAGTGGACCGCCAAGGGATCAAATCCCGCCTGAATCAATGGCGGTGCCAGCACAATCGCCAAAAAGATATAACAGGCGGTGATGGTCATGCCCATACCAAAAATAAAACTGGTGATCGCACCCATAACCAACAGCACATAAACATTATTGCCGGCAAGGTAGATCAAATCATTGGCAAGCGTTCCTGCCAGACCAGTCACTGACATGGCCCCAATGATCAAGCCAACGCCCGCCAACAACGCAGCCAATTCGGCCAAAGATGCGGTCACACCGGTGAGCAATCGGCCGAGCTTGGCCATATTCAGGCGATGCTTGGGGCTGAATTGATTGATGACCAGCAACAGCCCCGTCGCGTAGAACGGCGCCATTGACTCGACTTGTGCCACCAACAGCAAATAAATCAACACCACAAAAACGATGATGTACTGCCAACCTTCTTTAAAAGTTTGAGCCAGTGAAGGCAACTCTTCTGCTGGTAGGCCTTTCAAGCCATGGCGAGCGGCATACCCGTCTATTTGCATGAAAAGCGCAAAATAAAACAAGATCGATGGCACGGCGGCGGCCAAGGCAATCTGGCTATATGGCAGGCCTAAAAAGGCTGCCATGACAAAGGCAGTGGCACCCATGATAGGGGGCATTAATACGCCACCCGTAGAAGCACAGGCCTCAACACCGGCTGCGTACTTGGCGGAAAACCCTGTTCGCTTCATCGCTGGTATGGTGACAACACCGGTGGTCAGCACATTGGAGACCACACTTCCAGAAACAGATCCCATCAAACCGCTGGCAAAAATAGAAACCTTGGCTGGTCCACCCCGAACGCGTCCAAACATGGCAAACGCAAGATTATTGAAAAATTCTGAGGCGCCGGTGAACTGCAAAACCGCGCCAAACATGACAAACCCTATTACCAATTCACCAAAAGCACGCATGGGGATTCCCAAAACGCTCTCGCTGCTGGTGAAGTGATAAGCCATTGTGGTGTACAAGTCTTGCCCGAGCCCAGCAATCGGCCCTGGCATCAGCTCCGCATATACCGGATACAACGAGACCAAGCCGACCACCACAAAGACTGCTGTGCCGCCCGAACGGCGAGTGGCTTCTAACAACAACAGCCAGCCAACCGTGGAAACCGCCACAGCTGTTGGTGGTGACATGAACTCCCACGCTTCAGATATGATCCGAAAGGAATTAAAGGCAAAATAAAAAAAGACCCCAACAGACGCAACAAAAAGAACCGCGTCGTACCATGGCACATGGTCCCGAGCGGCGCCTTTTGTCGCGGGTACAAACAAAAACACCATACTCACGAGTAACGCAGCCAATGCGTAAAGATAGGCTGTGTCTAGTAACACCTCACCCACAAAGAAGCCCAGGTTCAGCAGTTGGTTCAGGGCTAGCAAAATTGCACTGCTCCCGAACGCAATAGCCACGGCCTTCCAAAATCCCGTTAGCACCCGAGTCCGTGCTTGCAACTCTGCTGCCAAAGGAATGGAACCTGATGCAGGGGCTTGCTGCACTTCTTGTGGATGACTCATTTTTTTATAGTGTCCGACTTCTTACGCTTTACCAGCTAGCCATCACTGGATCCATGCCCGCCTTGGTCAAAGCAGCAGCACGAGTTTTCATCCAGTCTTGCTTGAAAGCATTGTCATCAGCGTGCTGACGGCTTTTAACTTGCTTCCAAGCATCAGCCAAGACCTGCTGACGCTTGATCAACATGTCATTGTTTTTCTGATGCTCAGCCGTCCAAACGCCTTTGCCTTTGAAGTATTCCACTGCACCTTCATGGTAAGGAATCACCCAATCAAGCTTCTGACGATCCATGGCCCAACCCGCGTTGCCGGGTGCTGCGCTCTTATAGCCGTCAAATGTATCAACCATCGCCGTCACGACAGCTTTCACCAATTTTGGATCTTGGTTTGCGTAGGTCATTAAAACGGGATAAGGGTAAGCGGCTGAAACAGCTGGCTTGGCAGGGCTGAGGCCGGCGCCTTCAGTACCATTGGCTGGATAAAAGAACGGTGCAATGGCTTGCAAGCGCGCCCAACCAGCCTTATCACTAGCAGGCATCACGGGATAAACAATGCCTCGGGGTGACTTCTCAAGCGCGTAAGCTTTGCCAGAAATCGATGAGGTAAAGGCAACGTCAGCTTGGTTGTTAGCCACGCCATCCATAGACGCACCAAAACCACCAAATTCAACCTTCTGCACATCGTTCCACGTCAAGTTGGCAAAAGCCAAAATCGCTGTGATGTTTTGATTTAATGATGGCGCACCGATCACCCACGCCACACGCTTGCCTTTCATATCGGCCGGCGTCTTGATGCCAGCATCGCCAGCGGCGACAGCGGTGAGCACTTGGTCAGAACTATTCAACATCAGTGCGCGCACGGCCTGGGGGCCCCACTGAGGGGCACCAAAGTCATAAAAACCCTCTTGGGCCATGTAGCTGCCACCGACACCGTTGGCGGAAAACTGGACTTTGCCCTCGCGCAGCGGCAAGGTCCGCGACACATCGTTCTTACCGGGTAAAACACGTAGGTTTACGCCATAAGTCTGTTTAAGCGCGTTGCCGATGGCAACGGATTGGTTGTAACCACCTGAGCCCACGTCATAGGCACTCCAAGACAATGTTGGTGGCAACCCAATACTGTTCGTTTGGGCAATGGCTGCACTGGCAAACAATGAGCCAGCAACAGCTAGCCCAATGACACTAAGTCTTTTATTCATTTTCAGTCTCCGATTGAAAGTTAGGGCCTACTGCACTATCTTTGCCCTCATAACCAAACCAACTGCCAGACAAAACTGTCTTCCAGTTAAGCGAGTTCAAGTGTATCGGAAAAGATTTGTA
>ERZ887849.196-NODE-196-length-66810-cov-15.354400_pt1 | contig 66810 bp, 49 predicted proteins | sample MGYA00521267_ERZ887849 | MGnify/ENA primary metagenome ERZ887849 (study PRJEB32303, sample SAMEA104408601) | aquatic metagenome | biome: Brackish water; feature: Pelagic; material: water | place: Baltic Sea | collected 2014-06-06T16:11:00 | depth 2,863 m ... | reverse complement strand
GACCATTAATCAATTCGCTCGCCGTATCGGTTTGCATATTCCTTTTCCAGTTTCTTGATTCCCTTTTTGCTCAGGCCTTGTCCATTGGCGGATAATAATTCTAGCGCGTGGCGCAAACGCATGCGGGTAAGATCAGGTCCGAGAAGAGCAATTCCATCAAAGAGGGGAAGAGAAACCGTGCTTCCGCTCATAGCCATGAAAAATAAGGGGAGTAGTTGTTTTAGTTTTAAATCTTCAACTGCGGCCATTCTTTGAAAGACTGAGGAGAGGGTGTCCCTGTCCCAACTTGAAGTCTTTTCCAATTCCCATTCGGCAATTTTAAGAAGTTTTGCAGGTTGATCGGGCTCCATTTTTCCAACCAGGTCTTCATGGGTGTAAATGGGTTGCTCGCTGAGAAGAAATTGGGCAAGCGGGAAAAAATCAGAAAAAGTTTCCAATCGTTGCAGGGCAAAGGGCATAATTTTTCCGAGAAATTCAGGATTTGCTTTCCATGTTTGCAAGCGTTCAATTACCTCCGCGGGATTAAGTTTTTCTCGAAGGTAGCGACCATTTAGCCATTTTAATTTGGCCAAGTCAAAAATGGGACCGCCCAGGCTGATTCTTTTAATGTCAAAAGTCTCAATTAGTTCATCCAAAGAAAAAATTTCCCGCTGATCGGGTAAAGTATATCCCATCATTCCCAAATAATTAAGCAGGGCCTCGGGCAAAAAACCGGCATCCCGAAAATAAAAGATACCAGTTGGATTCTTTCGCTTTGAAAGTTTGGACTTATCTGGATTGCGTAAGAGGGGGAGATGGGCAAAGACAGGGCACTGCCAGCCAAGATACTGGTAAAGCAAGACATGCTTGGGTGTGCTGCTTATCCACTCTTCGCCACGGATAACATGGCTAATAGCCATTTCATGGTCATCCACCACATTGGCGAGATGATAGGTGGGGAATCCATCTGACTTACGAATAACCTGGTGATCAATCTGGGCCCATTCAATACTAACTTGTCCGCGTAGTTCATCGGTAAATTCGCAAGTTCCAGACTCAGGGATTTTCATTCGTACCACAAAGGGCTCACTCTTGGCTCTTCTTGCTGATTCTTCCGGAGATAAACTTAAGCAAAGGCCATCGTAGCGTGGAGTTTCTTTATTCGCGATTTGTTTTGCCCTTAATTCGTTTAGGCGTTGAGGAGTGCAGAAGCAACGATATGCATGACCATTTTCAATAAGGCGATTAATTTCCCGCTCGTATAAATCAAGGCGTTCGCTTTGCCGATATGGACCGTATTGTCCACCGCAATCTGGTCCTTCATCCCACTCGATCCCTGCCCAGCGTAAGGCTTTGAAAATGGCTTTTTCTGATTCAGTTGATGAACGTTTCCGGTCAGTATCTTCGATGCGTAAAATAAATTGCCCACCATGTTTGCGTGCAAAGGCCAAATTAAATAGGGCCATATAAGCTGTACCTAAATGGGGGGCGCCAGTGGGGGAGGGAGCGATTCGGGTGCGGACGGGTTGGCTCATGATTTAAAAGGGAAAGTTCTATAATTTTGGGGAAACAAGGACGATCAAAATCGCAATTAGAACGATTGTATTTTTAGCATGCCTTTCTCGGCTGGATGCCCCTTATGAATGATAAATTTTTCATTTTTAGTGAATTTGAGCTTATTTATAAGATCAAATCCTAAATTATTTAATTTTTCGTTATTGAGAATCTCAACAAGTTTGGAATCGTGAAAATCGTTGCCTCATTCACGCTCTTGATTTTGAAAAAGGTTACATGCTTTTAGCCTTTAATCCCAGCCGTCTCATTGGCGTATTTAACCATTCTGCATGAAAACCCTTATCGTTGGAGCCAATGGACGGGTAGGTACTTTGTTGAGCGGGAAAATGTGGGCGGCTCATGATTTTTCTCCCGTCGCTCTTATTCGGGATTCTCGCCAACAAACCAAGTTTACTGCCCTGGGTCTGCCATCGGCAGTGGGCGACCTGGAGGCGGGCATTGCCGATTTCTTGCAAGGTTTGGATGTGGTGGTATTCACCGCAGGTTCGGGTGGACACACCGGTCCGGAAAAAACTATCGATGTCGACCAAAACGCCGCAGTTCGTTTGATTAAAGATTGTAAAAAGCAAGGGGTTCGCAGGTTTGTAATGGTCAGTGCAATAGGTGCGGATCCCACCAGCGACTCTCCCCGTATTCAGCACTACCTTAGGGCCAAGGGGGTAGCCGATGGTGCCCTGCGCTCATCGGGCCTGGATTACATCATTTTGGCACCTGGTACATTGTTGGAGGAAAAAGGCACGGGAAGAATAGATGCAGCCGAGGAATTAGGGTATCACGGATACCTCCCTCGTGAGGACTTGGCCGATTGTATTATTGAATCCTTGAGAAATTATAATTGCGTGGGAAAGACCATTGAACTTGTAACGGGAGGGAAGAAAATTAAGGATGCCATTGCCTTTGCTGCTGGAGGTGATGCCCAACCCGCCATATTGTGAGTAACATTTCCCCTTTCATTCTTGAGGCTTAAGGAAAAATTGATATTAAAAAGGTTCAATTCCCCTTATTAAAGAATTGAACCCTTATTCAGCAGATCTAGATTCACGCCGGCTCCCCGAGGAGCCTTTTTTTTGATTTTTTACTGAGTCCATGCCTAGAAGAAACGATATTGAACACATCCTGATCATCGGATCGGGGCCCATAATAATTGGACAAGCTTGCGAGTTTGACTACAGCGGGGCTCAAGCCTGCAAAGCTCTGCGTGAAGAAGGTTACCGAGTATCGCTGGTCAATAGCAATCCGGCCACCATCATGACCGATCCCGAATTTGCCGACGCGACTTATGTCGAACCGTTGACCGTGGAAAGCGTGACCAAGATTATTGAAAAGGAAAAACCCGATGCCTTGCTTCCTACTTTGGGTGGACAAACCGGGCTTAATCTTTCCCTTGATCTTTTTCATGCCGGTGTACTCGAAGCCAATGGAGTTGAAATGATCGGGGCTAAACCGGATGCGATCAAAAAGGGTGAGGATCGCGAACTATTTAAACAAGCGATGCTCAAGATCGGACTTGATGTCGCCCGTTCTTTTTCAATCAATTCTTTAGAGGAAGCCCGTTCCCATTTGGACGAGCTCGGAGATTTTCCCATTATTCTTCGCCCTGCTTTCACCTTAGGTGGAACCGGTGGGGGCATTGCATACAATCGCGAAGAATTTGATGAAATGGTGCAGAAAGGATTGGACGCATCTCCGGTCAAACAGGTGTTGATGGAAGAATGCCTGCTCGGATGGAAGGAATATGAAATGGAGGTCATGCGCGATTGTAAGGATCAATGCGTGGTCATATGTTCGATCGAAAATTTTGACCCCATGGGCGTACATACTGGAGATTCGATTACGATTGCTCCGGCGATGACCCTTTCAGATAAAGAATATCAATTGATGCGTGATGCCTCCTTTGCCTGTATTCGCGAAATTGGTGTGGAAACCGGAGGCAGTAATATTCAATTTTCCACAAACCCGGAGAATGGCCGGATGGTGGTTATCGAGATGAATCCCCGGGTATCCCGAAGTTCTGCATTGGCCTCCAAGGCAACCGGTTTTCCTATTGCTAAGTTTGCCGCAAAATTGGCGGTCGGTTATTCGCTTGATGAATTACGCAACGATGTAACCAAGGAAACGCCTGCTTCTTTTGAGCCTTCGATCGATTATGTAGTCACCAAGATTCCACGTTTTACTTTCGAAAAATTTCCCGAAGCAGATTCCACCCTCACATCAGCAATGAAGTCAGTGGGGGAAGCTATGGCCATTGGTCGTACTTTTAAAGAGTCCTTTCAAAAAGCAATGCGCTCGCTTGAGATCGGTTTGAAAGGCTTTGAAGCGGGCAAACTTGCTGATCAGGAGCTTGATAAATCAGCGGTGCGTGCAGGAGTGAAGAGACCCTCTGCTGATCGTCCAATGTATTTGTACAAAGCCTTGGATATGGGAATGTCAGGGGAGGATATCTCCAAACAGTCGGGTATTGATCCATGGTTTAGTTCCCAATTGGAAGAACTCCATGCTATCGGGAAATACTTAAGTGGAACGAGCTTGGAGGCAATTGATGAGGAGTCCTTGCGCCAGGCAAAAGAGGCCGGTTTTTCGGATCGTCAGCTTGCAGATTTTTGGAATTGTGAACCCTCGGAGGTCAGAAACAGAAGGGTATCACTCGGGATTGAGACCACTTTTCGTTTGGTAGATACTTGTGCCGCTGAGTTTGAAGCCTTTACCCCTTACTATTATTCCTCCTATGGGGATGAAAATGAGATTAAAAAATCAGATAAGAAAAAGATCATGATTCTCGGTGGAGGACCCAATCGAATCGGACAGGGGATTGAATTTGATTACTGCTGTGTGCATGCCTCCTTTGCCCTGAGAGAAGCGGGTTATGAAACAGTGATGGTGAATTCCAATCCCGAGACGGTTTCCACTGATTATGATACCTCTGATCGTTTGTATTTCGAACCTTTGACCATGGAAGATGTACTCGAGGTTTATCATCAGGAAGAATGTGATGGAGCCATTGTTCAGTATGGCGGGCAGACTCCACTCAATCTTGCCAGCGGTTTGCAAGCTGCCGGAGTAAATGTCATTGGGACATCTCCCGAGAGCATTGATCTCGCCGAGGATCGTGAAAAATTTAAGCGAATCCTGGAAGAAATTGGATTAAAACAACCTCAGAACGAAACCGCAATGCATCCAGATGAGGCTGGGGAAAAGGCTGCCCGTATCGGGTATCCTATTTTGCTCCGTCCATCCTTTGTACTGGGTGGGCGTGGAATGTTCATCGTTTATGACGAGGATGAACTAAGCGGGGTGGTCAAGGAAGCCTTTGCAGTAGCTCCCGGTAAACCAGTTTTGCTCGATAAATTTCTTGAAGAAGCGATCGAACTTGATGTTGATTGTATTTCTGATGGTGAAACCACGGTGGTCGGTGGTATGCTTCAACATATTGAATTTGCCGGTGTGCACAGCGGAGATGCGGCCATGGTTTTGCCCCCACATGATTTGGAACCATCGATGATCGAAGAGGTGAGGCAGGCCACTCATGCCCTGGCTGATGCACTAAAGGTGATTGGCCTAATGAATATACAATTTGCCATCAAGGGTGGAGAACTCTTCTTGATCGAAGTAAACCCCAGAGCTTCACGAACCATACCATTTGTGAGTAAGGCAATTGGGGTTCCTCTGGCCAAGCTTGGAGCCCGGGTAATGGCGGGTGCAAAACTTAAGGACCTTGGATTTACTGAGGAAATTACTCCTAAACACTGGGCGATTAAGGAAGCGGTTTTTCCTTTTAGTAAATTTCCAGGATCTCCCATCGTGCTCACTCCAGAGATGCGCAGTACGGGAGAGGTAATGGGGCAGGATGAAGATTTTGGAATTGCATTTGCCAAGACTCAGATGGCGGCCAAACCTTCTTTACCAATGGAAGGAAATGTCTTTCTCAGTGTTAAAGACTCTGACAAGCCAAAGGCATTGGAAATTGCCAAGGGTTTGCACGAACTCGGTTTCAAGTTCTACTCCACCGAAGGCACAGCAAAATTTCTAAATGAAAACGGGATCGAGGCGGAAACCACTCTGCGTATTAGTGAGGGGCGTCCAAATGTGGCAGACTTGATCAAGAATGGAAAAGTACAAATGGTCATCAATACCCCCCTTGGCTTGATTCCAAGGCGTGATGAAAATGGGATACGTAGTGAAGCCGTTCTTCATGGCGTTCCGGTCATTACCACACTTGGTTCCGCAGACGCTGCCCTTCAGGGTATCCGTTCTATTCGGGGAAAGAAGTTTTCCGTCAAATCTCTTCAAGAGTACCACCCCTCGTGAATCCATCTGTTATTGCCCTGCTTCATGGTCCGGATCAACCCGGGTTAGTTGCGCGGACTGCCAGTTGGATACATCAGAGGGGAGGTAATGTACTCCATGCAGATCAACACCTTGATCGGGATGAAAATATTTTCTTCCAACGGGTGGAGTGGCAGCCAGGCACTCCCCATTCCCTCGAAGAAGAAATGGAATTGTTTGAGGATTTGGTAAAGGGAGAATTCGGTATGAAGGTACGCCTGACCAGGAGCGATTACCGACCCAGAATTGCTTTGATGGTCAGCAAAGCAGATCATTGTTTTCATGATCTCGCCCTGCGTCAACGGGCTGGAGATTGGAATGCTGATTTGGTGGGAGTTCTCTCCAATCACGAAGTCCTCGAACCGGTGGCTCAGTCTTATGGTTTGAACTATGTTTGTCATTCCGTGACTAAAGAAAACAAGGCGGATGCCGAGGCCAAACAACTCACCTGGCTTGCTGATCAACAAGTCGACCTGCTCATTCTTGCTCGTTACATGCAGGTATTAAGTCCTGATTTTTTGAATAAAATTGCCTGTCCGGTCATAAATATTCATCACTCTTTCCTTCCCTCCTTTGCCGGGGCTAAGCCCTACCACCAAGCCCATAAGCGGGGGGTTAAACTCATCGGTGCGACTGCGCACTATGTCACTGAGGATCTCGATGAGGGACCAATCATCGAACAGGATGTGGCTCGGGTAAGTCATCGTCATGGAACCAAGGAATTAATTGAGCGTGGGCGCGATCTCGAAAAGCTCGTGCTTGCGGTTGCGGTCCGTCGCCACTTGCAACACCGGGTATTGGTATACCGCAATAAAACCGTTGTTTTTGATTAATCTTTTTTTTAATTTTAATGGAGTTCAATATCGAAGCGTTTCTCTGGTATGCCTTAGCGGCGGATTGCTCGTTTGCTTTTACCGTCAGTTGGTTTTTGAAAGACTGGTACGATTCTTCTGTTCCAAGTATTGCTAAGCATTTCCCTGCTACGAAGGCTTGGAGTATGGTCTACCTAGTACTTACCCTATGGTTAGGTTTTGCCCTCATGCGGGCGGGTGTTTTGCCTTGGTAGGAGTGTCCTAAAAAATTACCAGATCTAATTTTTTCTTCAAACAATGGATATCCTATTTTTAATGTGTTATGTTTAGTTTAAATACATAAAAATTTAGAACCCGATGAAGTTAGAAGAATTACCTAAAAGTACAAGTGAAGTGAGAAAGTTTTCAGATGGCAACACCCTCCTGACACTTTGGTTTGATGGTCCGAAATGCAGGAGTATGGAGGTTGTTTTTGATATACAAGCCAATGAAACCGTTTTGTTTTGCAGCAACCAAAAGCAACATTTCTACAATACGCGAAAGGAGGTCCGCTATGGTTATGAACTTTCTGAAGTGGCAGTGAATTTCCAAAACCCACCCTTGGGAAAAATTACCCTTTTAAAAAGGTCAATTAGCCACCTAAACGAAAGACTAAGGATGGGGATTTTCAACTTACTGAGACCGATTGAAGGAAGGGTTGAAGTTCTCTAATTGTCTTTGGACAAGTCAGCGTACTCCCAGTAACGATTCAAAATACGAAAACTGGGGCACAAGTTGGTAAAAGGCCTCGATTGATTGGAATTAGGCGAGCACTCCCTTGGCACATTTCCCAATTCCGTCCTTCGTGGCGTAAAACGGTCGTTTTTCAACCTCGTATGCGGTTTTTGGATTGATCCCCATCAAAGTAAAAATAGTCGCGTGCAAATCCTCGATTGATAAAGGATTCTTAACCGCCATGAGCGGACGTTCGTCGGCAGTCTCTCCATACACATGACCTTGTTTAACTCCACCTCCCCACATCATAATGCTGGAACCTCCAGTAAAATGACGGTGCAATCCGTACTGTTTCATTTCCTTGAGATTGTCGGTACGGGCTCTTGATTGATCGGGTGCAGTGGAACCGGGTACACCTTCAATCATCATATCCCGGCTAAATTCGCTCGCGAGAATGACTAGGGTACGGTCGAGCATTCCCCGGGCTTCAAGATCAAGAATCAATTGTGCGACCGGTTGATCAATTTCTTTTTTCATGCGAGTGGCGGTGGTGTGCCCATTTTCATGAGTATCCCAATTGAGAAAGGGTACATATTCGGTGGTGACCTCAACAAACCTTGATCCCTGTTCCACCAGCCTGCGGGCGAGTAGGCAACCCTGCCCAAATCGGGAGTCGCCATATTTATTAGCCGAATCTTTTGGTTCACGGGTTAGATCAAAAGCATGTTTCTCATCCGATTGTAAAAGCCTGTGGGCGGCTTCCATCGAACGGATCATTGATTCTCCCTGGAAATCGCTCATGTTTTCGCGATTTGGGTTTTGGTCTAGCAGACTTTTAAAATGTTTGTAACGGTTGCTAAATCGCCCTGGTTCCATTCCTTTTGGGGGTTGCACAGACTGCACCGCCTGCTCAGGAAAAGGCAGGTTCATTGGACCATGCTCAGATCCAAAAAATCCCGCCGTGGTAAATGCTTTTAGTTCTTCTTTTTCGCCCACGCCTTCAAGCCGCTGCCCAATATTTATGAAAGGTGGGACGACCTCATTTTTCGGACCGAGTACCTTGGACATCCACGCCCCTAAATGTGGTGCTGCCACTGTGATTGGGGGAACATAGCCGGTGTGCCAATGGTACTGGTGGCGGGAATGCAGGATTGCTCCCAGGTCGGGCTGGATAGCGGAACGGATTAAGGTTCCACGGTCCATAACCTGTGCGATGTTTTCGAGACCCTGAGAAATTTTTACCCCATCGACATTGGTATCAATAGCCGGAAATGTACTAAGGATTTTTTTTACTTCCAACCCGTCCTCGTAGGGAAGGTAGGTTTTGGGGTCGAAGGTGTCGGGTGATGCCATGCCACCCGCCATCCAAATAACAATACAGGAATCTGCACGAGCTTGGGGGTGAGGGATTTGTTCGTTTCCCCAAAGACTGGTGCTTGGTGCTGCGAGAGCAGCCGTGGAGGCGAGGCCGAGTTGTTTAAGGAAATCCCGTCTTTGTAAGGCTTCAAAAGAGTTCATTTTGCTTAATCTATGGGTTAGCGAATAATTTGAAAACCGGGCTGCATAAAGACCATCCATAGCAAGTCTTCTAACCCCTGCTGTTCGGGTGAATTTTTGGTGACTGCAAGCAAGGTCTCTTCTTCATTGGGAGTTGGGTTGCGCCCGAGTGCATGGCGGTACAGCCAGTTGTGAATTTGCCCAGTGTTTTTAGATTTTGATAATCTCATTGCTCCCTCTTTGAGTGTATCGGAGAGAATTTCCCCGTTTGCCAAATCGATTGCCTGTAGAGTTGTTAGAGAGGATGGTCTAGAAGTTACCACCTGGTCGCGGTGGGGTCGTCCAAGTGAACGCATGAGGAAATTATTGGCGACTAGAGATGCCCGTACCGGAGGCTCGGGTCCTGTTTTCCCATCCTGTATATCGCTGCTGTGTAAAACTTTGTTCCAGGGACCTTGTCCGTATTCCTTTTCAGTATGAGCAGTGGACCAATCTTTTTCAGGTACCTGGGCTTTCCAGTCAGGACCCGTTTCGATGACCTTTATTTTGTCTGTAAATTGTAAAACAAGCTGTCCCACAAACCCCATACTCCCACCAAACATTTCGGCCTGCACTTCTATGGTGTTTTTACCGGAATTAAAAAGATCGGTCTTCACCAGTTTTACCGGTTTTTGCCATACCTTGGATCGGGCGACTGACTTGCCGTTAATCGTGATGGAAAAGGCATTGTCACAAGTAGCAAGAATTCCAACTGCAACTGGTTGTTCGGAGAGAACTATTTCTTTACGAAGGTTGATTTTGGCTGCCCGTTCTTTCGTCCATATCCACTTGGCGTTAATTTTTTCAGGCCAAGCAAATTGTTTAACCTCAGTGGGCAAATTTCCTTTGTGGGCGTAACTTCTTTCAACTTTGGCGTTTGCATTTTGAGGGTGGCTTGAAGTTACCTGCCAGATTGAGTCCATCAATTGCTCCGCAGACATACGCTTTGGCAACGGCCCGTTGTATGCGTATTCCAAGCCTGGTTCCCCAGATAAGAGATCACTTTGTGAACGATAAGCGTGTGAGGTCATCACAAAGTGCATGAATTTTTTAAGGTCGTACTCATCTTTAGCGAAGCGGTTGGCCAGATAATCAAGAAGGTCTTCATTCCAAGGCTTTGTGTGCATTGCATCGACTGGATGAACAATTCCACGACCCATTATTTTGGCCCAAATACGATTTACTATGGTGCGGGTAAACCTGCCGTTTTCCGGGTGGGTCATTAAGCCAGCCAACTGCTTGAGCCGTTCATTCTTTGTCGCATTTTTATCGATTTGTCCCAGTTCTGGAAACATCCACCGGGCGGTAGCCATCTTACCGGTGGGAATATCGCACCTTTCGAGCTCGAGGGGCTTTTCGGAAAAGACCGCAGCCAGGTCATACGCTTCCTGTAGAGTCCAGCGATCAATAAAGCTGTCATGACAACTGGCACATTTCATATTAATTCCCAAAAAGACCTGGGAAACATTCTGGGCGAACTGCATGTTTCGGGTTTGGCTGGCATTGACGCTTCCACGCCATTTAATTCCGTTGATGAAGCCTTCTGATTCTTTGTTTACATCGATCAGTTCTCGGGTCATTTGGTCGTAGGGCTTATTCTCACGAAGTGATCTATACAACCAGGTAGTGATTTGGGTACGTCCCTTAGTGATAAATCCAGTGCCTGTGTAGTCGTTGCGCAGTAAATCATTCCAAAAAGTAAGCCAGTGATCAGCATAGGCAATTTTCCGTTTGAGCAGGTCATCGACCAGTTCCTCGCTCTTTTTGTCAGATGTACTGTTCAAAAAGGCATCGCGTTCCTCCGGTGTGGGTAACAACCCAATCAGGTCGAGGTAGACCCGGCGGACAAAGGTCTCCTCGGGTGCCGCAGCGGGTAGGGGGACTTTCCGCATTGAAAGGTCTCTGTCGAGAATGCGGTCGATTGGATGGTCCCTGCCTGCCTGAGCTGGGGGCAGAGTGACCACTCTTGGCTTAAGTTGGGGTTCCCAGCCGGAGCTGCCGAGGCGGATTTCCTCGGGCCATTCCATACCCTCCTTCACCCATTGGTGAAGAAGATGAACTTCTTCATCACTAAGTCCAGGTCCTTTGGGGGGCATGCGATCATCAGTATCATCAGTGGCAACCAGTTCGAGGAAATAGCTTTCATCAGGCTCTCCGGGCACCGCCACTTCTCCTCCCTCTCCTCCCGCAAGAAATTCTCCAAGCGTATTCAACGAGAGCCCCCCCTTTTTCTTTCCCTCTGTATGGCACTCTGCACAATTCTTTTTGAGAACAGGCATTATCTGATGCACGAAATCAATTTTACCTATTAAAGCAGGGCTCGATTGAAGCATAGCCAAAAGAATAAAGGCCTTGGGTGTTATGTGATTAATCATGCCTAAAACAAATGTAAGTAGAGAGGCGTTTCTTACGAGGCTAATTCCCAGGTACACTCAGAATATAGAGTTGGGCTAAGTCGGGTTGTTTTCTGTCACCTAAGTTGAAAGAGCATTTCCATCTCTTTCCATTGTTCATTGGCATTAGTCCCGGGCATGCGAATTTGACAAGCACTTGTTTCTTTCCACCACTTTTGCATCTCTGGTTTTTTTGCCATGTCGGCCATGTCGGTTTCGTAGTTTTTTCCGGTATATTCGTAATAACTAAAAAGGTACTTTATGCCTTCGATTTCCGTGAGGTGGATGGAAAAGTTTTGTAGGTTTGCCTGCTTGATCTGCTCAAGAATAGATGGCCAGACATCGGCATGTAGTTCGCGGTAATAAGTCTCTTTTTCAGGACTCAGAACGATGACCGAAGCATATCTTTTTATCTTGGATTGCTCTCGATCGGTGGGACCTGGGTTACACGGTCCAAAACATGCCTTTGATGAACTTTTATTGATCCCCATTTGGATTTGCTTGTTACTTACTGCAGGTAAGTAAACCCCTTCAGGTTGAAAAGGGCGTGTGCCAGATCATTCCAAGCACGATGATCTTTTTTTCCATAGAGTTCACTCTGCTTATCCATAAAGGCGAGTAACTGATCGGTTTTGGAGTCGTCCGGAAGGTGGCCGACTGCCTGCTCGTACATGTGTTGAGCCCTATTTTTTGAGTCCTGGATTTGGGCAGTGCTTTTCGCCCAGATCACCGCCATGCGCTGGACAAAGGGATCGTTCATCAGGGTGAGGGCCTGGGCGGGAACATTGGAAGATCCCCTTCTCCCCTTGGGTCCGAAAGGACTCGGCATGTCAAAGGCAAGAAGGAAGGGGTTGAGAAAATTGCGGTAGACCGCTTGGTAGACGGACCTTCGGCCATGCCCGTCAAGGGGGCCGCTGGGTCGGGATCCGCGTCCGGTCATAAAAGCGGTACGGTGAGTGGGCACACCCTTTCCGTATGCCTTGGGGCTCAGCTTGCCTGACACGGCGAGGAGGGCATCGCGAATCGCTTCCGCCTGCAATCGGCGAACCGGCATGCGGTGAAGCCACTTGTTTTGTGGGTCGACCATGGCAATTTTTTGTGGATCGATTCCGGGATGCGGGATGGATGCCTGCCCATAGGTCTGAGAAAGTGTGATCTGACGAATCATCCGCTTGATAGACCATCCATTTTTGGCGAAATCATTGGCCAACCAGTCGAGCAGTTCCGGATGGCTGGGCAGTTGCCCCTGAGGGCCGAAGTCATCAGGTGTGGGTACAATGCCCCGGCCGAAAAGCTGAAGCCAGATCCGGTTGACCATCACCCGGGAAGTCAGGGGGTTTTCCGAGCTGGCAATGAGGTTGGCCAGTCCGAGGCGGTCTACTTCCTTGGCACCAAGGGCTTCGAGGTATCGGTGGGGCACTTCCTCGCCCAATGATTTGTAGCTCCCTCGAACATAGACTCGTGCGTTTTCTGGAGTTGCCTGACTCATAGTTAGAGCGAAGCGCGGGGCAGGTAAATCCTGGGCGAGCTTTTCTCCAGAAGAAATAAGTTGGCTGACTTCGGGGCGGTGTATGGATGAGTCTGCCAATCCGCGATGGAAAAACCAGTTGAGGAGCTCGGGATTTTCAGACAGAAAGGCTTGGCTCAAAAGTTCTGCAGTTTTTTCAATACTGTCGGGGATGCCAAATTCAGTAAGTTTTCGAACCAAAGGATGAAACGAATGAGGGAGAGGTTTTTGGGCAAATCTTACCTGCTCCACTTGGACATATCCGTCCCCATTGTCAGCGAACTCAAGGTAGGCTTTTTTGCCCGCATATTTCTTGATGATTTTGGATTCAATTTGAATCCATTTGAATGCGCCTTGGCCATTGGTCTGCCTGCTGTCTTTTTTGTAAATGCTTCCTTTGAAAAGGAGTTCGCTGTAATTGGCCATTCCGTAGTTTTCGATAACCAAACGGATCATGCTTTTTTCAGCATTTAGTCGGATGTGAATGTTCTGATCAATTGAGAAGATGGGGGAGCGCAGGGTGCCCACCTGTTTTTTTCCGTAGAGAGAACTATCAATAGATGAAGTCTCGATGAAAGGTCTTTTAGAATCAAACCTAAGCTTATTTTCCTGCGTTAATTGAAAAGCCTGTCCAGTTCTTAGCCAACCATCGGGCAATTCACCTTTTGAGAAATCTGCGAATAGTGTGCTATTCGAAAGGTAGTTTGCATAGGCACGGTCTTGTTGAGTCCAATTGTGCCCCTTCGCTTGTTCGGGCCGCAAAATAAAGTCCTGCAGAAATTTTTCCGGAGACCAATGATCGAATTTTTTGTTTTTGGTGATGAGAGAAATCCATTGTTTGATCAATGCGTGCGAGGTGTTAGGAAGCTTGGACAATTCTGCAACTTCTGCGGGCGTTATAGCCGGGCGAGTGTCGTCATCCCAAGCCCGACTGGCAAAAACGATCTGATCCAAAAAGAAGGGCTGGGGTACTTTCCAGGAAATTCTCACTCGACCCATTTTGCTGACGAACTTGGATGCATCTAAAGAGATTGGGGAAAGATTTTTTTCGGTCTTTGGGGAGGCATTTAAAGCGACTTTGCCATCCACAATTAGTTCCAACCGATTATGGGGGGAAAGGTTTCCGCCGATCAAAAGGTTGAGGTAGGGCTGCTTGATGGTGAAAGTTGGGCTGACCCAGGTCAGAGGTTCCCGAGTGTTAAATGCCCGGGTATCAAACCATTTAGAGCCTCGTGCACCTTTGGTCGAGGACGGATTTATTTCAACAGTATTGATCGCAGAGGCATTGGCGTCACGATGTGCAAGCGTCCATTTATCCAATCCATTCTCAAAGTCATCGATGAGTTGTCCCTGCCATGGATCGGGTAGGGGCTCTTGCTGTTTTTTGCGAATTAGGTTGGCTGCGACAATGAAGGACTGAATGATTTTCTCGGGGTTACTTGGGGAGACGGTTTCCAAAGAAGTGGATCCGAGTAATTTCTGCTGTTTGGCAAGAGTCTTTTCCCTCCATCCCCATACATCTAGGGGATAATCCACTTTGGCTGAGCTGTTTAAAAAGCCGGTAAGGGCGTAGTAATCGGCGGTGGAGATGGCGTCAAATTTGTGATCATGGCAACGGGCACAGGAAATCGTCAGTCCCTGGAATGCCTTGCTCATCACATCAATCTGGTTGTCCTGGTGGTCCGCTTCATTTTGCAAAACATCGGTTGGCCCATGGGTGGCGTCGTGAAAGTACCAAAAGCCCGTGCCAATGACCGATTCATTATACCCCTCTGTCGGGTGTCGTCGGGGGTTTTTCAGAAGGTCACCAGCGAGGTGCTCGCGAATGAAGTGATCGTAGGGCACATCCTCATTAAATGCTCGGATAACGTAGTCCCGGTATTCGTGAGCATGATCAATTTCAAAGTCGAATTCATGTCCGTAGGTGTCCGCGTATCGAACCAGGTCCATCCAGTGTCGTGCCCACTTTTCTCCAAAGTGAGTGGAGGCGAGCAATTCATCTACGATTTGCTCTTTGGTTTGTTCAAGAGATCCTGCGAGTTGTTCCGGGCTTGGGGGCAGCCCGATCAGATCAAAATAGACCCTTCGTATCCAGGTGCGTTGGTCAGCAGGTAGGGCAGGTTTCAAGCCTACGTCATCCACTTTTTTCTGAACAAAGCGGTCGATCGCAGAGGTTGCTTCCTTGGCACCTTGGATTGTGGGATGAGCGGCCGTCTGGACTGGTCTCCAGCTCCAATGTTCGGTAAACCGTTTTTGCAGGTCAAATTTCTCCACAAGTCCCTCTTTTTCCTCCACTTTAGGCCGTGGGTCGGGAGCCCCCATCGCCACCCATTTTTCCAAGATGGCAATTTCCTCGTCTTCGATCTTGTACTTCGGAGGCATCGCATCCACCAGTTCTTCAGTGTGCTTGACTGCATCGATGACCATACTTTCGACAAGGTCACCGGGAATGATCGCAGGTCCGCCCACGCCCCCGGTCGCCCATCCCCATTTTGAATCGAGGAAGAGTTTTCCCTTTAGTTTTTTCGCCTGATTCGAATGGCAGTCGTAGCAATGCTCCGCCAAAAGGGGGCGCACTTTAGACTCAAAAAAATCGCTTTGTTCCGAAGTGAGCTGGTCCGGCTGGATCTTCTCTTCTGCACAGGTCAGGTGACCGAGTAAAAAGATGCCGAGGGTTGTAAGGAAACACTTCATTGATATAAGTGCGTTAGGCCAGGATTTGTTTAATGATGTGACCGTGCACATCCGTAAGACGCATATCTCTACCACTAAAACGGAAGGTACTTTTGGTATGCTCGATTCCCAACAGGTGGAGCATGGTCGCATGCAGGTCATGGATATCCCATTTGTCTTCGATTGCCTTGTACCCAAAGTCATCCGTTCTGCCCACACTTGAACCACCTTGGACCCCTCCACCCGCCATCCAGATGGTAAAGCCAAATGGATTGTGATCGCGCCCATTGGCTCCCTGAGCGAACGGGGTACGGCCAAACTCTCCGGCCCATACGATGAGGGTTTCATCGAGCATGCCTCTGGCTTTGAGATCCTGAATCAGCCCGGTGATCGGTTGGTCGATGGTCAGGCAGTTCTTGTTGTGCCCGTCTACCAAGTCTTTGTGTTGGTCCCAACGATCCCCGTTGCCACCGGGGCAGGTAAGTTCGATGAAGCGAACGCCGCGTTCGACCAGACGGCGGGCAATGAGGCATTGTTTGCCAAAGGTCTGGGTATTTTTGAAGGTAGAATCCAGGCCGTATAATTTCTTGGTCGCCTCAGTTTCGCCCCGTAGGTCGGTTAGTTCAGGAACCGAACTTTGCATAAGGTATGCGGTTTCATAATTGCGAATTGCCGCTTCCACCTGAGGGTCCCCCTGTAAATCTGCCAAGGTAGACTCATCAAGACCTCTTATCAGGTCGAGCTTACTTCGTTGCAAGGCATCGTTGGGTTCTACCCGTTTCACATTTGCGATGGGGTTTTCGTTGGGCAAAAAGACTGATCCCTGGTAAGAGGCGGGCAAGAAACCCGAGCCAAAGCAGTCCAGCCCACCGGGAGGGATTAGACCTCCATTGAGAACGACAAAGCCGGGAAGGTTTTGGTTCTCGGTGCCCAACCCATATCCGAACCATGCTCCCATGCTTGGACGTCCCTGAAAGCCAGAACCTGTGTGTAGAAAGTAATTGGCGGAGGTGTGCTCGGCAAAAGGGGAGGTCATCGACTTGACCATCGCCAGTTCATCCGCCACTCCAGAGAGATGCGGAAAGAGGGAACTTATCCAGTGCCCGCATTCCCCGTGTTGCTTGAAATCCCACTGTCCCTGAAGAACTTTGCCGACTCTATCAAACTGGGTACGCTCCAATTTGCCAATGGCAGTTCGGGGATCCTGTCCGTTGTATTTCTTGAGAGCGGGCTTGTAATCAAAGGTATCTACCTGTGAGGGCGCTCCGTCCATATAAAGAAAAATTACACTCTTGGCCTTGGGCGGAAAATGAGTGGGCTTGGGGGCGAGGGGATTGTTGAGGATTGGCGATCGACCTTCAGCACTTAATGCAGACAGGGCAACTGCTCCAAAGCCATTAGCACACCAGCGAAGCATATCCCGCCGGTTAGTCGGTTGTTGTAGAAAGTTGTTACAGTGCATGGGCAAATTGTTGTTTATAAAGTTCTTAGACTATTTTCTATTTCGCAACTAAGAATCCCGCAAACGGAACAATCTTTGTTCGAAGGTAAAACGGAGGAAATATAGATTTATCCTTAAATCCCGTAGTCGATTGTAACTTTGTGAATACCTATTATTATCCGTTAAGTGGTTCATTTTGTTTGATTGAAAAGTTGTAGATTTATCAATTACAATAGCATTTAATGTAAATATTGGGAATATGTATTCTTGACCATGGAATACCAATCGTTGACATAAATGTTTTGTAAAAATGAAAAAAAACCGTTCATTACACTTTGCTGAATCAGTATCAGTAGCAGAAGCACGCCAGTTTTTTCTTGGTCTGCCCATTAAAGAAAATCTTTTTAAGATTGTTAGCGTGGGTTGCGAACGTTGTCTGCCTGGCTATTTGGTTGATCGAAAGGCTCTGGATTTCTCGGTTGTGGAGCTGGTGGTAGAAGGCGAGGGGAGGGTTGTGCTTGATGGAGTTGGTTATTCCCTGTCCCCTGGTTCATTGTTTTTTTATCAGGGTGGTGAACCTCACAGGATTGAAAATTATAATTGTAAGCCGATGCTTAAATATTTTATCGCTTTTTCAGGCACTGATTCCAGCCTCTTTAAATCGGATTTCTTTTCGGTACAATCAGGCTCTATTCGATTACAAAACTACCCAGATTTATCTGATCTTTATGAGTTGATTCTCTTAAATACAGCAAGTAATTCGTCAGTTTCTGAGGAAGTTTGTACTAACCTGTTACGGGTTCTTTTGCTTAAGGTTGGAGAACGAATTGATCGACAACCGACGGTGAGTTCTCGATCCTGGGATACTTATGAGAGGGTGCTTTTGCATTTACGGAAAAACTATCTTCGATTGAAATCGATGAAGCAGTTGGCTAATGAAACTCACTTGGATCCCGCTTATCTTTCCCGAGTGTTTAAACGTTTTCATAAGGAATCTCCCTATTCCTGCCTCATGCGTATGAAAATGGAACATGCTGCCTCGCTCCTCTTAAAGTCAGGAATGCTAGTTAAGGAAATTGCCTATGAGCTAAACTTTGAAAACCCTTATCATTTCTCCCGCAGTTTTAAAAATATTATTGGAGTCTCACCCGACCGTTTTTCAGGGCGTTTCGATAGCTAATATGTGGAATAAACGGGCTTGAAGAGTAAAGATTTTCTTTCTCTAATGGATTGTATGAAGTTCGCTCTATTGAATGGCATTATAATCTGTTCATCTCTTTTCTCTTTTGCTCAAAAACCAACTTCTCCTGTTTTGGAAGTGAAGTTAATCAAGGAAATTGCTTTGCTTATCGATAAGAATAAAACCATCCCGCTTACCGAATTAAAAAAACAGCTGAAAAATGTATCCGGAAAAAAAATAAAAATCCCCAAGGTATCCCCCTTTGTTTATGACCCCAAAAATCTATATGAGCTTTGCAAGCCATCGACCCTTATCGTGGCAAAATTATATAAGTGCGGACATTGCACAAACTGGCATTCGGGAAGTGCCACTGGATTTCCACTTTCCAAGGATGGAGTTTTTGCCACCAATTATCATGTAATCGATCAAACTGATGGGGAAACATTGGCGGTGATGGATACGGAAGGAAATATTTTTCCAGTTACAGATGTGCTAGCCGGAGACAAAAAATCGGATGTGGCTATTCTCCAAGCTTCTGGTGCCAAATTCCGGCCTCTTCCTCTTGGTGATCCTGCAGCGATCGGTTCTTCTGTTCATGTGATCAGTCACCCCGATGGAATGTTTTATTACTACTCGAAGGGAATGGTTTCTCTATACGACGGGATCATGGGACCAGATCGCTCACTTAGAGAATGGATGATGATCTCCGCGGATTATGCACGGGGATCGAGTGGGGCGGCTGTATTAAATGACTTCGGCGAGGTAGTTGGCATGGTGGCAAGCACCGTGACCATAAACTATGAAAAACAAAAAAAGACCAATCCACAAATGGTTATTCGCTTGTGTGCCCCCATCAAAGAAATTCGCAAACTAATCGAATAATCAGCTTTAAGAATTAGTAACTACTTTTGGTTAACTCTACTTCAACCCTGTTTGCCGATTTTCGGATCTTGTTACAGGGAGCCATTCTTTTGATGTACCAAAGATGCAATCAGGTATGGTGGTGTAAGGGATGTAAATAAAAGGTTTTATTTAGGTTAGCTTTATCATATCTCCACTGCGGAAGGAATGGTCGGCAGCGAGTACAATCTCGCTTGCCCGTATAGCACTATTTTGATGTTCGGTCAGATCTGTTGTGCCTTGAATACCACTAAGGAAAAAGACTTGTTCCCGCCGGCAAAGTTCGTCGTGGTCGGGTTCGTCTTCCAAATCAATATATTCATCCACCGCTTCCCTTTCTCCCTCCTGATTAGTTTGGCTGCGGTGTAAAAGGATTCGTTCCGTTTGGGTATGTGCATCCACCGAGGATGATTTTCCCCGAGCAGAAGCATCGGCAGCCACAATACTGGCACTCCCAAGCGGGCCAACCACATCTTTTACGAAAAACGCGGTTTCGCTCATCATTGGTCCCCAGCCTGCTTCGTACCAACCTACGCTTCCATCTTCAAAGGTTACTTGAAGGTGTCCGTAATTAATTTTGTCGCTGGGTAACTCGTCGGACAGTTGTGCTCCAAGTCCCGATACCCGAACCGGTTTAGCCCCCGTCATTTGACACATGACATCAACATAATGGACTCCGCAGTCCACGATCGGAGAGATCGAAGAAAGTAGGCTTTTATGAGTTTCCCAGTTCTTACCGTAGGATTGCTGGTTTAAATTCATTCTCATGACCAAAGGTTTGCCAAGGGTCTTGGCAACTTCGACAAATTTTATCCAACTCGGGTGCTGTCGTAGAATGTATCCAACCACCAATGCTTTGCCCTGGGTATGTGCAAGTTCAACAAGTTCGCGGCATTGCTCGGTGCTTTCGGCCAAGGGTTTTTCGGTAAAAACATGGCAACCTGCTTCCAAAGCTAGCTTGGCAAAGGAATAATGGGTATCCGGGTAGGTGGATATACAAACCGCATCCGGCTTAAGTTCTTCAAGAGCCAGGGCATAATCATTTGCCTCGGGAGTGCCTGCGGGTAATTCCGCCATCAATTTGGCACGGGATTCCGGTTTGCGGGTGCAGATGGCGGCGATTTCGAATTCAGGAATGGCAGCATAGGCGAGTGCGTGGGAACGCCCCATATTTCCAGCTCCTACCACAAGTACACGAATTATATTCTCTTTGCTCATGCTTAAAACCTTGGTGATATTAAAATTAACGGGCAATCCAATCCGATGGTCGATGCTTCTTTACCAACTCGTCCTGAATCTCCGAAACATGCTGGTAGTACTCTTGGTACTTCAGGTTCTGCGCTGCTGCTTCGTCAAGGATTACTGTGACCCGCTCGTGCAGTTGAAGGGCAGAGCCCGGACAGATGGAGGAGATGGGACCTTCGATCATGTCCTGCACCGCCTGAACCTTGTTATTACCGGTGGCAATCATTAGTATTCGCCTGGATTCCAGAATGGTACCGATCCCCATCGTAATTGCCAGTTTAGGTTGAAATTCATCAGGGCCAAAGAAGCGGGAATTGTCTTCTACTGTCTGCTTGGTCAGGGTCTTCAAGCGGGTACGGGAGCGCAGGCTGGAGGTGGGCTCGTTGAATCCAATATGTCCGTCCGTCCCGATGCCCAGCACCTGGAGGTCAACGCCACCGGTTTCCGCAATTTTCTTTTCGAAGGTGGGGCCGGCGTCGAGCGGATTTTCCGCCATCCCATCCGGTACATGAGTATTGGAAAGGTCAATATCGGTCGCCTTAAACAAATTATCATCCATAAAAGTGCGATAACTTTGGGTGTGGTCTGCAGGTATACCCACATATTCATCCAAATTGAAAGTTCTTACCTTTTGAAAGCTCAGTCCATGATCGCGGTGCCTATTGATCAACTCACGGTAAAGCCCGAGCGGGCTGGACCCAGTGGCAAGCCCGAGCACGGTGTCCGGAAAGGCACGTATTTGAGATTCCACCAGATCGGCAGAACGTTTAGCCACCGCATCTTCGTTGGGTAGGATGATGATTTCCATAGTTTGAAAAAGCTTGTGGTTATATATTAAATGAACTTGGTCAGTCCTGGTTTTGGAACTCCGGCAACAGGCAGGGGTTGTGAGAAATCAAGGTGGGGAGGGGTGAGATCAAGTTTTGAATTAAGAGCCTGTTGGAAGGATAACTTCTTGCCTGTGTATGCGGCCATACGACCCATGATGGCTACCATGGTGCTATTGGCTGCCCGTTCACCGTCGTTGATTGGTTCTCCGGAACGAATGGAGGCGATTAATTCTTCGTGCTCCGTTTTATACATATCGTTTGACCTGCCGGAGAACCTCCAGGGGTTTTCTCCATCTGCAAAAATAGCGTGCTTATTTTTAGCACTGCAAAACCCTTTTTTACCGAAGATTTCAAGTTCGTAACTTCCGGTTGTTCCATTTTGCTGACGGGAAAAATGATAACCACGGGCACCGTTTGCCCATTTGTAGACCACTGCAAAGTGGTCAAAGATATTGCCGTAACGGTCGGGGTCATCCGGATAGACCTGTCTGCCTCCAGTAGCTTCCGCTTCTACCGGGAGTTCCTCACCCATAGCCCATTGCATCATGTCAATGGAGTGAACCGCTTGTTCGACGATGGAATCGCCCGCCAACCACACGTGCTTGGGCCAGTTACGCATTTGTATTTCCAGGTCAGACTGGGTACCGGTGCGTCCACGGTTACCCCCCACTTCTCCGGCGTTGTAGGTGCTGTACATCGCATTAATATTTCCGACTGCTCCATCTAATACCCGAGAAAAAACTTCCCGCTTGGGGTAATTGTAGCGCCAGCAAAAACCAGACATGAAGCCGAGCTTTTTTTCCTTCGCTTTTTTTGCCAGTTCCAGGACCTTGCGAATGCCTGGAGCATCCACGGCCACTGGTTTTTCGTAAAAGCAGTGAATGCTTTTTTCTACAGCATATTCAAGTTGAGCAGGACGAAAAGCGGGAGGAGTGGTGAGGATGACATAATCTAAACCGGCATCGATCACTTTTTTGTAACAATCAAATCCCGTAAACATATTATCCGGTGAAACTTTGTATCGTTTTCCACAAATTTTCTCGAGGTGCCTGGACCGTTGCTGAATGCGGTCTTCAAACAAGTCCCCAATTGCAACCAACTCAACCTTGGGGTCGGCTTTCATCGCATTGCCAACGGCACCACAACCGCGTCCTCCGCAACCCACGATACCGATGCGGATCGGTTTGTCGTCCGTAAAGCCTTGAGAGACATACGGCGTTAGAGCGGTACCTGCGGCAAGAAGGGCACCAGATTTTACAAAAGTTCTACGGGAATGAGTTTCAGGATTCATGGATTTTATAATGGTGGGTTGGGCTGTCTAAATTTCTTGGCTTAGAGTAGGTTTTCGCAAGCCATAAATAGTACCATGTAAATTATTTATTTTCTGCCCCCTTCTTAACAAAAATGTATCATTTATTGTCCTAAATCCTTGAAATGAGTTAATTCTGGATCAAAATAGAGATAATGAGAGCCACCTTCGAGGCATTGCCCCTGGACCAACAAACTTCCTTTCGCTTTTCCGAAATTGATCAAGGGCAGGGGTTTGATGGCCATTGGCATTACCATCCCGAGCTTGAGTTAAAGTGGGTATTAGATGGCGTAGGCCAACGCATGGTTGGGGATCACATGCAATCTTTTGGCCCATCTGATCTCGTACTTGTCGGCTCCAACCTTTCACATTGCTGGCGAACGGCTCCTGACTACTCGGGACGCTCCCGTGCCTTTCTCGTTCAATTCCCTCAGGATCTTGTATCTCAGGGACCAGAACTTGCTGGTATCCAAAAAATGCTCGATGATTCCCAGCGTGGTCTTTCTTTCCACCTCGGTGGAAACTCTGTTCAGGACCGTTTGAGCAAGAAATTTAAACAATTGGAAATAGCTGAGTTGGGTAGCTGGGAGTCTTATTCCATCTGGTTATCTTTGCTTGGAGAATTATCCGAAATGCCTCGGGAATATTTGGCAAGTGCCGGATACAATCCAAAAGAACCTGAGGATGAACGGCTCGCCCGGGTGATTGATTTTATTTTCGAAAGTGTGGAAGGAAGCGTCGATACGACGGTTTTTCCCGCTGCCTGTAATATCGCATCGATGACTCCCTCTGCCTTTAGCCGGTTTTTTAAAAGACATACGGGGCGCACCTTCTCGAGGTTTCTTAACGAGGCCAAGGTTGCGAGAGCTTCCCGACTATTGGTGGAGTCTGCAGAAACGGTTTTATCAATCTCCCTGGAGTGTGGGTTTGGGAGCCTTAGTCATTTCAATCGTACCTTTGAAGAGATCAAGGGATCCTCCCCAGGCCGTTGGCGCAAGAAGTTTAGAGATTCTTAGAGGCTGAGAGTGCTTCTATGCAGGCTTGGGCAAACCTTGTTCCCAAAATTCGGTATCCATTAGCAGAATAGTGTAAATCATTTTTGATCTTTTTCCCTTTCCGGTTGATTCCGTCATTTAAATCATCGGTATCTATCCAAAAAAATTGTGAATTATTTTCAGCCACTTCCATCTGCACTTCTCTAATCATTGTCCAATGCGGATATTTTTTATTTTGCATATCGAAATCACTTAATCGTCCGATCACCATGATTAGTTGGTCCTCATCCCAGTTTAAATCCTTTGCAAGTTGGGCATGCAGTCCAATCAGTGCATTCTTGTAAAGCTTCCCCCATCCCATTTTTGCATCCCTTTCTCCCTGCATCCATACGAAGCAAACGCTCTGAAGTTCACTTTCCTCTATAGCTTTTTTAACTTGGGAAAGGAGATTGTCATAGAGGTCGCCAAGTTCCTCCGGTTTATTGCCATCAAGATCTTTCCATTCTTTCCACCATCTATGAATGGGTTTGCCACCACGGGCGTATTGTACGATGGCGACTTCATTTTTACCAAATTCTTCTTCAATCCGAGGAGTGAATGCTTCTTGGGGGCGGTGGCCTTGCATATTTGACTGCCCGGAGAGAATGAAAAGTCTCTTGGCGGATTCTTGGGAAAGTAAAGGAACGTATCCAATCGCAAGGATTAAAAAAAATAAATATGCTTTCAGGACATTATTCATTTAGGTTTGATTTTATTTAGGATGTATTTTTTTAAGGCAAAAAATATGGTCAGCACTCCCCACCACATTGAAAAGTAAACCAATGAATAGAGCCAACCTCCAAAGAGGGCCATCATTTTGGGACCACCATCCGCTGCCCATTTTTCAAGTATCGCATCCTGTTCCTCCTTGGGGACGAAGTTTACCAATTCCCAAAGATGATCATAATGTATTTCTACAGCCATTAGGAGAGTGGCCCAGCCAAGCAGGCAGTAAATTATGCAGGTCGCCCAGTTAGGCAGGGGTAACCTTTTAAAATGTCCAAGGAAGAGAAACAGAGGGGGGATAAGACACCATCCCGTGTACAAAACGAGGGAATAATCAAAGGGCGGGCTGGGTACCATATCAGTTAAATTAAGAATCCAATCGCTACCATTGCAAGCAAGTTAAAAGCTTACAGGAGGTTCACCCCTCACTTCCTTAGGTAAGGGAAGTGAGTAGGGGTTAATCTAATTTTGTGGCTCTTCGGCGATCGATTTAATTTTTAGATCGCGCAACTGGCGCTCGGTCACTTCGCCCGGGCTGTCGGTCATTAAATCCTGTCCCTTTTGAGTTTTGGGAAAGGCAATGACATCACGAATGCTCTCACGATTGCAAAGAATAGTGACCAAACGGTCAAGCCCCAGAGCAATTCCACCATGTGGGGGCGCACCATAAGAGAAGGCTTCAAGCATGTAGCCAAAACGGCTTTGCACCACATCTGCCGGAATCTTAAGCACATCTTCGAAAACTTTTTTCTGAACATCCGGGTTGTGAATTCGGATACTTCCTCCGCCCAGTTCCACCCCGTTTAGCACAATGTCGTAATGTTGACCACGGACCTTTTTGGGGTCGGACTCAAGCAGGGGTAAATCCTCCACCACCGGTGCGGTGAATGGGTGATGGGAGGAGACATATCTTCCCTCCTCTTCTTCAAAGTGCATCAGCGGAAAATCAATTACCCAGAGGAATTTCCAGTCCTTTGGATCCCTCAGTTTTTGTCCACGCTTTTCAAGAAGGGTTGCAGATTCCAAGCGTACGCGACCAAGAATATTACAGGAGGTTTCCCAGGGCCCGGCAGCAAAGAAAACAATATCTCCATCCTCGACTGATAGGCGTTGTTTAAGTGCATCTTTTTCCTCTTCGGAAAGAAATTTTAGAATGGGTGATTTCCACTCTCCATTTTCCGACTTAATAAATGCAAGTCCTTTAGCCCCCAAGGATTTTGCAGTTTCCTCAAGGTGTTTGAGTTCGCCCTGAGTAAGGTCGGCCAATCCCTTGGCATTAAATGCTTTTACCGCACCTCCAGATTGTACTGCACCCGCAAAGACCTTAAATCCGGATGCAGAAAATTTTTCGGAAAAATCTTCAATTTCCATCCCGAAACGCATATCTGGCTTGTCCGACCCAAAACGGTTCATTGCATCCACATAGGGCATGCGCAGAAAAGGGGTGGAGATTTCTTCACCCAGAGTTTCCTGCCATACTGTTTTGAGCAGGCCCTCGATCAGGGCATACATATCTTCCCGATCGATAAAGGACATTTCCAAATCCACCTGAGTAAATTCGGGTTGGCGGTCCGCTCTTAAATCCTCATCCCGAAAACAGCGTGCTAATTGGTAGTACCGCTCAATACCAGCAACCATGAGCATTTGCTTGTATTGCTGGGGGGACTGGGGGAGGGCATAAAATTTTCCCGGGTTTAAACGGCTGGGGGATAGAAATTCGCGGGCTCCTTCCGGGGTACTTTTAAAAAGAACTGGTGTTTCCACTTCGAGGAATCCGTGCCCATCAAAATATTGCCGAATGGCATGAGATGCCCGGTGGCGCAGTTTTAGTGCATGTAGGTTGTTTTGCCGGCGTAAATCGAGATAACGGTAGGAAAGGCGCAAATCCTCGCTTACTTTATCTGCTGTATCATCAAGGGGGAAGGGGGGAGTTTTGGATTGATTGTGCACCACAATACCCTTGGCAAAAACTTCCACTCCTCCGGTGGGAAGGTTGGGGTTGGTGGTGGCCTCATCCCGTGCCCGGACCTCTCCGGATACTTCGATCACACTCTCAGGTTTGAGATTGGGAAAGAGGGCGGAAAGCTCCGCGTTTTCCGGATCGAGTACCACCTGGGTCTTGCCCTCACGGTCTCTTAAATCGAGGAAGAATACACCTCCATGATCGCGCAGGGAATCAATCCAGCCAATTAAGGATGCGGAGGATCCAGCGTTTTCGGGGCGCAGTTCATTGCAGTGATGTGTTCGTTTCATGCGTGCTTCAGGAAAAAAGGGGAAAGCTTAACTTATGGTAGCCCCCTTGGCAAGCGGGATGACCATGTCAAAACTTTGATGAAAAAATTCTTTGATTCCCCGCTTTTCTCTACCCCTTTTTTCCGATATAAAAAGTATTTTTATGGCAAGAATCAATACCAACTACGATAAGCTCGCTGCCGGCTATCTCTTTCCCGAGATTGCCCGCCGTACCAACGCCTTTTTGGAACAAAATCCCGGAACCCAAGTTTTACGACTTGGCATTGGGGATACTACTGAACCAATTGTTTCCTCGGTCCTTGAGGGTTTACACCAGGGAGTAACCGATCTCGGGAATACTGAGACCTACTCCGGATACGGTCTTGCAGAGGGAATGCTTCCTTTGCGTCAAGGCCTTGCTGGGTTGTATGGTGAGTGGGGAGTATCCATAGATCCTTCCGAAATTTTTGTGTCCGACGGGGCAAAGTCAGATTCTGCAAATATTCAGGGTATCTTTTCCCAGGACTGTGTGGTTGCGGTGCAGGACCCCGCCTATCCAGTCTATGTCGATAGCAACGTTATTTCCGGGCGTACTGGTTTGGCAGGTGAAGCCGGGTATGAAGGACTGGTTTACATGCCTTGTACCGAAGAGAATGGATTTTTCCCGGAACTTCCCGATCGCAAAGTCGACCTCATTTATATCTGCAGTCCCAATAACCCCACCGGAGCGGTGGCCACTAAGGAGCAGTTAAAATCTTTTGTGGACTACGCCAATGAGCATAAGGCAGTAATCTTCTTTGATTCCGCCTATGCCGCCTTTATTACCGATCCTTCTCTTCCCCGTTCCATTTATGAAATTGAAGGGGCGGAGAAATGCGCCATCGAGATGAACAGTTTTTCCAAAACCGCAGGGTTTACTGGGGTTCGTCTTGCTTGGACTATTGTTCCCAAAGCCCTACAAACTGAGGATTCGGAGCCTGGCAAAGCACATGCCCTGTGGACTCGTCGTCAAAACACTTTTTTTAACGGTGCTTCGAATGTGGTACAAGCAGGTGGCCTGGCCGCCTTATCGAAAGAGGGAAGGGAACAAACTGATGCACAGGTAGCATTTTACCTGGAAAATGCCCGCATCATTAACGAAGGGTTAAAATCTCTGGGCATTATCACTTATGGCGGAGGTAATGCTCCTTATGTCTGGTTAAAGACACCGGGTGGTCTTTCTTCCTGGGACTTTTTCGACAAACTTCTTGGCGAGTGCCATGTTGTGGGCACGCCAGGTTCAGGATTCGGGCCGGCAGGGGAGGGTTTCTTCCGTCTCAGTGCATTTGGACACCGCGAAAATGTTGAAAAAGCAGTCTCTTCGATTAAAGAAAGCTTACAAATTTAAAAAACTTACTCCCGACTTTTCTACTGCTAAAGGCAGAACAATCGGCAGAGTTTATTTGTTAAATTGTTTGGCTATTCGTAGATAGCGGTTGGATTCGTTGTCTCCTAAAAGTAAGGATTGGGAAAGCCATTCCTCTGATTTGTTGTAATCTTGTTTGGTTCCTTGGCCGAGGAAGTGCATAATGCCAACATAACGTATTGCTTGCGGGTCTTTATCGAGGGAAGCCTTGAGGAAGTTCTCACGGGCTTTGTCAAATTCCTGTCTTTTGTAGTGGAGTAATCCTAATTCGCGAAGTGCATCCGCCCTTCCTTGACCGGCAATTTCTTTCAGCATCTTCTTGGCGACTTTTTCATTATTATGAATAGTCAGCATCTCAAGAGCCATTTGCACTGGATCGGAAGAAGGACCAGGATTTACTTTTCTAGGCATGGGAATACGAGTACTACGATATTTTTTTGCTTTTTTGTCCTTGTTTGGTGGCACGATCGATTCCTGAGCAAGATTGCTAACCGCTCTTTTTTCACCTGCAGGGATAGATGAACTCCGAGGGGGTATTTTTACCAAGAGGTTTTCAAAGCGTCTTAATTGCAACGCTGCTTCTGAGGAGCCTGCGTTTGCGGCTTGTCTCAGCCATTGAACTCCATGATCAAGGTTTCGTTCGATACCGTCGCCGAGTGAAAGCTTCATGCCCAAGGTAAGTTGTGCCATGACTAAACCTTGGTCAGCAGCTGCCCGGATCCAACGGTTGGCAAAATCATTATTTCTTGAAATTCCATCTCCCGTTGAATAAGCCATTCCCAAATAAAACATGCCAAGCGGCAATCTTTGACGAGAGGCCAATGAACACCAAGAAATTGCTTCTTTAGGGTCTCGAGATACCCCGATTCCAGTAAAATAGATCATTCCTAAGGTTGCCTGAGCGGTAGCCAATCCTTGGTCAGCTGCTCTTTCCAGGTTGCGCATTCCTTTTTCAATATTTCTCGGAGGGTTGTCGATTTCCATTAAACCTACGCAAAATAAAGCAATCGGATCTTTGGCTTTTGCTAAATCTCTTAGGTTAGAATGGAGGTAGGCTTCGTCATACAAAAATTGCCCACGTTCTACTTTGTTTCTTTCCAACTCGATGGATGCGAGTACAGCCATGGCAATTCCACCGTCCTGATTAGCAGCAAGTTTAGCCCATCGCTCAGATTCGCCTAAATCAACAGGTAGTCCTTTTTCTCCGTATTTATAATACAAGGCAAGCGTTCCTTGGTAATATTTATCACCTTCCAACGCTTTCGATTGTACAAAAGAAAGATCCTTATTAAGGACCGAGCCCGAAGAAAAACAGGCAAAAAAGATACCCCCCAAAATGAAAACAAATTGTAAATTTATGGGAAGAGAAAAAATATGGTCTGTATTTTGACCTTTAATGGGCATAAGAGTTTCTCCTTTTTTAAGATTATGAAGAATTGCGCAAGGTCAAATAACTTGATCTACTTTTGAGAGTGGTGAGTAAAGACTTTTTAAATTGTCGTATTTGTGATTTTGAATGGCACCGAAAGGACGGGGAACAGTGTCCTGTTTGCGCTACGAAGACAAACGAAGAGGAAGTGTCGGAATACCAAGCGGGGGGGCTTTTCGGTACTGGGGAAAAGGCTGGGCGAGTCTCTTTATACTACCAGGCAATTGGGCTACTTGCCCTCGTTTATTTCCTGTACTTTATCTTTGGAAATTAAAGCCTGGGCTAAGAAAAAAATCAGTTCGCTTAGTTATTCTCTGGCGGTGATTGTTTTTTAGACTTTGGGAGGAATGGATCAACGAAGGCTTGCTCGAAGTTATAACCACCTTCAAAATCTTCAAGGGAATCGTTCTCGGTACGTCCCAAAATACCGTGTTCTACAAGATTAAAAACGATTTCACCAAAATCTCGGCATTTCCGTACATTCCAATGATCCATCAAGGTCAAAGTCATTGGTCCAAACCGATCGAGAGCATACTCACGAATGCCTTCAAGTAGTTCATTTCCCGAAACATGACCGCCTTTGCCTTGGCTGTTTTTCTCCATGGACTTAAGTGTGTGATCAAGCGCTTCCCGGATAAAATAATAAGCCCCTTTTCCAAATCGGTTATCTTGGTCATGAATTTCTCGAATTACATCTGGAAAGTTTTTGTCGCTCATCTAATCGATATAAGTTAAATAATAAACCTTTCCATAAGCTTAAATCCACTTCCCAAGCAAACTCAATTTATGAAAATCTCTTACTCTGTGGCGAAAGACCGTGCCTCACCTCATTGCATTTCTTGGACTTATCGAAAGAAAAGACACCGTAAATATTTCCGTACCCGTATTGATGCGTTTAGCTTTAGGAATCAAAAAGAATTGGAACTCGGAGTAAAAGACCGAGAAGCTATAGAGAATGAAGTAATTTTTATGGTTCTATCGGAAATAAAAGACAAATTACTAGGATTAGATGAAAGAATTTCAAAGATGGAGGAGTCTCTTATCGACCAGCAGGAATCAATGCGGGAAATCCGTAAGCCGCCTGCGCCCAAAATCCTTAAAATCACAGAGGCTGCTAAAGTTTTACGAATTTCCAGAAGAAAACTTTACTACCTACTCGATAAAAAAGTCTTCAAGAAATACAAACTTCCCCACACGCGGACGACTTTTATCAAATTGGACGAAGTGGAAAAGGCTCTGGGTTCTTCAAATATTGAAGATTTGCTGAATTGAGGATTTACTTTCCCCATTAGCTTAACAATTTTTCTTTGCTAGCAAGCTGAACTTGTGGCAAAAAACGAATACATTCTTTAACTACTATTTAATCTATGAGTAAAAAATTCCCTGGAGGAGTGGCAACTGGAGACGCTGTTCAAGCGATCTTTGATGATGCCAAAGAAAATGAATACGCCTTGCCCGCAGTCAATGTGGTCAACAGCCACACGGTAAATGCCGTTTTGGAAACTGCGGCCGCGGTAAATTCGCCGGTTATGGTTCAGTTCTCCAATGGTGGCGGGCAGTTCTTTGCCGGTAAAAGCCTCGACAATGAGGGACAAAAAGCAGCCGTTTTAGGTTCTGTCTCTGGTGCTATGCATGTACACGCTATGGCTGAAGCCTACGATGTGCCTGTCATTTTGCATACGGATCATGCGGCTAGAAAATTACTTCCATGGATTGATGGTTTGCTCGATGCCAGTGAAAGGTTTCATCAAAAAGAAGGAAAGTCCCTTTACAGTTCTCACATGCTCGATCTTTCAGAAGAACCGATTGATGATAACCTTGGAACCTGCAAGGAGTATTTCGAACGGATGAACCAAATGGATATGACCATTGAGATTGAACTCGGAGTAACCGGAGGAGAGGAGGATGGAGTGGATAACACAGAGATTGATAGTGCTCGTCTTTACACGCAGCCTGAAGAAGTTAACCAAGCCTATGAAATTCTTTCCGCAGTTAGTAGTCGTTTCACTGTGGCTGCCGCTTTTGGAAATGTGCACGGTGTTTACAAGCCAGGAAATGTTGAATTAACACCTGTTATCCTAAAAAACTCTCAAGAATTCGTGAAGGAAAAACACGGCTTGTCGGGTAAGCCGATCGACTTTGTTTTTCATGGTGGTTCCGGTTCTTCACGTGAACAAATTCGCGAAGCAATTGGTTATGGAGTCATAAAAATGAATTTGGATACAGATATGCAGTGGGCATTCTGGGATGGTGTTCATGGATACTACAATAAAAATAAGGATTACTTGCAGGCTCAATTGGGTAATCCCGAAGGAGATGAAAAACCTAACAAGAAATTTTACGATCCGCGGGCTTGGTTGCGTGCCGGGGAGGTTACTTTTGTCGAACGCCTTAGGCGTTCTTTTGAAGACCTTAATTGTATTAACCGCAATTAATTGATCTTTATTGTATTAAAAATGAAGCCCCTCCGTTGTTGAGGGGCTTTTTTGTTTATCGATGAAGTGTTTAATCAGTACAGATAAGCATTTTATGCTTTGCCATGACCCCATTTAACCATAAAAAAGGATTTATGAGCGACACTAATGAACCCAACCTTCCTAAGCGCGTGGTACGCACCATTACTTTAACCGAGGACGACCTCAACATGCTTGACGAGATCGAAAGAGTACTTTCCAAAACTGGGCAACGCGTGAAGACAGACTCGAAACTAATACGAGCGGCCATCAATGTGGCTTCTAGGGTACTACATGGTAAAACTTATGATGTGAATGAAATTGCAGAAAAAGTGGTTCGTGAGGATGGAAGGTCCCTCAGTAAATTAATTGCCAAGAAAAAGCCTTAGGTTCTTCTGGTTTTAGAGCCAAATCTTGTCAATTATAGCTTGGGCGGATGTAGCTGGAGTTTGGATCATATTTTGGTTATTTAATAATTTTATTTCCTCACTTTTTTTAAGGAAAATTAGTCGGTAGGGCTTTTTTTGCATCGATAAGGTAACTTCTTGGATAATCGATTTTGGTGCAGTAAATGTTAGTGTGCCCACAGTAGCTTCAGTAATGGCACACAGAGCATGGCCAATGCCATCAGGTGTTTGTTGGGCAAGTTTGGGATAAGCACCTAATGCCTCGCTGTATTCTTGATTCCACTTTTTACGATTTCCCCCCAGTATCCCGAGAAGGTGAAAGCAACGCATGATAGATGAGTTGCCAGAGGGCGTGGCATGGTCATACCAAGGTTTTTTCGAAACCGGACCACTATCTTTCATCTGCGTTGCAGTAGTGTAAAATCCGGCCAAAGCTGGATCTTTAAATTTTTCGACCGCAAAACTTATTAAGGTTTCGGCTTTTTCAATCCAAATCTCGTTGCCACCCAGCCCGAATCCTTCACAAACAGAAGCAAAGTTCAAAACGGCTTCAGCCCAGAGGGTATAATCCTCTAAGCAGGCCCATGAACTTTTTTTGTTATTTGGATACAATAACGAAGAAACGGAACCGTCAGGTTGAGAAAAGGAATTTTCCATCCAATTGAGTAAATCTTCCGCCTTTCTTATGCAAATTTGATCACCCAAAGCAACACCGGCATCCAAGTAGGCCCGGGCAAGCAGAGCATGCTGGAAGCAGGAACGTTTTTCATCACGTTTAGGACTGGTTAGCTTTTTCCGGTCCATGCGTAACTCGTTAAAAATCTCCTCTTGTCTTTCAAAAGATAACAACTCTTTATCGACTAACCTGGGTAAGAATAGGGGGTCTGGAGATTTGGCGAATGTTCCCCATAACTCTTCAAGTTGTTTTCCTTGAGCCTTGCCCAAGGCTTCATAAAGTTCACTTTCAGTCCAAAGGTAGTGAGCTCCTTCCATTTCATTGGTTTCCGCAGAAAGAGAACTAGCGTACCCTTTATCTGGGGATCCCATTTCCCGCTCAATCCAATCCAAAGTTTTCAAAATTATTTTTTGATCTCTAGGGTTCTGAAATTTTCTTAATGAACGGGAATAGGTCGAAACAAGTAAAGCATTGTCCGATAACATTTTTTCAAAATGTGGTGATTTCCACTCCCGGTCCAAGCAGTAGCGAAAGAAACCTCCGTTTACATGATCAAATAAAGCTCCGTTAGCCATAGCTCCCAGAGTGTGCTTGATACACGAATCTAGTTTCTTGGAAAATCCGGTATTCTGACGGACAGTCTGTGCCTCTCCCAGAGAAAAAAGAAAATCAACCTTCATGGGGGAGGGGAACTTTGGGGCGGGAGTAAATCCTCCCCATTCATCGTCATGGGATTGGCAGAGGCTTTCTCCTGCCTGAATCAGAATATCAGCTTTCCACTCCCGCGGGTCTGATAGAAATGAATTGTTGGTGTGGAGGAGATTTTCCAATGCGTTTTTTCCATTTTCCTCTAATTCATGACGACCTTTACGGAAATGTTCGGCAATTCGCATGAGCACCTGTGGCCAAGGGGCAATCCCCTGACCATTATCTTCCTTGGGGAAATAAGTTCCACACCAAAATGGAGCTCCGTCTGGCAGGCAAAATGCGTGCAGGGGCCAGCCTGCTGACTGATTGAACATCCGAGCAGCTTCCATATAAAAAAGATCCAAATCAGGTCGTTCTTCCCGATCAACTTTTATGCATACAAAATGTCGATTCATGATCGATGCAACATAGGAGTCTTCATAATTCTCCCGGGACATTTGACGGCACCAATGACAGGACGAATAACCGATGGAAACAATAACCGGTTTGTCGGTTTGTTTGGCCAGTTGAAAGGCAGTTTTTCCCCAGGGTTGCCAGTCTACGGGTTGTTCTGACAATTCCTGTAGGTAGGGGCTCGATTGATTGTTAAGTAAGTTGGGCATCAGCAAAAAATGGGACAATTTCTTATGACAAAGAAATCAAAGCTTCCCAAGCATCAATACTTGGAAGTTTTTTCCCATTGTCGATTGGGAGGTTCAAGCTTACGTAAGAAGGGTGCCTGAAATTCGTATTCTATCTGACCAAGTAGCCAACCAAATAGCGGCGGGTGAAGTTGTCGAGCGTCCGGTAGCTGTGCTCAAAGAACTGGTTGAAAATAGTTTGGATGCAGGTGCCCAAAAGATCGAGATCGAGTTTCGCAACGGTGGGAAGTCTTATTTGCGGGTCGAGGATGACGGTATGGGAATGAACCCCGATCAAGCACTTCTTGCCTTGGAACGGCATGCCACCAGTAAGATTCGAAAGGCGAGTGATTTGAACAAAGTGGGAACCTTTGGTTTTCGTGGTGAAGCCTTGCCATCGATTGCCAGTGTTAGTCGTTTTGTTATACGCACCCGTCCAGTCTCTTCTAATGAGGGCACGGAAATTTTTATCAACGGTGGAAAAATGATACATTGTAAGGATTGTGGAATGCCCCCTGGTACGCGGGTCGAAGTTTCTCACTTGTTTAACTCTGTTCCCGGTCGGAGAAAGTTTTTAAAAACCGAAGTTACAGAAGCAACGCACCTCATACATATGGCAAAGCTCTATGCTTTGGCTCATCCTTCTGTTACCTTTACCCTCATTGAAGGCGGGCGTACTGTTTTTCGTTCCCCTGCTTGTGATAGTCCTGCCGATCGTGTTCGCGAAATTTTTGGTCGTGGATTGGCGGAGTCCTTAACTCCGATGGATGCTCAAGAGAATGATCTACGGTTGTCCGGCCTTTTGGGTAAACCTGGACAAAGCCGTTCCACCCGCAAGGAAATGATATTTTTCGTAAATCGAAGGCCTGTGGATAGTCGAACTATATCCTATGCGGTGATTGAAGCTTTTCATACTTTTGTACCCAAGGGCAGGTTTCCTCCAGCCATCCTTTTTTTGGAGATTGATCCAGCAGTTGTCGATGTAAATGTCCATCCCTCCAAGCGAGAAATCCGTTTTCGAGACGATCCCAAAGTGAGATCCTTTATTCTTAACAGTGTACTGGCTCACAACCGAGCCATGGCATCTCCGTCCTCAGAATTTAAACCCGCATTGCCTGTTGTTGAATACGAGGAAGAAAACGGCCGGCAAGTCCCTAAGATCGACTCTCAGGCCTTAGCGCTATTTGGTCAGAGCAAAATAATCGGGGAAAGCCAGCCAAAATCTAACAGCTTACAGGAAACTCCAGGTCCTAAAGAAGAAACGATAAAAGATGATCAGCCTGATTTAAGTGATGGGGACAATAAGAAAATTCTTCCATCACCTTCGTCTGTTGAAATTATTCCCCGAACCATGGTGGGTAATCGAAGAGATCCTGGTGCAGAATGGAGGTTTTTGGATTGTCCGCATGGAGACTTAGCTGTGTTTTCCACTCTTCAGGGAGTGGTTGCTCTTCACGTACGAGCGGCCTATGAGCGTGTACGTTTCGAACAATTGGAGGACAGTCTTCGTGATCATTCAAGTGTGGCATCGCAATCTCTTTTGCTACCTGAACCCCTTGAGTTTGATGGAATTGACCGTGCCAGCTTAGAAGTTAGTCTAGTTAAGTTGCGTGAGTTAGGATTTGTGCTCGAGGAGTTTGGCCGTAATTTCTATCGACTCGAAGGTTGCCCGCATTGGATCGATCCGGAATATGCGGTTCGTTACCTCCATGACTTTCTTGAAATTGCTCGAGAAAACGGGGGTGCTATTCAAGTCGAATCATTTGTTCGGCAAGCCCTTGAGCGTCAGGTTAATTATAGAGACGAAACAAAGGATGATTTTTCGGACGATGAAATAATGGATTTGGCGAACCGTCTTTTGAGTTGTAGAAACCCGTATGTATGTCCACAGGGACGACCGATTTACTTTGAAATTCCTACCCGGGATTTTGAGAATCGTTTTAAGCGAAAACTTTAAATCTTATCCATTCATTCATCAAACCATGTGCAAATCATATGAAAATAAAATCCATCCTTCATTCTTCTCTTTTCCTTCTCTTTCTTTTTTCGAGTTTGTCTTGTTCGCAGAGCGAAATTGGTCGGAATGCATCCGAGAAATTAAAAAGTGGTACCAATTATATTTCGGAGAAAAGCAGGCAAGCTTATCAATCGAGCAAGCAAGCCCTTGGTCTTAAGGAAATAGAACCACCCAAATCCTCCAAGCCCATGACAGTATCCAAAAGAGTATTTGGAATATTGCCCGATGGTACCAAGGTCCATGAATTTCGCATGATAAACGAGAATGGGATGGAAGTGAGTGTTCTTGAATATGGAGCTGCCATTCGCGATCTTATTGTAAAGGACAGGGACGGAAAAAAAGCGAATGTTTCCCTGGGTTTTCCAAACCTTGAGGTTTACCTTGAGAAAAGCCCATATTTCGGATGTATCGCTGGTCGCTATGCTAATCGAATCGCTGGGGGGAAATTCACTTTGGATGGTGAAGTTTACCAGTTAGCCACCAATAATGGGCCTAACCATCTTCACGGGGGAGATAAGGGTTTTGATAAACGTGTATGGGTGGGCAAGCCTCTTGAGAGTGGTCTTGGTGTAAGCCTTTCTTATCGCAGTCCAGATGGAGAAGAGGGATACCCGGGATCACTTGCCACTACTGTGATTTATTCTTTATCAGAGGATGATAAATTAAGTGTAGAGATCGAGGCGGTTACTGATAAAGCCACCGTGATAAACCTGACCAATCATACATACTTCAACCTTGCGGGGGAGGGCGACCCAACCATTCTGGATCACCTTTTGACCTTGCCTGGTAGTTCCATTGTAGCCACGGATTCCACGAATATCCCCACTTCTTTTCAACATGTTGGTGGCACCCCTTTTGATTTTAGGTATCCCACACTGATCGGCACACGAATCGAGGGAGACCATACACAACTAATTGTTGGAAAAGGATACGACCACACTTGGGTGGTTCCTCCAACCGAGGAGAGCTTGGCTCATGCGGCAACTCTGAAAGATCCCTCAAGCGGGAGAGTGCTCAAATTGTATACCGATCAACCTGGAGTCCAGTTTTACAGCGGTAACTACCTGGACGGAACTTTGACTGGTTCTGGGGGGCAGCCTTATCCCTTGCGCTCGGGGTTATGCCTTGAACCCCAGTTTTATCCAGATAGCCCGAATCATCAGGGTGAATCGGGTTGGCAATCCTGCGTGCTTCGTCCAGGCGAAACTTACCGTCATCTATCCGTTTACGAATTCTCGACCGAATAAAGCTAGTTTTTCCCGATTACAGGGAAAAAGAATCGTATTTTTATTTGAAAAAGATTACTTTGGCACACTTCGTGCCAATCTCTTTATGTCCCTTTTTCATTCATGACTAAATTAAAAGAAGCTTCTTCCGAATCGACCTCCTCAAACTCTGAGCACTCATTGGTTGAGGAATTAAAAGATTCCATTCTTCAACAACTCAAACTCAACCTTGCCCGCAGCAAGGATGCAGCATCTTCTCAGGAAGTATGGGCAGCAGTGTGCCTTGCAGTCAGGGAGAGGATAATGGAACAATATATTCAGACCCAAAAAGCTCACTTGGATGCAGATTCCCGGCGTATTCACTACCTGAGTTTGGAATACTTGATGGGACGTTTGTTAAATGCGAATCTTTGCAATTTAGGCATTAGGGAATCCCTCGATCAGGCTTTAAACGAATTGGGCTTTGAATTGCCTGAACTTTGTGAGGAGGAACATGATATGGGGTTGGGGAATGGAGGCTTGGGTCGTTTAGCCGCTTGTTTTCTTGATTCCATGGCAACGATGGACCTTCCTGCCATCGGATACGGTATTCATTACCAGTATGGATTGTTTAAACAAGAGTTTGAAGACGGGCGGCAAATAGAAAAACCGGATGATTGGCGTCGTTTTGGAAACCCCTGGGAAATTGCCCGTCCCCAATTTATTCAAAAAGTAAAGCTCTACGGCCATGTGGAGCACGACTATGATGACCGTGGGAATTATCGACCCCGGTGGGTTGGTGCACGCGTAGTGGACGGCTTGCCATTTGATGTTGCCATCGTCGGATACGGGGCAAAAACAGTAAATTTTTTAAGGCTTTGGGAATCTAAGGCATCTGAAGAATTTGACTTGGATATCTTTAATCAGGGTGGATATGTAGAGGCTGTTCGTGAAAAAGCAACGGTCGAAACGATATCCAAAGTCCTCTACCCGAATGACGAAACCGAGAGTGGCAAAGAGCTTCGCTTGGTTCAGCAATATTTTTTCGTTTCCTGCTCATTGCGGGATATGATTGCAAGGTATCAAAGGAGTCATCAGGGCTGGGAGTCATTTACTGAAAAGGTGGTTGTACAACTTAACGACACCCACCCCGCGGTTGCTATACTTGAACTTCTTAGGATTTTAGTGGACGAGGAAGAAATGCAATGGGAGCAGGCTTGGGATATCGTTCGGCGAACTTTTGCTTACACCAATCATACCTTACTCCCAGAGGCTTTGGAAACTTGGAGTGAGGGCTTGTTTGCCAAAGTTTTGCCAAGGCATTACGACTTGGTTTTGGAGGTAAATCGACGCTTTCTGGATCAGGAAATTGAAAAAATTGCACCGGGAGACGCTGGTCGAAAGCACCGTATGGCCATCGTTGCCGACGGACAGATCCGTATGGCTCATTTATCGGTAGTGGGCAGCCATTCAGTCAATGGAGTTGCTGCCTTGCATACTAAATTATTAAAGGAGAGATTGCTTCGCGAATTTGCCGAGTTGTATCCCGATCGTTTCAATAACAAGACGAACGGAATTACTCCCCGGCGCTGGTTGATCGGGTGCAATCCAGAACTTGCTAATCTTGTCAACTCTACCATTGGTTCGGAATGGATAACTGATGCCTCTTTACTTCGAGGCTTAGAGAAACAAGCTGAGGTTGCCTCTTTCCGTGAAGATTTTCGAGCGATTAAAAATCGAAACAAACAAACACTCGCTCATACCGTCGGGCAAAGGTTTGGCTTGGAGATTAACCCGGATGCCCTCTTTGATGTTCAAATCAAAAGATTGCACGAATATAAAAGACAGCATCTCAATCTTTTGCACATCCTTACTCTTTACCGTAGGCTTTTACAAAATCCGGATTTGGAAATTCCCCCACGCGTTTTCATTTTTGGCGCCAAAGCGGCACCAGGATATCATATGGCCAAGGTTATTATCCATGCAATCAACCTGGTTGCCCAAAAAATTAATACCGATCCTAGAATAAAAGACATGCTCAAGGTCTTCTTTTGGCCAAATTATGGAGTTTCCGCCGCGGAATGCATCATACCTGCCAGCGATTTATCCGAGCAAATTTCTACTGCCGGTAAAGAGGCTTCAGGAACTGGAAATATGAAATTTGCCTTGAACGGTGCACTTACTGTCGGAACCCTCGATGGTGCCAATGTCGAAATCCTCGAAGAAGTGGGAGAGGAAAACATTTTCATTTTTGGCCAATCAGTCGAAGGCGTTGAGAAATTGCGCCACGAGGGATATGATCCATTTTCCTATTACGAAAGTGATAGCGAATTAAAAGCCGTTCTGGATTGGTTGTCCTCCGATTTTTTCTGCCCAGGTAAGGGGGGCTTGATCGCTGATTTGAGTAAGGGATTGTTAGACTGGGGAGATCCGTATCTTGTACTTGCAGATTACCGTGCTTACATCGACGCTCAGGATAGAGCGGGTAAAACCTACTTGGATCAGGAAAAGTGGTCCGCTATGGCAATTCGTAATGTTGCCGGTTCCGGAAAGTTTTCTTCTGATCGAACCATTGGAGAATATGCCCGGGATGTTTGGAAATTAGACCCTGTCAAGGTACCTTGATTCGATGCCTCTGGTTTACTCTTGCACTTATTTTTGGTGCAGGAGGAGTTCTTTTAGGTGGAGAATTGGAGCAAACAGTTTTACCCTTTAAAATTGGTGAAAGGTTGGAATACGACCTGAAGTGGGGTTTCTTCCCTGTTGGATCGGCTGTAATGGAGGTCCTCCTCGAAGATTCTCGGGATATTAATGGGCCTAAAATAATCCGTTTTTCAGTACGGACTAATTCCTTTGCCGATACTTTTTACAAAGTTCGTACCCAAATAAGTAGTACTATAGATCCTTTATTTACCCGGGCACTCCGGTATGAAAAATCTCAACATGAAGGAAGTACAAAACGTGAAATTGTGGTGGATTTCGATTATGATCGAGGTGAGGCACGCTATTTGCAAAACGACTCAAGTCCTTTGGTTACTGCGATTCCAGGTCCAGTATTTGACCCGCTCTCCATCGCTTATTTCTTTCGTTTGCATCCTTTGCAACCAGGTGGAGAAACTCATTTGCCCACTTGTGACGGTAAACGATTTCGCAAAGTGATCGTGCGGGCAGGCGAAAGAGAAAAAATAAAATTGCCCATGGGTAATGTGGTTGCGATCGGAACCACACCTGCGATGGAAAACTTAGGTGGAGTTTTTAATAAAAGCCCGAAGGGAATGCTTCAGGTTTGGTACAGCGATGATGAAAGAAGAGTGCCAGTGCGTGTAAGCAGTAAAGTAATTGTGGGTAGTTTTACCGCTACTCTGACCTCTGCAAATCCTCCACTCTTACTTAAATAATTTTCTAAACTGAAAGAAGTAGCTCAATCGGTACCTGGACCTTCTTTGAGAAGTTCGATAAAGGAACGTAACGCAGGAGTAAGCATTCTTGTTTGTTTATGAATAATCGCCAAGGGGCGGTTGTGGATACCGCCTTCAAGTTTAAAGCTTACTAGTTGCTTTCTTTCCACCTCATTTACCACAGTGCTTGCTGGCAAAATGGCCAAACCCGCATTAATTTCAATCGCACGTTTGACGGTTTCGACATTATCAAACTCCATTACGATTGATACATCAACTCCGGCTTTATCCAAAATCTCATCGGTTGCTTTGCGGGTGGGGATATCTTTTTCAAAAGCAATGAATTCCAAACCCTGCAAATCCTTGATTGCAACCATGCGCTTTTCGCAGAGTGGATGCTCTGGGCTCATTGCAACGATTAATTCATCATTGGTGAAAGGGATAATCTCTAGATCTTTTTGCGGAACGGGAAAAGCAATTAAACCAAGATCCGCATTGCCATGCAGGACGTCATCGTAGACCAAGTTTGCTCGTCGGTATTCCACCCGAGCATTGACTGAGGGAAATTCCTTTAGGAAGGTTTTAAGGTAGGGGGGTAAGACATGCAGGCCGATACTGTTGACTGTGGAAATTTGAACTGTTCCGCTGACTACATTACGCATTTCTTGAATTTCGCAATTTAAACGTTCATAGAGGTTTAGAATTTCCTTAAAAGTTGAGTAAAGAGCGGTTCCTTGTGGCGTTAGGCGAAATTTCTTTTGATTCCTATCAATGATTAGCATTTGATAGTGGGATTCCATCGCCTTGAGTTGCTGACTCACTGCGGATTGAGTGACTTCGTTTAACTTGGCTGCTTTGGAAAAACTTTTACTTTCGACCAAATCGCAGAAGGTTTTGAAATTCTGTATGTGCATTTGCTTATAATTTGAACTAATTTATAAACTAGAATTACACAAGTCATACTTATGATAAGCCAAGAATTTTTTTTGAATAATTTAGCCGTGGTTAAGCAAAGGATCTCGGATGCATGTGCTGCATGCGGTCGAAAGCCCCAGGAAGTCACCTTACTGCCAGTAACCAAAAACTGGCCGGTTGATGCGGTTGAGCACTGTGTTTCGTCGGGCATTAATCGGGTTGGTGAGAACCGAGTCCAGGAAGCTGCCATTAAACAGAAGCAAATCGAAGGAGTGGATTGGGAATTAATCGGACATTTGCAAAGTAATAAGGTCAATCAGGTGGTGGGGAGATTTACTCGCATACAAACTTTGGATTCTTTAAAATTAATTCGTAAGGTTCAGGCAGCTGCAGAGAAAATTAATCATCCCATGGCCATACTCCTGCAGGTTAATGCTGGAAACGATCCGGCCAAATACGGATTTAAAATTGAAGAGTCAGCCTTTGCTCTCGATGAAATCTTGAAATCTTCCCACCTTGTAATTGAAGGATTAATGACGATTGCACCTCATTCGCCCGAAGATCCATCGGTCGCCCGGAAATGTTTTGATCAATTGGCTGAACTACGCCAATCATTACAGGAAAGCCATGGGGTAAGCTTGGATGAACTATCCATGGGTATGTCTGATGATTTGTTTCATGCTATTGCTGCTGGCAGCACGATGATTCGGGTCGGTTCAGCCTTATTTGGCAGCCGAAAATAAATTTACGCTTATTTGGTTTTCAGGATGAAAATAAAATAGGCATAAAACCTAGATTAACTCCCTTAAATCTTGAACAGAAAGTTTTAAATTAGCGGCTTCTGATTCATCAAATACTTGTTCGAGTAACTTCCTTTTTCCTTTTTGCAGTTCTAGTACTTTTTCTTCCACGGTTCCTGTAGTGATAAATTTGTAGACATTAACTTGTTTATCTTGGCCAATTCGATGTGCCCTGTCTGTGGCTTGAGCTTCAGCGGCCGGATTCCACCATGGATCAAAATGAACCACCACATCTGCCGCCGTAAGGTTTAAACCAGTGCCTCCAGCCTTGAGGGAAATCAGGAATACCGGGATGGATTCGTCTTCTTGAAAACGATCGACTTGAGCCATGCGATCGGTAGTTGAACCATCAAGGTAGCAAAATGGCAGGTCAGCGGATTGCAGTTCAGCCTTGAGTAATTTAAGCACTTGAACGAATTGAGAGAAAACCAACATGCGGTGACCTCCTTCAAGGCAGTTGTAAAGCAGTTCTCGAAAGGCGTTCATTTTGCATGATCGATAAGTTTCCAAATCCGGATTAACCAATCGGGGGTCGCAACAGGTTTGTCGAAGGCGAAGGAGTTGAGTCAGCGTTTTCATACGCATTGCTCCTTCACTGGCCCCTGAATCTGCCATCTTATCTAGTTCGCTTTCGGCTGACCTTCTGACTTGTTCATAGCAATCTTTTTGGTCCTGGGTCAGATCAAGGTAGAGCACCTGTTCGATTTTCTCTGGAAGTTCTGGAGCAACTTCCCGTTTGGATCGGCGCAGTAGGTAGGGGGCTGCCTGTTTAAGAATTCTTTGTTCGTGCCAAACTCTTTCGTCTCCCCTGGTGCCTTCAGGTAGTCGGGGATTTGCTCCGGGAAGAAGAAATTCCAAGAGGGAAAGAAGGTCGGATACACTGTTTTCGATTGGAGTACCTGTTAGAAGCATACGCCCCTCAGATGTAAGGGATGCCGTGGCCTTGGCGTTTTGAGTTCGTCTGTTTTTAAGGTGTTGTGCTTCGTCGCCAATCACACAGAGAAAGGGAAAATCCCTGAACATTTCAAGGTCTCGAGAAAGCGTGCCGTAAGAGGTAATAATAAGGTCGAATTTGCCCAGGAAAGATGGGGTGGTCGCTCGGTTAGAGCCGTGGTGAGAGTATACCTGAAAGGACGGACAAAAACGGATGGCTTCTCGCTTCCAGTTTTCTACCAAAGAGGCAGGGCAGATAACGAGAGATGTTTTAACCGGGCCCCCTCGTTTTCTAAGGCATGATAAAAAGGCAAGAGTTTGCAGCGTTTTACCCAAGCCCATTTCATCCGCAAGGATACCTCCAAGACCATGGTCAAACAAATGAAGCATCCAGGCTGTTCCAATAATTTGATAAGGCCTGAGAATTTTTTCCAAACCGTCTTTGGGGATAGGCGAGTTTAGGGAAGAGAGGTCCCGCAGAGCTAGGCCGCGTTTTTTCCATTGAGCAGGCGGACGAAAGCGGGGGTCGGCTTCCGCTAAAAAAGTTTCCAGAGTTGTTGATTGAAAGCGGGAAACACAGTGAGAAGATTGGGCAAGCAAAGGGCTGTCAGTTTGTCCGGATGCCTGCCTTTGTACATGTGCGGTTTTTTCACGCAGTTCTTTGGTTAACAAAAAGGTAAGGTTTCCATGTTTGAAATGATTTCGCCCGGTTGCCAACGCATGTTCAATTTCCTCAATTGGAGCATCTCCTGCTTCAATTCTGGACTCTACCTCAATAAGTTCACCGCTTTCCTTGGCATTGATTCGCAGGACCGCATGTTTGATTGAAGAGGTAAGTTTTCGAAAATTCTCAGTGAAGACCGCATCGTAATCAAGATCGAGTTCTTCTTGGTGCGATGCTAAGAAGTCCAGTACCTTGGATGCATCTCTTAACCACCACCAGTGCCTGTGCGAGCGATCACGGATAAAACTCCACTCCCTGAGCAATCTCAAAACTTCTGAATGACTAGGGTGTTCGGAACTTGGCAGGATAATCCGTAAATATTCGGTCGAACCTTCCACCTCGATAGGAGGTCCATTATATTCAGGCAAATCGGCTACTGGGCTTTCTTCGGAAATGGGATCATTCACGCTGGTGATTTCACGAACTTTTCGCGGCTGCTTGGATTCAGGAGGATTCAGGTATTCGCTTACTCCTTCGAGTCCAGATTCGATCCAAGGGATGGAGGAGTCTGGAGAATTTGCCGGGTAAAAACACTCGATCCGATCCAACAGTTTGAGCAGTTCGTGGGCTTGCCCTAAATCGAGTTGAAAAAAAGAGGAAAGTTTTCCTCCGCACCATTGGGAAAGTGCAAACAGGGCGGAGCGCTCGGCGTCAGGTAATCCTGCCAAGTCTTCCATCTCACATTTTTCAGGAGGTAAACGGTCGCCCGTTTCCTTTTCCAGTTCAATCTTGGCAGGTATGGCGTTTCGCTGAACACACCCAGCTAGGGTGGGGGGGAGCAATATTCGCAACCTCAAAAGATGGCTAAATTCAGGTGTTTAGCGAGTGCGATGCTAAGGCTTTGTCCAAACCCTTATTCGCAGGAGCACCCCCCATGGCAAAATCGGGTTTACCCCCACCTTTACCACCCAATTTATCGGAGAGTTCGGCCAGGTAAGTTCCTGCTTTATACCCGGACTCAACCGCTTGCGAAGAACAGATACAAACCATTGAGCACTTCCCTTCTTTTTCGGAAGCAAGAAGAACCACCGAAGGGGCACATCTTTTATTAATTTGTGCGGTAAGGGCACGGAGGTCGTTGGGAGCGAGGTTGGTAACTTTTCCGGTTATGATTTTTATTCCATCCCGTTCTTTGGCAGAGTTAATAAGTCCATCGGCGATTCCTGACTGTCCTTTTTGCTCAATTGAACGCAGTTGTTTCTCCAAATTCTTTACCTTGCCCTGCATCTGATCAATCCTGCCGTCAAGTTCATGGGGTTGACAGCCCAAGCGTTTAAGTAATTGGTTGTAGCCATTAACGCGCTCATCTGTCCATTGGTAAGCTGAGAGCCCAGCCACTGCTTCTAAACGCCGGGTACCGGCAGAAATCGCAGATTCGGAAATTACGCGGATTGATCCAATTTCTCCACCGGTTTGGACATGAGTGCCTCCGCACAATTCCTGGCTCCATCCGCCGAGATCGACTACCCGGACCAATTCACCATATTTATCTCCAAAAAAAGCAATTACACCATCAGGTTTTTCTGAAAAGGGGATTTCATAGGTCTTAACTTGCTCATTGAGTAAAAGCTTTTCATTGGAAATTCGTTCTATCGTTTGCAACTCTTCCTCTGAAACCGCTTCGAAGTGAGAGAAATCAAAACGTAAACGATCTTGCTGTACGAGAGAACCGGCTTGTCGAACATGATCACCAAGCACTTCGCGCAGAGCCCAATGGAGAATATGAGTGGCAGTATGGTGTCTTTGTATTGCAAGTCTCTTGGCTAGGTCGACCGTTAGCGAAAAAGCCTTTCCAATTACCTCGCTGGCCCCTGAGTGGCCATCAACTTGGTGAAGGAAGCGACCATTTGAGTCTTTTGCCACATGTTTAACCTTGAGGGAAGTACCCTCAAAATGAGCTGTTCCCGTATCTGACATTTGTCCGCCCATTTCCGCGTAAAAAGGGGATTGGTCGAGCACAAGGTACTTTTTATCTTCTTGCTCGATCCAATCAATACAGGTGGCTGAAAAATCATTGAGGCAGGAAAGATCGTACCCAGTAAAAATCGTCGAATCTGCACAATCTGAGCTCTCAGAGACGAGAATATCGACCGATTTGTGAGCTTTGCGGGCTCGCTTTCTTTGAGCGTCCATCTGGGCCTCGAATTCTTGATGATCGATGGTTAAGCCGCGCTCCCTGGCCATTAATTCCGTTAGGTCAATAGGGAACCCGAAAGTATCGTACAACTTGAACGCAAATTTGCCGGATAAGGCTTGGCCTGCCTCCATTCCCTTGGTTTCACGAGAAAATAGTTCAATTCCTCGATCAAGGGTTTTGTTAAATGATTCTTCTTCCGATCGGAGAGTCTTTTCGATTAGTTCTTTTCTTTCAGTAAGTTCCGGGAAAAACTCTCCCATTTGATCAACTAATACTGGTACTAATTTATAAAAAAATGGATCCGTGAACCCCAGGGTTCTTCCGTAGCGAACTGCTCTTCGAAGAATTCGCCGAAGGACATAATTCCGGTCGCTATTTCCGGGTAGTATTCCATCGGCAATGGAAAAAGATAGGGCACGTAAATGATCAGCAATTACCCGAAATGCGACATCCGTTTCTTCCTGTCCTGCAGTCGGTTTGCCGTTATTGGGCAGGGTAGATTGGTAACTCATTCCTGACATTTCTTCCAGTTTTTGAAAAAGCGGAGAAAAAACATCGGTATCGTAATTCGAAGCGGGCTTGGAAAAATCAGTAAATTGTTTGGTGGCCTGAATTACCGCGGCTACCCGTTCAAAGCCCATCCCAGTATCCACATGCTTGGATCCAAGCGGTGAGAATGTTCCTCGCTTGTCAGCATTGAACTGAATAAATACTAGATTCCAGATTTCGATACACAAGTGGGAGTCCGCATTGACTAGTTTTCCTCCGCTGTCTCCATTGGGAGTTAAATCGAGATGGAGTTCAGAGCAGGGACCACACGGGCCGGTTTCCCCCATCATCCAAAAATTGTCTTTTTTTCCGCCCGTAACCACATGAATGGATGGATCAAGTCCTGCCTTCTGGAAAATTTCCGACCACAAATCATGAGCCTCCTGGTCAAAATCTGCCGGGTCTCCAACACCTGGCTTATAAACAGTGGCATAGAGACGCTCCGGGGGGAATTTCCATACATCTACCAAAAGTTCCCACGCCCATTCGATGGCTTCTTTTTTAAAGTAGTCGCCAAACGACCAATTACCCAACATCTCGAAAAAAGTATGGTGGTAGGTGTCCAACCCAACATCTTCTAAATCGTTGTGCTTTCCTCCTGCTCGGATACATTTCTGGGTGTCTGATATCCTAGAGCTTGATGCCTGCTGATCCCCAAGGAAATAGGGAACAAATTGATTCATTCCCGCGTTGGTAAACAATAAGTTAGGCGATTCTGGAAGCAAGGACGCAGAGGAGACAATCTTATGGTTTTTGGAGGCAAAAAAATCAAGAAATGATTTCCTGATGTCGGTGGCTTTCATTCTTGGTAGATAGCTTATTTTTTAAATGATTCTTGAAAGGATGGCATTTCCCATTTCCTCTGTGCCGACTGCTGTTCCTCCCTGAGCAATATCTCCGGTACGCAATCCAGAGCGAATCGTTTCCTTGACTGCATTTTCAATTGCTTGGGCAGCGTTCTCCATTCCAAAACTGTAACGGAGCATGAGAGCTGCACTTAGGACTTGGGCACAAGGATTGGCCAGTCCTTGACCAGCGATGTCTGGGGCGGTGCCTCCCGCCGGTTCGTACAAGCCGTAAGGATGTCCCGTCGAATTTTTCCCAGTACCTAAACTGGCAGATGCAAGCATGCCCAATGATCCACAAATTACCGCGAGTTCATCTGAAAGGATATCTCCAAACATATTTTCTGTAAGTAAAACATCGAATTGATTGGGGTTTCTGACCAATTGCATCGCGGCGTTATCAACATACATGTGAGAGAGCTCGATGGTTGGGTCCAGGTTTTTCACACAATCAACAACCGTCTGCCTCCAAAGAACAGATGTCTCTAGAACGTTTGCTTTATCGACCGAGCATATTTTTTTTCCTCGTAGAGCAGCTGCCCGTACTGCCACTTCTGTGATACGTTCAATCTCTCCGGACCGATATACCATAGTGTCGATCGCTTCTTTTTGTCCATCTTCGAGAGTACGAGTGCTCTTCGGTTGCCCAAAATAAATACCGCCTGTGAGTTCGCGTACGCAGAGGACATCAATACCTGCACTGGCTACATCAGATCGTAGAGGGGACAAGTCAGCCAATTCGGGAAAGAGGTTACCGGGGCGTAAATTGGCAAATAATTCAAATGCCTTTCTAAGTGGAAGTAGGGCTGCCCTTTCTGGTTGTTCCTTTGGGGGTAGGCTTTCCCACTTTGGACCTCCCACAGAGCCGAAAAGGATGGCATCTACTGCATGGCAGGCTTTTAGAGTAGATTCAGGTAGGGCTGTTCCATGATTATCTATGCCGATTCCACCCACATCGTGGCAAGTGGTCTCACAAGAAAAATTGTGTGCCTTGCCGGTTTTTTCCAAAACCTTAAGGGCAACAGACATGACTTCGGTCCCGATACCGTCTCCGGGTAGATTAGTGAAGTGTATGGTATTCATCAAAAAGACGATTAGTTCTAATCGATGTGAGGGTTCCTGCAAAGAGGAAAAAGTATCCGTCTTAAGATGAGTATGTATGCGTTGACAAAAATAAGCTTCCTGATAACTTGAAAACCTTCATTATAGTCTAGTCCATAGGGGGCGGGCACTTTGCTCGTCCTTTTTTATATCAATTAACCAATTACAATATCCAGCCCATGAGCAGCGAAATTCTCGCAGTCCTTGAATACATGGAGAAAGAAAAGGGCATCAGTCGTCCCGACATGATTGCCACGATCGAAAACGCGGTGAAAGCCGCCGCTGAACGCGGTGGTGCCAATTCCGAACCCAGTGAAGTCAAGGTGGAGATTAACCAGAAAAGTGGAGCTCTTCAGGCTTGGACTTTACTTGAGGTTGTGGAATCTGTATCTGACACAGCTCGCGAGATCCATTTAGACAAAGCTAGGCTTTATGCAGACAATCCTCAAGTTGGGGACATTGTTGAACGGGAAATGGATCCTGCCTACCTTGGACGAATTGCAGCAAAAACTGCTGAACAAGCAATCAAGCAAAGGCTTCGGCAATTCGAGAAAGAGCATATTTATGATGAATTCCGAGATCAGGTAAGCAATCTTGTTACCGGTACTGTTAGGCGCAAAGAACGAGGCGATCTGATTGTGGAAGTCGGTAAAGCTGAAGCTCTATTACCTTGGCGTGAACAGGCACCAGGAGAAGACTGGGTGCCAGGTGAGCGCATTCGTTGCCTACTCATAAAACTTGAACAACAAGGGCGAGGTCCGGAACTAATTCTTAGTCGTTCCAGTCTCAATTTTGTTCGCAAGCTTTTTGAAATGGAAGTTTCCGAAATTGCAGATGGCACCGTCACTTTAGCGGCCATGGCAAGAGAACCTGGATACCGTACAAAAGTTTGTGTGAAAAGCACCGATCCTAAAGTCGATCCGGTTGGTGCCTGTGTAGGTGCACGGGGAGGTCGTGTTAAAAGCATTGTTCGTGAAATGAATGGTGAGAAAGTAGATATTGTTCGTTGGTTTGAAGATCCAGTTGAACAATTAGTCGAAGCGCTAAAGCCCGCGGTTCCCCAAAATGTCAACTTAGACAGGGACAAGCGACGCATGTATTTCGAAGTTAAAGAAGACGACCTTTCCGTAGCTATTGGCAGGAAAGGTATTAATGCCCGCTTAACATCCAGGTTGCTCGGATGGAAATTAGACATTGGTAAGGTAGTCGTTAAGGAAGTAGGTTTTGATGAGCGTAAAACGAAAGCAGCTGAGGGACTTACTTCAGTAGGGATTAAGTTCGAGGTTGCTGATCGCCTGGTTGCTTTCGGATTAGTCAGTCCTGAGGCTTTTGAAGGTGTTACTCAAACTGATTTAATCGGTCTGGGTTTTGATGAGCCTACTGCTCTACACATTTTAGAGAAGGTTTCCTCTCCGACTCCTTCCGAACAACCCGAATCCTAATTTAGTACCTAAGAGCAAGACTGTAAGAATTTATGAGTGTAAGAATTCACGCGATAGCCAAAGAGACCAATAAAACCAGCAAGGAGGTCATTGAATTATTGGCAGAACGTGGATATGAGATTAAAAGTGCTTCTTCTACGATCGACAATATCACTGCCCAGTCCTTGATTGAAGAGTTTAAGAAGGAAGCACCTGAAGTGGTTGAAGTGAATTCGCCTCAAGTTGAAGAAACAAAGGAGTCTACAGAAGAATCTAAGGCTGTTCCTTTTGTTAAAACCAAGAAGGATTTAGATCGCGAAAAAGAAGATAAAGAAAGAGCGGAACTTGAAGCCAAGGCTGCTCTTGCTGACGAACAGGAAGTTTCGAGTGAACCAAGCCCTGCCAAACCGGTCTTACCTCCCGAGCCTGAAACTGCTGGAGCTGCTCCAAGCTTACCCCCGCCACCAGTCAAGCAAGCAGCGGTAGTACCTTCGCCACCATCCCCTGCTCAGCCGTCTTTGCCATCCCCGCCAAGCACTCCGATCCCAGATGATTCAGGGGGAATCGTTGAAGGCAATTTGATTATTGTTAAACCTCCGATTGTCGTCAGAGATTTTGCTGGTTTGATTGGACTCAAACCTTTTCAGTTGATCTCTGAACTCATGGAAATGGGCATTTTTGCCTCCATGAACCAAGCAATCGAAGAAGATGTCGCCAGTAAGGTCGCGAAAACTAAAGGTTTTGATTTAGAAATTCGTCATCGTGGAGAAAAAACTGAGCCCAAGCCGAAGAAAATTAAGGAAGTGGTTGATGAAAGTGACGAAAAGTTCCTAGAACCTCGTCCACCTATCGTTTGTATCCTTGGTCATGTAGACCATGGCAAAACCACTTTGCTCGATACAATTCGCAAAGCAAACGTGGTTGATGGTGAGGCAGGAGGCATTACTCAGCATGTCGGTGCTTATCAAATTGACCACAACGGTCAAAAAATCACTTTTCTTGACACTCCTGGCCACGCGGCTTTCTCCAAGATTCGTGAACGTGGAGCTAACCTTACGGATGTTAGTATATTGGTGATCGCCGCCGATGATGGCTTTATGCCTCAATCAGAGGAAGCCCTAAAGTTCGCCCAGCGTTCTCAATCATCTCTTATGGTTGCCATCAATAAGACAGATTCAAAAGGTGCTGATATTGATAAGGTTAAAACTCAAATGCAGGAGCGTTCCATTCCTGCTGAAGACTGGGGTGGAGATGTTGTTACTGTTCCCATTTCTGCTCTCAAGGGAGAAAATATCGAAGAACTTCTTGATATGGTTTTGTTGCAGGCGGAGTTAATGGAACTTAAGGCCAATCCATCTGCGATTACTGAAGCTATAGTAATCGAAGCCCGTATGGAAGTGGGAAGAGGTCCCACAGCAACGGTAATCGTTCAAAAAGGAACTCTCAAAATCGGCGATTCATTCCATTGCGGTTCTGTATATTGTAAGGTTAAGGCTTTAATAGATGATCAGGGCAATAAGCTTAAATCGGCTCCTCCTTCCACCCCGGTAAATGTTTTAGGTTGGTCGGAAGTTCCTGATTGTGGAGCAATCTGTAAGGGAGTGAAAAATGAGCGAGTTGCCAGGCGTGAAGCTGATGAACACGCTGTCATGGAAAAGAAACTTTTAGCTATTCCGGTTGAGGAAACTATTGAAAAGTCTGTAGGAGAAACTGGTGATTCCGAAAACACTGCCGCTGTGGATGCTCTTTTTGCTGCCATAAGTAAGAGTAAATCAACCGCTTATCGCGTTATAATTAAGGGTGATGTCCGAGGTTCTGTCGAAGCGTTGAAAGATTCGCTTAATTTAATCGAAAGCGATAAGGTACTCCTTGAAATTATTCATTCAGATGTTGGACAGGTTACCAAAAATGATGTCAAAATGGCCAATACATCTAATGCTGATATTTTGGCTTTTAATGTAAAATTGGAAAATGGAGTTATGGGTGAAGCCAAGCATTTAGGCGTTCAACTTTATCATAACAGTATTATTTACCAGCTCATTGACTTGGTTAAAGAAAACATGTCCGAATTGCTTGAACCAGAACTAGTCGAAAATAAGACTGGTCGTGCTGAAGTTCGACAGGTATTTCGTATTAGTAAAAGCAGGGCGGTTGCTGGTTGCATGATTATGGAAGGTGTCATTACCCGAAATAAAGGTGCTCGATTGGTCCGCTCTGGAGAAGTTATTGCTGAGGGGAAAATTGATACATTACGCCGATTCAAAGATGATGTGACCGAAGTAAAAGCAGGTTTTGAATGTGGTATGCGTTTAGATTCCTTCGACAAATATGAAGAAGGAGATGTTATCGAGACTTTTGAAATCGATAAGATCCGCCCAAAGCTGTAATTTTTAAATTTGTATCCTATGAGCCTGCGATTAGCTAGGGTCAATGAATTGGTCAAAAGAGAAATCGGTAATTACTTAAGTACCAGGTATGGTGCTGAGACTGTAAGGTGGACAATAACCTCTGTAGATGTAGCTGCAGATTTACGCAACGCTACCGTTGCCTATTCGGTTGTGGGAGATGATTTGAGTGCTCGTGAAGCTCAACAGTTCTTTCGCAAACACGCTGGTGAAATCCGAGGAGTGGTTAGTAAATATGTCATTTTGAAATACTCGCCGAAACTTCAATTTGTTAGGGACTTAGGGATCGAGCGCGGTAATCGGGTAATGGAGATTTTGGATACTCTGGATGAACAGACTGAAGTTGGGAAATAGCTTTCAATTATTGGTGTCACAGCGTGTCAATGCTGTGTCATGATTTGAGCCACCCTGTCACAGTTTATTCTTTATTATTCGCCCATTAAACATTTCTTTTATCAGAAGTAATTGTTATTCAGTGATTTAATGATTATTTTTGAGTGGGCACGGAAGGTGCAGTAAAATTACCGTGAGTAAAATATTAGGTATAGATTTAGGTACAAGTAATTCATGCATGGCGGTAATGGAAGCAGGCGAGCCTAAGGTAATTCCCAATTCCGAGGGTAATCGCACAACACCATCGATTGTTGCTTTTTCCAAAACGGGAGAGCGTATTGTTGGCCAAGCCGCCAAGAGACAGGCAGTTACAAATCCACACAACACCATTTATTCAGCCAAGAGGTTGATCGGGCGCAAATTCGAAGAAATTAAGGACGAAGTGAGCACACTTCCTTTTAAGGTTATAGAAGGCAAGAATGGTGCCGCTGTTATCGAATGTGAGATTGATGGTAAAACCGAAACTTTTATGCCCGAACAAATTGCTTCCATGGTTTTAGGTAAGCTAAAAGCTGATGCCGAAGCATATTTGGGAGAACCTGTTACTCAGGCAGTGATAACTGTCCCTGCCTATTTTAATGACGATCAACGTCGGGCAACCAAAGATGCGGGGGCAATTGCGGGATTGGAGGTCATGAGAATAATTAATGAACCCACTGCTGCTTCACTTGCTTATGGCTTGGATAAAAAGGGTGAGGAAACCATCGCGGTCTATGATTTAGGAGGTGGAACATTTGATATAAGCGTATTGGAAATTGCAGACGGAGTTTTTGAAGTAAAAGCAACCAATGGTGATACCCAGCTTGGTGGTGATAATTGGGACGACAAAATTATCAATTGGTTGGTAGATGATTTTAAAAAAGAACAGGGGATAGATCTCTCTGGCGATGCCATGGCTATGCAGCGTCTTAAAGAAGAAGCTGAAAAAGCTAAAATGGCTCTGTCGTCTTCCCAATCCACCGATATTAACCTTCCATTTATTACGGCGGACTCATCGGGTCCAAAGCACTTAAATGTTACTTTCAGCCGGTCTAAGCTAGAGCAAATTTGTGACGATCTTTACGAGCGTACTAAAAATCCGTTCAAATCCTGTTTAGAAGATTCAGGGTTAAGTATTGGTGAGGTAGGCAACCTAGTTTTAGTAGGTGGAATGACCCGGAGCCCTCGTGTTGTCGAGATCGCTAAAGAATTGGGTGGTAAAGACCCCAACCAAGGGGTAAATCCTGACGAAGTGGTTGCCATCGGAGCTGCTATCCAAGGTGCAGTGTTAAAAGGTGATGTTAACGATGTTTTGCTCTTGGATGTAACGCCATTGACCTTGGGGATTGAAACTGCCGGTGCTGTTTCCACTCCGATGATCGAGCGCAATACGACCATACCTACTAAGAAGTCTCAAGTTTTCTCGACCGCTGCAGATAACCAGCCTGCTGTGGATATCGTGGTTCTTCAAGGTGAGCGTTCAATGTCTCAAGACAATAAGACCTTGGGTACATTCAAACTTGATGGAATCCGGCCTGCACCTCGTGGAACGCCTCAAGTTGAAGTGACTTTTGATATCGATGCTAACGGTATTCTTAATGTAACCGCAAAAGATAAGGATACAGGGAAAGATCAAAAAATAACTATCTCTGGTTCTTCAAGCATGGATGATGAAGAAGTTGATAGGCTTAAGAAAGAAGCTGAAAAATTTGCCGATCAAGACAAAGAGAAAAAAGAAGCCGTGCAGACTCGGAATGATTTGGACTCTTTAGTATATCAATGTGAAAAGCAACTTACTGATCTTGGCGACAAGGCTACGGATGAGTTAAAGAAGATGACCGATGATATGTTGGCAGATGCCAAAAAAGTTTTGGACGATCAATCATCAACAACCTCTGCTATAAAAGAAGCTAAGGAAAAACTTGAGAAAGGCTTTGAGGAATTGGCTAAACTAGCTGCCCAAGCGGGTGGTGGTGCCACCGACCCAGCGGCCGCTGCGGCAGCTCAATCTCAATCAAGCGGCGACAATAAATCAAAAGAAGATGACATTGTTGATGCTGATTTTGAAGTCGTAGACGATGAAAATGACGACAAGAAAAAATCCTAGTGAATAGTCATAATTTCGGAAAACAGTCAGAAATACTGCCTTTCCAACCGTTAATCATTAATATCTAAACCAACCCAAAAAACAAAGGAATATGAGCAAACCAAAAATCACTCCGTTGGGAGATCGTGTACTCGTCAAGCAAGTCGATGAAGACGAGCAAATTAAAGGCGGGATCATTATCCCCGATTCAGCAAAGGAAAAGCCGCAGGAAGCGGAAGTTGTAGCCCTAGGAACAGGAAAAAAGGATGACGCCGGTAACGACGTTCCTTTTCAAGTTAAAAAGGGAGACAAAGTTTTAATCAGTAAGTACGGCGGAACCGATGTGAAGGTCGATGATGTTGAATACAAGATCCTTCGCGAGGAAGATATCCTCGGAATTGTAGCTTGAATCTAATCGCAAATCATAAATTTCTAAAAACTAAAAAGTAATTATGGCTAAACAAATCTTATTCGACGAAGCCGCCCGCAAGAAAGTTCTTAAAGGCGTGTCGACACTTGCTGATGCAGTCAGCGTAACGCTAGGACCTAAGGGTCGTAATGTCTTAATCGACAAAAAGTTTGGTTCTCCAACAGTCACCAAGGATGGTGTGACCGTGGCCAAAGAAATCGACCTTGAAGATCCCTACGAAAATATGGGTGCTCAAATGGTTCGTGAAGTAGCATCTAAAACATCTGACCTTGCTGGCGATGGAACAACTACGGCCACTGTTTTGGCTCATTCCATCTATCGCGAAGGATTGAAGAATGTGGCAGCTGGTGCAAACCCTGTCTACATGAAACGTGGAATCGACAAGGCTGTTGAAGCTGGAGTTGCCAAACTCTTACGTGACAGCAAAAAGGTTTCTGACCGCGAAGAAGTTCGCCAAGTAGCTACCGTTTCTGCCAACTGGGATGACGAAATCGGTGTTATCATTGCAGATGCAATGGACAAAGTGGGCAAAGACGGAACGATTACCGTAGAAGAAGCTAAAAGCATCGAGACAACCTTGGATGTCGTTGAAGGTATGCAGTTTGACAAGGGATACTTAAGTCCTTACTTCTGCACGAATAATGACACAATGGAAGCTGCGTTAGATGACTGTTACATTCTCATTCACGAGAAGAAAATCAGTGCTCTAAGTGATTTGCTTCCTCTTCTCCAGTTGGTTTCTAAGCAAGGTAAACCCCTTCTTATCATCGCTGAAGATGTTGAGGGAGAAGCTCTTGCCGCTCTCGTGGTCAATAAATTACGTGGTACTCTTAATGCATGTGCAGTTAAGGCTCCTGGTTTTGGAGATCGTCGTAAAGAAATGCTTCGTGACTTAGCAATCTTAACCGGCGGACGTTGTCTTACCGAGGATCTTGGTATTAAGTTGGAAAATGTTCAACTTGCTGACCTTGGACAAGCAAAGCGTGTATCTGTTGATAAAGAAAACACTGTTCTCGTTGAAGGTGCAGGAAAAGCTTCTGATATCCAAGGACGCGTTAAGCAAATCCGTCGTCAGATTCAAGAGACTACTTCCGACTACGATCGTGAAAAATTACAGGAACGCTTGGCTAAGTTAGCTGGTGGAGTTGCTGTAATAAGTGTTGGTGCTGCCACAGAGCCTGAAATGAAGGAAAAGAAAGCTCGTGTTGAAGATGCATTGCATGCAACCCGTGCTGCAGTTGAAGAAGGTATTCTTCCTGGTGGTGGTGTTGCATTACTCCGTGCCAAAAATGCTATTCAAAAAGCTGCTGATGCTCTTGAGGGTGATGAGCAAATCGGTGCAAGCATTGTTCTTCGAGCAATTGAAGCTCCTTTGCGTAAACTTTGTGACAACGCTGGGGTCGAAGGTTCCTTGGTTGTTCAACAAGTACTTAAGTCAAAATCAGGCAATGGTTATAATGTAGCTACAGACAATTACGAAGATTTGATCAAAGCTGGTGTTGTAGATCCAACCAAGGTTACAAGAACTGCATTACAAAACGCTGGTTCTGTTTCTGGTCTTCTATTAACAACCGACTGCATGATTACCGACATTCCTGAAAAGGAGGCAGCTGCTCATGCTGGACATGGTCACGATCATGGTATGATGTAAGGTTTCTATCTTACGTTTCTTTTGAAAAGGCGTTCTCCTCGGAGAACGCCTTTTCTTTTTGCCTTAAAACAAAAAGAATCTTGGTTATTGGATTAGCAAATTGAAGAACAATCCTTAACCAGATACTTGGGGAAGCTTGGATTGTTTAGAATATCGATCAGATTGTTCGTCTGCATGATAAGACGAACGAACAAGAGGGCCCGACTCAACTACTTCAATACCAAGTTTATGAGCTTCGTCTTTCCAATTATCGAATTCATCAGGGGTAACCCAACGGTCGATCGGGGCGTACTCTTTACTGGGTTGCAGGTATTGCCCAAGAGTAAGAACATTAAGGCCAATGCTTGCTAAATCCTTGAGGGCTTTCCTTATTTCTGCTTCCTTTTCTCCAAGTCCAAGCATAATACCTGATTTGATTGGAAATTCCCGGCTTTTTGCATGGGCTAGGACATCGAGACTTCTTTGGTAGTGAGCAGATTTTCGGATTGGGCGCTGTAGGCGTTCGACAGTTTCCAAATTATGATTAAAAATATTTGGATTGGCGTTCAATACGATATCCAGGCTTTTAAAATCTCCTTTAAAATCAGGAACTAAAACTTCAATCGCGGTGTTTGGATTACGGTATCTTACCGCCCGAATTGTAGCAGCCCATACTTTTGCCCCTCCATCCGGAAGGTCATCCCGTGCCACAGATGTGAGTACGCAGTGCTTAAGCCCCATTTTAGCAACTGCATCTGCAACACGTGGAGGTTCTGCTAGGTCAAGTTCGGTAGGTTTTCCTGTTTGTACGGCACAGAAAGAGCATGCTCGGGTACAGATATTACCTAGAATCATCAAGGTTGCAGTTCCTCGAGACCAGCATTCACCCATGTTTGGACATTGAGCACTCTGGCAAACCGTGTGGAGTTGGTTCTCGTCTACAAGAGTTCTTACCTTACCGTATTCAGGACCGGATGGTAATTTAGCTCTTAACCATTTAGGTTTGGCAATTCTTTCTTTGGCGGAGCTCATGAATTTTCTTCTAAATCCAGTTTATCTCCAATCGTTTGAACATACTCCGCTGTTGAGTCGTTTTTTTCTAAAACTGAAAAACCATGCTTTTGTAAATTATCAGCAGATAATATTTTATTTTCCCTTAAGCTAGAATGCCTAAGAGTAAGTGACGGGGAATCAATTATTCTCTTTATTGGTTTACCGGTAAGTGGATGTTCAACAAGAGGAGCATCTGTTAATGATTGCTCCACTTCAATATACTCCAGGATATTACCTTTATTTAATACCAAGTATTTAAAAATCGGCATAATAGACAAGATGCTCAAGCAGACTTTTTCTTCCTTGGTGGAAATTCAAAGCCGATTGATCCATTATCTTTTAATATTAAATTAGCATCAAAACGTCTTTTAGTCCTTCTTGAAATAAATCCCTTGATTAGACCAGTCTTTTTATCAACGACCAATTTCTTTAGTTCTTCAATCGGGATTTCTTTATCTAAAAGTTTACGGGTAATTCTGAAATTACAGGTACCATCATCGGAAACTCTTTTATTGTCCGAGCAGATAAACGAGAGGTCTGTTTGACGAATGGATCCTTTGCATAAAGGACAATCAACAAGTACTGGAGCGGTTTTGATCATCTCCTTCTCTATTGACTCTTCCTGTTCATTTTTTGAGTTGTCAAAAAGAAAGGAGATTTTGAAATCGTCTTCCATTTTTAACATCGCCGAGAATCTTTTGCCAGTTTTTGCGATGAAATCATCCAAAGGACCGACCCGTTTGTCTTTAAGTAAAATCCCCACTTCTTCAACGGTCAGACGTCGACCAGCTATGTTTTTGGATATTTTAAAATCTCCGGATTCATTCTGGTAACTGTTGAGTCCCTCGAATAGTGGTTGTTCATCAATAGGGGAATGTAGGTTTGTTTCCTTTAGTGATGCTTTGGTCTCATCAAAGCCTGTCGTCTTTTCCACAAAATCTTTGGTCATGGACGAAATTCCTTCCATGAAGGTAGCTCTGGACATTTTGCCATCTTCAATCATGCGAAGTTTTTGTTCCCATTCCCCAGTCATTGCCGGACTGGTAAGAACCTCCACTCCAGCAGCATGTAAAAACTGGAATAGATCTTCGGCTTTAAGGCTAGGGAAAAGTTCGGTACCTTCCCGCCTCAAATATTTTTCTTTGATTAAATGTTCGATCGTGGAAGCCCGCGTGGCTGGGGTGCCTAAGCCTTTTTCTTTAAGAGCCTCTGCTAATTCTTCATCATCCACATGCTTTCCCGCACCTTCCATACCAGAGAGAAGCGTGGCCTCGTTGTAACGAGGAGGAGGCTTTGTTTCGTCGCTAATTAATTCGGAATCAAGTAGTTTTACTTCCTTATCCTGTTCTGGAGAAAGTGCAGGGAGTGTATCTTCACCGCCTTGATCTTTTCCATAAATAGACAACCAAGACGGATCCACTAAAACTTTGCCTTCTGTTTTAAAGGAATGGTCTGAAACTTCAGTTATCCGCGTGGTTATATCCCACTCGGCAGGAGGGTAAAAAACTGCAATAAAACGTTTAAGTATAAGATTATAAATCTTTAACTCCATTGCATCGAGTTTTTGCGGGCTGTTTGATGTTGGAATAATCGCAAAGTGATCGCTTATCTGTTTGTCATTAAATACTCGTTTGTCTTTGGGGTTTATCCAATTTTTGTCTAAAACTTTGTGGGCGTAAGGTTGTAAGTCGCCAGAAACACGCTTTAACAATTCAGTGCACGTCGGAACATAATCTTCTGGTAGAGCTTTAGAGTCGGTACGGGGATAAGTGATGACTTTATGTCTTTCGTAAAGAGCCTGAGCAATTTGAAGAGTTCGACTGGCAGGTAGACTGTGCAAACGATTTGCTTCGCGTTGTAGTGTGGTTAAATCGTAGAGCCGGGCAGAACTTTGCTTCGACCGTTTTTTGCTCTCCGAAACTTGGCAAAAACTTGCTTTTTCGACTGTTTCAAAAATAGATTCCGCCAAGTCTTTGTCCCAAATTCTGTCGACGCGGTCACGATCGTTGTCTGGGTCTTTTTTGAAATCTGGTTTTTGATAAATGCCTTGATATACTCCGTTTGCTATCTCGAAATTCGCACGAATATTGTGAAAGGTCTGGGGCTCAAATGCTTGAATTTGATGTTCTCTTTCTATTACCAGGGATAGGGTGGGGGTCTGCACACGACCAACGGTGGAAACTTGCCGACTGCTCGCCTTGTTTCTCTTGATAGTGACAGCTCTTGTTCCGTTTATTCCGATTAACCAGTCAGACTCGGAACGACATCTAGCTGCATCTAAAAGGGGTTGCATCTGGGAGGAATCACGCAAATTGGTAAAAGCTTCGCGAATAGATTTGTCCGTCATCGACATCAGCCAAAGTCTTTTAATTGCAAGTTTAGATCCAGAAAGCTCGTGAATGTAATTAAAAATTAACTCCCCTTCACGACCGGCATCGCAAGCATTGATGACATGCTCAACATCTTTTCTTTTGAGCTGCTTTTTAAGGCTTTGAAATTTCTTCTTAGCAGTAGTTACCGGTTTCAGTTCAAACTTTGGAGGAATGATAGGGAGGTTAGCTATTTTCCATGCTTTTAATTTCTTATCGAAATCATCTGGCATGTAGAGTTCAACCAAGTGCCCTATTGCACTATCGATTATCCATTCATCATTTTCAAAGTAGTCTTCCTTTTGGGGGACTTTACCAAGGGCCTTGGCAAGGTCACGGGCTACGCTTGGCTTTTCTGCGATTATAAGTTTTTTCATGAGCCTTTGAGGCGAGTGGTATCGGGCAAAAATGAGTGCAAACTATAAGGAACGTAGAAAGCGGGGGAGCAACTCATCCATACAACTGAGTAAGTGAGCCATAGAATCATCCGTCTCATTCCCCATGTTTGATATGCGGAAGGTTTTACCTTTAATTTTTCCGTATCCTCCGTCGATCGCTATTTTTTTCTCAACCTTCAATGCTTTTACAAACCCAGCGATATCCATTTCTAAGTTGTTCCTAACGCAGGTGAGCGATTTAGATGCAAATTTTTGTTCAGGCAGAAGTTCAAATCCCTTTTGATCAACCCACCCATGTACCATGTCGTTTAAACGAGAGTGGCGAGCATGACGTTTCTCAACACCTTCAGTAAAAATCTGATCCAAAGTGTATTTAAGCCCGTGAATTTGTGGAATTGCAGGCGTGCTTGGGGTCATTCCTTTTTCATGATTCTTTAAGAATTCCAGGAAGTCAAAGTAGTAGCCACGGCCTTCAATGCTTTCAGCCCGTGCAAAAGCCCGGTCGGAAACTGTGAACAAGGCAAGTCCGGGAGGAAGTGCCAGTGCTTTTTGTGAGCCAGTAAGGATAACATCTATTCCCCAATCATCTTTGGGAATGGGAACCACAGAAAAAGAACTTACCGTGTCGATTACAGAAATAACCTCAGGATACTTTGCCAAAACCTTCATCAGGTCTTCCAGGGGATTCATCATTCCACACGATGTCTCGTTATGCACCAAAGTTACCAAATCGTATTCGCCGCTAGAAAGTTTTTCATCCAGGAGGACTGGGTCAATGTGCGAACCCCATTCAACCTCGAGTCCATCGGCTTGATTTCCACACCGCCTGGAAACATCCAACCATTTATCTGAGAAAGCTCCGCACATGCAGCAAAGAACCTTTTTAGAGGACAGGTTGCGAATGGCTCCCTCCATGACTCCCCATGCACTTGATGTGGATAAAAATACAGGGTCTTTCGTTTGAAAAAGCTCTTGTAGTTGGGGCTGGCAAGAGTTGTAAAGATCTACAAAGTCAGGGCTTCTATGACCCATTACACGGGTTGACATGGCTTGGTAAGCCTCGGCAGATACATCTACTGGACCAGGGATATGCAATTTATAATCAATCATGATTGGGAGGTGCGGGAGAGGGAATTGTTTTGTGACTTAGGTTCTTCTTACCTACAAGGATTAGCTTAGGATCCCAAACAGCAGCTTCGTCGGGGTTTAAATTTACAAAGGTAAGGATAACGAGAAGATCACCAACCTTTCCTTTGTGTGCAGCTGCTCCATTTAAAGAAATTTCACCCGATCCTCTTGGTGCAGGTATACAGTAAGTTTCAAAGCGTTCACCATTACTGATATTACCAACAAGAATTTTTTCGTGGTGCAAAAAACCCGCGGCATCCAATAAGTCTTGATCAATGGATAAACTCCCAGAATAGTCTGGGTGAACTCCGGTTACTTGTGCTCTATGAAGCTTTGATTTGAGAAGAGTTACCTGCATTTTTGAACTAGGTAAAAGGAAATCATCAAATAGTTATTGTAATAAAAGTCAACGGATCAAAGGCATGAACTTTGTGAATCGGATTGAAAGAACCTATTAATCGTATATTTTCGAACGATTATTATGGCACAAAGCGCCCTTATTTGGACAAAACAAAAATGGAGTGATTTCGAAAGCTTTGTCGAAGGCGTTTTGTATGATCGTGATCTTTCTATTTCTGCACGTCTGTTCGGTCTTTTTTTACACCCGTTCTCTTATATCTTTTATATTATTGTAAGGATTCGCCTTTTTTTATACTCAAAAGGCTATTTTCTTCATTCAATTCGCTTGGATGGCTTGGTTATCGTCGTAGGAAACCTGACCATGGGTGGAACTGGAAAAACTCCTGTGGTTGAGCGCCTTGCCCGAGAGCTTCAATCGAAGCAAAAAAAAGTTGCCGTTCTCAGCCGGGGATACAAGAGCAAAGACGATTTAGCACATACCTCCATACTGCCATGGCGAAGGAAGGTAACAGATGTTGGTACCAAAGTGGTAAGTGATGGAAATCGGGTACTACTCGATTCTGAGGAAGCAGGAGATGAGCCTTTTATGTTAGCTCACAATCTACCTGGCGTAGTTGTATTAACTGATAAAGATCGAGTACGTGCCGGACAATATGCAATTCGAGAATTTTCTGCTGAAGTTTTGATTTTGGATGACGGTTTTCAATACCTTCCGATTCAAGCTGACATGAATTTATTGCTTGTCGATCAATTGAATCCTTTTGGTAACCACAAACTCTTACCCCGGGGCATTCTTCGTGAACCAGTTAGTCATTTATCTCGAGCCTCGTATGTAATGGTGACCAAGTCCGAAATCGAACCCCAGTTAGAATTACTAGAAACCATAAGGAAGTTCAATCATCAGGCTGAGATCATTCGTTGTGCCCACAAACCCAAGGTTTTTCGGCAGGTCAATCATACTAAAGAAGAGAAATTAAATTTTTTGTACGAACGGGAAGTGGGCGTGTTTTGCGGAATTGCTTCTCCCCGAGGTTTTGAACAATTGATACATCGAATGTCCGGGGAATTGCGTTATCGTAAAAGATTTTTAGATCACCACCGGTATGAGAAAGATGAACTTAACAGGTTATTTCAACAGGCCAAAAACTCGGGAGTGGAAGTGATGATAACTACGGAAAAAGATGCCGTCCGTATACCCAAAGATTTTCAACCAGTTATTCCCTTGTTTTATCTTCGTATGGAAATTGAAATTGTTGAAGGTTATGAAGATTTCGAGGAAGTAGTAAGCTCGATTTGCGAATTAAAGCCTAAACTAAAGGCTACACGAGTTTCCAATTAGCCGCTATATGCCTTTACGGTGGAAACCAAGGCTTGCATACACTCAATTTTGGCACCCGGTCGAATACCATGTCCTAAGTTCATAATGTGGGCTGGGTCGTTCTTCATTGAATCAAGAATTTTTACGGTTTCACTAATGACCGTTTTGGGATCGGTTTCCATGATCTCAGGGTCTAAGTTGCCCTGTAAAACAAGTGGTGCGGGGAAGAGGTTTCGGGCTTGTGCAATATTGGCACGATGATGGATACCGAGAGCCTGTGGCTTTGTGAGAACAATTTCTTTCAAACCTGCTACCGGAGCATTGGCATAAATGATCAATGGAAGATTTTGAGGAACTTGCTCAATAAGTCGGGCAATCCATTTGAGAGATAAATCCCAAATACGTTCTGGGGGGCAAAGGTTGTGCCAACTATCAAAGATTTGTAGGGCATCGACGCCACACCTAGCTTGCATGGTTAGGTAATCAATTAAGGCTTGGGTTATTTTTTCGAGCAATCGGTCAAAAGATTTTGGATGTTTCTCAGCCCATGCGAGGGCCTTGGGGAAACCGTCTGCTGAACCACCTTCAATCATGTAGCAAGCCAAAGTCCATGGAGATCCGCAAAAACCCAACAAAGCTTGTGTTTCCCCCAATTCCTGCCGAAGATTTTTTAAGGTTTCTGAGACATAGGAAAGTTTTTCTTCGATATCACTGGATGTTAGTCTTTCAATGCTTGCATCATCATCTAGTTTACTTGTCATCTCAATGCCGCCAGCAGGTCTAAAGTCATAGCCCTGACCCATTGCTTCTGGGATGACTAAGATGTCGCTAAAAACGATGGCAGCATCAAGATCGAACCTCTTTAGGGGTTGAAGGGTTACTTCCGTGGCAAGTTCCGGAGTTTTGACCATTTCTACAAAAGAATATTTTTCTTTCAGTGCACGGTATTCAGGCAGGTACCTTCCAGCCTGCCTCATCACCCAAAGGGGAGGGCGTCCACTATGGTTTTCCCCTTTCAGGGTTGCTTGAAAAAGGGGGCGTCCAATCATAGTTTTTCTTCTAGCCAGTTTCTCGGGTGCAGGTAAGTGGTATAAAGTTCTTCTTCGGGTGATCCGCTCTCTGGTTTCCAGTCATATGTCCATGATACTTCAGGAGGCATGGACATTAGAATAGATTCTGTCCTACCACCAGATTGGAGCCCAAAGAGAGTCCCCCGATCATAAACTAAATTAAACTCGGCATATCGGCCTCGCCGATATTTTTGGAAATTTCTTTGGTGCTGCCCAAAGGGAGTTGTGCGGCGCCTTTCAAAAATTTGAAAATAAGTTTGGGCAAAGACTTGGCCAACTTTTAGGACAAATTCTAAGGTTTTGTCGAATCCGCCAAGATCAAGATCGTCAAAGAACAACCCGCCAACTCCACGGGTTTCATTGCGATGCGGCAGGAAAAAATACTTGTCGCATAAAGCTTTGAACTTTGGATACAAATCTTGCCCATATGGAGCACATACAGAACGAGCAGCTTCGTGCCATTCGATAACATCCTCATAAAATGGATAGTATGGAGTTAAATCAAACCCTCCCCCAAACCACCAGGCTTCCGGGGCACCTTCAGGACCAATCTCAAAATATCGAATGTTTGCGTGAGTGGTTGGCGAGTAAGGGTTGTAGGGGTGAAATACAACGGAAACTCCCATAGCTCGAAAAGGCAGTCCTTCAAGTTCTGGCCGATTCGAGGTAGCAGAAGGCGGGAGTTTCTTACCTTGGACATCTGAAAAATTAACCCCTCCTTTTTCCAGGGCATCTCCTTTGGCAAAAGCCCGAGTAATACCACCACCACCTTCTTCGCGTTCCCAATCGTCCTCCTTTATTTTACATGTCGAATCAATTTCTAGCAATTGATCACAAATATTGAGCTGTAAGTCGATAAAGGCAGCACGGGCTTTATCAGCGTCTGAAAGAGGGGGCATAATTAGCAGTTCCCTAATGGGATAGCGAAAGAAACGAGGTCGGTAGCTTTAAAATTTGGAAAATGAACGTTAGTCTTCCTCCTCAACTTCGCGATCAAACGACCTCTTTGCTTCTTCCAAGTTTTCACAGATAGCCCAGTTTTCACAGCCATCCAAATTATTCCACATCTCTGCGTCTTCACCGGTGGCAATGATAGCTCCACGCATCGGAAGCTTCATGTCTTCGATCTTTTCCGAGAACTCACCCACGACTTCAATAGCCTCTTCCTCGACGTCCTCCAGAGAGGAGACATCAATAATTAGTTTTAAAATCCCCTCGTTGATGGTGTTCCGGATGCGTTGATCCATATTTTCTTTAATGTCATTAATGACAAAAGGAGAAAGTTCTTCGGGTAGGTCGAATAATAAATAATCCTCAACGAATTTAAAGTAGCGTGCGGAAGAATCAAGATTCATGACTTTATACATCACCGCGTCAGTTTTGTTTTGGTCAAAAGGTTTGGTGATGCAATCTGCAAACCCTGAATCAAGAGCTTTTCGTTGTGCAGTTTGGTCACCCATAACAATCATTCCAACAACAGGAGTGTTGAGTACACGGTGATTGGTTTTTAACTTACGCCTTAAATCAATCGCAGAATCTCCTGGTAAAGCCATACTGATGAGGATTGCAGAGTAGTGACTGTGCTCACAGGCATCTAAGGCACATTGCTCGTCTTTGGCACCCTCTACCTGCCAATCACTGAGAGCAAACATGTCAGTTAACTGTTTAATGATGTTGGGCTTGTCATCTACAACCAAGATACGGATGGTATTGTCAGTCGCATCTAGGACTTTAGAACCATCAGCCTTTTTGAAAATGTTAAAGTCAGAATCTCCACGCGGGGCAATTTTGTTCATCCGGTACAGACGGCGGCCGAGTGTACGGATTAATTTTAGGGCTACTTTCGGGTTTTTGGTTACAATGTCAGCAATACTTTCTTCAACATGCCTAACTTGGGCTACAGTTTTGGCCCGAATTGCCGCATCCCTTTTCATACCAAGGATCTCACTTAGTTCGCCAAAAATCGCTCCCTTCATGTCGATCTCGCTCAGCACTCTATTGTCACGAATCACTTCTAGAGTGCCACTTTCCAAAATGCA
>ERZ887849.195-NODE-195-length-66873-cov-11.581954_pt1 | contig 66873 bp, 61 predicted proteins | sample MGYA00521267_ERZ887849 | MGnify/ENA primary metagenome ERZ887849 (study PRJEB32303, sample SAMEA104408601) | aquatic metagenome | biome: Brackish water; feature: Pelagic; material: water | place: Baltic Sea | collected 2014-06-06T16:11:00 | depth 2,863 m ... | reverse complement strand
ACAAAGAACAGACACAAAGAACAGACAATACCCAAACACGAAGCTTAGACCCTAGGTACAAAGACTAAGCACAAAGACTACGCACAAACACGCTCATCAAGCTTAGCCGCCGTGTCGCGCAACGCCGTACGTAAACCTTCTTCTATCACCGGGTGATAGAAAGGCATTTGCAACATTTGATCAATTGTCATCGCCTGTTGTACCGACCAAGCCAGTAAATGAGCCAAATGCTCGGCACTTGGCCCCACCATCTGCGCACCCAAAAGTTGACGACTGACCCGATCCGCATATAGGTGCAACACACCCTTGTTCTTCAAAATCACCCTTGAACGACCCTGTGCCCTAAAGTCAACCGAACCCGTCACAAACGAATCAGCCACTAACTTGTCTGGTCCTTGACCCACCATCGCAATCTGCGGATCCGTGAACACCACCGCCAAAGGCGTGCGCCTGAAACCAGGCTTCACTTTTGGGAACCGAGCGGCGTTCTCACCGGCGATATGACCTTCATCAGCCGCCTCATGCAAAAGCGGCACATCATTATTCACATCACCCGCAATAAACACCGGCTCTTTACCCAATTGCATTGTCAAACGATTAAACGCAGGCATTCCGTTGTCATTGACTGCAATACCAGCAGCCGCCAAACCCAAACCGTCCAGATTTGGGCGCCGACCCGTCGCCACAAGCGCAAAATCAAAACGCTCAACACACACCGTGTTGTCCAGCTTCACATAACGGACCTCAACCTCATCATCCACGCGCTTGGTCTCAAGCACCCGAGCATCTGGATCCAAATAAAACTCATCCTGAAAAATCTTCTTCGCCGTCTGTCGCACCGCCAGATCAGACAACCCAGCCAACGACCCGCTCATGCCAAACACGCGCACCACAACCCCAAGGCGCGATAACGCCTGACCGAGTTCAAGCCCAATCACCCCGGGCCCAAACACCACCACACGCTTGGGTAAGTCATCCCAATCAAACACATCATCATTGATAATCAAACGATCACCCAAGCCCTTAAAAGGTGGCGGCACACTGGCCGAGGACCCCGTCGCAATCACCACACTTGCTGCCTCAACCCGCGTGTGCTCATCAACCATCAACACCCCAGGCGAAACAAAGCGCGCATAACCCCGCAACTTATGCTCTGCAGGAATATTCTCCACCCCCTCGAGCACAAACCCCACAAACCGATCCCGCTCACGCTTAACCCGATCCATCACCGCCCGGCCATCAACCGTCACGTGACCATCCAAACGGATGCCAAACGCATCCATATGAGACGCACCATGAGCAGCTTCAGCCGCAGCAATCAGCAACTTCGAAGGCATACAACCCACCCGTGCGCAGGTGGTGCCGTAAGGCCCGCCCTCAATCATCAGCACACGCTTACCCGCCTTAACAGCCGCCTTATAAGCCGACAAACCCGCCGTACCGGCACCAACAACGGCGACATCTGTTTCGATTGTTTTCATAAAAAGCCTTTTCAGTGTGCTCACACCTTTCAAAGAACCACCAGTATGGTGACTGGTGGCCGGTAAGCACGATTAAGTATGCGTTTTGGACTAATCCGTCCGCCATACTGCGGCAGTTACACCATCAACCACCTTCAGTAGATCTTACAGGACAGCATTTTTTTCAAATAAAAGACTTAAACCGATAACAAAAGTCTTTTGGCACTGGGTGATATTGGTGCTTAACAACCCCGATTGAATCAAGCATGACAAAAAAATTCTTGACACAAAACTATCAAAATACAATAATGACATATATGTCATTATTGTATTTGTATATGAGATCCGTATGGAACAAAGTACCTTGTACCCCCTTCAAGAAGTCGTACTGAGTCGTCTGCAAAGCATGGGTGACGCACAATTTGATGCCTCAAAACTTTGCGGCGGAACAGCCTTGTCGCGTTGTTGGCTTGACCACCGCATGTCCTACGACCTTGATTTCTTTTTACCACTGGGCTTCAAAGTCACTGATTTAGCCGTTGCCATGAAGCAATCCGGCATCAATTTTGAAACACAAGATATCGTTGACGATATCGACAAAGCCAACCAACTACACGGATACGTTGTCCATGAAAAGAAAAGACTGAAGGTGTCATTTGTTGAAGATGCTTATTTCGAACTTTTCCCTGCCATTAACAAACCATTTGGTCAGTTGATGGTTCGCACAGAGGAAATTCCTGGGCTGTATCACAGGAAACTGCGAACTGTCGCAGGCCACGGTAGAGATAACGAACCCGACTCATTTGCAGGCGACAGACAAAAAGCGCGCGATCTGTTTGATCTTTATGTGCTTTCAATGAAGCACATGCCCATTCAGGCATTCATGCAGTCACTACCCTACCCATTCCCATCTGGCTCTTTTACCAATGACTTGTTAAACATGCCCTGGTTCGACTTGATTTTCGAACTAGATGAGCTTATCTGTGCACCCGAATGGAAACAAGCGAAAGACGTTGAGTTTCTGCAAAATGCTTTACATGATCAGATCGGTGTCAGTAGCGTGTGTGACGACACCGACAGCGAAACCGAATCAACAGGCGGTGGATAATGGCAACTCACCAACCAATCGAATCCTGGGAGGTTGTCAGTAAAAAGGCCTATTGGGACCGTGACGTTAACTTAGACAGCTGGCGCGAACGCGTCGCACTCGGGCATCGCTCCTATCTACCCGATGCTGTCATCGCGATGCATGCCAAAGAGTTCCTTCACTTTTACGGCGTCAAACCCTTTGTCCAAGATTGGCCTCGCCTACGAGCACAACTGCCCCCCAACATCGCCAACAAAGTCGCGCTATACGATGTCTTTTGGAGCCAACTGGCGGGTGGCGGCTACAACCTCAAACCCACACCCGATTTTTACCAAATGCCAAAACGCCGCCGTGAATTCCTCATTTCAGTTGCCAAACACCCAGGCAAAAGCATTTACGAAATCGCCAAACGACTGGACATGCAATACCGCCGAGCGCATGACCACGCATCCGCGCTCATCGAGGCAGGTCGCATCAGAGGCAGGGCGTTCTTCGAAGGTGGTCGACGTAAGATCAAGTTGTATCCCGCCTACGGCCGTCAGAACAACCATGAAGGCGTTTAAAGCAAACCAAACCAAACAAAACCAAACACACGCACTCAAATATTTTCATTGAATTTCAAACAATTATCCGAAAAATGAATAATTTGAAAATATTCAACTTTTTGATAAAAAACTGAAACAAAGATCAGCAACCATCTGCAAGTTGCGTCTTAAAAAACAAAATTTTCAACGGCTGTCAAAGGCAAAACCCGACACGACAAACCCGTCGACATACGAGCTAGCCACTTTATCGCCATGGGAAAGCGTGCTGGCATGGGTGTTGCCATGGTGCCGATCATCCAAAACCTGATCACCAAAACAACCAGCAAATCAAACCGAATGCCAACCAATCAATCTTCAAGAATCGGCTTCCAACAGCGTCGCTTCGAACCCAATCTCATCCATGGCGGCAATTAGCTTTTCTGGCAAAACATGAGCCAGGTCTTGAACCTCTACCAAATGGTGCGGCAAATCGAACACCACGTGCGCCTCAGCACTCACGCTATGCACAGCCTTGGTAATGCTTTGAACACAATGATTACACGTCATGTCAGGCACAAGAAATTTCACGGCAAACCCCAAAAAAATAAAATGAACACCTGTGGCCACAAACAAAACCACACCGTATTCATAAAGCATACCCCAGACGCCCCAACCAACAATCCAACCGACAACCCAACAGGCAACCCAACCCATCCCTCAATCAACCATTAATGGAACAAAAGGTTAAACACGCTTAAACACACTTACCCCCTACAATAGACAGATGAGCAAACTAGAACTAAGCATTGACGGCATGACCTGCGCATCCTGTGTGCGCCGAGTTGAGACTGTCCTAAAGAAGGTTCCTGGGGTCACCAACGCACAGGTTAACTTAGCCGCGCAACGGGCCTCTGTTGATGTCAACGAAGACGCCCTTGGCGAAACACTCACAGCCGGCCTTTTGGCGGCCGTTAAAAAAGCCGGCTTTGAAGGCGAACTACAAGATAACAATGCACCTGCAGCTTCGCAGCTCGACAAGTCTCAAGCAGAAATCACCACTCTAAAAAGACAAGTCTGGATTGCGGCACTGTTGACCTTGCTGGTTTTTGTGATGGAAATGGGCAGTCACCTCATCCCTGCTTTTCATCACCTGTTAAGCAACAATATCCCCATCCTTACCCAACACATCATCCAAGCCGCCTTAACCACAGCGGTCTTGGCAGGTCCTGGCCGCCACTTCTTTACCCACGGTTTCAAAGCACTCTTTAACCTGCAACCTGAAATGAACTCTTTGGTTGCCGTTGGGGCTGGCAGCGCTTGGCTTTATTCCATGGTGGTGCTGTTGCTCCCCGCACTCGTCCCAGAAAGTGCACGCTACGTCTACTTCGAAGCCGCCGCCGTCATCGTCACGCTCATCCTGCTCGGGCGCCTGTTTGAAGCCCGTGCCCGCGGTAACACCGGTGCCGCCATCGAACGCCTGATAGGTCTTCAACCCCAATTTGCTCGACTCATTTCAGACAGCGGAGAGCACGACGTTCCGATTGCCTCGGTCAAACCCGGCGACACCCTGCGCGTTCGCCCCGGTGAAAAAATCCCCGTCGATGGTGAAATCGTTTCAGGCGAACCCTTTATCGACCAATCCATGATCACCGGCGAACCCATCCCCGTGCACATGGCAATTGGCGAGACCGTCGCCGGTGGCACACTGAACACCACCGTGGGCTTCACCTTCAAAGCCACCCATACGGGTGCTGACACCGTGCTTGCCCGGATCATTCGCTTGGTTCAATCCGCACAAAACACCAAACTACCCATCCAAGCATCGGTAGATCGCGTTACCGCCATCTTCGTGCCCATCATCATGGGTATTGCCCTCATCACCTTCTTGGCTTGGTACCTGTTAACCCAAGACATCAACCACGCATTGGTCAACGCCGTCGCCGTGCTCATCATTGCATGCCCCTGCGCCATGGGCTTGGCCACCCCCACCTCAATAATGGTAGGCACAGGTCGCGCCGCCGAACTGGGCGTACTGTTTCGCCAAGGCGACGCCTTGCAACAACTCAAACACATTCAAATCATTGCCTTCGACAAAACCGGCACCCTCACCCAAGGGCACCCAAGCCTCACGCACATCCAAACACTAAACAACCCATACAGCGAACAGGACTTAATCGCGATTGTCGCCGCCTTGCAGCAACAATCCGAGCATCCCATCGCCAAAGCCATCCTCACCGCTGCCAAAGAACAGAACCTAACCCTGCCTGAAGCCACCCAATTTGAAGCCGTCAAAGGCTTTGGCATCACCGCCCAAGTGCATTATCAACACCAACAAACATCAAAAGTACTGGCTGTTGCGGTCGGCTCCGAAGCCTTTATGCAAAGCCTCAATGTCCAAACCAGCAGCAGTAACAACGACACCAATAACGACACCAACAACGGTAGCGAAACCATTGACCAATGGGCCAATGACGGTGCCACCCCAATTCACATCGCCATTGATGGCCAGCTGGTGGGTTACATGGCAGTCACCGACCCCATCAAACCAGAGGCTGCCGGCGTCATCGCCCAGCTGCAACAACAAAACATCCGTTGCGCCATGATCACGGGCGACCACCCCCTCACCGCCCAATCAGTCGCAAAAGCCCTGAACCTTGACATCGTGCACGCCCAAGTCAAACCCGAACAAAAAGTTCAAGTCATTGAAAGCCTGATGCAAAAAGACGGCCCGAACCCACAAAAACTGGCTTTTGTGGGTGATGGCATCAACGACGCCCCAGCACTCGCAAGCGCCGACGTTGGAATCGCCATTGGCACCGGCACTGACGTTGCCATCGAAGCCGCCTCGGTCGTACTCATGTCCGGTCAACTCTCCAAAGTCATCACCGCCATTGACGTCTCAAAAGCAACCCTTAAAAACATCCATCAGAACCTCTTCTGGGCTTTTGCCTACAACGCCGCACTCGTACCCGTTGCCGCCGGCGTGCTTTACCCGCTGAGCGGTACACTGCTTTCACCCATGCTGGCAGCTGGCGCCATGGCGTTTTCTAGTGTCTTTGTTGTCACCAATGCGCTGCGGCTGCGCTGGATACCCAGCCAGTGATCTAAACAGAACGACACTCAAAACAAAAAACAAAAACAAAATAAAAAGCCCCATCACAGCAAAGTGATGGGGCTTCACCCAAAAAAACAGAGGGCGGCCTAAGCCGCCCTCTGTTCAATCAATCAATGCAACTAGTCAACCATTTGAATGTTGGTCGCGCTTGGGCCTTTTGCGCCCTGACCAATTTCAAAACTGACTTTTTGATTTTCTTGAAGTGTCTTGTAACCCTCAGCCTTGATCTCTGAGTAGTGAGCAAACAAATCCTTGCCACCACCATCAGGCATGATGAAACCATAACCCTTCTCTGAGTTAAACCACTTAACGACACCAGTAGCCATTTCGATACTTCCTTGAAAAATAAATAAAAAAATTAAAACCACAATTGCAGACGATCAAGGAAGGAAAGGCACTACTGGTACCACGAAGGTCGACAGTCACACAACACAATCACACCACTTGAAAATCCTGCTGATTCATAGTAGGGGCATAAAACCCGCCTGTCAAACAATATTCGCTTAATTTTTAGTAAAGGCTTAAAAAAGACCGTCAAACACCCCAAAAACAGACAAATATTGTTACCAATCACCATAACTTGACCTTAAGACCCAGTTCGACCACTAATTGAAATGTCTACTGTTCATAAAGTCAACATCGACAAACCACAATAATCACAATACCAAATGGGACAACCACATGAAAAAATGGAACGTTAGCAATAAAAGCAAAGACAGTGTTTACAATTGGAATTACCAGTGGCAATGCCCAAGGAATTACTGATTTGTCTGATATCACTATCCCGCTATTTCCCCTGTCTCAACCGCTTTTCCCGGGCAGCATGATGCCGCTGCGCATTTTTGAGGTGCGCTACCTGCACATGATCAAGCGCTGCCAGCGCGACAAAACCCCATTTGGGATCGTCGCCTTGCGCCAAGGCTCAGAAATCCTAAAGCCTGGCGAAAGTGAGTCAATGCAAGCCATTGGGTGCTTGGCACAACTGACTGACGTCGCTGAAATACAACCGGGCTTGCTCTTTGTTCACTGCCAAGGCACCCAACGGTTTCGCATTCAGGCCAACGAACGCGGGGCCTATGGTTTGTGGCATGCTCAAGTCACACTGTTGCCTGATGACATCGCCACTGATATCCCCCCAGACTTGCAACCCATCGCAGACGAACTCGGCGCACTTATCGCTGGCGCCCAAAAAAAAGGCGTTGAGGCCCAACTACCTATCACACGCCCTTACCGACTTGATGAATGTGGTTGGGTTGCCAACCAGTGGGCCACCTTGCTGGATATAGACGGCAACACCAAAGCCGCCTTGCTGGCAGAAGAGGACTCTCTCACGAGACTGACTGAAATCAAGCTATTAATGAAACAAGCATAATCAAATGGATTTTTGGATTTCCATGACGCTGACACCCCCACTAGCAGGTCACAGGTCAATGAGTGCTCAAAATGAGTCAGCGGTGTAACGTGACAAGTGGCTTTCATTGAACAAACAACCCTCAACCCTCGACCAGTACCCTTTCGTTCATTCGATTCAAACCCGTTGGATGGATAACGACGTTTACGGTCACGTCAACAACGTGATCTATTACTCGTTCTTTGACACCGCCGTCGCGGTGTACCTCACCTCAAAAGCGGGTCTGGATTACATCAACGGCTCATCGGTGGGATTGGTCATTGAAACCAGTTGCACCTATTTCGAAGCCATCGCTTTTCCCGATACCGTGCAGGTTGGTGTCAGGGTCGCCAAACTCGGCAACTCAAGCGTGCGCTATGAATTGGCCATTTTCAAAAACAACCAAACCACCGCCAGCGCTCAAGGCTACTTCGTCCACGTCTATGTCGACAAACAAACCCAACGCCCTGTACCCATTCCTGAAGAAGCACGAACGGCACTGAGCCAGATTTTAAAGACCGAATAGCGCTGTATCGGATCATTCTTTTTTAGACCCAGATTGTTGTTAGCTTTTATCACTCGCTGCCAATATCTTTCGTGCCAGACGCAAATGCGGCGTATCAAGCATTTTCCCATCTAGTGTTGCCACCCCAACCGCTTGACTGGCTTCAAACGCTGCCACGACCTTAGCCGCCCATGCTTGAGCCTGTGCGTCAGGGGTCATCGCCTCGTTGATCACGGGTACTTGTACTGGGTGAATAGCCGCTTTGGCAGAAAACCCATCCCTAAACGCTTGCTTGGTCTCATCCCTAAGGGCTTCGATGTTATGAATATCAGTGGGGACGGTGTCGATTGCTGCGACACCGGCTGCGGCGGCTGCCAACAAACAACGGGTTCTGGCAAACGAAAAAGGCGCGCTCCATTGGTTCGATCCCTCAAACTTATTGGCAAGTGCCCCGATATCCCCCGACAAATCCTCAGCGCCCCACATCAAGCCTTTCAAACGAATGTTCACCAAAGCTGTGGCATAGGAATCAAGTCCTGCCAACGAGCCAGCCGTCTCTGTCACGATTGGAATCACACTGGTTTGGCTGATCTCGCCAGATTCGGGAGGGTACACGGCTTCAAAGGCCTGAAGATAATGCGTAAGCTGCGTTAGATCGTCTGCATGCCGACACTTGGGTAAAACCACGCCCGCCGGGCGCATGGGCATCACGGCAGCGAGATCTGTCAGCATCATGCCCGTGTCAATCGCGTTGACACGCACATACAGGATGGGTTTGTGAGCACTTTGATTTGTTTGGCTTTGTGCCACCACCTCACTGGCCAAAAAATGAGCCAAGATTTCGCGCGCGGCTTCTTTTCTGGCCAATGAGACAGCATCTTCGAGATCAAAGATCAACACATCGGCGCCTGATGTCAGCGACTTCAGGAGTTTTTTTTCGCTATCGGCGGGGACAAATAATAATGAGCGCATTTGAGAACTCCAGGGTCTGGTGTAATTTTGTCGTGATTGGCTGTGATCGATATTAGACAAAAACATGGCAGCCGTTAGCGCTAAAAAAGAGTAGTACAAGGCTGTGATTCAATATTTTTGTTACCGTAGCATTTTAGACAACAGGACTGATCGTGAAACTGGTGACATGGAACGTCAATTCGCTTAAGGTACGCTTGCCTCAAGTGCTCGACTGGATGGCCGTTAACCAGCCAGACTTTTTGTGCTTACAAGAGCTCAAGCTCGAGCAAGACAAGTTTCCGCTCGCGGCCATTGAGGACGCCGGTTACCAAGTCATCTGGGCAGGACAAAAGACCTATAACGGTGTGGCGATCATTTCAAAGCTGCCGGCAACGGATGTGGTGGTCAACATCCCGGGCTTTGAAGACCCGCAACAAAGAGTGATCTCAGCGTCATACGCCACGCCGATCGGTTCTGTGCGTATCGTCAATGCTTATTGCCCCAATGGCCAATCGCTGGATTCAGACAAGTATCCTTATAAGCTGGCTTGGTACGAGGCTTTTCATCAATGGTTAAGCACCACCTTGGCCCAGCACCCTCAGTTGGCTGTCCTCGGTGACTACAACATCGCGCCAGCTGACGCTGACGTTCACAACCCGGACCGCTGGAAGGGTCAGGTGTTGGTATCAGAACCGGAACGCGCCGCTTTTGAAAAGCTTTTGGCTTTGGGTTTGGTTGATTCGTTTCGCCTCTTTGACCAGCCAGAGAAAACCTTCAGCTGGTGGGACTACCGCCTAAACGGCTATAAACGTAACGCGGGTTTGCGTATTGATCACGTCCTTTTGTCTGAACCACTCAAAGCACGATGCCTATCGTGCGTGGTCGACAAAACACCGAGAGAAAACGTACAACCGTCAGACCACGCACCTGTGATGGCGCAACTGTTGGTTGATTAAGGCTTATTTGGTGTCCTGCTCTGCTTTTTCTTCAGGCTGCGCCTCATCGAGCGGTAATAGCCAATCGTGGGCTTTGACCAATTGTTGCAAGGCACGGCGTTGCACGCTGATGCGGCGCAAACCGATTTCCATGGGCTCCACCCGGCAGTGACCGACCGCACCAGCGGCGAGTAAAGACTGCTTCAGTCGCTGATAGGCGTCTTCAAGCGCTTTCTGCGCTGTCTGTGCTTGGATGACTTGATTGTCCTCTTGCTTACTGAGAGACCCTGTCAGCATTTGCTCAGCCAGTTGCGACTCGCAATTGGCGTAATGCGAATATTCAGCGGTGAAACGGGCATCAGTAAAAAGATCAGCTGACAGGCTTAATGCCTCATTGACATTATCGACCGCATTCTCTAAGTAGCGCCTGACACGCAACAGACGAGCCAACCGAAGGCCCGTGGGCTCGTCCATGGCGTTGCGATTCATCTGATCAATAAAATCTTCACTGGCTTTAAGCAGCAGCGACAAATCAAGCGCACGTTGGGCGTTAATTTCAGCAACGGATTTTACTGTTTGTTTTTGAGTAAGAATGGCAGTTTGATGGTGCTCAGTTTTGATAGTGTCAGCGGTTTCTCCACCTGCGTTATCAAACGTTTCCCTAACAAACTGCCACGCCATCTTCAGCATCCGCTCAAGCTCAAATGCCAGCGCTTGAGCCGCCATGCGAGGCACGGGCAACGTGGTACGGTCCAAGAACTCAGGCTTGGCCGCTTGATCATCTTGGGCAACAAACCGTTTCTCAAGAAATTCCGTCATGAGTGTCGCCAATGGCCACATCAGCAAAACACCCAATGTATTAAAAGCGGTGTTGAAGATGGCCAACGTCATCGCCGCTGAGTCACCCCAATTGAGCGTTTCTCGAAAGCCAACAATGCCTGCCAATAGCCAAGGCATGATCAGTAATGCTGCGGTGGCTGTTAAAAGATTGAACAAAACATGCGCACTGGCCACCCGACGGGCATTGGGGGTGGCACCGAAGCTTGCCAATACCGCGGTCACCGTGGTGCCGATGTTGGCACCAATCACCACAGCAGCCGCACCATTCAAATCAATCAGACCGGTTTGAGCCGCAGTCAAGGCAATGGCAATTGATGCACTTGAAGACTGCATCACGGCTGTCATCACCACACCCGCCAGCAGTTGCAGCAAAATGGCTGCCACGCCCTCACCTTGTGGAATCTGCCACTGCGCGGACATCTCCGCAAAACCCAACTGCATCAGCACAATACCGTAAAAGAGCAAGCCAAACCCGGCGACAGCTTGACCGTAAGCGCTCAAGCGCTGACCCAAGCCTGCCAACTTCATGGCCACGCCAATGGCAATCATCGGCAAGGCCGCGACAGACAAATCAAGCTTCAAACCGGCCACGGCTACGATCCAGCCAGTCGCCGTGGTGCCTAAATTAGCACCGAACAGCACCCAAATCGCACCGCCAAGGGTCAATAGGCTGGCATTCACAAAACCGATAGTGGCCACCGTCACAGCGCTCGAAGACTGTACCAATGCGGTTGTCACAGCACCGGACAACAAACCACGCCAGCGTGTACGCGTGGCCTGCTGCAAAATCATCTCTAGCGCCCTACCCGCGGCCAGCTTCAACCCTTCTGAGAGCATATTCATGCCCAGCAGAAAAAGCCCCAAACCACCCAGTAAAGCCGTCCATTGCACTGCCATCGTATACTCGCCTGTGTTGACTCATTAGTAGTGCCAGCTTTCTAACGTTTGATTATTCACACCCTGGTTCGATTTTTTGCCCAATGCGCTGACGAACTTAGACTGATGTCTTGGTCCACTTCAAGCATGCTTTTTGTGTTTTTGTCCTAGATGTTCAGTGTACTTTCTCAGCAGCATTTGACCGGTATTCCAGGTCATTGAGACGATAAAACGAGATCAAACGCCTCAAGCGACGCGTTGGACTTGGTTTTTTATAGATGATTCCCTCAACCACTTTAATACTACCCATCGCACCCGTGTAAACATTGAATCCAGACATCTACCTTTGATAAACGTCATCAAGCTTGAAGTTATGAGCTTTTGGGGCTCTGCCCCTAAGTCACCACTGACTTCTATGTTTCGCGCAATCATCGCCACTTACCTATTTTTATTGAATCAATAGGAACGAGACCTGTTGATGTCTTGATGATTGATGGGGACTGAATTGAGTAGTCATTGTTTGGTGAGTGAGCACACAGCTTTTTAGGCGCACCCCATCATTTTCTATTACTCTTTTTTACCGAAGGTTTCATGAAATCACTCTATCAAGACTGGTTCTCTAACGTACGCAATGATTTGCTGGCGGGTTTGGTGGTGGCTTTGGCCCTGATCCCTGAGGCCATTGCGTTTTCTATTATTGCGGGTGTCGATCCAAAAGTTGGGCTTTATGCCTCGTTTTGTATTGCCACCGTCATTGCCTTTACAGGCGGCCGCCCTGGCATGATTTCAGCGGCAACCGCTGCGATGGCGTTGTTGATGGTAACGCTGGTTAAAGAGCACGGCTTGCAATATCTATTAGCAGCAACTGTTTTAACCGGTGTGCTTCAAATCATCGCTGGCTATATTCGGCTTGGCGCACTGATGCGGTTTATATCCCGCTCGGTAATCACAGGCTTTGTGAATGCATTGGCCATCCTGATCTTTCTGGCGCAAATGCCTGAGTTGATCAATGTCACTTGGGTGGTCTACGCCATGACGGCTGGTGGCTTGGCGATCATTTATTTGTTTCCTTACATCACACGGGCAGTGCCTTCGCCGTTAGTCACCATTGTTGTATTAACCGTGGTGTCGCTGGTCTTGGATTTGGACATCCGAACCGTCGGTGACATGGGTGACTTGCCTGACAGCCTGCCGTTTTTCTTGATTCCTGACATTCCATTGAATTTTGAGACGCTACGCATCATCTTGCCTTACTCGCTGACACTGATGGTGGTGGGTTTGTTGGAATCGTTGTTAACGGCCACCATTGTGGATGACTTAACCGATACCAAGAGCGACAAAAACCGCGAATGTGTCGGCCAAGGGGTCGCTAACATCACCACGGGTTTTATTGGTGGTATGGCAGGCTGTGCCATGATCGGGCAGTCAGTGATCAACATCAAATCTGGTGGTCGCGGCCGTTTGTCAACGCTGTCGGCTGGCATCTACTTACTGATTCTCGTGGTGTTCTTGGGCGACTGGGTCAGCATGATCCCCATGGCTGCTTTGGTAGCGGTGATGATCATGGTATCGATTGGCACTTTCAATTGGGACTCGATTAAAAATCTACAACACCATCCAAAAAGCTCGAGCATTGTCATGGTAGCAACGGTCCTAGTCACTGTACTCACCCATGATTTGGCGAAAGGCGTGTTGGTGGGTGTGTTGGCATCGGGCTTTTTCTTCGCCGCCAAGGTTGGCCGGATTCTGGCGGTACGCTCAAAAGTTGAAGACGAGGGTCGGCAACGCGCTTATGTGGTCACGGGTCAGGTGTTTTTTGCATCGGCTGAAGCCTTTATCAATGCCTTTGACTTTAGAGAGGTGATCGATAAAGTCACGATTGATGTCAGCCGCGCCCACTTTTGGGACATCACGGCAGTCAGCGCATTGGACAAAGTGATTTTGAAGTTCAGACGGGAAGGCACAGAGACCCACGTGATTGGCCTAAACGAAGCAAGCGCCACCATGGTTGATCGATTTGGCGTGCATGACAAACCAGATGCTGAAGACAAAATAATCTCACATTAGCGCCTATCGAGAATTATTGGATCACCGCGGGTTATGCCCCATGACTGTTTTAAAAAGTGAAGACTTATGAATAGCAATGTTTCATCTGGCTCGGTTGTATTAGCGTGCGTTGATCAATCGGCGTATGCCAGTCATGTGACGGATTACGCGACTTGGGCGGCCAAGCGACTCAACATTGGTTTGGATTTACTGCACGTGATTGACCGCAACCCTGAGTTGGCGCCAAGTCAAGACCACAGCGGGTCAATTGGTATCAATGAACAAGAAAACTTACTTAAAAAAATCGTTGATGAAGACGAACGCCGAAGCCGCGAAGCGCGTGAATCAGGTCGGCGATTTTTGAATGAATTACGCTTAAGGGCCTTGTCACTTGGACTTGAGGCTGTCGACATGCGCCAACGCCATGGCGGATTGGTGGATAGTTTGCTCGAATATCAAGAAGGCACCCGCCTGATTGTGATGGGGCGACGTGGCGAGTCTTCTGGTACCACTGAACGAGACCTCGGTCGAAACCTCGAGCGCGTGGTGCGCGCCCTTAACCGTCCGATCCTCACGGTTACCGATGCATTCACCGAACCCAAACGGCTGATGATCGCCTATGATGCGGGCCGCGCCGCGCGCAATGCTTTGGACATGGTTTGCACGAGTCCAGCGTTTCAAGGGGTGCAATGCAGCCTGGTGATGGTCAAAAACAGTGAGTCGCGCGAGGCACCCAAACAACTTGAGCAAGCGCTCCACCGCCTTGAAGCGTTGGGTCTGACGGCGGATTCGCACCTGTTGATTGGGGACTTTGAAACCATGATGACGCGCAGCATTAAAGAACTTCAAATCGATCTACTGGTGATGGGCGCCTATACCCATTCACCATGGCGTAGCCTTTTTATGGGTAGCCACACCACTGACCTTTTGCGTGCTTCTCGAATCCCGACCCTATTGTTGCGTTGATGGGTTACACCCCAGATTTTGCAATCTGGAACGTGGCGTTTCACGTTATACCCAAGCGCACCAAGATAACGAGGATGCTGTGTCCCGGCTCGTATTGTGTATGAACGTTCACTAGTTACCGTTCAGTGGATACATACCGCACTCAATAGAGTAGCCGTTGTTATTCGCTCGGAAGAATCATGATTTAAAGTAGCGTTAAAGGTTATGCTCAACTAGTGTGAGTTTGGATCTAGATTAGCCACTGTGATCCATCACTCAATCAACAACACCTCAAGGAGATTTCGATGCAAACAGCAATCACCAATGACGGCGTGACACTTTGCTATGAAGTGACAGGTGATGGCGCCCCCATCATTTTTGTGCATGAATTCGCTGGTGACATGCGCAGCTGGGATCCCCAAGTGCAACGGTTCTCTGGCAGCTACAAGACGGTGACGTTTAACGCCCGTGGTTACCCCCCATCATCAGTGCCTGAATCCGTGTCTTCTTATTCGCAAGCACGCGCAGCCGCTGACATCATTGCCGTCATGGACCATGCTGGCATTGACAAGGCACACATTGTTGGGCTGTCGATGGGTGGTTTTGCGACGCTACAGTTTGGGCTGCAGTACCCCGATCGCGCCTTGTCATTGTGCGTAGCCGGTTGCGGCTACGGTGCAGAACCCAGCGAAAGAGAAAAATTTAGGGCTGAGGCCAAAGTCATTGCTGATGTCTTGCTCAATCAAGGCATGCCCGCTTTTGCCGAGACCTACGCCTATGGCCCCACCCGCGTTCAGTTTCAGCGCGCCAACCCAAAAGGCTTTGCGTTGTTTAAAAAGCAACTCGGTGAACACTCTGCCCTGGGTTCAGCCAATACCCAACTGGGGGTGCAGCGCGAGCGCCCATCGCTTTACGACTTGCAAGAACAACTCGCCAAAATCACGGTGCCCACCTTGATTGTTAATGGTGACGAAGACTGGGCTTGCGCCAAGCCTGGGATCATGCTCAAAGCCACCATCCCCAGTGCGGCACTGGCCGTGATCCCGAATTGCGGTCACACCATGAACCTAGAAGCGGCTGACGCTTTTAATGCCCTATTGGCCAATTTTATTGCCACTGTACAAACAGGCCGGTGGCCCCAGCGTGACCCACGAGCCGTCTCAAAAACCATCACGGGGATTAAGACAGATCTGTAGGCCTGAGATTTGGGTCTTTAGTCTCAGAGCTGCAGCGCCAGCGAAAAGGCTGGCACGTACGTCACGAGCATTAAGACCGCAATCATGTCGCGGATCCTTCACGGCCTATACAGAAGCAACAGCTCTGACTGCGTCAACCTTCTCTGCCCCATAGGGATGCGATCGGTGCCGCCCACAAACCATCGCCCAGGGGTAAAGTCTCCTTACCGTTGTAGAGCAAAACGCCCATCTTGAAGCTTTCGCCTGCAAATGTGGACAACTTCTTCAAGCCTCGCAAGTCCTGGACTCTAAGCGTTGCTGTCGCCTTCACCTCGACACCCACCAACTGACCGGCCGTGTTTTCTATGACAATATCGACCTCGAACTTATCAAAATCACGAAAATACATCAGGCGATAGTCGCCAGCAGCTGTCGTGCTGTGCTTAAGCAACTCGCCATAGACAAACGTCTCCAACACATTTCCAAATCGTGTTCGATCTTTTTCTACTTCTTCTTCCGTTAGATCCAGTAATGCAGATAGCAAGCCAGCGTCGATAAACTGCAGTTTGGGGGTTTTCACCACGCGGTTCAGACGATTACGCGCCCATGCTTGAACACGCTTAAGAAGATACATCTGTTCAAAAATTCCGATGTATCGTGCCACCGTCTTTCCGTCTAAGCCAACTTGACCACCGAGTTGAGAATAATTCGACACCTGTCCCGCCTTTTGAGCCAAGGCACTTAAAAAGCGTGGTAACTGGTCCAGATGATCAATTTCGGTAATGTCGCGCACGTCCCGTTGGATGATGGCATCAATGTACTGTTTCGCCCAGGTGACTCGGCGCCTCGATGACTGCCGTGTCAATGCCTCTGGATAACCACCGCGCAACACCCTTTGGATAAGATCCTGAGATTGCGCCGAGACAGTCAAATCGTCACTGGTCATGACTTGTGGCAATCGCCCCGAAAACACATGATCCAACCAATTGGCAGACTGTCCTTCAATTTCGCTTTGGGACAAAGGTAATAAAGACAGCGTTTCCATGCGCCCAGCCAGTGAATCGGCAACTGTTGGCAAAGTCATGAGATTCGCAGATCCCGTCAACAAAAATCGCCCTGGACGCCGATCTTCATCCACACTCTTTTTGATGGCCAACAATAGCTGCGGCGCTCGCTGAATTTCATCAATTACCGCACGATCCAAGCTCGAAATAAAACCCACGGGGTCCTCGCGCGCAGCCAACAGTGTCAACTCATCATCTAACGTCAAATATCGCAGTCCTTTGCTAGCCACTTGACGAACAAGTGTGGTCTTCCCAGCTTGACGAGGACCGACAACCAACACCACGGGCGTATCGAGCATCGCCTCATTGATACGCGGCTCAACCCAGCGGGGAAATAAGGACGTTGTGTTCATCGCAAGACACCGTTCGGGTTGTTTGTCATATTGATCGCTGGATATGGCTTTATTGCCATGCATTAAACTTATTTTACCGTAAATTTCGGAATAAAATACTATAATTTTCGGAATCAAAAGACATAATTTACGGAATTAAATACCGTAAATTACGGAATCATTGAGTGCAAAATTCAATTATAAAGGGCCTCTTGGGCCTATTTCCATCAGCCGAATGGGTTTTAAATTTGTTCATTTTTTTTTAAGGAAAAGGTGCAAATAACCAAAAGACAAAATGACAAAATACGAAAAGGGCCAGATCATTGATCGGGCCCTTTTCATCAGTACAACCAAAAAACCACCTTAGCTCTGAGGTGGTACTTGGCTAAGCGCTTGGTTTTGCAATGGTAGCAGTGTCCGTTGCCTGACTGGGTGCAGTCGTTGCATCGCCGCCGTTGCGATTGTCGGTGGTGACGGTTTCACCGTCACCATCATTATCATCGCCTTTCTTGGCAGCAAAACGCATGATCTTAGCGAAAAAGATGGGAACAATGGCCACCGCCAAAGTGGTTGAGGCGATCATGCCACTGAAAACTGTTAACCCGATCGAAAAACGAGAAGCAGCACCAGCACCCGTTGCCAAGAGCAGTGGTAAGACACCCAAGATGAAGGATATTGAAGTCATCATGATGGGCCGGAAACGCTCTTTGGAAGCGTGTAAAGCGGCCTCTTCGGCAGACATACCCGCACGCATGTTTTCAAGCGCAACCTCGACAATCAAAATAGCATTCTTGGCTGACAGCGCGATCATCAGCACCAAACCAATTTGAACGTAGATGTTGTTTGACAGCCCCGTCAGCATCAAGGCAATCACAATGCCAGATAGAGACAGTGGAACCGCGCTTAACACCGCCATTGGCGCTATCCATGACTCATACTGCGCCGCCAACACGAGGTAAACCAATAAAATCGATAACGCAAATACCAACACTTGGGTGTTCCCCACCAGCTGTTCTTGGTAGGACATCGCCGTCCAAGTAAATCCCATGCCCTCTGGCAAAGAGGATTCCGCCAGGGTCGTCAGCGCACTCAAGACCTGTCCTGAACTGACACCTGGTGCAGCTGCGCCGTTAACGCTGGCTGTTGGAAACAAGTTGTACTGCGAGGCAATCGAGGGGCCAAACGACTGCTTAATCGCCACAAATGAACCCATTGGCACCATATCACCACTGCTACTTTTGACGTAGAGGTTTTCGAGTTGTCGAATGTCGGTACGGAATGGGCCATCGGCTTGAACATAAACCTGATAGGTCTGCCCAAACCTAAAGAATTGATTCACGTACGACGAACCCAAGTAGGATTGCAACACGTTGTAGGCCTCGCCGATATCAACCCCGAGCGTTTCAGCACGCGCTGGATTAAATGTCAGCTCGTACTGCGGCACATTGTTATTAAAGGTGCTGAAAGCCATCGCCACTTCAGGCAATTGATTGGCTTGCTCAATGAATTTATTGGTGGCCAGTTGTATCTTCTCAAAACTATTACTGCCATCGGTCAGAAGCAACTGCATATTGAAACCACCCGACATGCCTAGGCCTGGAATCGCCGGTGGCAATATCGCCCGCGCGCTTGCGGTCTGGATCTCACGGAATCCTTCACTCAACCCAAAAAATATACTGCGCAAGTCTTGGCCCTTAACCTTGCCACGCTCGCCCCAAGGCTTTAGGATCACATACATCGCACCTGCACTAGAGTTGGTTGAGTTATTGTCAAGCAAACTGATACCACCGATGGTCACAACCTGTTGCACGCCTGGTACCGACATGACGGCACGCCTAACCTCTTGCATGCCTTGCTGGGTGCGCTCCAAAGAGGAAGCTGTTGGCAACTGCACCGATACAATCAGGTAGCCTTGATCTTCGTTAGGAATAAACCCAGTGGGCACTCGGGTTAAGCCATAGAGAGACGCACCAATAATTATCAAGCCAACAATAGCTGTCGCCGTGCTGGTTTTCATGAGATGCGTCATCAACGCGCCATAGCGCCTTGCAATGGCATCAAAGCCACGGTCAAAACCGCGGTAAAACCAATTTTTGGGTTTTGGATTGGCGCTTTTCTTGGGTACTTTTATAAACTCACCCGCCTGAGCTGGGCTCATGGTGATGGCGGCAATACCGCTTAAAAGTGCTGTGATCGCAATCACCAACGCAAATTGCCGATACATTTGCCCTGTGATGCCAGAGATAAAGGCCGCGGGTAAAAAAACAGCCATCAACACCAGCGTGATGCCGATGATGGGGGCCATCAGCTCGCCCATGGCAGCAATCGCCGCCTCTTTGGGCTTCATGCCCGCTTCCACTTTCTTGGCCACACCTTCAACCACCACGATCGAATCATCAACCACAATACCGATCACCACCACGATGGCAAAGAGTGTCAACAAGTTGATCGAAAAACCCAGAGCGGCCATGCCGGCGAAAGCACCGATGATGGTCACAGGGATTGTGATCGCCGGTACCAACGTGATTCGCCAGTTTTGCAAAAATATCATGATCACCAACAACACCAACACACCGGCTTCATACAAAGTGGTGTAAACCTCATCGATCGATGCCGTCACAAAGGTGGTGGTATCAAAAGGAACGTGCCACTCAATGTCAGGTGGAAAGTTCTTCGAAATATCTTTCATCTCGGCGCGCACGGCATTAGCCACATCTAATGCATTGGCATCAGGCGACTGAAATATGGCGATACCGCCAGCTGGCTTGTCATCGAGCTGGAAGAACTGGTTATAGTTCTGGCTACCCATTTCGATGCGTGCGACATCTTTTAGTCGCAAGATCGGGCCATTAGATTCCGCCCTTAGGACAATCTCACCGAAATCTTCTGGGGTATCCATGGCACTGGCCACGTTAACCGTGAACTGATAAGCCTGGCCTTGCGGCACGGGTGGCGCGCCAATTTGACCGGCTGAGAGCAACACGTTTTGTTTGTTTATCGCATTCATGACCTCACTGGGTGTAAGCGATCGCTCGTGCATGAGCGCTGGATCGAGCCAAACCCGCATGCTGTAGTTACCCACACCAAACACGTTGGCCGCCGCCACACCGGGAATGCGCGCCAAGCGATTTTGCATTTGCAAATTGGCGAAATTACTCAAAAACAGCGCATCGCGACTGTTGTCTTTAGAGGTCACGGTCACAAACTGCAAAATCGCCGTTGATTGCGTCTTGGTTGTCACCCCTTGGCTTTGAACCGCAGCCGGCAACACGGGTAAGGCAATCGCCACCCTATTCTGCACGTTAACTTGGGCAAGATCAGGGTCAGTGCCCACAGCAAATGTGACTGTCAGGTTATAGGTACCCGCGTCCGTCGAATAAGACTGCATGTAAAGCATGTCTTGCACGCCGTTGACCTGCGCCTCAATGTTGCTGCCGACCAGCTGCTGTATCAGCTTGGCATTGGCACCCGGCCAGTTGGTGGTGACCTGAATGGTGGGGGGGGTCATGGCCGGGTACTGGGCGATCGGTAACCCAAAGATCGACACCACGCCAAGCAGCACAATGATGATCCCGATCACATTACTCAGTATCGGACGTTCAATAAAAGTTTTTGAGAGCATGTCGCAGTTCCGTGCAAGAGCCTATCTGATGGTAGGCCTTGCTTGGGTTAATGGGCTAGGACGCCGATTTATTTTGCCGCCGTACCCGCGCCTGGCGCACCAGGCAACACAGCGGGCTCGATTTTTCCTGTTTCTGGCACCACGGTTTGTCCCACATTCAAGGTCACAAAACCATTGATAACAACCTGGTCATCAGCCTTAAGGCCCTTCATCACTTCAACTAAATGGCTGTAGCTTTGCCCGATTGTGATGTTTTGCCGCTGAACTTTGTTCTCAGGGCCAAGAACATACAAATAGTCACCTTGCTGATCTCGCAACACCACCGCTGAAGGCACCATCGCACTGTCTCGCTTATTACCAAAATAAACCAATACTTTGGCGTAGACACCAGGCACGATACGTTTGTCAGCGTTCGGAAACAGCCCGCGCAATTGCAGTGTGCCTGTGCTGACATCCAGATCACTGGCCGCGAAATCCAGCACGCCCTCAAGCGGATAACCCGTATCGCCTTGCAAGGCCGCATACACATTAAGGTTGCCCACTGCTTGCCCCTGCACCTGTTGGCCCGTGGAGCGCATCATGCGCATGTAGGTGAGCAATTCCACCTCATTCATGGAAAAGTAAATATAGGCAGGATCGATTTGACGAATTTCCGCCAGCTTGATGCCATTGGGACTTGACCCCAAATAATTGCCCACATCAATCAAATGACGACCCATAACCCCATCAAAAGGGGCTTTGATTTCGGTATAACTCAAGTTCAGGTTGGCCAACGACAAGCTCGCTTGCGCCTGCTGCAGTTGAGAGCGTGCGTTGTCGACCGCGGCCTGCGAAGTCGCCCTTTGCTGCAACAATGTTGACTGGCGATCAAATTCGATCTTGGCTTGATCGTAAACGGCTTGCTGCAAAGCCACTTGATCCTTGTACTGCGCTTGTTCAATCACAAACAGCAAGTCATCTTTTTTGACGGTCGCACCGTCTTTAAAGTTGATCTTGGTCAAGTATCCCGGCACGCGTGCGTCGAGATTAACGAGCAAAAGCGGAGCCGCTGTGCCATCAAAGGTCTGATAACTTTGAACCATCTGTTGCACGGGCTTGGCCACCGTCACTTTGGCCGGTGGCAATTCGGGTGGTTTTGGCTTGTCACAAGCACTCAGTAAAACACTGACCCCAACCAACAGCCCTGCTGTCAGGGCACGCATACGAAAAATGATCGCCATTATTGAGTCAATCCTAGAGTCTGTACCAAACGAGGGCTATTGGCCTCGGGACTTTGCGCATCCAAGGCATTACCCCAATTGGAGCGTTCCTTCATTTGTACAATCAATTCATTGGGTAACGCCGGCACCTTCAGGTCACCCGTCCAGCCGCCCCCCAATGCTTTAAAGGCTTCGACATAGCCCATCAGGGTATCGCTTCTCGAACGAACGAAGTCGCTTTGAACCTGCAGCAAAATTTGTTGCGCAACAATGACTGTGTTGTAGTCACTTTGACCTGCTTCATAAAGGTCTAGTGCCAATTTCGCCGATTGTCTGGCCGACCTCAACGCCAGTCCAAAATCCTTGGTTGCGCTGCTTGCCGTTGCAATGCGCATCAACGCATCCTCTACTTCGGCCTGCGCCGCTAGCACTGTATTTTGATAGTTCAAAACCGCTTGCTGAAACACCGCATCTTGCACCCGAATCTGGTCAACAATGGCCCCGCGATAGAAAATCGGTAAATTAAACGAAGCGCCAGCGCTTGAAGAGCTACCCTCGAACGAAAAGGTTTGCCCGTTTTGGTAAGTCACGCTGGTGCTTAAATAACCAAAAAAACCTGACAACGAAAAACTCGGATAAAGGTCGGCCTCGCGCATCCCTATCAAAGCAGACTGTGACGCGGCCTGATGTTCAGCTGCCGCCACATCAGGACGGCGGCGCAACAAGTCCATCGGGATACCCACCTTAATCGCCTCAGGGGCTTTGAGCATATTCTTGGCTTGACCAAATTGACTCTCATAGAAGCCTGGTGGCTGACCCAGCAAAACACTTATGGCGTTGCGTTGGCGATTTAATTGTTCCATCAAACCTGGAATTTCCGCCTTGGTTTGTTGGTAGCGTGTTTGCGCTTGGCTTAGTGCCAATAAAGAGGTCGAACCGGCTTTGTATCGCGCATCAGCAATGCGCAAGCTCTCGCCTTGCAGTGACAGGTTCACTTGCGCGACACGAATCAACTCTTCGATGTTACGAATATTGATATAGGCGCTCGCGACGGTGGCTGCTAGCGAAACATCGGCGGTGTAGTAGGACGAAATAGCCGATTGGAACGACGAAAAGCTGCTTTCTATGCCGCGACGGTATTTGCCCCAAAAGTCCAATTCCCAATTCGCCTGCAACAAGGCGTCGCGCATGGTGGAATTATTTCCCTCGGTGTTTGATCCTGACCCGAGAACGGTGGGTAGCAACGACGCATCGCTGATGCCCAATTGGGCCCTGGCTTGATAAATACGCAGCGCAGCCGATTGCAAAGAAAGGTTTTGTTGGCCGGCATAGGCCAATAGAGCACTGAGCGTGGGGTCAGCAAACTGATCCCACCACTGGATGGGGTTTATTTGCTGGTCGCGAACCAAATCGACCGCCTCTGCAAATTCACCACCCGTTTGGGCTTTCCATTGCTCGCTAACTGACAACTCAGGGCGTTTGTAATCAGGACCAACCGTGCAGCCAGAAAGCATTAAAGTGACAACACTAGCGCCGACTAAGCGTTTGAGAAGTGTGCTCAACGGCATCCTCATTTATTGGTTCATTCGGGAAAAGTGAAACGGGGTTATGGCTGGTGAGTCATGATTCACTAAATAATAGTAACGCAGTTTGATTTCAACAACTCGCGGCACTTGGCAATCAGCGTTCTTGGGCAATCCTGCGACCATGATTGAGCGCCGCTTCGATGAGGTTGTCACTGGCCTCAGCCGTTCTAAACGCTGAATGGGCTGACAAGGTCACGTTTTCCAGGGTTGACAAAGCATGCCCTGGCGGTAGTGGCTCGACTTCGAACACATCTAGGGCGGCGTGCCCTAGTTTGCCCGACTGTAGGGCCTCTATCATGGCGAGCTCGTCAATCACGGCCCCGCGTGCGGTGTTCACCAAAATCGCGCCATCGCGCATGCCTTCGATACGCGACTTCGACAAGAAACCTCGGGTTTCATCGTTCAAAAGCAAATGCACTGACACCACATCGCTTTGTGCCAACACCGCTTCAATCGACAAAAACGGCACCCCAGGGTGCTCTTTGGGTGAACGGTTCCAAGCGATGACCCGCATGCCAGCGCCCAGACCCAAGCGAGCCATTTCCGCCCCAATGCCCCCAAACCCGACCAAACCCAAGGTTTTACCGGTTAATTGAAGCCCCTCAGTGCGTGGCCAATTACCCGCACGCACGCCACGATCCATCGCCGCATAGCCTTTGGCTGCTGCCCACATCAACCCAAAAGCACACTCAGCCACAGCTGTGTCGCCGTAGCCCTTAATAATATGCACTTGAATGCCGATTTCAGCCAATTCCTCAGGGCTCATGTACGAACGAGCGCCAGTACCCAAAAAAATCACGTGTCGCAAATTGGGGCACTGGCTGGCAATATCAGTTGACAAACCCGTGTGATCAATCCAAACAATGTCAGCATCGCCAACAACTGCTGGAATCTGCTCGGGCGTGATGTCAGGGTCACGGTGAATAGAAACAGACATGTCACCGCTTTGAAGCAAACGTTCCGTGACTTCGGCAAGGGTAGGACTGGCATCGAGAAAAACAGCTTTCATCGCGCAACACTCACTTTATTATTTAAAAATACCTTCTCATCATGCGACAAGCCAAAGGCTTGCGTCAAGGGTAACGAGTCATAACGAGTGATGAGGGCCGCCGTTGGCGACGACAAAAACATTAAAAAGGACAGCACAGGCCTCAGCGAACGTAAAATCGCCCGACTGAACCAACGCCCTTGCGATGCCAATTGGCGTTTAAAATGCAATTAGGCGTCAGCAATAAAAACCTTGATGGCTGGGTTAACCGTTTGTCAAATTGCAAATCACGCTGATGCACCTAAGGAAGTCAACTTGTACGGAATCACTGATCTTGTGACATTTGTTCTGGGCACGATTTTTGTTGTGTTGCTACCCGGTCCTAACTCCATGTTTGTCTTAACCACGGCATCCATCGATGGCGTGGGTGCAGGCTATCGTGCGGCTGCTGGTGTGTTTTTGGGTGATCTCGTTTTAATGGCATTGGCCGCAACTGGTGCGGCATCTGTGCTTTACGCCAATCCATCGTTGTTCATGGGGCTTAAATACGCTGGTGCCGCCTATTTGGCTTGGATTGGGTTGGGGCTTTTAAAGCTGGCTTGGTATCACTGGAAAGATCCACTGAGTGATATGCCGATATCAAGCGAGGTATTGGCACCGCGTAACAAACGTCGCCACCCGTTGCGTTCAGCACTCACGATCAGCCTGCTAAACCCCAAAGCGATTTTTTTCTTCATCTCATTTTTTATTCAATTTGTTGACCCAAATTACGCCTACCCAGCACTGACATTTCTTTTGCTTGGCATTGTTGTTCAAATCTGTAGCATGCTTTATCTCTCGTGCTTGATTTTTGGTGGTGTACGGTTAGCGCGCAAGATGCGAGCGTACCCGCGATTGAATGCGCTCGGCAGTGGTGCGGTTGGCGGACTCTTTGTGGCTTTTGGCGTCAAGCTTGCCGATGCCACTTTAAAGTAGGTCCTCAGTAGCCAATCGGTCACAAACCAACGACAATGCCACACGACACCACAACAACCAATAACCTGACCGAAAAAGGGTCTTAATAAAACGAATGGGATCGAATCACTACCACCGAAAGTCTGATAAAGATCAGGATATCGCCGGTGCGCAATCCTCTTACACCGCAGCCCAGAGAGGCGCAGTAGCCAAACAAACCACATTGGTCAGTGTGGCGGTCAACATTGTGCTGTCAACGCTGCAAATTGTGGTGGGATACTTTGCGCGATCTCAGGCATTGATTGCAGATGGGATTCACTCGCTTTCTGACTTGTTGTCAGACTTCGTGGTGTTGATTGCCAATCACCACAGTCAAAAAGATCCCGACGAGGATCATCCTTACGGTCATCAGCGGTTTGAGACCGCTGCCTCCCTCATCATTGGTCTCGCGCTTATTTCGGTTGGCTTGGGGATGGTTTGGTTTTCTGTTGAACGAATCATGAACCCCGATAACATCCCCGATGTGGCGCCAATCGCATTAGCCATTGCAATTTTGACGTTATTCACCAAAGAAGGCTTATTTCGCTACATGCTGACTGCTGCCAAGCGGGTGAAGTCCAGCATGCTCGTGGCCAACGCCTGGCATGCCCGCTCGGATGCCGCCTCCTCGCTGGTCGTGGCCATCGGCATTTTGGGGCACCTTCTGGGCTACAAAATTCTCGACCCGATTGCCGCTTTGATTGTTGGCCTCATGATTGCACGCATGGGTTGGCGTTTCGGTTCTGATTCTTTCAACGATCTGATGGATCGCGGCATCGATGAAAAAGAGCTACAAGAAATTACTCAGACCCTTAACGAAACCCCTGGCGTACTTGGCGTGCACGACATCCGTACCCGTAAGATGGGTGACATGGTTTTGGTTGATGCCCACATTGAAGTCGACCGCACCCTAACCGTTGAACAAGGCCACGACATTGTGGTTGCTGCCCGTGACTCGGTGATGCGTCGCCACCGCGTCTTGGACCTTATGGCACACGTTGATCCTGTGGACGCACCCAAACCAGGCCAGCCATGAAAAACGCTCTCGAAACCACACAACGCCCTCTTTCAGGCTTAAAAATCATCGAACTTGGTCAATTGATCGCGGGCCCGTTTGCCGCCAAAATCATGGCTGAATTTGGTGCTGACGTCATCAAAGTCGAACCACCCGCCGGTGATCCTCTGCGGCAATGGCGTTATGTGCACGATGGCACTTCTGTTTGGTGGGCCGCTCACGCCCGCAACAAACGCTCAATCACATTGGACCTGCGCCAACCAGAGGGTCAAGATGTTGTGCGTCGCTTGGTGGCTGACGCCGATATTTTGATCGAAAATTTTCGTCCTGGTGCCATGGAAAAGTGGGGCTTGGGTTTTGAGGCACTTCACACGATAAACCCAAAACTCATCATGTTGCGTGTGTCTGGCTACGGGCAAACTGGCCCCTACCGTGACCGTCCAGGTTTTGGCGTGATCGGGGAAGCGATGGGTGGCTTGCGCTACCTAAGTGGCGAACCCGGCCGTCCACCCGTGCGGGTGGGCGTCTCGATTGGCGACACCTTGTCGGGTTTGCATGGGGTCATTGGGGTTTTGATGGCCTTGCGCCACCGCGAGCAACAAAATGGCTTAGGGCAAGAGGTTGATGTCGCACTTTACGAGTCTGTCTTCAATATGATGGAGAGCCTGCTGCCTGAGTACTCGAAATTCGGTGCTGTTCGCCAACCATCAGGGGCCAGCATGCCAGGTATAGCGCCGACCAATGCTTACCCTTGCAAGGATGGCAAATACGCCTTGATCGCCGGTAATGGCGACAGTATTTACAAGCGCCTAATGACCTTGATTGAGCGCGAGGACTTGGCCACCGATCCAGCCCTCGCAGACAATCCTGGACGCGCGGCTCAGGCCGAACGCATTGACCAAGCCATCGGCGACTGGACGAAACATCGCACACTTGACGAAGTCTTAAGCGCCATGACCGAAGCCGGTGTTCCCGTGGGTAAAAGTTACGATGCGGCCGATATCGCCGCAGACCCTCATTACCAAGCTCGCGACATGATCTTAGAGACCCATCTGCGCGACGGCTCAGTGGTTAAAGTTCCCGGCATTGTCCCCAAACTATCACGCACACCCGGCCAAGTCGACCGACTGGCACCGCAGCTCGGTGAGCATACTGATGAAATTTTGGATCAACTGGGTATCGATGGCAGCACGCGCGCCGACTGGCGCAAGCGCGGCATCACCTAAAACACTGCTCTTCGTAGGGTCAGCCCCACAAATTCGGGAAAACCCGTAAAATAAGCCTGAAATGGTTCGTATTGTTTCTTACCAACTGAGTCACTGACTAGCACTTAACAACAAAACAGAGACAAATCCTAATATGAGCAAACCTCGCATTTACATGCATGACGTCTCACCGCGTGATGGTTTTCAAAACGAAAGCGTGTTCATCAGCACCGATGACAAGGTTGCGATTATTGATGCGCTCAGCGAGTGTGGGTTCGCCAAAATTGAGGCCACCTCTTTCACCTCACCCAAAGCCATCCCCGCCTTGCGTGATGCTGAAGAAGTGATGCACCGCATTCGGCGTCAGCCTGGCGTTGAATACACCGTGTTAATTCCCAATGCTCGCGGCGCCGAGCGCGCCTTGAGCTGCGGCATCGACGAGGCCAACTTGGTCATGTCCGTGAGCGAAACACACAATCAAGCAAACCTGCGAATGACACGCGATCAATCAGCCAACCAGCTGAGCCAGATCATTGAAACGCTGGCCGACTCATCGGTGGCCGTCAACGTTTCGCTGTCAACTGTCTTCGGCTGCCCAATGGAAGGCAATATTGCCGAATCAGAGGTTTTGCGGCTGATTGAACATTTCGCCCGACAAAACGTTAAGCGTATATCCTTGTGCGACACCACGGGCATGGCTTACCCTTCACAGGTCCGTCACATCGCACGCATGGCAAAAGCCAGTTTTCCGAATGTGACATTTACCTTGCACTTTCACAACACCCGAGGTCTTGCGCAATCAAATGTTTTGGCAGCCATTGATGCGGGCATTGATCGATTTGATGCCTCGTTGGGCGGTCTTGGTGGTTGCCCTTATGCGCCTGGCGCAAGCGGTAATGCCTGCACTGAAGAAGTGGTTCACATGCTGGAACTTGAAGGCTTTAACACCGGCGTTGACCTGCAAAAGCTAGTCGCCGTTGCCGCACAGCTGCCAGCCTTGGTTGAACACGACATTCCCAGCCAAATTCTAAAAGCAGGCCATCGCCTGACCAAACATCCCGTCCCTGGAAACGCACAAGCAGTCGTTAAGGCAGCGTAAAACTTGACAGTGAAACAAAGAGGGCCAATGCCTTGGCCCTCTTTGCATGCGATTGGGATCAAACCACCCGTACTTTAAGCTCACCCAAACCGTCAAAGGTGCCGACCATCTGGTCACCGGCCACCACAGGACCAACACCCTCTGGTGTACCTGTGAATATCAGATCACCGGCTTTGAGTTCAAACAAACCGGATAAAAAAGAGATACTTTCGGGAATACTCCAAATCAGCTTGTCTAAATTGCTGTTTTGTTTCATCTGCCCGTTAACTGCCAGCGTGATTGCACCTTGATCGATGACACCCGTCTTATCAACGGGGTGAATGGGACCAATCGGGCCAGACTCATCAAATGCTTTGCCAACTTCCCAGGGGCGACCCTGTTTTTTACATTCGCCTTGCAAATCGCGCCGCGTCATGTCCAAACCCAAGGCATAACCAAAAATGCACCCATTGGCCTTTTCTACCGGAATATCTCGTCCGCCCTTGCCCAAGGCGACGACCAATTCCATTTCGTAATGCAAATTACTGGTCTTGGACGGGTAATGAATATCGCCCTGTGTGCCTGAGGCAACATAAACCAAAGCATCAGCAGGCTTAGAAAAAAAGAACGGCTCTTCACGTCCAGTAAAACCCATCTCTTTGGCATGCTCGACATAGTTTCGACCCACGCAATAGACATGACGAACAGCAAACTTAGCCTGACTGCCCACCACGGGCAAACCCACCACGGCTGGTGGTGTGAAGACGTATTCCGACATATTGATCCCCCCGATGGGCGAAAATTGTTTAATAAAAGAAAGTAATGATTAGCATCATCACGCAAACATTACAATTCTATCGGATGGCGAGCCTGTGGGTTGACTGCCTTAAGCTTTGTGTCAGACTCGCGCATTAACATGGTTTGATACTTAACGACAATCAAAACGACCGCCTAGGCTGAGGTTAAAATACCCAATAAATGTGACTCGGCTTACTAAACATCAAGTCTTTAACCGCGTCGCCCCTCAAAACATTTTTCAACTCTTTTTTGGTAGATCCAGATGTCCCTTGATAAAGTCACCCCTGGCGATAAAGCACCCGAAGTGTTTAACGTCATCATCGAAATCCCAATGAATGCCGACCCTATCAAGTACGAAGTGGACAAAGAAAGCGGTGCGGTCTTCGTCGATCGCTTCATGACCACCGCCATGTTTTACCCCACCAATTACGGCTATGTGCCCAACACGATTGCTGGCGACGGCGATCCTGTGGATGTCTTGGTGATGACCCCATTTCCCCTGATGCCTGGCGTTGTGGTGCCTTGCCGTGCCATTGGCATTTTGCACATGACCGATGAAGCGGGGCAAGACGGCAAAGTGTTGGCTGTTCCCACCACCAAAATTCTCCCCCTCTACAGCAACCTTGAGTCCCATGAAGATGTTCACCCCATGACCCTGAAGTCGATTGAGCACTTCTTTGAGCACTACAAAGACCTTGAGAAAGGCAAATGGGTCAAAGTCGAAGGTTGGGCTGGCGTGGCCGCTGCCCACAAAGAAATTGTCGACGGCATGGCAAATTACAAAACGGCCTAAAAAGATCTAAAAAGACCTCTTTGCCAGCCAATTAGCGTTAATCAATGCCAGGGTTGCGGTCTAGCCCTGGCATCGTTGCCTTTGGGCTAGGCAATGTGGGAGCTAGGGTAGTTGGCAGTCCTTTAAAAGAAATTCATGTATTGCTTAATTGATAAATAGAAACTAATATATTGCTAATCCAATTAAAAGCAATATATAAGACTCATGCGATACCCTTCACTACTGACCCAAATCAAACAGCGCCGCTTAACGCTCGGCTTGAAACAACACGACATGCGCCTTCGCGTTGGGATTTTGCGTCAGCAATATCAGCGACTAGAAACCCAAGGCAATCCTCGTCTGGACACCTTGAATTTGCTAGCCGACGGGCTCGGCGCACAACTCGTTCTCGTACCCAATGAAAAATTACGGGCAGTTTTGGCAGCACTCGCAGATGACTCGGCTTTATTGACCGACTCAGGCCAGTCTGCCACAACGGACAAAAGACCCCTAGACGAAGACCCCTGGCAAGGCCTGCTCGGAGACGATGAATGAGCGAAAAAAACGAAGCAGCGGTGTTAGCAATATCGATCCACGGCGAATTGGTCGGATTCCTGGCGGGATATAAAAATGGACGCAATGTTTTTAGCTTTGCAGAGTCTTTTAGGCACAATCCCAACCGCCCCACCTTCGGCTTAATCACTCATCCTGAATTCCCAAATGCGTCCAAACTCATGGCTTCTAGCTGGTCGCGCAACCAACGATTACACCCTTTATTTTCAAACCTTTTGCCCGAAGGCGCTTTGAGAGAGATCCTTGCGCAAACCCTCAAGGTTCATGTGAACAATGAATTTCACTTACTCACCCATCTCGGTTCTGATCTACCTGGGGCAATCAAAGCAAGGCCAATGGAGCCCGAAGACGTACCCGATCACGTCCTGAATACACATGGCAAAGCCCGTGCAGTTCGTTTTGATCAAATTAAGCCAGGTAGAAAGTTCTCTTTGGCTGGCGTGCAGATGAAGTTTTCAATGAAAGAAAAAGATGGTCGCTACAATCTTTCAGATGATGAGGTGCTAGGTGATTGGATTCTCAAAACACCATCAACCAAGCACCCATTCGTGCCATTGAATGAGTTCACCGCCATGTCGCTCGCCAAACTAGCGGGGGTTGATGTCCCAGACATCAAACTCGTTGAACTGAGTCAACTCGATAACCTACCGCTGATCAATCTACCCAATGAATCAAAAGCTTTCGCGATTAAACGTTTTGATCGGCAAGGGAACCAGCGCATTCATATGGAAGATTTCGCACAAGTTTTGGTGAAGTATCCACACGAGAAGTATTCATCGGCTAACTACGAAGGTGTTGCGAAGGTTATCTACGATTACTCCAGCCAGGGATTAAGCGATGCCCAACAACTTGCCAAACGGCTTTTGGTCAACATTCTCTTGGCCAACGGCGATGCACACCTCAAAAACTGGAGTCTGCTTTATCCCGATAAAGTATCACCCCGTCTTTCACCAGCCTACGACATCGTGACCACAAGCGTTTACTTTAAAAACGAAACACAGTTTGCACTTAATCTAGGAAAAACCAAGGAATGGTATTCCACCGGGATGGCACAGTTTGAAGCTTGGGCACAAAAGTCAGGACTACCCTGGACCAACATCAAATCACAGTTGGTTGACACGATTGGCGCAGCAAGAGCACTTTGGCCTGAGGCCATCAGAGAACTGCCTATGCATGAAACACAAAAGGAGAACCTCAAAACTCACTGGCGCCGACTTGATCCGGCATTCAGGATTGACACCACTTTTTAGCAAGACCAAGACGCGACATTTTGGAAATCACACGTCAGCGTAAAACATAAGCAATGCCAAAAGCATCAAGCCATTGGTTTGGTAGTAGAAACAAAGCCTTACTGTTTCTTCTCGTTTGACTGGCTATCTGCCGACTCGAAGGCATGCACTGGCATCGGCGCACTATCGAAGAGCTCATCGTAATTTTGCTGTGGCAAACGACCGGGTAAAGCCGTACTTGAATCAGGTCTAGCAATTGCATCGCCTTGAGGCAATCCTTTCGCTGATGAGTCAGCCGGTGCCAAGGGATCATCAACAAAAGCCTCCGTCAGCGTAAAGACAGGATCGTCTTGAAGATCAGCTGCCGGCAGAAACACATCCTGCGCCAAAGTCGGCAATGCCACGCTAACCGCCGTGGCCATTCGCCAATGCTGGGCAGCTCTTTCAGGCTGACCCAAGCGATCAAACAAACTACCGAGCAAGGCGTTAACCTGTGAATCACTGCGTTTTTGTGCACTTTGCTCGAGATATCGCTGCGCTTGACCCCACATCTGAGCGGCCAAACACAAGGCCCCTAAGGTCACCAATAAATTCGGATCATTATCGCGCTGCGTCAACCAGCGCTCAGCGTGCTGCAACCGCGGCGTGACTTGTTCAGGTTCGGCTTTAGCGTAGGCTTGGAGCAATCGTGGATCAAAGTTTGTTTTGATGGCTGCCTCGAGAATCGCGCTGGCTTCTTTTAATTTGCCTCGTGCTTGAAAGGCGTCAGATCCAGCAAGCGCCACATTAACCAACACTTTTTCTTCGGCACGCAGCGACTTCCAAAAGGACTCCCACTGGGCCGAATCAGCCTGAAGACTTTTGACTTTGATAAGTTGGGCAGCCGCTGCCTCTATCAGACTGTCAGCCTGCTCGACACTGATGGCATCCTGGCGGCGCAATCGACGCGCCAAGTCAAGCACCTGCTCGTCGTTGTTCAGTTGTTGGTGTGTGCGCAAGAGTAACCGCAAAGTGTGAATGTCTTTGCGCTCATTCACGCCAGCCCGATTAAGCACCTCAAGCGCAGCCTCGGCCTGACCTTGGTCTAACCAAAGGTCAGCGGCAGCAGCCGCCACGGCAACGGTCATGTTCGATGTTTTGACATCTTGCGATACCCGCTTTTGAGCCTTTTGAATCAATTGGTCACGCCGATCATAGGCTCCGATCTCATGCGCAGCACGAGCGGCACTCAAATCAGCCAACACCTGTCTTTTCCAGTCCTTTGAGTCATCTGACACGCGGGTCAATACCTTCTCTGCAAAAGCATGGCGCCCCTCAAGCAAAGCAATCCAGCCCTGCTCCATTCGCGACTGCTCGCGACGCTCAGCCCTTTGACCACGCCAACCGCGATAGCGGGTTGGCAAATCAGCCAACCAGACCACCAAACGAATCGACAAGTAGGCTGACACAAACAAAGCCAGCAGCGCCAAGATGGCAAAAGCCAACGACACCTGAAAACGCCATTGGTCGACAACCACCAAAACATTGCCAGGGAACCGTTGAATCACCAGTGCCACAGCAACCGCTAAGGCAATGGTCAGCACAATCCAAAACAAGCGACGCATCTTAATTTACCCCCGAACCCGATGGCACCACGGGCACCGACACAGCTCGATCAAGCAACTCTAGCGCACTCAAACTATCCGCCAGTGTTGGCAGTGGCACCGTCAGGGGCTTGGTAACCAACGTTTTAACCATTCGCAAAGCAGCCTTGGTGTCAATGGCCTCTGTGTCGTATCGGGTAATTAAAAGAGTCTCGACCTCAGCGAGCTCTGCACGCCATATATCAGTCTGCCTTGTCAACAGCGCCAATTGCGCACTCAAAAGTCTTGAACGAACAGTCGCGCGCAACTCCTGCGCCTGATCCTCAGTTAACAATAATGCTTGGGCATCGTTGGCGCGGCGGATACTTACCAAGTTTGAGACCTCGTCTCGCATGATTCGCGTAGCATCGCTAATCAGTTGCTGCGCTTGGCCAGGCAACTGCTGCCACCAAGGTAAGCGTGATGGTTCACTGATCGGCTGATCAGGTGCAATTTCTGGCGTTTGATTCACCCCAGATGGCTGGTCAGCTCTTGGCATCTGAACGATGTCGGGAAACACGCGATCGGGCACCAACAAAGGCGCGTTGCCCGTCAAAGCAATCACGCTATCAAGCTGCGCTGACATGGCAGCAAAATCAATCAACGGCACTTCTTGCAAACGCGAAAGGTCCGTGTTGACAGCCTGCGTCAATCCATTGAATTCGAGCGACGTTTGGCTTTCAAGCATCACTTGCATCGATTGCAAGACCGCGATCGCACTGCTGACGTTGCCCATCAAGGCCAACTGTTGATTGGCCATGGTTAAAAGTCGTCTTAGATCGTTGACCAATAACTTTTTATCAAGCCCCACGTTTGAGGCTTGCCAAGATTGTTCTAAAGCGGCCAACTCATTGCCCACCACGCGCAGTCGACTGGCCATTTGCTCAACGGTTTGCGCTTGTGAGCGTGCCAAGGATAGTGCTTGTTCGGCCTGTTGTTCAATGAGTGCCACTCGAGCATCACCACGTTGCAGGCGATCGGCAACCTCACGGGCAACGGTCTCAAAACGCTGGTTTTGCCACCAAACCACCGCCGATAAACCACCAATAAAAATGATTGCAAGAACACCGAACCCAATCATCGTGCGCGAACCCGAACGGCGTTGACTGCCATGGGTATCGGGCTTGGCTGATGTCGCTGCCCCGCTTGAAGAAGATGGTGAATTTGTCGTTGTCGGTTTGCTGGCGGCTGTTGATTTGGTTGCTGATCCGGACGCTTTAGTATCTTCTGACTTTGACTGACGCAAAGCATCCACCGGCTGATCAAGCGTCGTCTTAGGTGCCGTTGATGCACCCAAGCGATTATCAAGTGGGGTGTCTTTGGCAGGCGAAATCTCAGGTGACTTGTCTTTTTCCATGGCTCAATTGTAGTCGTTGATGCCAAAAAACGGCGAAGTTTGCGCTTGGCAGCGTTTTTTAATGTTAGCGCTGCTGCGTGAGGGCGTTAAATAAACTTTGGTCGTCTGGCTGGGCCACACGCACAGACGAATGGGGTGATAACCAAGAGGCCACCAAAGCTTGCAGCCTAGGATGAATCACCACAGCGTCCTGTGGACGCGCAGACCCCATCGCATGCATCAACCACTGCGCTTCAATGGCCGAGAACCCTTGAGCGCTGGTAACAAGCCATGTCCCCAGTGAGCCAGCGTCTTGCCATTGCCGCAATGTGCCAATTTCGCTCTCAGACCACTGGGCTGGCTGACGGCGATAGTTTTCATGGATATGGGTATCAAAGCCATTTACCTGCAAGGTTTGCATCAACCAGTCGCGACCCGCCTCACCGCGAACCAACAGCACCTTAGCCCCAGGCCGCAATTGATCCCTTAACGTTAACCAAAGTGATTCGGAATCTTGCATTGTGTCTGTAGCGGGCGTGATGACGGCAAATCCATCAGAAAAAAGGGCCCCTCGAATATCTTGCTCGATGGCCTGAGCGGTGCTGTCACCAACGCTGGCAATTTGACACTCAGCTGGCCATACAAAACCAGGGTCTTGCGCGCGCAGGGCCTGCCAATAGACCTGCCACGCGGTGCGACTAACAAAGATCGCCACATCGAACTCGCAGGGTTCGGGCAATCGCACCGCTTTGTCCAAAGCGACAATTTCTAAGGCTGGCAGCGCCAACACCTCAATGCCAAAAGCCTCAAGGGCCTGCTTAAGCGCCACCTGCCGTGGTGCTGGCCGAGTCAAGACAACGCGCGCCACCATATTGGCGATTTCCTAGGGCTCGAGCAGGTCAGCCAACAGTCGATCAGCCCCCTGCGAGATAAGGTCGCGCGCCACTTGCTCACCGAGCACTTCGCTTTGTGCCAGAGTATCTTGTGTCACATCACCATTGGCCTGGGCACGCAGAATCTGTTGCCCATCGGGACTTGCCACCAGTGCTTTGACATACAACTGATGCTCATTGATGGTCGCATGAGCGGCAAGTGGTACCGAACAAGACCCCCCCAAAACACGTGAGACTGCGCGCTCTGCAGTGACGCAGGCCGTACTCGTCTGGCACACAAAGGGGCGCAACATTTTTTCCATATCGGCTCTTGTGCTTAGGATCTCGATACCAAGCGCACCTTGGCCGGCCGCCGGCAAAGACATTTCGACCGGTAAAATCATGCGAATTCGATCGGACAACTGCAACCTTTGTAGGCCCACGGCCGCCAAAATAATCGCATCGTATGCGCCCGCATCAAGTTTGCCCAAGCGGGTATCTAGATTGCCTCTGAGGGGTTTAACCACCACGTCTGGTCGCAACGCCTGCAGTTGTGCCTGTCGCCTGATGCTCGAAGTACCCACCACAGCGCCTGACGGCAAGTCAGCGGGGCTGGCATAAGCCTCGCTCACCCAAGCATCACGCGCTTCTGAGCGCGGCAAAATAGCAGCCAAAGCAAACGGTACAGGTAGCGAAACTGGCACGTCTTTGAGAGAATGCACAGCCAAATCAGCACGGCCGTCAAGCAGCGCGTTCTCGAGCTCCTTAATAAAAAGTCCCTTACCGCCAACCTTTTGCAGGCTGCGATCAAGGATTTCATCACCTCGAGTGCTCAGCTTCAAAAGCGAAACTTTCAATGCGGGGTAATACGCCTTTAATCGGGCTTGAACGTGCTCAGCCTGCCACAATGCCAAGCGACTCGCACGAGTGGCAATAACCACCTGCTTTGGGAGTAAATCTTCAACTGTCACGATGATTTTTTCACCTTACACGGCCATTGGAATGAAACATTTGCCGCGGGCGCTAAGATCAGACTGGCGCACACGTTTGTCGACCATTACTTCAGGTAGTTAAAGACTATCGCCAAAACAATACCAATAACGGCCACCAAAGCAAGGCGTTGCAACACGGAAATGCTGGCTTTTTTGTTTGGAGAAGGTTCTGTCATGATTTTTCGTCCCTTTAAGGTTGTTGCTCATTGTGCATGATCAGCCGTCGCTCGGCGTCATTTGGCTTAAAACCAAACCACTGCCGAACACAAGCCACAGTTTAACTAACCCTAGCAAAGATTCGTGTTGATGCAGGGGAAAAATAGTGTCCCTTTGATGCTAGATGCTCGTGTGCAGGCTGTCTGTGCATTATTGGCAACTAGCCAAGTGCCACGACATGGCACGTTTGTCTTTCACCACTGGTTCCTCAAAAAAACAGGGCGTGGCGCCTAAGCACCACACCCTGCATCTCGCTAACATGACCGCTTCAAACGCGTGACTTACGTTTAGAGAACCGATTTGAGCAACCGGCCCATCTCCGAGGGGTTACGCGTGGTTTTGATGCCGCATTCTTCCATGATTTTCATCTTAGCATCAGCTGTATCGTCACCACCTGAAATCAAGGCGCCAGCGTGACCCATGCGCTTACCCGCTGGCGCTGAAACACCGGCGATGAAGCCAACAACTGGCTTTGTCATGTTGTCTTTGGCCCAGCGCGCCGCATTCACTTCGTCTGGCCCACCAATTTCGCCAATCATGATGACAGCATCTGTTTCAGGATCGTCATTAAACATTTTTAAAACATCAATGTGCTTCATGCCGTTGATTGGATCACCACCAATGCCAACGGCACTTGACTGACCCAATCCAAGTTCAGTCACTTGGCCCACGGCTTCATAGGTCAACGTTCCGGAGCGGCTAACAATACCGATGCGACCCTTGCGGTGGATATGGCCAGGCATAATGCCAATTTTAATTTCCTCGGGTGTGATCAAGCCGGGGCAGTTTGGTCCAAGCAACAAAGTGCGGCTGTTCATGGCCAGCATCTTGCTTTTGATGACCAATAAGTCCCTCACTGGAATGCCTTCAGTGATACAAATCACCAACTCAAGTTCGGCTTCAATGCCTTCCATGATGGCATCAGCCGCACCGGCTGGTGGTACATAGATTACCGAGACGGTTGCCCCTGTGGCTTCTTTGGCAGCGGCCACAGAACCAAAAATGGGGATGCCTTCAAAATCTTCACCGGCTTTTTTAGGGTGTACACCAGCCACAAAGGCCTCGCGGCCATTGGCATAATCACGGCACATACGGGTGTGAAACTGACCTGTCTTACCCGTAATACCCTGTGTAATAACTTTGGTGTCTTTGTTAATCAAAATTGACATTTCGAATCCTTTGGTGCCCTTTGGCACTCACTGCACGCAAACCTTGCGCTCGGGGTTATTTGGCTGCTTCGACAACTTTGGTGGCGGCTTCGGCCATGGTGTCAGCACTGATAATGGGCAAACCTGACTCAAGCAACATCTTTTTGCCGAGCTCTTCATTGGTGCCTTTCATCCGCACAACCAGTGGCACGCTCAAGTTCACCGCTTTGCAGGCGGCAATCACGCCTTCAGCAATCACATCGCAGCGCATGATGCCCCCAAAAATATTCACCAAAATCGCTTCGACGCCGTCATTTTTGAGCATGATCTTGAATGCTTCAGTGACTTTCTCGGCGGTTGCACTACCACCCACATCCAAAAAGTTAGCCGGTTCGCCGCCAAACAACTTAATGGTGTCCATAGTCGCCATCGCCAATCCGGCACCATTAACCAAGCAAGCAATGTTGCCGTCAAGTTGGATGTAAGCCAAATCAAACTGGCTGGCTTCGATTTCAGCAGGATCCTCCTCATCGAGATCGCGGTACGCAACGATCTCTGGGTGGCGAAACAAAGCATTACTGTCAAAGTTGAACTTGGCGTCTAGCGCAATGATGTCGCCGCTACCAGTCAAAATCAAGGGATTGATTTCTGCCAAAGACGCATCAGTCTCCCAATAGGCTTTGTATAGCTTTTGAAACTCAACCGCCGCTTTGCGGACCGAAGCCTCTGGCACGCCAATACCCATGGCCAATTCAATGGCTTCATGATCGGTCAAACCCTTGCTGGGATCGACAAAAACCTTAAGGATTTTCTCAGGCGTCTTCTCTGCGACCTCTTCAACATCCATACCGCCTTCGCTAGAAGCCATGACACAGACGCGCTGCGTGCCTCGATCAGTCACAATACCAACGTAGTACTCTTTCTTGATGTCAGCGCCCTCTTCGATCAGCAAGCGTCGAACCTTTTGCCCTGAGGGGCTGGTTTGATGCGTCACCAGTTGCATGCCCAAGATCTCATCGGCCAAGGTGCGCACCTCATCGATTGAACGAGCCAGTTTGACGCCACCGCCCTTGCCTCGCCCACCCGCGTGAATCTGTGCCTTCACAACCCAAACTGGGCCGCCAAGTTTTTCGGCAGCTTTTACCGCTTCGTCAACACTGTGCACTGCGATACCGTAAGGCACCTTAACGTCAAACTTGCGCAGCAATTCCTTGCCTTGATATTCATGGATTTTCATGAGATCCCTTGTTTCGTTTTTTGTCTGTCGTGTGTACTGCTGGGTCTGTCATTTGTCTAAAAACACTACCATTAACTTCGATCACTAAATGGTTTTACCCCATCCAATGTTGTTGCACTATCGCGACGGCTCGTTGTTCAATGCTCCTATTGGCGCCACGTACCATTTGGGGTGATGCTCTCTGACGACTGGACCATTTAAGCGCAAAGCATGACAGCCTTCTAACTGAAATGGACGGCGCTCAGACGCCTCAGCAGATGACGCTTTGCGCTCAGCCCGCCGATTGGCCATGGTTTGCATGGCAACAGTCGGTAAAACACCCGCCAATTCACTCATGTGCGAACAACCCGCAGTGCGCGAGAACCGGGCTTTGACAGCCTGCCTAAAACCGCCAATCAAATTCATGCCAACCAAGTCGCCGTAATCGGCCTCAATGGCTCGACACTCTGGACCGAAGGGTGCAGAATCAAAGACGGCCACCGCGTGCTGAACGATAAAGTCATCGTCAAACGCCACCCTCAAATGCAGGTGATGAAAGGGCTGGCCCGCAGGATGAACCGCGCCATTTCGGCGGGTGAAATCGTAAGCTTTGTGGTCGATGAGCTCAGCTTCGATTTCCCAAAGGCCATCATCACGCTCGAAAGAATGCGCGCGTATAAAACGATTGTGCATCGGTTTTCTGGAGCAATCAGGTGGTGGCAAAGGCATCAATAGGGGGCGTTGTCAAAATGACAACGAAAGCTCGCTTATTCAAGACGCAAAGTATAACGCGAGATCAGGGCGTACGCTGACATGGGGCTGACGCGCTAAGCGTCATCCTCACAAGCGCCGGTTGATCCCAATACTTTCCTGATGACAGCTGAGCCAAAGCCGCGACTTGCCAAAAAGCGAGCCTGACGTGCCCAACTGCGAGCATCGTTCGGACGACCTTCTCTGGCGAACTTTTTTTCCCAAACCGAAAGCGCCCTTGTCTGCTCAGTGGCACTGAGATTTTGTAAAGTTTGAGCAATCAGCGCGTCTGAAACACCCTTTTGGCGCATGCCTTGGGCCACCAAAGCTGCTCCCTGCTTGTGGGACTTGTGGTGACTGAATGCGGCTGCGAAGCGTTCATCAGACTGCCACCCCCCCTGTGCGAGTTCGTCAAGCACCGCGATGAGCGTCTCTGGCGTTTGGGCCAATGGCGACAACTTTTTGAGCAGCTCAGCTCGGGTGTACTCACGAACAGCAAGCAACCCGACCGCTTTCGCTTTTAAAGCACGCTTAGAAAGCAGCGAATCTGCGACAAAAGACGCATCAGAATCGGATCGCCGCTGGTTAAACACTACTTAGCGTCTTCGCTGGATGCGGGTTCTACAGACGCCGCGGCTTCTTTGGCTTCTTTCGTTGGCTTGGCCAACTTTGTATCTGCTGGTCGTGCTGTCACACCAAAGTTTTCTCGAACTCGGTTTTCAATTTCAAAGGCCATGTCAGCGTGCTCTTTCAAATACTCACGCACATTGTCTTTACCTTGGCCGATACGATTGCCGTTGTAACTAAACCAAGAGCCTGCTTTGTCCACAATATTGGACGCCACACCAAGATCAATGATCTCACCCTCTCGGGAAATACCCGCGCCGTACATGATGTCGAATTCCGCTTGTTTAAAGGGTGGCGCGACTTTGTTTTTAACCACTTTGACGCGCGTCTCGTTACCCACAACTTCATCGCCTTTCTTAATCGCACCAATGCGGCGGATATCCAAACGAACAGAGGCGTAAAACTTCAGTGCATTGCCACCGGTTGTGGTCTCAGGATTACCAAACATCACACCAATTTTCATGCGAATTTGATTAATAAAAATCACCGTGGTGTTGGTTCGCTTGATCGAGGCTGTGAGCTTGCGTAACGCCTGGCTCATCAACCGTGCTTGTAGTCCAGGCAACGAGTCACCCATCTCACCTTCAATTTCTGCTTTTGGTGTAAGCGCTGCCACCGAGTCAATCACAATCAAATCAACCGAACCCGATCGAACCAACGCATCAGTGATTTCTAAGGCCTGCTCGCCTGTGTCTGGTTGGGATATCAAAAGGTCCGTTAAATTCACGCCCAAACGGGACGCGTACTGCACGTCAAGCGCGTGTTCGGCGTCAATAAAAGCGCAGGTACCACCGTTTTTCTGCATTTCAGCCAAAACTTGTAGCGCTAAGGTTGTTTTGCCGGAGGACTCGGGTCCATAAATTTCGATCACACGGCCACGCGGCAAACCACCGACGCCAAGCGCAATGTCCAAACCCAGTGATCCCGTGGAGACCACCTGAATGTCATGCTCGACCTCATTGTCGCCGTAGCGCATCACTGAGCCTTTACCAAACTGTTTCTCAATTTGTGAAAGTGCCGCTGACAACGCCTTGCCTTTTTCTGCTGCCGCCAGTTTGGTCGATTTATCGTCCATGAATCATCCTTTTGTGGGTAACGGGGTGGCTGTCAATTTAACGCCAGAACCTAATGACGAAAGCACTAACAACACGAATTTGAATCATTATTACACTGGATAGTACTGTATATATACACAGCATGACAATTAGAACCGTTCAAGCACGCAAAGAATTCCCTCTTTCGGGTTGTTCCCGTAGGCAATACACCACAGGTATGCCAGAATTGCTCTGTTAAAAAGATCACTGGGCCTGCACCCATGCGCATACTGATTGCTGAAGACGATAGTCTGCTGGCCGACGCCTTGACCCAATCGCTTCGTCAAAATGGCTACGCCGTTGACGCCGTCAGTGACGGCGTGGCCGCTGATGCTGCGCTGCGTTCTCAAGAATTTGACTTACTCATCCTTGACTTGGGCCTGCCACGCATGTCCGGCCTCGATGTTTTGCAAAGCTTGCGACACCAAAACTCACGCCTACCGGTTCTGATCCTCACGGCTGCTGATTCTGTTGAGCAGCGCGTGCGCGGGCTTGATCTCGGCGCCGATGATTACATGGCCAAACCATTTGCCCTAACAGAACTTGAAGCGCGCGTGCGTGCGTTAACACGGCGAGGTGCCGGTGGGGGCGCCACCATCGTCAGGCACGGGCGCTTGGTCTTTGACCAAACCGGGCGTGTGGCGCTGGTCGATGATGTTGCCCTTGATCTGTCAGCCCGTGAAGTCAGCCTGCTGGAAATTTTATTGACCCGAGCGGGGCGGATGGTCAATAAATCGCAAATTGTCGATCATCTCTGCCAATGGGGTGAAGAGGTGAGCTCTAACGCAATCGAAGTCTACGTCCATCGGCTGAGAAAAAAACTTGAGCCCAGCGGCGTCCGTATCGCCACTGTGCGCGGCTTGGGCTACTGCTTGCAACGTGAGGGCTTAGATACACCGCACGATAGCCCCAATCCCCGTTAAGCACGCTTAGGCAAGCCATTGGTCACCCAAATATTCAAAAAGACGCTTCCCATCGCAACAGCACGGCCTGTTAGCCCGGTCTCAAGGCGACGTTCACTTTTGGGCGAAATCTTGGATTGGATGCTCGCCCCTTTATTTTTATTGTGGCCCATGAGCGTGGCCATCACGTATGTGGTGGCGCAAGGCATTGCCAATACGCCTTACGATCGTAGCCTGAGCAGTGCGTTAGCGATCCTATCGCACCAACTCGAGTGGGCCACAGACACGCACCCCCCCCTGTTACAGATCAGCAGCCCCGCCCGCATTGCGCTGCGCACACGCGACAACGAAGGGGTTTTTTGGAAGGCACAAATTGTTAACGGAGCCGTCATCAGTGGTGATGAGGCCTTACCGACACCCGCGATGCCTTCAGACTTTGAGCTGGATAAAATCTACTTTAGCGATCAAACGATTGGGGGATACGAGGTTCGATTGGCCTATCAATGGTTGGCCAACCCCAATCAGTTGACCAGAGAACCTGATCAACAACAACGGGTTTTACTCATGGCGGCTGAAGGCCGTGAAAACCGGGTTGCGCTGGCCAGTGACATCATCAAAGGGGTTATTATTCCGCAGTTTTTGGTTCTCCCAGTGGCTGCCCTTTTGATTTGGTTTGGCCTTTCACGCGGTGTGGCGCCCATCAATGCCTTACAAAAACGCCTACGCAACCGCAAGCCTGATGATTTATCGACCATTGAGGATCACGCAACCCCTGTCGAAATAGCACCGCTCGTGAATGCCATGAACGACCTGCTATCGAGACTCTCAAGTAGCGTGGATGCACAACGACGATTTGTTGCCGATGCCGCCCATCAGCTCAAAACACCACTTGCCGGCTTACGCTCACAGGCCGAACTGGCCTTGAAAGCGGCACCCAATGACCCTGTTGCCGATAACCTTCGTAAAATTGTCTCTGGCACGGTCCGTGCGACACGCCTGATCAACCAACTGCTGCTCATGGCCAGCGCTGAGCATCCTGATGCGATCGAACGCCCCCGTTTGAATGCCACACAATTGGCCCGCGATGTCACCGAACAGTGGGTGCCTGAAGCGATGAAGCGAGGCATCGATTTGGGCTTTGAATCCGACCCAGACTCTGCTTGGGTCCGTGGGCACTCGCTTTTACTGACTGAGGCCTTAAACAATCTGATTGACAATGCCTTACGTTATGCGCCTTCTAACAGTCAAGTGACTGTTGCAGTCCATGCCTCCCATCACAAAGTCACGCTTAGCGTACAAGACAACGGTCCGGGTATCGATCCCGCTGATCGCGAACGCATATTTGATCGGTTTTTTCGGGTGCTCGGCACCCAAACGCACGGCAGTGGATTAGGACTCGCGATTGTCAAAGAAATCGCCCAGCGCCATCAGGCTGAGCTCACCGTGCAACCAGCTCACCCAACACAGACGCCGCCTGGCACGCGCTTCGCCCTGACACTGACGGCTGACTAGCAAGGTTTTGTTAGCCGGCTTAGCTTGCAAAATCATCGCCATATTTGCCACGATTGTCAGCTTCAAGTCAGACTTTTAACCTATAGTTTTGCTGTCTTCCAAATTTTGGAAGCCTATGTTTTGTGTTGCCAATCCGAATATTGGTGACTAAAAGCGTGGGTTGCGCCCGTTTGGACTTCCGATCCCCCGCCGGCTGGGACTGCTGCGCCCTACCGGCTTTTAAAGGCTCCGATGAAAATCGGGGCCTTCTTTTTTTACCAACCACCGCTGCCATAAACTTTGCTAAAAATACGATGCATTATCAGCATCATTTAATCGGTGTGGCCATCCGATACCGCAAGCGCTTTAACAGCCAACCCAGGGCAGGCAACTTTTCGTATAAACCTTGAGCCACATCCCAATAATCTTGGTGATCAGCCACCAAGCCGTTGCCATCAAGCCAAAATCGAGTGCCGCCCGGTATATCGAAAGACTGACCACGCCATTGAAATAGAAACCGCCATGACATAAAGATGCGCTGATCCTGTTCGATGATTTCAGTTATCACGAATCGAGGGGCGGTTAGGTTCTCAAACATGTGACCATAAATAGCCGCAATTGCACCAAGGCCCGTGACCTCATTAAACGGATCACAAAACCGGGCATCGTGCGCATAAACCTGATCCAGTGAAGCAAGCGAGTTGACACTCATGGCCTCAAACCAAACCGCTATCGCTTTTGCCCGAGGCGATACCCTTTGCAGCTGATCTTCGGCAATCATTGCCCTGTGGTCCTATGCAAAAGCGCAAAGCGCCAGCGATACGGCAGTCGGCTGATCCAGCGCAACATATTGGCAAAACCAAACGGAAACCGTATTTCAAACTGACCACGCGCCATGCCTTTCAAGATCGCAGCCGCTGCCGCCTCAGGCGTCATAAGGCCCGGCATCTCAAAGTCGTTTTTATCCGTCATGGGCGTTTTAACAAATCCTGGGCTTATCAGATACACCGATAAGCCCTTTGGTGCGAGCTCAAAATACAAGGTCTCGGTGAAGTTTTGAAGTGCCGCTTTGGTGGCCCCATAAACAATCGCGCGAGGCAAGCCGGTATAGCTGGAAATGCTACCAATCACCGCAATACCGCCACGTCTTTGCGCCAACAGGCGTGGGGCCAGCAATGAAACCGCTTGATAGACGCTCAGCACGTTCAAGGCGTAACTGGCTTTGGCTTGGTCCATATCAAGATCCCAAACATGCTGCGGATCGTAGCGCGCCGCGCCAAGCACGACCAAATCCAACTCACCGAGGGATTGAGTTGTACGGGTAATGGCAGGCTCCCAAGCCATTTCGTCAGAGGCATCAAACGGCACGACAACCGCGTTAGCGTGATCAGCGGCCAACGCCAAAAGCTTGTCTTCGCCGCGAGCCGAGATAGCCACTTTCGCGCCAGCGGCCAATAACGCCAGTGCCAAGGCTGCCCCAATTCCGCTAGACGCACCAACGATCCAAACCCGCCGATCAGTCCAGTCGCGTATGGGCTGGTTCAGTGGCTGACCGATCATGGTTGCGTCCGTTTTTTAAAGAACAAACTTACTTCGCCCAAATCAAAGCCAAACTTTGACATCACCGATCGATTCATCATGGTGTTTTCGTCTAGTTGCCACATCCAATCATCAAAGTTCACGTCGTACACTTTTCCATCAACGGGTAGCTGCAAAACATACTTCCAGTGCAAAGCATTGCCAGCCACCTTACCGATGGCCTCGCCTTTGACATCATCGGCCGTACCGCGCCATGTGCCATCAGGCTGTTGAATCAAGGTCCATACTCGGCGCTGTTTTTCACCATCCGAGTACGTGAAATACTCATCTAGCTGTCCTTTGGTGGGGCTCTCCCATGAGGCAATGATCTCCACGTGAAAGCGTCTGACCAGTTCACCATTGCGCTTTTGGAAAATACCCCATGCATCCAAGGTACCATCAAAAAAAACAGGCAAATCAAGGGCAGGCTTTTGATCGGCATACGTCTGAACATCAACACCACCACACGCTGTCAATACAGCCGCGCTGGCTGAAGCCAGCAACACTTTAAGCTTATTCATAGAGACCCCCCAATCAGTCGTGAACGGAAAAAAGGCCGTGGCCATATGACCACTGCCGCCAATACTTTGAAGCCAATCGGTAACACCGCGTAAAGCAAAGACAAACGACCAGCGGTTTGCGGCTCGCCAGGCACATAGCCAAACGCGCTTAACAATGGCAGCGCAGCACCGGCGGCTAGTGCCAAAGAGAGTTTTGCAATCAGGGCCCAAACCCCGAAATAAAGGCCAGTGTTACTTCGCTGTGCAGGGGGAATAGCGTCAGCCAACATCGCTGGCGGCAGTGCCAAATCAGCACCAAGCGCCGCGCCTGAAACCAAGCAAACCATGGCGTAAGGCAACACGTCACCACTACCCAAGAAGGCGGCTGTGGCGAGCGCCGCACTGGCCAAAACCGAACCGGCTAGCCAGGCACGCACCTTACCCCAGCGGTCAGACAATTTGACCCAGAGCGGTAACGTTAAAAGACCAGCAAGAAAGTAGACACCCAAAAACAGGCCCTCTTTGCCGGGCTGCTGCAACACGTCATCGACATAGAAAAGTATGAGGGTCGCAGGAATGGCCGCTGAGGTCGCGTTGAACAAATAAAACCAGTAAAGACGCCGAACGGCAGGCTGAGCCAAGGCACTACGCCAGTCGGGACGCTCGCGCGAAACAACCACAATCGGACGAACTGAAAACTTTAGCGTGACCGCCAAACCGAGCATCAACGCCACAATGAAAGCCACAGTAAAATAGCGGTAGCCTATTTCGGGGCCATGCTGAGCCACCCAAATCGCCGGCAATACCGAGGCGAGAACCACACCAAACACACCACTGGCCTCGCGCCAAGCCGTGACTCGTGCGCGTCCAGCGAGATCATCGGTTAATCGCGCACCCCAGGCGAGATAACAAACGTTCATCAAACTATGCGCTGTATAAACCAAAATCAAGCTACCAGCCATCCACAATAACAAGGCGTTCTGCCCTTGAACCGTGGGCGCAAATAGCAGCGTAAAACCTGCAGCCAAAGCCACGGCTGAACCCATCAACAAAATCGACCAACCATGCCGGTAGCGAGTCAGCCAATCAACCAAGCGGCCAATCAACGGATCTTGCAACGTGTCAACCAACCGCACCAACAATAAAGTTAGGCCGATGGCTGTCAACCCAACACCCAAGGTTGCGCTGTAAAATTTCGGGGCCACCATATAAATCGGCAGCATCGCCATGGCCAGCGGAAACGCCAAGGCACTGTAGGCCACAAGTGACCATTGGCGTATCACTGTGTCAGCCCAAGCAAAGACAGACGCAAGTCAGGCTCGGTTGTTTGCGGATCCAACCAAATCGAAAAGAACGCCCGCGCCAGTGCCTCATCAACCTGACCAGTCAATTGATTGTTATAAAAAAAGACCGCTCCATTTCCGGGCATGTAAATGCCAGTCAGCGAATCGCCTTTGTTGACGTCTGCAAACACTCGTCGCAGTTTGTCTGGCCAATCCGGATGTTGAGCCACATCAACACCCAATTCGCGCATTTGATCAATCGAGGCATCCACAATTTGGTCGCGTGAAACATTACGGGCGTAAGACAAGCGCAACGCAAAAGGCTCTGTCGCATCGTATTTTCCGTTCGAAGACCAAAGGGTCGCGTCATAAATCAAAAAACCCCAGCGACGAAACTGCCCTTCGCCCACGGGTTTTGGTGTCGGTAAAAAAGCATCCCAAGCTGACGTCACTGAGAACTCGGGCGCTCGGGCCGTGTTTTCTGTGCTGGCTTGCGCAGACGGCAACAAAGCCAACATAAAGAGGCTCATGACCATCAAAGAAAAACGCGAGCGCCCGCTAAACCAGCGTCTTGTTAACGCTATTGCCGTGCTGAAAGTAGCCATTGTTTGACATCCGTTCGTTGTTCAAGGAATCCTGCCTCGCAATAAACCAAATACATTCGCCAAATACGCACAAATGACTCATCAAAGCCTAAAGAACGAACAGAAGGTAACTCGGCTTCAAATTTCTCAAGCCAGAGCCTCAGGGTACGGGCGTAGTCCAATCCAAATGAGTAAACGTGACGAACCTCTAACTGAGCCGTCTGCGCAAGGGCTTGAAAGCGACTTGGGCTAGGCAACATACCACCTGGAAAAATGTATTGCTGAATAAAATCGGTCGCACCAACATAGGTATCAAAGCGCTCATCAGCAATATCAATGGTCTGAATGGCAGCAAACCCGCCTGGTTTTAAACAACGGCGTAATTTGTCAAAAAAAGCACGCCAATGACGCAATCCAACCGCCTCAAACATCTCAATCGAAACAATGTGATCAAACTGACCGTCAACATCGCGGTAATCGCAGATCGACAGGTCAACTTTGTCAGATAAACCTGCCTTAGCCAAGCGATCACGAGCCCAAACCAATTGCTCATCGGAGAGCGTGATACCCGTCACTTGCAAACCACGTTCAGCCGCGCGCTGCGCAAAACCACCCCAGCCACAGCCTATTTCAAGAATATGCTGACCGGATTTGGCACCCACTTGGTCAAGCAGACGGTCGTACTTGGCGTTTTGAGCCGTGGACATATCCTGTGCTTCTGACTCAAAAATGGCTGACGAATAACTCATGGTGGAATCTAACCACAACCGATAAAAGTCATTACCGAGATCGTAATGCGCCAAAATATTGCGGCGGCTACCACGCCGATTATTATCACGCAGCACCCAATGAACCAAACGCTTAGCCAACAAGCCCCACCACGTGCCATTGACTGTGTCGACTGCGGCCTCGTTTTGAATGGCCAAGCGAAACAGACTCAGTAAGTCCGGGCAATCAACCCACTGCTGGCGATAGGCATCGGCAAATCCGACATCACCCTTTCGCATGATGAGACTAGCCACGCGCCAGTCGTTGATCTGCAATTGCGCATGTGGCCACTGCCCCTGTTGACCAAACAATTGGCTGCGGCCTTGAGGATCAATCAGGGTCAGCGACCCCACCTGTAAGTGAGACAACATGGCCACAAAACCGCGGGCGGCCAGCGGTAACTCTCTGACTGGCAGTCGGTTCGTGGTGTATTCGTTGGCGTTCATCATAGAGATCTCTGATTGGTCGTGACTTCTTCTGTGGGTAAATCGGGAAGCCGGTGAAACTTGGCACCACGGCGCCAAAGTTTTAACGCTTGCCAATGGATACGAACCATGACACCAAATGTCATCAAGGGCATGCGTAACATAGCGGCAAATAACGCGCTGGTGCTAAATGGCTGGGCCTCGGTGGCAATCGCCGTGTGAATCAGTGGCTCAGGCCGTGTTTCATCATCGTAATAATCAATAGTCATCCGCGTTAATTTTTGGTTGACCACATACTCAAATTGATAGCGCCCCGCCACCGGGCAAAAGGGCGACACATGGAAAACCTTTTCGCAGGTCATAGACGCATCACTGTTAATGGACCCACCCTCTGGGTTGGTCAACACGTAGTGATGATGCTGACCGAAGGTGTTGTTCACTTCGGCGACGATAACGCGCAAAATTTCTGCCTTGTCATACAAGTACCAGAAACTCACGGGGTTAAATACATAGCCCAAGAGCCTGGGAAAGCACTGCAGCCAAACCGCGCCACCTGGCATGGCAACACCGGCATGCTCGGTGGTTGCTTTGAGCCAATCCATCAGATCCCCGCCATCCCGAAACCCGTGATCGGCATTCATCAAACTCACCGGACGCGAGCGATTAACCCCAAATAACCAGCTATTGTGTCTGGCTAGGTCTTGCGGCCTGTCCATTCTCGCTTGCAAACAAAACAATCGGTACACGAAGGGGTGAACAAACGGCCTGAAACGCTTGTGCATCACATGGGCGCGAGCCAGCCGTAACACAGGCTCAGTGGTATGTGGTGGGCTATGCATGTTCATTGACCACCCACGGGATGGGCACATCAAAATCACGAACCACGGCTAATGCGGACTTCAACCCATCTTCATGAAAACCATAACCGCACCAAGCACCACAGAACCACACGCGGTCTTGGCCCTGAATGTCAGGCAGACGTTGCTGAGCATCAATAGCAGCCTGGTCCATCACAGGATGCGAGTAGCCGATTCTTCGAATCAATTTGTCGGCTGCCGGGGGTTCGTAAGGATTCAAAGTCACCATGACGGGTGTTTTAAAAGGCAAGGGCTGCAACAAATTAATCAAGTAAGTCACTGCCACCGGGCGCTCTTGAGACAATCCTCGGGCCTGGTCGCCAGCGGCTAAGTAATTCCAGGCCGACCAAACTTTTTTACGTTTGGGCAACAAGGCGGCGTCAACATGCAAGTAGGCCTCATTGTTCTGGTAGCGGAACCCGCCAAGCACCCGAGCCTCATCGGGCCGGGCGTCGAGCACGCTCAAGGCAGTCGGCGCGTGGCAAGCCATCACCACCGCATCAAAGGTCTCAATGCCACGTTCACTGCGGATTTCAACGCCTTTTGCCAATCGAGTCACGTGGTGGACAGCGCAGTTCAAGCGCGTGTCTTGTATCTGCGGCAACATCGCATTGACATAGACCCGTGAGCCCCCCACCACGGTGCGCCATTTGGGACGACCTTCAACTTGTAACAAGCGATGGTTTAAGCAAAACTGCAAAAAGGTTGCCGCAGGAAACCCCAAAATATCTTTGACGGATGAAGACCAAATGGCTGCCGCCATCGGCAACAGGTACCACTGTCGCATCGGCCAGTCGTAATGGTGTGCGTCAAGCAGCTCACCGAGCGTCGTTTGCGTTTGACGCGAAGCGGTCAGATACGCGCCAGCGGACTTGTTAAAGCGCATGATTTGCGCCAACATTTTCAAAAATCGAGGGCTGAATAGATTTTTCTTTTGGGCAAAAACAGTTCCAAGATTGGTACCGGCCCACTCAAGATCGATGTCTCGGATCGAGACACCAAATGACATTTCACTGCTATGAACGGGGACTTTAAGGTATTCGAACATGGCAATCAGGTTCGGATAAGTCAATTCGTTATGCACCAAAAATCCAGTGTCCACCGGATGGGTCATGTTTTCTAAGTGGACATCCACCGTGTTGGAATGCCCCCCGAAGTAAGCCCCAGCTTCGAACAAAGTCACGTGGTATCGCTGCGCCAAAAGCCACGCGCACGCGAGCCCAGAGATGCCGGAACCGACCACCGCAATCTTATCCCCAGGTGACAGCGATTGTCGACGGGCTAGAGTGACTGTTTGTTGATCCATTTGCACTAGAGTTGCGCGCTTAAGTTTAGGAGCGCCGCACGTAGCGCTGGCGCTTTGGTTTCAGGATCGAGCCAAACAGACGCGAATGCAGGCACAAAATCCGGCTCAACGACCCCACCAAGGTATTGATCATTCGAGAAAAAAGTCACCGCGTGATTGGGCTCAAACAAGCCAATCAATCGGTCGCCTAAACCGACATCAGGTAGGACGGCACTTAGTTGCTGACCCCACTGGACGGCGCGAATCGGATCCACATCAGTTAAGCGAATCATCTCTGCAACCGAGGTCTGCGCGATTTGAGCCGCCGACACGTTACGCAGATAGTTCAGGTCTAGGGCAAAAGGTGCCAAAGTGTTGAAACCTGTCTCGATCGCGCTGGCGCTCAATGGCTGTTGCACCAAGAGCGATACCTCGTAAACCCGAAAGACACTCCATGTGAACAGGCCCCGGCCTTGGACGACCCAGTCGCCGTGGCAGCGCTGCCTCAAAGCGTGTGGCAATTCCTCAGGGCTCGCATAGGCGTGCTGGGCATCGTCAAACAGTCCGGATACGGGCATAATAGGCCTCTGGTTTTGTGCTGTGTCTGTCTTAGTAGGGCTCAAAAACCCTGATTCATCTCAAGAGACACTAAGGTAGCTGCTGTGATGATAACTTTTGAATGATCAATCATGAGACGTTTACTGACAAACTTATCGAATTGCTGAAACCGTAATTAGATTCAATGCATACTATGCAGTATAAAAAATGAACTGACAAGTTCAATGTCGAATTTGATGGCTAACCACCCTTTATTTGGTTGAAATACGGACTCTACCCATGACCCTTACAGCGCCCAATAAACTGTCATTCAAGCAACAGCAACACCAATTTCGCGAGGACGCCATCCTAGATGCCGTCAACCGTTTACTGGCGCAAAAAGGCTACGACTTGATGACGATGGACGAAGTGGCCGCCGAAGTAGGTATTGCCAAAGCCAGTCTTTATAAGCACTTCGAATCAAAGGACAGTCTGGCTGCCGCCTCTATGACGCGTTTCTTAGAAGAGGCGGTCGCGATGGCGCAAGCCCTACCAAGTCACATGTCGGCCCTGCACAAGCTTAAATCAGTGGTTCGATGGGCGGTGACGATTCACTTAACCGGCACGATGCCATCATTGCCCTCAACGCGCTCAAGCATCCAACAAACGTTGCTCTCCCACGAACCCTACGTGCGACAGCTTGAGACACTGACCGAGCAACTCGGCGATTGGATCACGCAGGCCCAAAGCAAAGGCGACCTTTCAGCCGCGTTGCCTGGCGAGGTCATTCTGTACACGATCTACGCCCGTTCTTGCGATCCTGTGGCCGATTTTCTGAAGAATGGCGGCGCCTTCAGTGACGCTGACATCGTTGACCTGCTGGTGCATACCTGTTTTGAAGGCATGACAAAACCACCCCACTGTTCAGACTAACGACACTGAGCCTAAGCGCGAGCGCGCTACACTGTCGTCCCATTCAATGTTGCTTTCGGGCTAGGTGTTTTACGCAATGTGGTTTAGAAATCTCAAAATTTTTCGTCTGACCCCCCATTGGGCTGACCGTGCCGAAACCATCGGTGAAACACTGAAATCGCATGCTTTTGCCAGCAGCGACGATTTATCAGCGACAGCGCTCGGCTGGGTTGCCCCGCGTGAAAACGACGACAGACTGGCGGTACCGGTTCAGGGCCAGTACCTACTGGCGTTGCGCTTGGAGAAAAAACTCCTACCCGCAACGGTTGTGAACCAAGAAACCAAAGCCCGTGCCTTGCTCATGGAGGCCGAACAAGGCTATAAACCAGGGCGCAAGCAGATCAAAGACCTCAAACAAACCGTCACCGATGAGCTGATGCCGCGCGCGTTTCGGATCGCACGCGATATTCATGTTTGGGCCGACCCCATCAACCGATGGCTGGTTGTTGATGCCGCCTCGAGCGGGCAAGCCGAAGAAGTGTTGTCAGCCTTGGGCAAAGCACTCTACCCTTATCCGGTCGAGCCTTTGCAACTGTCGCACTCGGTGGCTGGTCTGATGACAAACTGGATGATTGCTGGCACAGCCCCCGATGGCTTCACACTTGAACCAGAAAGCCAATGGCAATCAACCAGCGACAGTGCCGCCGTCATCCGATATACCCGTCATGAACTGAGTCAGGACGCCATCACCCGTCATGTTCAAGCGGGCTACCAGTGCACACGCTTAGCGCTCACTTGGCAGGATCGCATTGGTTTTGTGCTCACGGACACGGCCGATTGCAAACGAGTCAATGCGCTAGACATCCTTCAGGACAGATCAAATGCTCAAGCGGCTGCAACGCCTGAAGAAAAACTTGATGGCGACTTTGTGCTGATGACAGCCGAACTCAATCAGCTGCTGGTAGCGTTGACCGAGGCCCTTGGCGCCAACCTAAACACCACAGCCACCCAATAGCCACCCAACAGCCAACGATTGAGACAAGCACAACATGATTGAGGGACTAACGCCACGTTTGGTGCTGAACGCTGAATTACCAGACTTGGTTGAAATAGAACTGACCGTTACCGACCTCACCAACCCAGAACCCAGCCACGACGTCTTTACGCTCACGGTTTTGTTGTTGGTTGGACCACCTGACCCTAACGCATTGGTCTATTTGGTGCCTCGTGCGGTATTTGAAAGGGGTGCACCCGTGCATGTTGGTGCACTCACTGGTGCTGATGATCAAACAGAGGCCTTACTTGAGATATTGGAGGTGATGGCGCCATCGGACATTGTTGTTTTTCTATGTGAAAGTACCTTGACGGTCATGGCAGCCCGTCAATCGTTAGGTTTGGCTTCGCCTGCAGCCCCATCGACTTGATCCGAAGTGCCAGCGGGCTGTTCTCTCAGATTCATGAACAAATCCCAAGCCACCATAAACAAGGCAGCGATCAAGGGCCCTGCCACGAATCCGCTAAGACCAAAGAGCGTCAAGCCTCCTAGCGTAGAAATCAGCACCAAATAATCTGGCAGGCGAGTGTCTTTACCCACCAAAATGGGTCGCAACACATTATCAACCAACCCGATAACCAGCACACCAAATAGCGTCAATATGATGGCATCACCGATCGCACCTGTCGCCAAAAAGTAAATCGCCACTGGCGCCCAGACCAAGCTAGCCCCCACCGCGGGCAACAATGACAAAATCGCCATCAGGGTCCCCCAAAGGATCGCTGACGGTATGTCCAAAATCCAGAAGATCAGGCCGCCGAGCGCACCTTGAACGGCCGCCACGGCCACGTTGCCCTTGATCGTGGCGCGCACAACGGTCGCCAACTTATCAAGAAACTGTTCTTTTTGATTGGCCGTTAAAGGCAGCCCTCTTCTAACTAGGGACGAAAGGCTTGCGCCATCACGAAGCAAAAAGAACAACAGATACAGCATGATGGCCAGACTTAACACAAAGAGGAACGTGTTTTGTCCCACATTGATCGCTTGGTTGCCCACCACACGTACGGCTTGCGCAGCGAACCGCGACACGTAAGACTTGATGGCCTCAACATCGGCCAGACCCGCGCGCTCTAACCACGGCCGAGCAAACTCAGGCAAAGCATTAAAAACCTGTTCAAACTGGTCACCAATATTAAATTGACCAGCCTGAACCAGTTGATAAAGTTCAATCACCTCGGAGGCCACCGACTGCACCAAAAACCCCATGGGTAACAAGACCATCAAAACAATCACCAATAACATGATGAGGCTGGCCAAATTAGGAGAACGCGGCAGGCGAAACAACAAGCGTCGCTGTAGCGGCGCAAACAAAATAGCAATGACGATTGCCCAAAAAATCGCAGCCATGAAAGGCGTGAGTAGCCACACGAAGGCCAAAGAGATCGCAATCAGTAACGCCAAGAAGGCGCGATGGTGTGTCATTTCGTTCGTCAATTGATGCCTAAAAACAATGCGCCGTTAAAGTGGAATCAGATCATTTGCACCAACAGCATACCAATGCCAGAATACATTTTTGTCATTTTTGCCAAAAATGCGAGTCAATCGCAGCGCAGCTAACATGACAGCTGGCTTCAGCCGATAAATAATTTATATTGGTTAGATCATCAGCACGCGCTTAAACAAAAGGACGTCTACATTACGTGCCATTTAAAAACAGGAGCCTCAAATGATCGTCGCCTGTCCCCACTGTCAGAAAAAAAATCGCTTGCCGGTTGATCGGTTGGGTGAATCACCGGCTTGTGGTGTTTGCGGCAAACCCATGCTAGCAGGCGTGCTGTCATTGGATGCCAGCGCCTTATCCGAATTAACTCAAAAGCCAACCAACGCTCAAGCCCAGGCCATACCCGTGATGGTGGACTTTTGGGCGCCATGGTGTGGGCCTTGCCTGCAGTTTGCTCCCACCTTTGCCAATGCTGCCAATCAACACGGTGGCCACATGGTATTTGCCAAGGTCGACACTGAAGCCCATCAAAGCGTGGCCATTGCTCACCAAATACGTTCAATCCCGACCTTGATTGTTTTTCATCACGGCCAATCGATTCAACGCGTTAGTGGTGCACTGGCACCCTCGGCGCTAGCGCAACTCGTGGCACAGGTACTCGAGAAAAACAGAACTTAGAAAATGTCGCGCGGTATCAATCACTTACTGCAACCAAACAATACGCAGCAAATTGGTCGTGCCTGACACCCCAAATGGCGTGCCAGCTGCCACCAAAACCGCCCGACCCGGCTCACCAAAGCCGTGGCGTTTAACCGCTGCCGTGGCGTGGGTCACGATTTCGTCCGTATCGGTCACGTCAGCCGCTTGCGTTGAATGCACGCCCCATACCAAGGTTAGGCGTCGAGCCACACTGATGTGTGGCGTTAAGCTCAAAATCGGTGTGCGTGGTCGCTCATGAGCCACCCTGAGGGCACTCGACCCTGAAGACGTAAAAGCAACGGTTGCTGCCACCGGCAATGTTTCAGCCACGGTTCGAATCGCCGCCGAAATGGCATCTTGAGTGGTCGTGTCTCGATAAGACTGGACCGCTTGCATCGTCAAGCGCTGCAAGGGATCGTTTTCTGTGGCTCGCAGGATGCGATCCATCATGGTGACAGCCGCCACCGGGTAGCTCCCAGTGGCTGACTCAGCCGACAACATGACCGCATCGGCCCCATCATAAATCGCACCCGCAACATCGCTGACTTCGGCTCGCGTGGGTACGGGTGATGAAATCATCGATTCAAGCATTTGGGTGGCCACGACCACTGGCTTACCGATCTCGCGGCAAGCACGAATGATACGTTTTTGAATCACTGGCACATCTTCTGGCGCACACTCAACACCCAAATCACCACGTGCCACCATCACGCCGTCGCTGGCGGCAATGATGGCCTCGAGTGATTCAATCGCAGCGGGCTTTTCGAGCTTGGCCATGGTCCAAGCGCGACCAGCCACGATGGCCTTGACCTCTTCAATGTCTTCCGGTCGTTGCACGAACGACAGCGCTACCCAATCCACACCCAACGACAAGCCAAATTCCAAATCTTGCCGATCTTTGTCTGTCAACGCAGACATTGGCAAAATAGCGCCAGGGACATTGACGCCTTTTCGGTCTGACAACACGCCATCATTGAGCACTTCGACCTTGGCCGAATGCGCATTGGCCTGGAGAACCCGCAATCGAACCTTGCCATCATCGATAAGCAGATCGTCGCCAGCCTTGATGGCTGCAAAAATTTCTGGGTGCGGCATTGGCAAGCGCACCGCATTACCCGGTGTGGGGTCAAGATCGAGCCCTAGCTTTTGCCCAGTGGTCACGGCAATCTTGCCGCCCTCAATAGCGCCTAGTCTGAGCTTTGGTCCCTGTAAATCCATCAAAATCCCGACAGGACGCCCAACCTCACTTTCAATTTCGCGCACTAACTCATAACGGGCTTGGTGATCCGCATGGGTGCCATGACTAAAATTGAACCGAAATACGTCAACGCCCGCCTTAAACAGTGCGAATATCATCTTTCGATCAGTGCTAGCAGGCCCAAGGGTCGCCAAAATTTTGGCATTACGGGCACGGTGCGAAATCGCGTCTAGCGTCATGAGCCACCTCGGGCAATGGATAGGGTTTTAATGTCTTTGAACCAATACGCTTAGATTAAGCCATCGAATGACAAAGATCGCAACCGATGCGCGCCAACAACATTTTTTTAAAAAAAAACCCACCAAAATGATGGGTTTTGTGGCCTCAAGAGGGTGCAATTATCCCAGTCGGGCCTCTAGCTCACCGCGAATTTTGAGTAAATTTGGCGGCAACCCTTCGGCAAGCGTCTCAAACAGTTCGTCATGTAACTTGAATTCCTGCTTCCAAGCATCTGTCTCGATTGATGTGATCGCCTTAAACAAATCCTCAGAGAAATTCAATCCCGACCAATCCAAGTCCTCATAGCGTGGCGTCACACCAAAGACGTGCTCAATACCGCCAGCATTGTTTTCAATACGCGCGAGCATCCACTTCAGAACGCGGGCGTTTTCACTGAAGCCTGGCCAAACAAATCGGCCCTGCTCATCGGTACGAAACCAATTGACGCAGAAAATCTTCGGCAATGCCACACCAGTGGCCTCAATCTGCGCACCCAACTGTAGCCAATGAGAGAAGTAATTGGACATGTTGTAACCACAGAAAGGCAACATGGCAAATGGATCACGACGAACGACACCCTGCTTACCCATGGCAGCCGCTGTGGTCTCTGATCCCATGGTTGCTGCCATGTAGACACCCTCTTCCCAACTGCGTGCCTCAGTGACCAGTGGCACCGTCGATGAGCGTCGACCACCAAAGATGAAGGCGTCAATTTCAACACCAGCGGGGTCATCCCAAGCTTCATCCAAAACAGGGTTTTGAATGGCGCTAACGGTGAACCGAGCATTGGGATGGGCCGCCTTGATGCCGTCCTTTTTTGCCACTTCTGGCGTCCAATCGTTGCCACGCCAGTCAATGCAATGCGCCGGTGGTGTTTTGGTCATGCCTTCCCACCAAACGTCACCGTCATCGGTCAGCGCCACATTGGTGAAGATCACGTTCTCTTTAAGCGATGCCATGCAATTAAAGTTTGACTGCTCGTTGGTTCCGGGCGCGACACCGAAGTAACCGGCTTCCGGATTAATGGCGCGCAATCGACCATTGGCGTCGGGTTTGATCCAAGCAATATCATCACCAATGGTGGTTATTTTCCAGCCCTGGTCAGACAAGCCAGCCGGTGGAATCAACATCGCAAAATTTGTTTTCCCACAGGCCGATGGGAAAGCCGCAGCCACATGGTACTTCTTGCCCCAAGGCGCTTGCACCCCAAGGATCAGCATATGCTCGGCTAACCAGCCTGGTGAGTCTGCCTGATCAGCCGCCGCCCGGCCCATCGTCGACGCAATTCGCAAGGCAAAGCATTTTTTGCCCAACAGCGCATTGCCACCATACCCGGATCCGTAAGACCAAATCTCGCGCGTTTGCGGAAAGTGAACAATGTACTTGGTACTGTTGCACGGCCATGCCACGTCAGCTTGACCCACAGCCAATGGGGCGCCAACCGTGTGAACACAGGGCACAAACTCGCCGTCAACACCAAGGACGTCGTAGACGGCACGACCCATGCGGGTCATCAATCGCATGTTGACCGCAACATAAGCGGAGTCACTGAGCTCAATGCCAATTTGAGCAATGGGAGAACCCAAAGGCCCCATCGAAAAAGGAACCACATAAAGCGTTCTGCCCTGCATACAACCGTCAAATAAGCCGTCTAGCGTTTGACGCATGTCATCAGGCGCCATCCAATTGTTGGTCGGGCCGGCATCTGACTGGTTTGGGGTACAAATGAAGGTTCGATCTTCGACCCGTGCCACGTCATCCGGTGCCGAGCGAGCCAAAAACGAATTCGGGCGTTTTTCCGCGTTTAAGGCAATGAGCGTGCCCGCAGCCACCATCTCAGCGCACAGTTCGGCGTACTCTTGCTCAGAGCCGTCACACCAGACGATGCGTCTTGGTTTGGTCTTGGCGGCGATTTCAGCGACCCAGCGCTTCAAACCTTCGTGTTTGACATAATCCGGCGCATTGACGTTCATTGTCTCTACCATTTTTTTGTGTCGGTTTTCAGATCAAGAAGCGTGAATATTAGCACCGTGAAACAGTCCCGCGTGCCCAATCATGAGACACGACCATGGTCTTAGCCGTAAACCCCTGATTTTTCAGCGCTCTGCACAAACAAATCGGCACCGGTTACGATTCGTCATCGCATTACCAAATACTTCAGAGGATCGTGAATGGCTCAGGGCAACGCTCAAGACGACGAATCGTTTGGCAGCATGACGCGTGCACTTATTCCGCTTTTGGCAGTGGCGGCGGTGGCGGGTGTTTTGGTGGGCTTGGTTGGCGGCAGTTTTCACTGGCTGCTGACACACGGCGGCGCTGGTTTCTTGGCACTGCTCGCGCACTGGAAAACAAACGGTTTTTTGGGTCTGCCCGGCTGGCTTGCCGCCATGGTGGTCGTTGCCACGAGTGTGGCCATCGCTCGCTGGTTGGTCACCTACGCGCCAAGCGCCGCCGGCAGCGGCGTGCAACACGTTGAAGCGGTTATGCGCGAACAAGCCGAACCAGCCCCACTACGTGTACTGCCGATCAAATACCTCGGCGGTTTGTTAGCCATGATCCCGGGTTTGGCACTTGGCCGCGAAGGTCCAACCATTCAAATGGCCGCTGTTATCGGCACACAGTGCGGCAGATTATTCGGCTTCAGTCAGAGCGATCGATCGATGCTGTACACCGCGGTTGCCGGTTGCGGCCTATCGGTGGCTTTCAACGCGCCGCTGTCTGGCGCGGCCTTCGTCATTGAAGAGGTGGCGCACCGCACGACCATGCGCCGCGTGCTGACAACCTTGGTTGCCATTGCCACCGCCATGGCAGTTTACCGGAGCTACTTTGGTAATGAAGTCGAATTTCTGGTGAGCGATTTTTTAACCACCAGCACGGTTGATCTAATGCTCTTCGTCGTTTTTGGGGCTTTGGTCGGTGGCTTGGGCGTGCTTTATAACAAGAGTGTCTTACTGGGCTTGAATCTTTTTAACAATACCGCCCGCAAAGTCTCTCCTGTGGTCAAAGCAGGCGTCATTGGCGCATTGATTGGGCTGGTGGCTTATTGGCAACCGCAATGGGTCGGTGGTGGTGAGTTGCAGGTCAACACCATTTTGGCGGGCCAACTGGGCATGAGTGCGTTATTGGTGTTGCTACTGGTGCGTTGGGTGCTGGGACCTTTGTCCTATTCGATGGGAACACCCGGCGGGTTGTTCGCACCGCTATTGCTTGTCGGGGCGGCAACCGGTGCGTTGTTTGCCTCAGGCGCCAACGTTATCATGCCCGCCACTGACTTGCTGAGCCCAAGCGCCTTCGCGCTGGTTGGCATGGCGGCTTTTTTTACCGCGGTGGTTCGTGCTCCCGTGACGGGTATCTTATTGATCTGTGAGATGAGTGGCACGGTTTCTCTCATGATTCCATTGCTGATTGCCAGTGTGATGGCCGCTTTGGTCGCGAGCCTCTTGCGCGGCGAACCGATCTACGACTCACTTCGTACACGCATGGGCTTGAGTGCTGCGAAAAACTGATCGGTTGCCACCGACCACGTGAACTGGTTTGCGCGAGCGGTGGCTTTATCGCGCGAAATATCAAGACAAGCCAGGCAAGCTGCCCGTAAGTCCTCATCCAAAACGCCAGCACCGCTTTGCCCCACCACATCAATCGGTCCCATGACAGGGAACGCGGCAACCGGTAAGCCGCAGGCCATGGCTTCTGCCATGACCAACCCAAAAGTATCGGTCAGACTTGGAAACACAAAAACGTCAGCTTGGCTGTAAAGATGAGCCAATTCATCTTGTGAGACCACACCAATGTACCTGGCATTGGGGTACTTTTTCTTCAAAGAAGTCGTCATGGGACCTTCACCAGCCACCCATTTTTGACCCGGCAAATCCAAGCGTAAAAACGCTTCAACATTTTTTTCTATAGCCAATCGACCGGCATAGAGAAAAATCGGATTCATTTTATTGGGTGGTTTTTGCTCAATCCGCGGGTAAAAGATCGCATGATCCACGCCCCGCGTCCAATGCACCACGTGGCGAAACCCTCGCGTGCGTAGGTCTTCAACAATCGCTGGGGTTGGGGCAAGCACCGAACTTGCCGCGGCGTGAAAGCGCCTAAACAGTGCGTAAGACCAACTTAAAGGAACACCAATGCGGGCATTAACGTATTCAGGAAAACGCGTGTGGTAAGCCGTGGTGAACGCCCAACCACGCTTTAGCGCCGCACCACGAGCTGCCCACCCCAATGGGCCTTCAGTGGCGATATGCAAGGCATCAGGATTGATGGCTTCGATCATTTGTTGCACCCGCCCGCGGGTGGTCAATGACAAGCGTATTTCCGGGTAACTCGGACACGGCAAGGTCTTAAATGCCTGCGGCGTCAGCATCTCGACCTCAATGCCCAAGTCTTGTAAGTGGGTGCGGGTATTGCCAAGCGTTCTCACCACCCCATTGACTTGGGGCTTCCAGGCATCGGTCACGATCAAGAGTTTTTTAATGGCTTGGGCCTTAACTTTGTTGGGCAAAGGGGTTTGCAGTAAGGTTTGAATCGGCTGTTGAACGGTCATCTTCAGTTTCCTTTTCACCGGCTTGGGCGCGATAAGGCCAATGGATCAATTTGAGCTCGCCTTCGTGGGTCTCAACAAGTGCCGACAGGCTTTCTACCCAATCGCCATCGTTGCAATACAGGACGTCCTCAATCATGCGAATTTCGGCTTTGTGAATGTGTCCGCAAACCACGCCATCAAACCCCCGGCGGCGCGCCTCATTGACCAAAACTTGTTCAAACTCGGTGATAAAGGACACGGCGTTTTTGACACGATGCTTCAAATACTGCGACAAAGACCAGTAAGACATCCCCAGCCGGTGACGGGTACGGTTATACGCATCATTGAGTTTGAGTATCAGTGTGTAGAGGCTATCGCCCAAATACGCCAACCACTTGGCGTGCTGAATGATCCCGTCGAAAAAGTCACCATGGGTGACCCATAACTTACGTCCATCGAGTAAATGGTGAGTGGTTTCGTTAACGATGCGGATTTCACCAAAAGCCATGCCAATGAATTGACGCAAGACTTCATCGTGATTACCCGCCACATAGGTCACGCGAGTGCCCTTGCGAGACTTGCGCAACACTTTTTGCACCACATCGTTGTGAGATTGCTTCCAGTACCAATTCTTTTTAAGTTGCCAGCCGTCAATGATGTCACCGACCAGATACAGCTCCCAAGACTCATTGAAGCGTAAAAAATCCAGCAAAAATTCCGCCTTGCATCCCGCTGTACCCAAGTGCACGTCGGAAATCCAGATGGCCCGGTAGTGAGCAGGAGCGCGAGCTGGTGTTGCAGGGTGAGGATCGTTCATGAGTCGTTATCATGCCCAGCCCTTTTGACAAGACCATGACACTTCAGTGACGTTTTGGTGACAACGACACAGGGCTCTTCGATCCTTTAAACCCCTGCCTTCGCCTATGTCATGCCAACGAATCAATGTATTGTTGAATCACGCTGTCATACGATGCGTCTGGCTTCAAACCGAGGGCCGCAGCGCGCGTGCATTCAAACTGCGCGGGCCAACCACCCACGATTCGGGCAATCGCCTCATCAGGCTCAAACCGTATTAGGTCAGCCGTTTCAGTGCCTGCGATATCGATAAGTGCTTGCCGCATTTGGGCAATGCTAACGGTCAGCGCCGGCAAGTTGATGGCCGTGCGCCCCTGCAAGTTCTCTCGTGAGGCTTGCATGACCGTCAAGATGCCTTTGATGGTGTTCTCTGGCGAAGCCAAGGCCACGCGAGTTTGGGGATGAACGGGACAGATGGTCTGTTCTCCTGCCAAAGGCTCTCGAATCATGCCAGACAAAAAACCAGAAGCCGCGCCATTGGGGCGACCCGGGCGAACAGACACGGTCATGAGTCGAGCCGCCCGCCCGTCGATAAAACCTTTGCGGGTGTAATCCGCAATTAACTGCTCACAAATAAATTTGTGAATACCATAGCTCGATTGCGGCACAGCCAGTGTACCGTCCGTGATGACGGCTGGCATTGGCACGCCTGAATCACCACCAAAGACCGCCACTGAACTGGCAAAGAACAATTGCGTCACTACCCCATGTTGTTCAGTTTGGCGCCTGAGGTATTCCAACAAATGCTCTGTGGTGGCCAGATTGGCGCGTAAGCCCAGAGAAAAGTCTGCCTCACACTCGCCCGATACGGCTGAGGCCAAGTGAAACACCACATCAAAAGGATAAAAAGGCGTGTCAAACAAAACCGGCAACGCTTCAAGCAAGTCACCCGTGTGCGTTGTGACTCGCGGATCACGACTAATGGCTGGGTCGCCCTGCTCAACGCGATCGGTCAGGACCAACGACACAATGGGTCGATTCGAAAGTGACCCAATTTCCAACAGGGTTTTGGCCAGCTTTGACCCTAAAAAACCAGCACCGCCGGTGATAAGAATGTTCATGTCAATAACTCACCATTAAATTTTTGTTTTTGCCTCTGAAGGCCCGTCCACAACCGATGCCCCGATTGTTACCGGTACGATCTCAAATGCCAAAATCGCGGCTCGCTGCGCCTCGGGTAAAGCAACACTCGCCCCCAAAGCCGTGTCGACATAGACGTAGATCAATTCCCCTGTGGTCAAAAGCGCCTGATCCCGATACACCTCAATCACGAAACGCACGCTACTGCGACCGAGAGACGCCAAGCGCACACAAATATCGAGCATATCGTCGTACTTGGCTGGTGCATGATATTCAATGGTGGCTTTGCGCGCAAAGTACTGCGCACCCGAACTTTGCTGCGCCATCACGCTGGGCAGGCCCACAGCACGGGTGTATTCGGTAATGGCCACGTCGAAAAAGGTCAAGTAATGGCCATTAAAAACCACCCACTGAGGGTCGCATTCTGACCAACGCACACGGTGCTGGTGATGAAATGCAAAATCTGATCGCATGACTAATGGTTTCCTTCTGACTGGTACACCACCTTAGGCAAATGGCATGTGCAGAGACTAATATACGCTGGATGCGCTCACTCATTCTTACTCTTGATCGATGGTTGACCCGATTGTCCTTTGCTGTGGCCACCACACTGTTGGCCGTCATCAGTTGCTTGGGGCTCTGGCAGGTGACAACCCGTTTCATTTTGTCGCAACCCTCCGTGTGGACCGAGGAAGTGATGCGCCGCCTGCTGATTTGGTGTGTGATGCTGGGTATGGTGGTGGCGATTCGTCAAGGCGCACTCGTCTCAGTGGACTTGATGCTTCGCATCGCTAAAGGCTGCTGGCATGATGCACTGCGGCTTTTTATTGCGCTGGCGACTTTCTCTTTTTTAGCAACTATCTTATGGTTTGGCCTCTCACTGGCCTGGCGGGTTCGATTTCAGAGCTTTGCCAGTATCGAAATTTCTATGGCATGGGCTTATGCGGCAATACCGTTTGGCGCCGCCCTAGGCATGTTGGCCGTGGTTGCACACTACCTTGACCCACCGACACCGGTTCTGATGAACGCAGAGAACACCTTCACCGACTGAAGTAACGGATTTGCATGCCCATTACCCTGATAATCACGATGTTGCTGGGCTTCGCACTGAGCGTGTCGATTGCTGTATCCATTGGTGGTGCGGCGGTTCTGGGCTTGGCGGTGTTTGATAACAACCGATTGATCATGGCGCCCAAGGAGATGTTTAGCGCCATCGATAAGTTTCCGTTAGCGGCGATTCCGTTCTTTATCCTAGCTGGCAATTTGATGGAAAAAGGAGGTATTTCTGGGCGTTTGGTGGCGTTCGCCAAAAGTTTGGTGGGTGGTGTGCAAGGCGGTTTGCCCATGACCACCGTGCTGACATGCATGATTTTTGCCGCCGTGTCTGGCTCCTCAGTGGCCACCACATTCGCCATTGGCGCCATTCTCATTCCAGCCTTGGTTCGCCTCGGCTACCCCAGACCCTACACCGCGGCACTTCAAGCCACCTCGGCCGAACTTGGCGTGGTTATTCCGCCGTCTATTCCACTGATTTTGTTTGGTGTCGCCGCTGAGGTCTCGATTGGTGAACTCTTTATTGCCGGTGTGGTTCCTGGACTTTTGATTGGCGTGGCATTGATGGTGTTTGTTCATGTCTACTGCCGCATCAAGGGCTGGGGTAAGCACGATGGTGAAGGCCGTTTGTCGGTTCTTGCCGCCACGGGAAAAGCCGGTTGGGCCCTGCTCATGCCCGTCATCATTTTGGGGGGGATCTACGGCGGCATCTTCACGCCCACTGAAGCGTCGGTTGTTGCTGTGTTTTATGCGCTGTTAGTGGGTGCCGCCTTTCACCGTGAACTCGGTTGGCGCGATGTCGTCACGGCACTGCAGAAGTCCGTGATTTCTAGTGCCGTCATCATGTTCATCATCGCCAATGCGGGTCTGTTCGCCTTCATCATCACACGCGCTGGCATCCCAGACCAAATCGGCCAATGGTTAACCGTGGTCCTCAGTTCACCGGCGTTGTTTCTGATTGGCGTCAACGGTGCGCTATTTCTGATCGGCATGTTCATCGAAACCTCTGCGGCCATCATCGTGCTGGCCCCAATCTTGACACCCGTGGCCATGTATTTTGGTATTGACCCCATCCATTTTGGCATCATCATGGTGGTCAACCTAGCCCTTGGCATGATCACCCCGCCTTTTGGGGTGAACTTGTTTGCCGCCTGCACCGTGGCTCGCGTGTCGTTAGACAAAGTCATCAAGCACCTCATCCCGTTTGTGCTGGTGATCATCAGTTGCTTGATGCTCATTTCTTATGTGCCCAGTATCAGTTTGGCGTTGCGAGACTTGGTCTTCGCCCCCAAAACGGCACTGGTCATACCAGCACCAGCACCGGCGCTGACACCCAGCCTTGGCCCTTCTCCTGTTGGTCCTTCTCCTGTTGGTCCTTCTCCTGTTGGTCC
>ERZ887849.194-NODE-194-length-66986-cov-8.931721_pt1 | contig 66986 bp, 53 predicted proteins | sample MGYA00521267_ERZ887849 | MGnify/ENA primary metagenome ERZ887849 (study PRJEB32303, sample SAMEA104408601) | aquatic metagenome | biome: Brackish water; feature: Pelagic; material: water | place: Baltic Sea | collected 2014-06-06T16:11:00 | depth 2,863 m ... | reverse complement strand
AAACGCTGCCATAATCCACTTCAGTGAATGCACCGTCACCATCTTGGTACAAAACTTTCACGGTTTTTGATTGGTCCAACACCACAATGTCATCGAAGCCATCGTTGTTCATGTCCGTAAATCCCACACAGTTTCCGCTGTTGTAAGAATCGGGCAAGGACGCACTAGCGTTGGAGAAGGTCTGAGCGAAAAGCATCGTAGCAGACGCCATGGCCAGTGCAAGAGTTAGTAGTTTTTGCATTGCAATTTGGTTTCTTTTTGAATCACAGGTGCGGGAAAGTTAGTGAGGAGAGTTTGACCTTGGCCCCGTTTTGTGAAAAAAAATTCGATTTCAAACTAACAAGAGAAAAATACCTCTACTTGTTCTCTCGCTAACTTCGCACCATGACTCCAGGAGGAACTGCCGCTTTTCACACATTGGGCTGTAAGCTGAATTTCAGCGAGTCGTCGACCTTGGCCAAACAATTGCTCGATGCCGGCTTCGCGCGTGTTTCAATAGACGATGCTCCTGATGTCGTTGTGATCAACACCTGCAGCGTTACAGAACAAGCCGACGCCAAATGTCGACACGCTGTTCGCAGAGCTTTGGCTTCGAACCCCGAAGCTTTTGTTGCCGTCATTGGATGTTATGCCCAGTTGAAGCCACAAGAAATCGCCAACATTGAGGGCGTTGACCTCGTCCTCGGTGCTGAAGAGAAATTCAATTTGTTGGATCACCTGGACTCTCTTCATAAAAGAGAGGTTGGCTCGATTGAGGTCGGGCCCATCAAAGAGGTGCGGAAATTTGTTCCTGGATTTTCTAGCGGAGATCGAACCCGGACCTTTTTAAAGGTTCAAGATGGGTGCGATTATTTCTGTGCATTTTGCACCATCCCCTTGGCCCGAGGCAGATCGAGAAGCGCCAGCATTGAGGACACCTTGCTTCAAGCGCAACGGGCCGCAGAATCGGGAGCTCAAGAAATTGTGCTGACCGGAGTCAATATTGGCGATTTTGGCAAGGCCAACGGCTCCAGTTTTTTGGAACTCATTCAGGCCTTGGATGCGCATGTCCCCGTCCCGCGCTTTCGCATTAGCAGCATTGAACCCAATTTACTCACGAATGAAATCATTGACTTTGTAAGTCAGAGTCAACGCTTTCAACCTCACTTCCACATTCCACTTCAGAGTGGTTCAGATCCGATGCTTCAATCCATGCGACGACGCTATCGGACAGCTGAGTATGCGCAGCGCATTGAACGCATTCGAGAGCGCATGCCGCTTGCCTCCATCGGTGTCGATGTCATCACGGGGTTTCATGGAGAAACCGAAGAATACTTCAAGCAAACTCAAGACTTCCTCATGGGATTGCCTATCAGTTACTTGCATGTATTCACCTACTCAGAGCGTGCAAAAACAACTGCGCTGAGGCTCGACAATGTCGTACCGGTGGCGCTTAGAAAAGAGCGAACGCGACAATTGCGCATGCTATCTCTCAAGAAACAACGTGCACATTATGAATTGTTCATTGACTGCAATCGTCCCGTTTTATTCGAAGAATCTACCGAGGAAGGATTGCGGTTTGGATTCACCCCGGAATATGTTCGCGTAGCGATCGATTCGAAAGCTGTCCGAGCGAACACCATCCAATCGATTCAGCTCACAGACATCAAAGCCGCTGGGTACGTTCTCGGCCAACAAGTCCATGCAGTCTCTCCTTCAACTTAAGCCATGTATCCTACGCTCTACCACGCGATTTACGACCTCTTTGGACTCGAAATCTCCGCGCTAAAAATAGTCAACAGCTTTGGCTTCTTTGTCGCAATGGCGTTTGTAGTTGCTGCCGCTCTCTTGCGCCGAGAAATGGACCGCAAGCAAGTGTTGGGTCTTTTTGAGTCCACGACCCACAAAGTGCGCGTCGGAGATCCCGTGGGATGGATGGAAATCGCAGGCCAGGGCGTGTTGGGCTTCTTGTTTGGCTGGAAATTCTTGTATTTGATCTTCAATGCGGCTGAATTGTTCAATTCTGGCATGCCCCAGGAACATTTGTTCAGCAGTGAAGGCAGTGTCTTTTGGGGACTTTTTATGGGTGCAGGGCTCGCCGGGTTGCGCTGGCGACAAGGCCAGAAAGACAAACTGGACAAACCCCGCATTGAAACAACCGAAATCCCTGCCAGCCAGCATGTTGGAGGAATCATTACTGCTGCGGCCGTTGGCGGAATCGTGGGGGCGAAACTTTTTCACTTGCTCGAATATCCAGACGAATTCATTCGCTTCTTTACCGATCCATCACTCAGCAACTTCTTGGGCGGTTTGACGATTTACGGGGGGCTGTTGATGGGAGGTCTTGCTGTTTTTCTTTACGGACGCAAGCATGGGCTGAGGTTCTTGCACCTCGCTGATGCCACCGCACCAGGATTGATGCTCGGCTATGGCATTGGACGAATCGGATGCCAAGTCAGCGGAGATGGCGACTGGGGCATTCCGAATCCCAATCCGCAGCCCACGTGGCTGCAATGGTTGCCCGAATGGACGTGGTCCTATGCATATCCCAACAATGTCAATGGTGTATACGGCCCGCGCAGCGCGGGATACACAGGCAAACTCATTGAGCCAACCGATCCCTGGCCCATCTTTGAAGGTTATGGAACCTATTTGGATCCTGCGGTTTTCCCAACTGCCTTTTACGAGACCGTCTTGGCGACGATGATTTTCGCTCTGCTTTGGTCGCTTCGCAAACGCATTCGGATTCCTGGACAACTGTTCGCTTTGTACCTCGTTTTCAATGGCTTCGAACGTTTCTGGATTGAGAAAATTCGAGTCAATGCCATCATGGAAATGGCGAACATTGCATTCACCCAAGCCGAACTGATTTCGACGCTTACTTTTTTATCCGGAGTCTTCTTGTGGTTTTGGTTCCCCCGACACAACGCACAGGTCATTCCGACGCGTTAAACTTTTGATCGGTAGCCTCGTCCTAGAGACAAGGAATGCTATGATGTCAAAGAAGATCATCCCAGATCACAACGCTTTTGAGCAGCCCGACTGGCTGGATGGAATGACCGATTCGAATCCACACATTCGATCTCAGTCTTTTGAGGGCTTCATGAATGCCTGGCAAAAGCCCATCTACTTCTACATGCGCAGGCTGCTGATGAACCACCAAGACGCCGATGATGCCAGCCAAGAAGTGATCATTCAAGTATTCAAGTCGATTGATTCTTTTCAAAAGAAATCCACGTTTTCCACGTGGCTTATCACCATTGCTTATCGCAAGGCTATGGACGCCATGCGCAAGCGAAAAACCCACGCTTGGACTTCATTGGATGCTACGAATCAAGCAGCTTTGAGTCATCTCAATGAAGATGCCTTGTTTGATGCCGATGAAGCCGAAAGACGATTGCATTCCGCGATTGCCAACTTACCTCCGCGTCAAAGACAGGTTTTCATACTTCGGTATTTTGATGAGTTGAGTTTCCGGGAAATTGCCGCCATCTCGGGGAAGACCGAAGGTGCCCTCAAAGCTTCATTCCACCATGCTGTCAAAAAGGTTCGAGCGACCGTGGTGTTGCCCCGTTAAACCCATTCGCTCCCCCAACGTCAAATCACCATGAAAGAGATGCCCCCCTCACCATTCAACGTTCCTGAAGGGTTCTTTGATGCACAAAGGCAGCGTATACTTGAAAGGCTAAAGGAGGACTCAACACCCTCATCGCGGCTCAATCAAACCCACCGAGGATCGTGGATGCGAGCAGCCGCCTTCTGGATTGGTTTGACGGGTGTCGTGATCGCCCTGCAGCAATGGAATGCTGCGACACCGTGTCAATCGTATTCCTGCTTGTTAAAACAACACGAGCCTTCTCTCGCCATCCCCGATGACATGCTGGAAGATTGGCTTGAAGATGGGACCTTATTTGACATTCTCCTTGAAGAGGTCTAGACATGAAGCCAGGAATTCCATCGAGATTTAGAGTCCAAAAATCCTAACCTAGTCCCCATGAAAAATACGTTTTTCTTCCTATGCTTCAGCATCACAGCCATAGCAGTTCAAGCGCAAAGACCTTCCAGCGCTGCGCAAATCCCAAAAGACCGGGAAGCCATGAAAGCCAAGATGGATTTGTTGCACACGGCATACCTCACAGAAGGCTTGGAATTGAGCTCATCCGAAGCAAAAGCTTTTTGGCCCGTTTGGGAGGAGGAAAAAGATGCCATGCATGCCATTCAAGACAGCATCCAGTCCATACAAAAGGCAATCAAACAGGAATCCTTAACGGTTGCTGATTCCGACGCTCTACTTCAAACATATCTACAACTTTCCATTCGGAAGGTCGAACTCATGAATGAGGAAATGCTCAAAGTATCCGAAATCCTTGGATCTCAAAGGGCAATGAGAATTCCTTCACTCGAAAGAGAGTTCCGACTGCAAATGGTGAAGACGCGGGAACAGCGCATGTCACCTGAAGACCGAAAGGCCTTGGGCAAGATGGGGCGAGCACATGAATGAATCGTCGATCAACAAACATCGGTTGACTTCGGCTCGAATTTCACGTATTGTGGTTCAAACATACCCCATTGATGCAGTAGCGGTTTCCGGAAGCCGTTGGTCCATCCGGGAATAAATGGCCAAGATGACTATCACAAGAAGCACATCGCACTTCAACGCGCACCATACCGTGAGATTGATCGAGTATTTCTTTGATTCGACTCGACTCCTGGGCTGCATCAAAGCTGGGCCATCCGCAACCAGCATCAAATTGAGCCGACGCATCAAACAGCACTGACCCGCAACCTTTGCAAGCGTAGGAGCCGTTGGACTGGGGCTCACAATACGCCGAACTGAATGGCCGCTCTGTGCCATTCTCTCGCATGACATGGTACGATTCACGGTCAAGCTTTTCCTTCCAGTCAGCTTCTGATCGCTCTTGATCCATCAATTGGACTTTGAAGAATTGGACCGATTGTAACCACCTCCTTTACTTTTTCCTCCGCCACCGCCACCATTTCCCCCGCGGTAATTCCCACCTGACTTGCCCCCTTGACCTCCCTTCCGATTTCCGCCGCCGCCGGGTCGCTTAGAGCCGCCTGGACCACGCGATCGATCGCGGGCGCCGTTGTACTCAGGCCCCTTGCCCAAACGTTCTGGAATTTCCAGTTTTGGCACCACCTTTTCAATCAATTTTTCAATCCGCATAAAACGGTGCTGGTCATCGGGATTGACCAAAGTGACCCCTTCTCCATCCTTGTCCGCTCGTGCGGTTCGGCCTATGCGGTGAACATAATCTTCTTCATTGGGAGGAACATCATAGTTCACAACCAATTCAATGCTGTCGATGTCAATGCCCCGACTCACCACATCCGTCGCTACGAGAATTGGGATCTTCCGTTGGCGAAAGGCCAACATTACTTCTTCCCGTTCACTCTGTTCCAAGTCCGAGGAAATCTTACCACATGGGATGCCGGCTTCTTTCAAAACACGAGTGATTTGCGAGACCGTACGCTTGCGGGATGTGAATACTATTCCGGAAGACACATTGCGGTCCTTTAACAAATCCACCAACACCGCATCTTTTTGATGGTCAAATAAAATGTATGCGCCTTGTTTGATCTTCTCTGCAGGCTTTGAGAGTGCCAATTTGACCGTTTCAGGGTTGTTCAGCAACTCCAAAGCCAAGGTATCGATGCGGTCAGGCATCGTGGCGCTAAACAACAGTGTCTGTCGCTCCTTGCGGCATTTTTCTGCGATGCGCATGATGTCGCCTAAGAAACCCATGTCCAGCATCCGATCGGCTTCATCCAGAATCAAGCAAGACAATTCACTGAGGTCCACATACCCCAAGTTCAAATGGGACAAGAAGCGACCAGGCGTCACGATGACAATGTCCGCTCCTTTGGTTAAAGCCTTTTTCTCCCGAGAAAAATCATGTCCTGACCCTCCACCGTATATCGCCAAACTCGTGACTTTGGCATAGTACCCAAAACCTTCTACCGCCTGATCAATTTGCATCGCCAATTCACGCGTAGGCACCACGATCAAGGCCTTCACTTTACCGTTATCAGGCGTGTCGAGGATTCGGTCTATAACAGGTAGCAAAAAAGCCGCTGTTTTTCCCGTTCCCGTCTGGGCAACTCCCATAATGTCCTTTCCTTCGAGTATGATGGGAATGGCTGCTGCTTGAATCGGCGTTGCTCCCTCAAATCCCATGGCATCCAACGCGTCTAAGACATCGGGATGCAGCGGCATTTCGTCAAACCGAACGCGCTTTTGTTGTTCTTCCACGCGTTAAAGTTAAGGATGTTGCAACCTTTCCCCCAATGCAAATGTTACACGTTCAGGTTTTGGTACATTTATGTCCGAACTTTCCAAAGTGAAAAGCGCGCAAAAAACACATCGAAACGACGTTTCTGAGTCGTTCCAAGCCAGGCGCTACTGGGCGTCTCTTCTTTTTGGGGCCGCCATGATTCTCGCGTTTCTGCCGAATACTGCCCGAGCTGCGCATGCAATGGGTGGAGAGGTGTATTATGAATACCTTGGAGGCGGTGACTTTTTGATTTCACTGATCTTCTACAGAGAGTGTTTCAATAGCAATATAGAGCCCGGGGGATGGCAAAATGGAGGGACCAACCTAGACCCTTCCATCATGTTGGGTGTTTTTGAAGGCAACGTAGAATACAACGTCTACGATGTCGCATTATCTGTTGCTTCAATCCTTCCGTTAGAAACTGTCCTTGAGAATCCTTGTGGCATCTTACCACCGGAATTGTGCATGCAGCGTTTGGAGTATTCAATCGTCGTCAATTTGCCACCTAGCACTGTTGGATACGACATCATTTTTCAACGATGTTGCCGAAACCCGGGCATAGCGAACATACCCAATCCAGGCGATGTCGGCATCACGCTCACTACGCAGATACCGCCCAATATTTCTGACGTCAATCCGAATAGCAGTCCACAGTTTCAAGTGTATCCCCCTGAAGCCATATGCACAAATTTTGATTTTTTCTTGGACCAGAGCGCGATTGACCTCGATGGAGATTCTTTAGTCTATTCGTTTTGCACCCCCTTGAATGGAGGGTCAACCAACGACCCCTCTCCAAATCCTCTTCCGGCCTCCACATTGGCCAACATCCCTTGGGGCGGAGGTTTTAGTGCTACAGATCCGATTCCTTCCTCTCCTCCTTTTGACATCGACCCGATTACAGGACAGGTCACAGGGTTCCCAACCACACCGGGGGCCTATGTCATCGGGATATGCGTTTCTGAATACCGCGATGGCGAATTGCTCAGTACTGTGATGCGTGATTTTCAGTTGAATGTTGTGATGTGCGACCCGACCATCATATCCGCGGCTCAGCCCCAAACCAATGCTCAGCTTTGCATTGGCGAAACACTTCAGTTTTCAGAAAACAGCATTGGAGCCCAGGACTTACTTTGGGATTTTGGCGTTCCCGGAACCGATACGGATGTGAGTACAGCATCGAACCCTGAATTCACCTTTCCAGACACCGGTGTCTATGAAGTTTTGTTGATTGCCAATCCCTCCTGGCCCTGTGCGGACACATCTTCTCAAGTATTTTACGTCTACGAGCCCATTGAACCCGAAATTTCAGTCACTGATTTTGTTTGTGCAGGGGACATGGAATATTTCTCCTTCTCAGCTCTCGGGGCGTTCAACGCTGCGACGGACCTCACATGGACCTTCAATGGCGGCACCCCATCCGCGTCCAATTTGACCAGTCCCGGCGGCATCCTATTCGACAATGCGAATGCCTGGGACGTCACACTCACAGCAAGCCATTTTGGTTGCAATTCGACGACAACTTTCAATTGGGTCGCACCCGCGAATCCCCAAGCGAACATTGCTGACCAAAGTTCCTTTTGCCAGGGATTCACCTTCGACTTTGAGAACCTAAGTTCCAATGCTGAATCCTGGTGGTGGGATTTTGGAGTCTTCGGTGATGCCGATCAATCAACCGAGGAGTCTCCCACATTTACCTACCCGGGAGACGGTGTTTTTACGGTTCAATTGATTGCCTCAGCTGATTACACTTGTTCGGATACCGCTTGGGCTACAGTTGAGATTTTCCCTGAAATAGACCCTTCTTTTGATCCCGTGGACCCAGAATGTTTTTCGACCAACAACTTCGCCTTGATCCCACTTGTTGACAACGAATTGGGCACCACATACAGTTGGGATTTTGGCGGTGAGACAATCAGCGCCAATATCAATGGCCCATCCGTTCAGAACCTCATTTATGCCGAACCGGGAACTTACACTGTTGCAGTAACAGCCATTGCAAACGGCTGCGAGGTTGTGGCCACAGAAGACATTTGGGTCATCCAAGACCCCCTCGTTCAATTCACGGGAGGACCGACGGTCGGTTGCCCTCCTCATCTCGTGTCTTTTTCCAATTTGAGCGAAACAGAAACAGCCACTGCGTATCTCTGGCATTTTGGGGATGGCGACACTTCCCCTTCCGCGAGTGCCAGCCATGTCTATGAAAACCCGGGAGCTTTCTCGGTCACTCTTGAAATGACCACCGGAGGATTCTGCAGTCAGGAATTGATTTTGACGCAAACCAATCTGGTCAACATTTTAGACGTGCCTCAAGCAGGATTCAATATCTCCCCCAATCAAGTCGACATTCTGAACCCGCAAGTCACATTTGAATCGTTTGCAGGCGGCGAGGTCGATTGCTTCTACAACTTTGGAGACGGCGGCAGCACAAGTGATTGCAATGGCACCTACCTCTATTCCGATGGAGGCTTGTTTGATGTCACTCAAACGGTCATCAATGCCGCTGGATGCACAAGTACCGCGCAAGGACAGGTTGCCGTCAATGGAACTGTTTTTTACGCACCAACCGCATTTTCACCCAATAACGATGGCCTCAATGACGTCTGGTTGCCATCCGCATTGGGCATAACAAGTTACTCGATGCAAATCTTCAATCGTTGGGGAGAATTGATTTGGGAAACCCATGACATTGAAGAACCTTGGCTAGGACAAGTAAGTGGAGGAGAACACTTTGCAACCGATGGATTGTACTTCTGGAATGCTTGGATGGAGGATCAGATTTTATTACCAACGACTTATTCCGGACACGTCTTGCTCATTCGTTGAATAATTGAACTCAGAATCTTTGTCAACTTACTTCGCTTCCAATATATTAGCAACGAAAGAGACAGAAAGATGAGCGATCAACCAAATAGAGAGGAACTCTTTTCTCACCCTGTTCGTGCTGGAAAACGAACCTACTTTTTTGATGTCAAGGCAACGCGTGGACAAGATTTGTACATGACGATTACCGAAAGCAAAAGACGGTTTGAAGACGACGGAAGCGTGCATTACCAAAAGCACAAAATATTCTTATATCGAGAAGACTTTGCAAACTTCGAGCACGGTTTCATAGCTGCAGTTGACAAAATCCAAGAGCTCATGGCCACTGGAAATTATCGCGACCCCATGGCAGAGCGCCTTGCAGCTGAATCACACAGTGAACCATCTCCGTCCGAATCCATTGAAGAGAAAGACAACCAAGCTTCAGAAGGTGCCTCGACGGAGGATTCTCAAGTCAGACCTTCTGACTCAGATGATATCAATTTCGACGACTTGTAAATCCCCCTTGATTGCTTAGCCCCTGCAATTCCTCAAAAAAAACTGCATCATCAGTTAATAACTTTTGAGGAGACTCCTGCGCTACGCTTGTTATATTTGAAAACCTGGGCGGGGTTTAATTGTTGGTGACAAACTTGTGATGCAATGCACGATTGTACCTGCCGACATTTCAGCCCGGAACTGAGTAGCGATAAATCGCATTTATCGTTCATAAACCAGCGTACTTGGAGCGCATCATCATCGGAAAGTTAGGACTTGACTCATGGGGAAAATTATAGCCATCGCCAATCAAAAAGGCGGAGTTGGTAAAACAACTACCGCAATTAACTTGAGCGCTTGTTTCGGCGTCTTAGAATTCAAGACGCTTTTAGTGGATGCTGACCCACAAGCCAATGCCACCTCCGGTTTGGGCTTGGATCCTTCTCTAGTGGAAGGTGGAACGTATGAAGCTTTAATTGGAACGGGGTCTGTTCGAGACAACATTGTCAATACCTCTTCCCCCAATTTAGATCTGCTTCCTGCTCGAATTGATCTCGTCGGAGCTGAGATTGAATTGATCTCAGTGGAGGAACGTGATTTCCAACTCCGGAAATCGCTCGAATCCGTGGTAGATGATTACGACTTCATCCTCATTGATTGCTCTCCAAGTTTGGGCCTCATTACGATCAACTCACTTTGTGCAGCACATTCCGTTTTGATTCCAGTTCAATGTGAATACTTCGCACTGGAAGGCCTGGGAAAATTACTGAATACCATCAAAATTGTTCAGGGCCAATTGAACAAAGCATTGGATGTTGAAGGGATTTTATTGACCATGTATGATACTCGATTGCGTCTAGCCAATCAAGTAGTTGATGAGGTGCGGACACATTTTCAAGATTTGGTTTTGCACACCATTATTCATCGCAACACGCGTCTAGGTGAGGCTCCTAGCTTCGGGGAATCCATTATCATGCATGATGCCTCATCGAAAGGATCCGTCAATTACCTCAACTTAGCTCGAGAGATTCTTCAAAGAAACAAGTTGACGCAATTGTCAGACGAGGCCAAGTACATTCCCGTTTCAAACAATTAATATGTCGAAAAGGCAAGTATTGGGACGAGGCCTTGGAGCACTCTTGGATGGTGCGTCATCGATGCCCGCGGGCAACACGAATCCAAGCAAGACCGTCTCTCCCCCCATTATTGGCAATATGGCAGGCTCCATTGCCCTCCTAACCATTGGGCAGATTGAAGCCAATCCGGAACAGCCTCGGAAAGATTTCGATCAAGATGGATTGCAAGAATTGGCTCAAAGCATTCGCGAATTGGGCATTATTCAGCCGATCACCGTGCACCGCGTGCGGGCCAATAAATATCAAATCATCAGTGGTGAACGTCGATTCCGAGCTGCGCAAATAGCAGATTTGGACGCGGTGCCCGCATACATCCGAGAAGCCGACGACCAGACGCTCCTGGAGATGGCCTTGGTCGAGAACATCCAACGTGAAGACTTGCATGCCATCGAAGTCGCCATTTCGTTTCAGCGCCTCATCGAAGAATGCAAGCTGACCCATGAAGCGCTAGGGCTTCGGTTGGGTAAAAACCGAACGACGATTACCAATTACTTGCGACTGCTCCAGTTGCCCTGGGAAATCCAAGTTGCTGTGCGCAACAAAACCATTTCAATGGGACACGCAAGAGCGCTTGTTTCCATTGATGACAGCACCTGGCAGGAAGAGGTGTTCCTGCGCATTCAAGCTGAAGGCTTATCCGTCAGAAATACCGAAGAGCTCGCTCAAGCTCGTAAACACAAGTCTATTTCATCCAAACGACGAACGGCCCTCTCATTTGACCAACAAAAAGTGCAAGCAGACCTCCGGCTCAAGTTTGGAAAGAAGGTCGTACTGCGATCCCTCACCGAAGGCGCTGGAAAAATTGAAATCCCGTTTAACTCCACAGACGATTTGGACGAACTATTGCGTTCATTGGACCTCTAACCATTTCTCATGTTCATGGATTCCTTGATTCTCCCAATCATTCGAAGAGGGTTTCTGCTCCTATCGATTTGCTGGGCTTTTCATGCCAATTCACAGGACACACTGCCTCTCTCTGAGGCGAGCCAACGGATTCAGCGTACCACACGCATGGCACTTCTCATTCCTGGAGCGGGCCAAATCAGAAACAAGAAATACTGGAAAGCACCTCTTGTTTGGGGAGGCATCGGCTACTGCATTTGGGCCATCGATTTCAATCAGGAGCAATTGAATCTATGCAGGAATTGCATTATCGCCTCCAGCAACGAAGAGCCCCGTCCACTATCATGCTTGGATGCAACTGAATCACAATGGCGACAGCTAGAGACGGAATATCAAAAGCAACGAGACCTCTCATACTTGGCATTGCTTGGAGCCCATTTGTTGAGCGTACTCGACGCACATGTCGATGCGAATCTGATGTCCTTTGACGTTGGTGAAGACCTCTCTTTGCACTTAACCCCCATTTCTTTCGATTCTTCCATCCGGCCATCATCTTTTGGACTCAAATTGCACTGGTCTTTAGGCGCTGCTGCATCCCATTCCCATTCGAGTCATTCAATTAGCGTTCGTTCTAACAAACAACCGCTTTGATTCACTTTCAATTCTCATGAACTTACTTCCCTGGATTTTACTGGCCTTACTCATCATAGAACACTCCATTTTTCTTCCGAGCTTATTTAAACGAGCTGGGCAAGTCGGTTGGCATGGCGCTGTTCCAGGTCTAAATTATTGGACCTGGCTCAAGGTTATTGAAAGGCCTTGGTATTGGATTTTCATGTTGCTCGTTCCGGGGATTAACTTGGCCATGTTGGTCATCATGCAGGTTGAAATAGGAATCGCGTTCAATCAACGATCAATGGCGGAACAATGGAAAATTGGCGCATTGCCCTGGTTGTTTTTGCCCATCCTCTCCAAGTCCGAACAAGCACATGCCGGGCCTCGAGACTGGACCAAGAAGAAGAAGTCCGTTGGTCGGGATTGGGGGGAATCCATCCTCTGGGCACTGATCGTTGCCACCGTCGTTCGAACATTTTTCTTCGAAGCCTTTACCATTCCGACCGCTTCGATGGAAGGCAGCATGCTCGTTGGTGACTACTTGTACGTGAGCAAGACTTCCTATGGAGCCAAAATTCCGCAGACGCCTGTGGCTGTTCCGTTGATCCACAACGCCCTGCCCGGCACGCTGACACCAAGCTACAACTCCTGGTTTTCGTTGCCCTATACACGACTTCCAGGATGGCGAGACATTGAACGCTACGACGCCGTGGTTTTCAATTTCCCCCATGGAGACAGCATAGTGGTGGACCCGCAATTGGTGGGCCACGACTACTACGGCATCTTGCGAAGAGAGGCCATAACTCAGTGCCAAGGCGACCTTGATTTATTTGAATCCAATCGTGAAGGCTACCTCAATTTGGCCCGTGAATCCTTGACGAAAAAGCATGGCATTTCCAGCAGACCCCTAGACAAGCAAGAGAATTACGTCAAGCGCTGTGTCGCATTGCCCGGTGAAACACTCGAAGTCAAAGAAGGCCTCATTCACATCAACGGCGAGGCCCTTGTACCACCCGATGGTGTCCAATTCGAATACCGCGCTCTCTTTAAATCTCAACTTGATGCCCGTCGTGCCTTCAAGGGGTTGGGCTTGACCAATGTAGATTTAGGTTCAGCTCGAATGGAAGGCGATCAAATCGAGGTCATTTTGGCCTTGACAGAATCAGAAAGAGTCTTGCTGAAAAACGGTTCGCTCGCACAGTCTATAGAACGAATGGATGTGCGCGGTCGCCGTGGGTCCATGGAAATGTTTCCAAACGTCCGATCGGCAGAGTTCAATCAATGGGACCCCGATAACGTCGGCCCCATCCTCCTTCCAAATGAAGGACTCACTGTTGAGCTGAACCAACGCAATTTGGACTTGTACCGCCGTGTCATTTCAGTCTATGAAGGACATGACTTGCAAGAAACCCCCGACGTGGTTCGGATTGACGGCGCAGAAGTGACCCACTATACGTTTGAACAGGATTACTACTGGATGATGGGAGACAACCGACATCGTTCAGCGGATTCGCGCATGTGGGGCTTTGTACCAGCCAATCACGTGGTCGGACGAGCCTCGTTCATTTGGTTTTCAAAGCAAAATGAAGCGCAACACGGAGAAAGCAAAATTCGATGGGATCGCATGTTCAAGTCAGTGAAGTGAACGCCATCCTGCCGCTCTGTCCTTTTCCTCCGCTTCATTGGTGGTTTTTAGCGCAAGAACATCACGGGGGCAGTAGCATTCTGTCGACCAACGAGCCCTTTGTAAAGCAAACATTTCGCAACAGACTTCAGTTGGTTCAAGCAGGAGGAGCCTTGAATGTATCCTTCCCGATCAAAAAAAGCGAATCGGCATCGAATGCCCGGATGAAGGACGCCCTGCTCTCCTCGCATGTCAGTCCCAAATCTTCGTGGCGTAGCATTCAAACAGCCTATGGCGCAGCGCCTTTTTATGAGCATTTCGCTCCCGAATTGGAAGCGCTATGGCACGAACACCTTCCTCGAGTCAATGACGATGTTCGAAGGTTATCCGACTGGAGTCTCACAGCACTGCAATGGATGGCTACAACCTGCCAATGGCAAATGCCCAATCTCTCGGATGCCCCCATTGATTTTCAAGACCAACTTGACCTCAGAGAACGCAACGCGCTTCGAGGAAATGCATGGACTTTCAATCGTTACACCCAGCTTTATGAAGATCGACAACCTTTTTTAGGTGGGCTGTCTGCGCTCGACGCACTCTTCATACTTGGTCCACATGAATTAAAGGGGCGTTTGGGGGAATTGGTGCAACAACCGCAACAGGTTGATTAAATTCGCCGCATGAATGCAACGAATGACTCCTTGAATCAGACTTCCCTTTACGAGAATCACCTCCGGTTGGGCGCGAAAATGGTCGCTTTTACGGGATTTGAAATGCCTGTATCGTATGCTGGATTGACGGAAGAACACCACGCAGTGCGCAATGCTTGCGGTGTTTTCGATGTATCCCACATGGGAGAATTTCGCTTGCGAGGCACCGAAGCCCTGCAACTCATTCAATGGATTACGAGCAATGATGCCGCAACGCTTGCCCCAGGACAAGTTCAATACAGCTGCATGCCCAATGGACGAGGCGGGATTGTAGATGACTTGCTCGTTTACTGTGTCTCGACCGAAGAGTATATGCTCGTCGTGAACGCCTCGAATCGCACCAAAGACTGGAACTGGATCACCTCGCAAAATCGATGGGACGTCACCCTTGATGACGAGTCCGACCTTTGGTCTTTGATTGCGGTGCAAGGACCCGAAGCTGCCGCGTTGTTGCAGCCCTTCAGTGACCTCCCTGGATTGCAGGAAATGAAGTACTACACGTTCTCTCATGGCCACGTTTTCGGTCAGCATGCCATCATCAGCGCAACAGGCTACACAGGTGCAGGAGGGTTTGAATTGTATGTACGAAACGAATCCGCTGCAGAAGTCTGGGAAGGCCTGCTTGCAGCAGGAGCAACTCCTTGTGGATTGGGCGCACGAGATACTTTGCGATTGGAAGCTGGTTTTTGTTTGTATGGCAATGACATCGACGAAACCACTTCTCCCATCGAGGCCGGTCTCGGGTGGATTACCAAGTTCTCCAATGATTTTGTCGACCGAGATTTTCTAGAAGCGCAGAAGAAGGACGGCACAGCGCTTATTTTCAGAGGATTCAAGATGCTGGAGCGCGGTATTCCAAGACAAGGCTATCCCATTGAAAACACTGCCGGAGAAACCATCGGCAGAATCACCAGTGGCACCCAATCGCCAACCCTTGGAATGGGCATCGCCATGGGATATATCGACCGGGAATCCGGCAAACTGGGGAAAGAAGTCCATATTCGCATTCGAAAAAACGCCGTCCCCGCTGTTGTGGTCCGACCTGGATTTCTGCCGAAAAAATAAGAAGCAACATCCTTGTTGTACCTTCGTGATTTACAAGTAAATACTCTCTGAGAAGCCAATGAATTGATGGGTTCATTCATTTGATTTTTCGCCAAAACACTCACCGTTCATGTCTGCAAAGTGCCGCGTAGAAATTTGTTTTTCACCCGCAGAATATGCCCTCTACCAAGAGAATTTTGAATTGGTCGTTGTCATTGATGTCCTTCGAGCGACCTCCGCAATTTGCACTGCACTTGAATATGGCGTTGAACGAATCAAGCCCGTTGCCTCAGTCGATGAAGCTCGAGATTGGATGAAGAAAGGATTCATCGCTGCTGCAGAACGCAATGGCGAAATCGTGGAAGGCTTTGAGTTGGGCAATAGCCCACTTGCTTACATCGAACGAGCGGAGGAGTTTTTGGGAAAGACCATCGTTTTGACTACCACCAATGGAACCAAGGCCATTGACATTGCCAAAGACAAGCATACGGTCGTAATCGGCGCATTGAACAACTTAGATGCTCTTACAAGTTGGCTCATTGAACGCCAAGAAGATGTTCTTATTCTAGCATCCGGGTGGAAAGACAAATTCAACCTAGAGGACACAATTTGCGCCGGAGCCATCGCCGATGTTTTGATTGAATCTGGAGATTTTGCTGCCGACGAAGACAGCACAGTGGCCTCTAAATTCATATACCGATCTGCGCGAGACAACATGTTCGCGTTTCTCAAAGCATCATCTCATCGTCGTAGATTGCGCAAGCTGAATCTGAATGAAGATGTGAAGTACTGCCTGACGCCGAACAACTTGACTACCATCCCTTTTTTAAAAGATGGATATTTGGTCAAGCTGATTGACCGTGAAATACCGATTTCATAGCCCTACGAATTCAGGGCTTTCTTTTTGTATCGCCTGTTTGTGGTTGCTCTTATGTGGCTGGGGGTTTTCTTCGCATCGATGCATTCACGATGCCGCTATCCAGGCACTTCCGGAACCCCTGCACGCCTATTTTAAAGACAACCGCTCTTGGCTCGTAGCTCACGCGGTCGATGCCGATTTGCGAAAACATGCTGTCGTCGGCGAACCTGAGAAGCATTTCATCGACTTGGATCTCTATGGATTTCATTTGGACAGCCTAAGGAGTTGTTTTCCAAGAGATCGAAAAGATGCAATATCCACATTTGGCGATTCCATGCTCACCGCAAATGGAACAGGCCCTTGGAATGCCATCGACACCTACTATCGATTGGTTGATGCCTTTTCCGAAATGAACCAACCGAAGATTTTGCGTTACGCTTCGGACCTGGGACACTACGTGGCCGACCTGCATGTTCCTTTGCACACGACCTCGAACTACAATGGAGCACAAACGGGGCAACAAGGCATCCACTCCTTGTGGGAAACTCAGCTACCAGAGCAGTTCATCGAATCTTATAACCTCACTTCAGGTGTCCACCCCAACTTACCAAAGGCGCATTATTTGAAAACTCCCCACGATTGCATTTGGCAGGCTACTTTCGACAGCCATCATGCAGTGGACAGCGTGTTGTACTTTGAAGACATGTTGAGTCGAGAATTGGGCAACACATTGACCCACGCTTATATTGAACGCGGAAGAACGCAACAGCGCATGCGTTCACGAGAATTTACCACCCAATATCACCAAGCTTTGAATGGTCAAGTTGAACGCCGCATGCAGCGTTCCATTCACTCTTTGAGCAGTTTGTGGTACTCAGCTTGGGTCAATGCAGGCCAACCGAATCTGCCTCGTTCGAATTTAGTCCAGGACTCGAGGCGCATAGAGCGTTTCTTCAATTGGATTTTTTGATGGATATCCTACTGCTAGACCCTTTTCACACAGGATCCCATGCTCATTGGTCTTCCGAACTGACCACGGGTCTGAATCAAAGAGGTCAATTACACATTGAACTGCGCACAATGAAGGGAAAGCATTGGAAATGGCGCATGCTCGGAAGCGCCTCGGCATTCGCTTCCACAATACGCAAGAGCGACCCCCTACCTGATGCTATTTTGACCACTGATATGATGGACGTTTCTGCACTTCGAGGTCAATTGCCATCCCAATGGAGAACAATAAAAATCATCCAATACTTCCATGAAAACCAACTCACATACCCCTGGAGCCCAACGGATCCGGATGCACGTGATGGGGCCAATCGAATTTATGGATTTCTGAACATCCAGTCTGCACTTGCTGCCGATGCCATCTGGTTCAATTCCCGTCATCACAAAGAGCAGTTCCTTCTTGCCGTGCGACTCTTTCTAGCAGCAATGCCTGATTTCAAACTTCCCCATGCAATTGAAACCATCGAGAACAAAAGCACGGTCATTCCGATAGGAATCCACGACATGCCCCATCCCGATCTGCAACGGCTTATGACTCGTCCTGTTTCCGAACCTCCCGTTTTGCTATGGAATCATCGGTGGGAATATGACAAAGGACCTGATAGGTTCCACGACACCTTAAAAGCCCTGCAACGAGACAACTTTCATTTTCAATTGGTCTTACTTGGACAAATGTTCGAAAGGATGCCACCAGCGTATAAAGCAATTCAAGAATCATTCAATCATGTGATTCTGCACAGTGGTTGGGTCGAAGATCCATCTGAATATCAAACATGGCTTTCTAAGTGTGACTTCCTCATCCATGAGCCGCGCCAAGAATATTTTGGGATTAGTGTTCTAGAAGCCATGCAAAGCGGTGTTGCCCCCATCGTATCCAAAGGTCATGCGTACGACAATTGGATGCCTGATCCCTTTCTGCGTCAACCGAGTGTATCACTGATCCAACAAATGCGTTCAATTGCATCTAAAATGACTGAAAATCGCGACAATGCCATGAAATGCGCTCAAACGTTTCAGTGGAAAACGATATTGGATTGCTATGAAGATGAATTCGTCGCAGTCATGACTTCAAAATAGCCATAAGCCATCCTACACAAAAGCAATCCTCTCAATCCCAATAATAAACCCATCAAAAACATGGAAAATGAGACGAATAATCACAGGGTTCTGAGGCAGGCAATAGGCCACTGTAATTTATGAGACTTATGAACCGGAATTAGTTCATTAATCATCCATGAGGTCAATAAAGAAGCACACTCAGATGCATCTCCTCACGTTCTAACAAAGCCACTTATATATTACACTAAAGTACTACTAATCAACTCTTTAATTTATATTCGAATATCAACGCCTAGATTTCATAGACAGAAAATGCTCAACGGCCTTGATATGTTAAAAGCAAAATTCAATTTCTCGAAAAGTCAATAGACACAACATTTTTTTTTCCGCTAGTTTATCCAAATCTTGCAGTCACAACGGGAAAGTTGACAATTGTCAATTGAATGTTGATTGCACCATTTCACAACTACTCAGAAAAAGACAATTATGAGCCAAGAACACTTGACCATTTGGAAAAGCTGTCTTCAAATCATTGAAGATAACATCAGTCCCCAAGCGTTCAAGACGTGGTTTGCACCGATCAAACCATTGAAGCTTGAAAGTCAAGTACTGACGATTCAAGTCCCTTCACAATTCTTTTATGAATGGCTTGAAGAACATTACATCGCGCTCCTTCGGAAAACGATCAGAAAAGAACTTGGTCCTGACGCACGACTAGAGTACAGCATCATTATGGAAAATGTTGGTGTTTCTGGGAACCAAACATCGAGCCCTTACACGATTAAGATCCCCGCATCCAATCGTCAATCGGTCAAAAACCCCGCGGTCAACATGCCTGTCGGTATGCACGAAACTCCGATCAAGAATCCGTTTGTCATCCCTGGACTTCGCAAACTCAATATTGATTCGAACTTAAATCCGAATTATAGTTTTGATCAGTTCATAGAAGGAGAATGCAATCGCCTCGCGAGATCAGCTGGTTACGCGGTAGCAAATAAACCCGGCGGAACAGCCTTCAACCCACTCTTAATTTATGGGTCCACAGGACTGGGTAAAACACACCTAGCCCATGCGATCGGCCTGGAGATCAAGGAGCAAAACCCTGAACTGACTGTACTTTATGTATCATCGGAAAAGTTCACGCATCAATTTATTGATGCCGTCCGGAACAATTCAGTCAATGACTTCAGCCATTTTTATCAAATGATTGATGTGTTGCTGATAGACGACGTTCAGTTCTTTAGTGGAAAAGAAAAGACGCAAGACGTATTCTTTCACATATTCAACCACCTTCACCAAACGGGCAAACAAATCGTCTTAACAAGCGACAAACCACCTGTTGAAATGCAAGGATTGGAGCAACGTTTGTTGAGTCGATTCAAGTGGGGGCTTAGCGCGGACATGCAGGTACCTTCTCTCGAAACACGCATGGCGATCTTAGAGAAAATGATGTACGCAGACGGCATCGAGCTTCCTCGCGAAGTCGTTGAATACTTAGCCTACAGCATCACATCCAATGTTAGAGAACTGGAAGGCGCATTGATTTCCTTGATTGCACAAAGTAGCCTCAACAAAAAATCCATTACGCTTGAACTCGCCAAGCAAATGATTGACAAATTTGTCAAGAATACAGCACGAGAAGTCAGCATTGATTACATCCAAAAAATTGTTTGCGACTACTTTGACTTGCCTTTGGAACTTCTCAAGTCCAAAACGAGAAAACGCGAAATTGTCCAAGCTCGCCAAATCGCGATGTACTTCTCGAAGAAAATGACCAAAAGCTCTTTGGCCAATATCGGCCTGCATTGCGGAGGCAAAGACCACGCGACAGTGCTTCACGCCTGCCGTACAGTGAACAATCTGCAAGAAACGGACAAGCATTTTAGAAAGTACTTAGACGACTTGGAAAAGAAGTTAGCGATTCATTGATCCGCACAGCATGATTCGTGTTCTTGTTGTTTGCCTTGGGAACATCTGCCGATCCCCGATTGGAGAAGGATTGCTTCGCAGCCAAGGCCAGAACAGAGGCCTAGATTTGTTTGTCGATTCCGCAGGAACCATGGGATGGCACGCTGGAAAAGCACCAGACCATCGATCTCAGGGCGTCATGCGTGCGCATGGTCTTGATATTTCATCGCAACAATCCAGGCCAATGGAGCTAGACGACTTTCAAAAATTCGATGTTATTCTTTGTATGGATCAACAAAATCTCACTGATGTCCTGAAGATGGCAAAAGGCCCGGCCCATGTGCAATTGTTCGTCGCCGGGAAGGACGTTCCTGACCCCTATTACGGCGGTGACGCTGGATTTGAAGCGGTTTACTCCATGCTCGATTCCGCGGCAAGCAATTGGATCAACAACTGGATGACGAACTCGAATTCATGAAAACGCTGCACCTCATACCCAACACCCTTGGAAGCCGCACGCCCGAGTGGCACCTCGCGGCATCTAGCATCGAGGCCCTTCGCACGAGTCCTCGAATCATTGCGGAAAGCGAAGGAGCTACAAGACGGCTTCTCAAAGACTCTTTTCCACAGGAAAACCCAAGAGAAAAAGCCATTTTTCTGCTAAACGAGCATTCAGATCCACACGACTTAGTGGAATTGATTCAGTGGTTCCGGACAGACGATGACATCGCTCTTATTTCGGACTCAGGATGCCCGGGAGTCGCAGATCCTGGAGCTCCAGCTGTGCGCATAGCCCATAACGCAGGATGGAAGGTTATCCCGCACATTGGACCAAGCTCCATCCTCCTAGCTCTCATGGCTTCCGGAATGAATGGGCAACAGTTCGCATTCAAAGGATACCTACCGAGAGACCTGAAACGACGAGATCACCTTTGGAAGGAAATGAGAGAAGGACTTCAGCGCAGAAAAGAGACGCAAATTTTCATGGAGCCCCCCTATCGGAACCAAACCACATTCAATGAATGTCTCGAAAGACTGAGTTCAGACCAACAACTTTGCGTAGCAGTCGACCTTACCCTGGAAACTGAATGGGTTCGTTCGATGAGTATAGAAGAATGGAAAAAGGGGACCGCACCTGACTTGCAAAAAAGACCTTGCCTATTTCTCTTGGGCCATTGAGCCTGAATACCATTATATCGCCGTCTTGGACCCGACCTCCGAGAGCTCCCATTGAAATCCAACGACATCGCCAGAATATATGCCCGCCTCTGGAAATCCTAGCTGACCAAAGGCCTTTTCTGCGGAACACCAGCACTCCCATCGTTTAAATCGAGAATCAGCGAGCATGAGCTCTTCGATGAACGGCAGACATTGCCCTTCATCGCCCCACTCAAACTGCCAAGACCTCCAACCAAGATCTTCCACATTGTTTGACTCATGCAATATTTGCGTCCGCATGCGCAACGAAACCGACGTACCTGCGCTCAGCCCCATTTTCGAACTGCGACTACTGCGGTCTCCCCATGCCAAACAGGCCGACCCCAGTAACGTGGGGTCGCCGCACCACTGGGGATCCGGGCCAAACGAACCTGATTCAAAATCTGAAATCACCTGAAGCCAATTGGCTTGATTCTCTGTCACGTTCAATCCAGAATTCTCACCCAGAACACGAATTCGAATCAACAACGTGGCGTCTTGTGGCACGTAAGGCGCCCAACCCGTTAACCCCCAGGCCAAGTAGGCCGGCATCAAACATTCAGCACTGTCACCTATGGATAGGTTCTCGGCCAATTCATGAAATCCAGTTGGCCAGCCTGACCGTTGACGATGAAAAACGAGAGGAGCTGAAGCAGCCCAGTGCATTATCATCGTAGAATCAACCAGACGCACATCAACATTCCAACGAGCGGAATCGGCCTTGATTGCAGTCAAATTGCTCAACGAAGCTTCATCACGAATGATCAAGTGCAAACCCGATTCGAACAATTTATAATCCGGTGCACCTTTCCATTCCCATTCAGAAACGAGCGAGTCAACCAAAAACTTCTGATTCATTAGCTTCCGTTGATTGAATTCAATCAAATCCTCAGCCGTTATGGCGCGCACCCCTTCCTGTTGCTCGCGCGTTTCAAATCCATTACAGGCGAACAATACACAGGTCGAAATGGCACAAACCACTGCGAACCGAGGGGTCGATCGAATCAAACGGACATCCATTTTTTGAGCAGTGATTGAAAGAATTCAATTGCCACGGGCATTGGCGTATTCTCCAAAATTCCTCCTGCGGCATTCCGGTGGCCACCTCCATTGAAGTGCTCAGCAACCAAATCACGCACACTGTATTCTCCTTTGGACCGGAAACTCATTTTGACATGGCCGTCTTCCGACTCCTTCATGAACACAGCTACCTCCACTCCTTCTAAAGCCAAGGCCTGATTGACAAGCCCTTCGGTGTCGCCTGATTGACAGTCAAATCGCTTCATCTCAGCTTGGGTCAGCGAAATCAAGGCTGTTCTGTGCTCTGGCCATACCAGCAACTTCTCACTCATAGCAAAGCCTTGCATCTGAATTTTCGCAATGCGGTTGCTTCCAAACACTTGTTCATGAATCCAAGCTTGGTTGACACCAGAATCCAATAAGTGCCCTAGGATGCGATGCGTATTGCCCGTCACCGAGCTGAATCGAAAGGACCCCGTATCCGTCATCATGCCGGTATAGAGGCATTGAGCTGTTTCCAAGCTCAGTGAATCCTGTTGGTACCAAGCCTCAATTAGCCCATAAATCAACTCGCATGTCGATCCACACGTTGGGTCAGACAGCAAGACATCTGCAAAAAGCTCGGGCTCCATATGATGGTCAACCACAATTTTGAAAGCGCGTGATGACCGAATCACCTCCTCCATTTGACCTGCACGCTTGGGACCATTGAAATCAAGACACCACAAGACCTCCGCATGGGCAATCAGAGCATTCGCTCGTTCCATTTCGACATCTTGCAATACGATGTCATCTGCGTTGGGCAACCAATTGAAAAAAGCGGGGAAACCATCGGGCAACACCACCGAAGAATTCAACCCCATCGCGCGCAAGTGATGGTGAAGCGCCAGGCTTGACCCCACGGCGTCCCCGTCGGGGGATCGATGCGCAACAATGACAATGGACTGCGCGGATACATTTCGATTCCAACAATCCGCTACGACCGGAGCTTGGAGCACTTCAGAACCCCATCTTGACATCTTTTCTTCCTTGGACATGCGCCGCAAGTTAGCACGGGCTAATTTTGTTCCATGCTAGTTCTGCAGGTCTTTCTTATTTCTTTGGTCTCTTATGGTTTGGGATCGGACGTGCCAACGAAAAAGACCCACGACTTTCATTACAGTCGGATGGAATTGAATTGGAACGCATCGACCTCTACTTGGCAAGTTGTTGCTCGAGCATTCACAGACGATTTGGAACACGCGCTGCAAGCGGACAACTCCACAAACCTCACACTCAATTTAGGCGATCAGCTTGAACATGACTCGTGCGATGCTTGGATTGCCGCATACATCACAAAGCACTGCATCAGCTCGACTGTCACTTCTAGCAACGAGGCTGTAGCATGGAATTATATTGGCAAGGACGTCGAGTTCGACCTGACCTACTTGTACTTTGAATCCCAACCTTTGGCCCGCCATGATCAACTGGAACTCGCCACATCCTTCTTTTTCGATCTGTTTGATGATCAAGTCAATGAAGTGACCTTTCAAGCGGGCGAGATCTCGCTGCGTGAATGGCTGACTTTTGAAGCACCGAAAACGAAATTTCAATGGGAGCCATGACGAAGTCTGAAAAGGTCGAATTCATCCAGTCTACGTTGGATCAATTGTATCCGGAAACCCCGATTCCATTGGACCACAGCGATCCCTACACCCTTCTAATTGCCGTTTTGTTGTCTGCTCAATGCACTGATATCCGAGTCAACCAAGTAACACCAGCGCTGTTCCAACTCGCCAACAACCCACGCGATATGGCTCAGCAGCGTGTGGAGGACATTCAAAAGATCATCCGTCCTTGTGGCTTATCGCCTGCCAAATCAAAAAACATTCATCGGCTTTCCGAGATGCTTCTGGAATCACATGCAGGGGAAGTGCCGCCCTCATTTGAAGCACTCGAAGCCTTGCCCGGTGTTGGACACAAAACAGCTTCTGTTGTCATGTCACAGGCTTTTGGGGTTCCCGCCTTCCCCGTTGACACGCACATTCATCGGCTGATGTACCGCTGGGGATTGACCAATGGTAAAAACGTAGAGCAAACCGAACGGGATGCCAAGCGTTTGTTTCCACGTGAAAAATGGAATGCTCTGCATCTACAAATAATTTTTTACGGCCGTGAGTACAGCCCCGCTCGCGGATTGAAATTGGAGCGCGACACCCTTCTTCAACTGTGTGGACGCCCTTCAGAAATTCGGAAATGGAGCACAGCTTGATGCCGCAAGAAGTCCCTCCAACCTGGACACCAATCCGCTTGCCTAGAGGATTGTCCTGGCCCGAAAAGCTCGGCAAACAAATTCGACATGTGGCCCACTGGAGCCAACTGGCTATGCGAAACCGCGGCAGACCACCCGCCTTCATTGCTTGGCCTGATTTGCCGTCTAGACGATCGGTTCTTTACAAACTGTGCCGCGAGTTGGGGTGGGAACTTACGAATCAACCTCGGAAGTCTGTTGTGGGCATCATGCGGTTTGAAGATTCCACCGAGAAGTTCACGCCACTGCCCCAGTGGCTCCTTGCGTCAGATGCTTGCATTTTGAATCAAGACTGTGTGGACATTCGAAAGCAGACACTCGAAAAGCACCATGTCGAGGCCTTTGGATATGGAATGAGGATTGACCCTTTGCAACATCCGGGTGAACTTGTGATCAAAAGCGATACCAACGCACAACACGACGGCCGCATTGTTCAAGGTCCGCTGAGAGCGGAGCAAATTGTTGACACCCACGTTTATCAGCGCGTTATCCGCAATCAAGATGCCTCAGGCCGCTGGTTGGACATGCGCGTGGTGTGGATTCAGAATCTTGCTCCTTTCGCCTACCTCAAATTCAAGCATGAGCATGAGCGATTTACCAATCAAACCGCCTCTGTTGAATTGATCGCTGTCCGTGATCTCCTCTCATCAGAAGAAATCAAGAACATCACAAAACTCATGGCCCTGCATCAGACTGAAGCAGCCGAGCTGGATGTCCTTCGTGATGCCGATGACGGCAAGATTTATGTCGTAGACCTCAACCCTACTCCCTGGGGACCGCCAGTTCAGTTGGGTTCCTTTCAGGCCAACAAGGCCATTTCAAGCATGTCCGAAAAATTGACTCACGCTGTGAGCAACAAGTAATCCCGCAAGTCCTTGTATGAAGCCGGTATGACCGTGCTCTCCTTTGCCCTACCCAAGCATGCACGCAATGAATCTGGCAATGCCGGATTCACCCCCGTAGCATCTTCCACCGTTTCACCAAATTTCGCTGGATGAGCCGTAGCCAATGCAATGAGCGGACCGTGTACAGCGGATTGCGATTGGAAGTCATGCGCTGCAGCGAGCGCGATGGCTGTGTGCGGACAAGCTAAATACCCCCATTTTTGTTGGGCATACTGCATGAACTCACGGTTCGCTTGATCCTGCATTGTATAGCCCAACAAACGTGTTTGGAGCACTTGGAAGCTGTTGTCGCACAGCGCCTCGATGCGTGGACGGTTGCTGGGGTCACCCACATCCATAGCGTTCGCGCAGGTGGCGACCGAGCGTTTAGCCTCAAAGACACCTGATTTGATGTATGACGCCATGCCATCATTGGCGTTGGTGGCAGCGATGAAGGGCAACATAGGAACCCCCATGTTTTGCAAAAGCATGCCAGCTGCCACATTTCCGAAATTCCCGCTCGGCACGACAAAATGCACGGGATCCGAAGAGTGCTTTGCTGCCCAGGCGTAATAAATAGCCTGCGGAATCCATCGGCCAATGTTGATCGAATTGGCACTCGTCAACGCTCTTTTACGCTTCAGGTCATCGTCCATAAAGGCTCGCTTTACCAAGGCCTGGCAATCATCGAAATTGCCCTGGATCTCCAGTGCACGAATGTTCCTTCCGACCGTCGTCAGTTGCTGTTCTTGGATGTGGCTAATTCTACCGCTGGGATACAAAATCACGACATCTATGCCGGGAACATCCAAAAACCCTTGAGCGACTGCGGAACCCGTATCCCCTGAAGTCGCCACCAATACGGTGACTCGATCCTGAGAAGTGTGTGCCAGCAATCTGGCCATTATGCGCGCGCCGACATCTTTAAAGGCTGCGGTAGGACCGTGAAACAACTCCAATACCTGAAGCCCTTGTTCCAAGTCAACCAGCGGAACGTCAAAGTCCAAGGCATCGACCAGCAGCGCTTTCAATGCGGTCTCATCGATTGCTTGACCGACATAAGGCTGGAGAATCTCAAAAGCCAAATCCGCTAAACTCATCGGCGTGCGAACAATGCGAGACCAATCAAGGATGGGAATGCGCTCTGGGAAATACAAGCCGCGATCTGGCGCAATGCCGTCGCGCAAAGCGCGATCAAAAGATCTTACAATCGTGGCGTCTGTGAGGCTGAAATAGTTCATTGAATCACGCGGCTACCTTGATGTGAAATTCGAGTTTGGTGAACATCAAAGTCCATATTCACAGACTTCATCAAGGTCTTCAAGGCTGAGGCGACTTGAGCACATTCTTCCTGAGTCCTTGCAATCCAAAAAGTCGAAGGCCCACTGCCGGATATACCTCCTGCACGAGCACCATGCTCCAAAGCCACGCGCCGCACTGCATCAAAGTGGGGAATCAATGGAATCCTAAATGGACCTGCCAGCAGATCTTCCAGTGCGAATGCTGCGAGCATTCCGTCTCCTCGATGGCATGCAGCCATGAACACACCCATCCAACGTGCTTGGTCTGCGGCGTCACGAAAGGGGACCTCAAGTGGCAGTACCTGACGCGCTTCTTCCGTGCGAATTACACAATCGGGATGTAGAATGACCAAGTGCCAATCGGAAGGAATTGGGATGGCCATGGGCGCGCCTTCAGGCGGACACAAAACCAGTCCTCCCATCAATGCGGGGGCTACATTGTCCGCATGACGTGAACCACTGGCAAGCGCTTCACCATCCAATGCGAATGGCAACAATTCATCTGGACGCAGTCCAGCATCCAACAATTCATTCAAGGCAAAAACAGCCCCCGCAGCGCTCGCCGCACTTGAGCCAATTCCACTTCCCGGTTTGATTTCTTTGATGATATCGATGTCTATGCCACAGGGGTTGCCCAGCGTCTGAAGCAGACTTTTAGCCGCCACACTTGCAACGTTCATGTCCGTTTCCAGAGGGAGGTTTGCACCTTCTATGCTTCGAATGCACACGCTTCCACGATGGGCATTGCGATGCATAATAAGCGTTTCTCCTGGCGCCGATAGCGCGCAACCAAGCCCGTCAAATCCAACGTTGATGTTAGCCAATGTGGCCGGAGTCCAAACAGAAATTTTCGCGGGTTCCATGTGCTCTTAAATTTTAGAAAGCAACCTGAAAATGTCATTGAAAACGCCGCTTGCTGTCAATTCAGCTCCCGCACCACTTCCCTGAATGACCAGAGGCCTTATCGTGTAACGATTGGTCGATATGGCAATCGCATTGTCCGAATGTTGCAATCCGAAAAACGGATGGGAACGCGACACACGCCGCATTTCAATATGCAATTTACCCGGCTCCCAAGTGGCGATAAATCGGAGGCGCTTGTCCCGTGATTTCGCCTCGTCGAATTCTTTTTGAAATGAATGGCCCCATCGATTCAAATTCCGCATGAACTCTTCCACAGGCACCGCAAATGCTTCTGAAGGCAGAAACTGTTGATTCTGAATCTCATCAAACTCAACTTGATCTCCCGCCTCTCGAGCCAGAATCAGCAACTTTCGTGCGACATCGACTCCCCCCAGATCCAATCGCGGGTCGGGTTCCGTGTAACCTTTCATTTTCGCTGATAAAACAGCCTCTTCAAACGAAGCGCCCTCCACCATTTCATTGCAGATATAATTGACAGACCCGCTTAAAACGGCTTCCATTCGGGTAATTCTATCACCCGTTCTCATCAGCTGACGCAACGTCTCAAGGATGGGCAAAGCGGCTCCGACATTGGTTTCATTGTAAAATCGGGCCTGTTTTGGATGGTCCATTGCGACCAATCGCGACCAATCCACCTGCAATCCTGATGAAGCAATTTTATTGGATGTCACCACGGAAATTCCAGAATCGAGATTGCGCAAAGCCAGTGATGCCACGTCCGCTGACGCCGTATTGTCGACCCAAACTGAACCATGCAACCCCATCGCTGCAAACGCTTCTTGCGCGTCTTCAATCGATGCCATGGGCGTCCCTTGCTTCAAATTCTCCTGCCACGCATCATAGGGGATGCCAGCTTCATTCAGGTGGTACGCTGAACTATTGGCCACGCCAACGAGCCTGAGCTCAACATCGTCTTCAAGCAACCGGGCTTGCGCCACGTTCAATTGCTCCAACAAGGCAGACCCCACTTGACCGACGCCGACACAAAACAAGTTTAGCCGGCGGTTAGGCGCTTCAAAAAACACACGATGCAATGCCCTTAGAGCCGCATTGACATCGGCATTGTTGAGAACGATTGAAATGTTGTTTTCCGTACTGCCTTGGGCAATGGCGCGAATATTGATCGCTTGATCTCCGAGCGCTTGGAACGCTTGGCCGCTCACTCCAATTTCTGAGGCCATGCCTTCTCCAACCAGCGCGACAATGCTGAGTGAGGAGTCAATGCGGATTGGAGACAACCTGCCTAGAACCAAATCAGCCTCCAGCTCCTCGTGAAGCGAGGCGATCGCCTGCTCGAGATCTTCATCGGAAACACCAATCGTGATGCTCTGTTCAGAGGAACTTTGGGTAATAAAAATAACATTGATCTGGCGCTGCGCCAAAGCTGAAAAAACTTTTCGAGAGAATCCAGCACGTCCAATGGCCCCCCCGCCTTCTAACGTCATCAAGGACAAGTTAGAGACACTGGAAAGACCTCGCACGACCGACTTTTGATCTGGCTCAGAGACAATTAAAGTTCCCGGATTGTCTCCCGCAAATGTACTGCGAATGATGAGCGGAATGCCTGCTTCTTTGAGTGGTGCAATGGTCGGATGGTAAATGACTTTTGCTCCAAAATGACACATTTCCATGGCCTCCTCATAGCTCATGGTTTCAATGATTCGTGCCGCTGGAATAACCCGAGGGTCCCCCGTCATCATGCCCGGAACATCCGTGGATTTCTCCATGCAATTCGCCTGAACTGCTCGCGCAATCAATGACGCGCTATAATCGCTACCGCCTCTGCCCAATGTCGTTGTGGAACCGTCTGGGGCCCTACCGATATAGCCTTCGGTAATCAAAACTTCGAAATCCATATCGGATTCAACACCATTTACAATGGAAGAAAGACTGTCTTCAAGCTGCACCTCCGCTTTGCCATATTGACCATCTGTGGAAATCCAACTCCGCGCATCGATTCTTCGGACTGACAACCCTCGGTGAGTTAAATAGGCCGCAACAAGGACGACAGCGAGTCGTTCTCCAAAGGAAACCACATAGTCTGAACTCTTCGGGCTTAGCTCGCCCAACAAATTCAATCCTCGGCAAAATTCTTCGAGATCTTCAAACAGTTGGTTGAGCTCTTCAACTGCTGAATGAGAATTTTTATTCAAATCCAATTCATCGCACACAGCAAGGTGTCGCTTGCGAATCGCCAACAATGGCGAATGAAAAAGAGCTTCGCCTGTGGCCGCCGAGGCCCCCAACTCCAATAGTGCGTTGGTCATTCCCCCCACGGCGGAACACACCACAATGCGCTTTTTATTTTTGCGCGCAATGAGAACATCCCCAACACGCTCCAAAGCGCGGGACGAAGCCAATGAACTACCACCAAATTTCAGCACATCAATGTCCATGGTCAGGATCGATGACTCTCTTTACTTTCAGTCATTGATGAAGGTGACATAAGAGTCTCATTTCACTTACGAAGACAACACCGCAAGGTTGCACCCACATGAGGTCATACAGTGTGTTTTCATGCACCCACGGAAGGTCAATCAGCGTTGTCCGGCGTGAATTTCCCTATCACCTCTTCACTCACTCCCGTATTCGAAAACCCGCCGTCATGGAAGAGATTTTGCATGGTCACAAAGCGCGTCAGGTCACTGAACAAAGTCACACAGTAATCAGCACAAGCCACCCCATCAGCATTGCCCAATGGACTCATGGACTCACTGTACGCGATGAATTCATCAAACCCCTTGACACCGCTCCCCGCTGTGGTAATGGTTGGACTTTGACTCACGGTATTGATGCGAACCTTTTTAGCCACGCCGTAATGGTACCCGAAGCTTCGCGTAATGCTTTCGAGCAAACTCTTGGCATCCGCCATGTCTCCATAATCCGGGAATATTCTCTGAGCCGCGATATAGGTCAATGCCACAACACTTCCCCAATCACTGATCGCGTCCATCTTTTTGGCGACGGCCAATGTTTTGTGCAAGCTGATGGCACTTACATCCAATGTGGTCTGCAACCAGTTGTAATTGACATCAGTATAATGCTTGCCTTTTCTAACGTTGGGGCTCATGCCGATGGAATGCAACACAAAGTCGACTTGTCCGCCGAAATGCTCCATGGCCCCTTCGAATAGAGCGGTTATATCTTCAACACTCGTAGCGTCCGCAGGAATGACCGGGGCGTTGCCAACAATTTTTGAAAGCTCATGGATCTCTCCCATCCGCATGGCCACTGGTGCATTGGTCAAAACCAGTTCCGCTCCTTGAGCATGCGCTTGAATCGCTGTTTTCCAAGCAATGGATTGATCATTCAAGGCTCCAAAAATGATGCCCCTCTTTCCTTTCAATAAATTCTCAGCCATGGTAAATGGGTTGCAAATAAGCCGCAAACGTAGGGAGTATTTTTGAATCTGTCATTGTTCTGAGGCTCTATTCAGGTGGTAGAATCTTCTGGGGGTTTAAAATCCCCTGGGGATCAAAGACCCGCTTGATCCCGCGCATCAATTGAAGATGACGTGGCGAGAATGCAATATCCATATAAGGTTTTTGAACCCACCCTATTCCATGTTCTCCGCTCAACGTCCCCCCCATTGCGACAACCGATTTGAATATCATGCGAATCGCATTGGGCAATTCTGCTTCCCAAGCATGATCAGTCAGGTCGCCTTTTAATATGTTCACATGCAAGTTTCCGTCTCCGGCATGCCCGTAACAGATGCTCTCAAATCCGAACGTTTTTCCAATCGTTTTGACAGCGAGCAACAATTCCGGCAATTTGGCACGCGGGACGACCGTGTCCTCTTCTTTGTAAACACTTGCCGATTTGACGGCCTCTCCGACTCTCCGACGCAAAAACCAGAGCTTTTCCTGCGCCGCTGCATCTTCTGCAAAAAGTGGGTCTTTCGCGCCAAACATCTCCAATACAGGTAGGATGGATTCCATTTGTGGGAGTAAATCCTCGGCTCGGAAAGCATCCACCTCAATGAGTAAATGGGCTTGAACTTCGTCCTCCATTTGAAGTGAGTAATCACCCGTGAATTTTTGAGCCAGTTCAATCGCAGAGCGCTCCATGAACTCCATCGCCGATGGCTGCACTCCAGACTGAAAAATAGCAGAGACGGCCTCACAAGCCTGTTCTGCACTGGCGAAGGGCACCAACAACAAGGCTTTAAAAGCGGGCAATGGAAGCAGCTTCAACGTGGCCTCTGTCACGATGCCAAGCGTACCCTCGCTCCCAATCATCAGTTGGGTCACGTTGTAGCCCGTGCTATTCTTTAACGTATTGGCCCCCGTCTGAATGACCGAACCATCTGCTAGAACCACCTCCAAATTCAACACCCAATCCTTGGTTACGCCATATTTTACAGCCCTCGGCCCACCGCTGTTTTCGGCAATGTTGCCTCCGATGGAACACGATCCTCGGGAAGCGGGGTCAACTGCATAAAACAATCCTTTCGACGCCACGGCGTCTTGGAGGTTTTCTACAATCACTCCTGGTTGGACGCGTACTTGCAGATTGCGTTCGTCCACTTCGAGAATCGAATTCATCCGTCGCATCGAAAGCGCAATACCGCCATTGATAGCCAATGCTCCGCCGCTCAAGCCCGTACGAGCGCCCGATGCCGTCACCGGAACGCCATGAGCGGACGCCCATTGCATCACTGTGACCACTTCGCTCGTCTTCGTCGGCTCGATTACCACATCTGGTGGGAAATGCAAATCCTCCGTCTCATCCCGGCTTTCCCTTTGGATTGTTTCCTCATCAATGCGCACGTTTAAATCTGCGGGCATTGCCTTTTTCAATGCATTCATCCAATCCTTGCTCATGGTTCAAACATAATTCAAGGCAATGAATTATCCCCAAGGTCAAGCACATACTATCTTGTGCACTTCAACAACGCTTCACCAAATGATTGCTCCTTTTCTTTATCGGGTTTTGACTCCTATTGTGGCATGCAGCTACATGCTTCTTTCTGCCGGCATGGGCCAAGCTCAAAGTTTACCTTTCCAATTGTTCACCAACGAGCTCATTTGGTACAGCGGTGAATTTCAATCTGAAAGAGTCGGTGGCATTCGTTCCATGAATGACGGCAAACACTACACCAGTCAAGAATCCAGTGTTTGGGGAAGCACCATTGTAAAATACGAATACAGCACTGGAGAGGCCACGGACACGCTGGCAACGAGCATGTCCGTCTTTGGAGATCCTGAGCAGCAGTTTGATGGGTATGAATTTTCATCCGACGAAGGTGCTCTGCTCATCACCACGGATACGGAAGGAATCTATCGGCATTCATTCGCTGCCAATTATCACGTTCATTATTTAGGCAGTCAAACCACCCGACCTCTGACTGATTTTACCTTGGGCAAACAACGGCTGGCTAGTTTTAGCCCCAATGCAAACCAAGTCGCCTTCATGCGGGATAACAACATTTTCATTGCTGACATTGCAAACGAAGGGGAAAATCAAGTGACAGCCGATGGTCGAATCAACGAAATCATCAACGGAGCAACGGACTGGGTATACGAAGAGGAATTTGGAGATGACAACGGGCTCTTTTGGTCGCCAGATGGAGCTTTTCTTGCTTTTTATCGTTTCGATGAATCGGCGGTCAGAGAATTCTCCATGCCTGAGTACGGCCAGCTTTACCCAGAACCCGTGGTGTTTAAATATCCCAAGGCCGGTGAAGTCAATGCGGAGGTGTCGGTCTTTGTTCATGACGTCAAGGAGAACAGCAACATCCCCGTCATCCTTCCAACCGAAGAGTACATTCCTCGAATCAAATGGGGAGCCGACAACCAACAGTTGGTCTTGATGACCATGAACCGGCATCAAAACGTTTTGAAACTGATGATGGGCAATTGCGAAGACATCTCATCCAACGGAATCGAAACTCAAGAGATCTGGTCAGAGGAGGCCTCTACCTACATCGATTTGAATGATGACATCCGGTTTCTTCAAGACGGAAAGTCCTTTGTCATGGCCAGTGAACGGGATGGCTACAACCATTTGTATCTGTTTTCCACGGATAAAGATCAAGAAACGGTCCAATTGACTTCCGGAGAATGGGATGTCTTGGAAGTGTATGGCGTGGATGAAAAGCGGAAACAAGTCTACTTCACCTGCAGTGTTCAAGGGGCGACGCAAACTCACATCGGCCGGGTTTCTTTTGATGGGAAAATGGAGTTGGTTGACGAAGTGCTTGGAACACACAGTGCATCCTATTCCAATTCGTTTGATTATTCCATCCACGTGTACAACAATGCGAACACGCCGCCTGTCTATACGCTCCGCGATCGCCAAGGCAAAGTGGTTCGTTCCCTGAAAGACAACGCCGGTTTGGCGCAAAAAATGAAGGATTACTCTGCCCAACCGAAGTCATTTTTCACGTTCGAAAATCGTGTCGGCGTAGAATTGAACGCTTGGATGATCACCCCTCCCGGATTCTCTGAAGACAAGGAGTACCCCGTCTATGTCGCCATTTATGGAGGACCAGGCGTCAATACCGTCGAAGATGCTTGGGGAGGCGCCAATTATTATTGGCACCAAATGCTCGCGCAGAATGGATACATCGTTGTGAGCTGTGACCCGAGGGGAACTCCCAAGCGAGGAAAGGATTTCAAGCACAGTACGTACAAAGAGTTGGGCAAGCTAGAAACGGAAGACTTCATTGACTTTGGACAGTATCTGCAAGGACAATCGTATGTGTCCGCTGATCGCATCGGAATTCAAGGGTGGAGTTATGGCGGATTCATGACGCTGCTCTGCATGACAAAAGGCGCCGACGTCTTTTCGGCGGGCATTTCCGTGGCTCCTGTGACCAACTGGCGCTATTACGATTCCATTTACACCGAGCGATTCATGCAAACACCTGAAGAGAATGCCAGCGGTTATGATGACAACAGTCCCGTGAACCACGCTGACAAGCTCCAGGGCCCATTACTCCTTGTCCACGGATCTGCTGATGACAATGTGCATTACCAAAACTCCATGGAAATGGTCAATGCACTCGTCAACGCCAATAAGGACTTCGATTTTTTCGTTTACCCTGACCGCAATCATGGCATTTACGGAGGCAATACTCGATTGCATCTGTACAATATGATGTTCGAATTTGTAAAAGAAAATCTCTGAAGGAATCAAATTGATGCGATTCCGTTATTAGATTACCCCCCAACTGAGAATACCCTATCCATAACCTTATGAGTGATTCAAATACTGCGGTCCAGATGGGCCACCCTAAAGGACTCTACACCCTCTTCTTTTCTGAAATGTGGGAGCGTTTCTGCTACTACGGGATGCGTGTGTTGCTGACGTTGTTCCTTGTTAAATCATTGCTCAAGGGCGATTCAGAAGCCAGTATGATTTATGGTGCCTATACCGCCTTGATTTATGCTGCTCCTGTTTTAGGTGGGCGAATGGCCGACCGATACCTCGGATACCGCTATGCCATCTTGCTCGGAGCCGTCCTCATGGCCATTGGTGAATTCTTGATACTCGGCGGCAATGAAACCTTCATGCTCTTCGGCATGGGAGCGCTCATTGTTGGCAACGGCTATTTCAAAGCCAATATCTCCACCATCGTTGGCAAATTGTACAAGGACAATGATCCGCGAAGAGATTCTGGCTTCACCATCTTCTATATAGGCATCAATGTTGGGGCTTTGTTGGCCACCACAGTAGTCGCCTATGTCGGGGAAACCTATGGCTTCAAATACGGCTTTGGACTTGCGGGAATTGGCATGTTGTTGGGTCTGGTCATTTTCTGGACGGGCCGTGATAACTATGCCGCTGCTCCAGGACTCGAGATCACGGAAGACGGCATGAAGCAAGTTGGACCATTGAAAATGTACCAAGCCATTTCCTTGGGATCGTTGGCTTTGATTCCATTGTGTTACCTCTTAATCCAACAGAACACCTTCCTCATTGAAATCGGCCAATACTCTTGGGATTTCCCATTGATGACCGTCCTTTTGGTCTCCTTGTTTGTCTATGTTGCTGGTAGCTTGATCAAGGCAGGAATCAAGGAAGGACCCATTTGGAAAGACCGGATGATCGCGTTGGTGATCTTCATGTTGATCAACGTCGTGTTCTGGGCTTGTTTTGAGCAAGCTGGCACTTCATTGACTTTGTTTGCTGATCGAAATGTCAGTCGGGAAATATTGGGCTGGGTCATGCCTGCTTCCATGACACAGTTCTTCAATCCCGCCTTCATCATCATTTTCGGATCCATCTTTTCTGTGATGTGGGTGAAGCTCGATGCCATTGGCAAAAACCCAAGCATCCCCCTGAAATTTGCATTCGGCATTCTTCAACTTGGACTGGGCTTTTTGGTGACGCTTATTGGATTGAATTTTGCCGATGAAAGCCACATGGTTCCTTTGTTGACATTGGTGTTCTTGTATATGCTCCATACAACGGGTGAATTGTTCCTTTCACCAATTGGACTTAGCATGGTCACCAAACTCGCTCCCAAGGCGATGGCCGGAACAGCAATGGGCGGCTGGTTCCTGAGTTTTGCCATGGCCAATTACGCTGGTGGACTGATCGCTACATTCACTGGAGGACATGATGACTCTGGCGCCGTCTTGAGCGCCGCCGAAGGACTCACTAAGTACACAGAAGTGTTTTCGACCATTGGTTTCGTGTTGATCGGATTCGCGGCCTTCATCGTTTTGATGAACAAGCCTCTCAACAAACTCATGCACGGTGTGAGTTAAAATCACGTCTTCGATTCATAAAGACTGCAAAGGCGTCCTTCGAGACGCCTTTCTTTTGCGATATTGCAGAAAAATACAGGGCCATGCGACCATTTTACATTGTTTTACTTGCATCAACTCTTGGTCTCTTCACCCAAACCGATGGTCTTGCTCAATCGCAAGTCAACTGGATGAGTTTGGAGGAAGCCGTTGTTGCTCAAAAAAATGAACCGCGCAAAATCGTCATGGATGTTTACACCCAATGGTGCGGTCCGTGTAAAATGATGATGGCGAATACGTTTACCAATCCCGATGTGATTGCTTATTTGAACGAGAACTTTTATGCCGTAAAATTTGATGCGGAATCTAAAGCCCCCGTCAATTTCAAGGGACGAACTTTTGAAAATCCGGGATACAAAGAAGGTGTTCGAGGTCGAAATAGCGCCCACCAACTTTCTCGTGAATTGCGTGTAAGCGCTTACCCCACGTTGGTTTACTTCGATGAAAAAGCGGAAGTCATCGCTCCCATTTCAGGATACAAGACTCCAGGACAATTGGAGATGTATCTGAAATTCTTTGCACAACACTTCACACCGGGTGTTCAACAAGGAGAGTGGGAAGAATTCCGGGACAACTTTGTTCCCAGCTTTCGCTAGATGGAACGTCTGGATAAGGCATTCGCCCATCGTCAGAACCGTGCTCGAACGAGTATATTTGCCGCAAGTCCTTCGGGATTGCACAGGATTGAACATTGAAAACAAGATTCGCGTCACAAAATGAGTGAGACTGCACGACTAATATTGGATGGGAAAGAGTACGAATTCCCTGTCGTTACCGGTTCTGAAAACGAAAAGGCCATTGACATCTCCAAGCTGAGAGCCACCACGGGCTACATCACTTTGGATTACGGCTTTAAGAATACCGGCTCAACGCAAAGCGCAATCACTTATTTGGATGGTGAAAATGGCATTCTTCGTTATCGAGGATATACCATTGAAGAACTGGCCGAGAAGGCATCCTTCCTTGAGGTGTCCTTCCTCCTGATTTATGGTGAATTACCGAATCAAAAGGAACTCGATTATTTCCAAGGAAGCATCACGCATCATACTTTGGTGCATGAGAACATGAAAAGCTTTTTTGAGGCGTTTCCTCCGGGAGCGCATCCGATGGGCATGTTGAGCTCTATGATTTCCAGCTTGAGTACGTTCTATAAGGATTCTCAAAATCCGAATCGATCGATTGAGGACATTGAAAAAACAATTCACCGATTGATCGCGAAGTTGCCTACACTGGCAGCCCAGGCTTACAAGCACAACATGGGCCACCCTACCGTGTATCCTTCCAATGACTTGGGCTATTGTGGCAACTTCCTGAACATGATGTTTGCCTTACCCACAGAGGACTACACTGTAGATCCCGTCGTAGAAAGTGCTTTGAACAAATTGTTGATTTTGCACGCAGATCATGAGCAGAACTGTTCCGCTTCAACTGTGCGCATTGTCGGATCTTCTCAGGCCAATCTCTACAGCTCCATCTCAGCGGGCATTGCTGCTCTCTGGGGACCCTTGCACGGCGGTGCAAACCAAGCCGTTATCGAGATGCTTGAATCGATCAAAGATGATGGCGGCAACTTGCAAAAATGGATTGACAAAGCCAAAGACAAAACGGATTCCTTCCGTTTGATGGGCTTCGGTCATCGCGTTTACAAGAATTTTGATCCTCGAGCAAAAATCATCAAGAAGGCCGCAGATGAGGTCTTGGAAAAGCTGGGCGTGAATGACCCCGTTTTGGACATCGCAAAGCAGCTTGAGGAAGTCGCTCTGAATGATCCCTATTTCGTCGAACGTGGCTTGTATCCGAATGTCGATTTCTATTCCGGTATCATCTACCGCGCTTTGAACATTCCAACCGATATGTTCACGGTCATGTTTGCCTTGGGCAGACTCCCGGGATGGATTGCCCAATGGAAGGAGATGCACGAAAATGGCGAGCCGATTGGCCGTCCCCGACAAGTTTATACGGGAGCCACGGTACGAAGCTACGCACCAATCGAAGCGCGGAGCTAAACTCCACCTGCATGACGGAACTAAAGCAACAACCTTTTGTGCGAACCGAAACGCTCAATGGCGTTTTTACCGTTACTTTTTTCCATCCTCAGAGCAACGCGCTACCGCGCAAGATCTTAGGGGAATTAGCTGAAGCGATCAACAGCGCTGCGGACAATCCTGAACATCGCGTCGTTGTCCTTCAATCTGCTGGTGAACGCGCGTTTTGTGCTGGCGCAAGTTTTGACGAGTTGGTCGCCATACAGACGCCTGAGCAAGGACAAATTTTCTTTAGTGGTTTCAGTGAAGTCATCTTGGCCATACGTTCTTGTCCACTTCTTGTCATTTCCCGTGTCCAAGGCAAAGCCGTTGGCGGTGGTGTCGGTTTGGCGGCAGCCGCTGATTACACCTTAGCCACTCAACATGCTTCCATCAAATTGTCTGAATTGGCTGTTGGCATTGGACCCTTTGTCGTCGGACCTGCGGTAGAACGCAAACTCGGCACTTCTGCTTTCTCTTCCTTGGCAATCGATGCAACTTCATGGCGTTCTGCCAACTGGGCTTTGCAACATGGATTGTACGCCCAAGTTTTTGAGACAAGTGAAGAACTCGATGCTGGCGTAAGCACTTTGTGCGCACAACTAGCCAAGAGTAGCCCTGACGCCATGCGCTCCTTGAAACAAGTTTTCTGGATTGGTACAGACGAGTGGCCGGCGCTTCTCGAAAATAGGGCCGCTATCTCTGGGGAGCTCGTGCTAAGCGACTTCACGCGATCTGCAATCGCTGCTTTTAAGAAAAGCTAATTGCACTTGGACATCAACAGATGTCACAGGTGTCATCCAGTTGCTTGTTGAACCTTATTGAAAAGAAAAAGGCCCGCGTTTGCGGGCCTTTTTTATATACATCCAAACCGTTCAGATTACTGAATGATCACTTGCTCCGTGGCGCGTTTGAGGCCTGATCTCACAGCAACATTGTAGATGCCATTGGTATAGCCCGCGACATCCAATCGGACCGCACCGTTCGTGGCCTGCAAATTCTGATGGAAGACCATTCGACCTGTAGCATCATAAATCGACACTTCAACGGCTTCAGACCATTCTGGTGACGCAATCCAAAGCTCATTAGAGGTCGGGTTTGGGTAAGCACTCATGGGGAAGCTCAACAATTCAGTCACTGAAATCACCACTTCCATTTCAACATCCAAGCTGGTCACACAACCGTTGGAATCAGTCACCGTTACAATATACACCCCACCTGTTCCTGTGACGTCCTCCTCATCACTGGTGAATCCGTCGGGGCCGGTCCAGCCAATGATATATTCAGGCGTCCCACCTGAAACCGTAATGGATATCGAACCTCCTGCACCTTCAACATCGTTGAGCACTTCATCTACAACAATGACGATGTCACAGAAATAACAGCTGCCGTCATCATCCGTGGCATCCGCATTGTAATTGTCTGCGTCAGGATCCGTGCAACCGGCAACTTCCAATTCATCGCAAATGCCATCCATATCAGCATCGTTCAGGCAGTTGCCATCGCAATCATAATTTGTCTCAGCAAAAGCGCATGAACCATCGTCATCGGTTGCTGCCTCATCGTAATTGCAAGCCGTCATGTCTGTGCAACCCGCAACTTCCAATTCATCGCAAATGCCATCCATATCAGCATCGTTCAGGCAGTTGCCATCGCAATCATAATTTGTCTCAGCAAAGGCGCATGACCCATCATCATCTGTTGCTAACGCATCGTAGTTGCAAGCAGTCAAGTCAGTGCAACCTGCAACTTCCAATTCATCGCAAATCCCGTCCATGTCGGAGTCGTTTAGACAGTTTCCGTCACAATCGTAGTTTGTCTCGGCAAAGGTGCATGAACCATCGTCATCCGTTGCTTCTGAGTTGTAATTACAAGACATCATGTCTTGGCAGCCTGCAATCTCATCATCATCACAGACACCATCGCCGTCTGCGTCCGCAAGACAATTGCCATTGCAATCGTAACCGGACTCGGCCATGATACAAGAGCCGTCATCATCCGTGGCCGTTTCGTCATAATTGCATGCCATCGAATCTGCACAACCCGAGATTTCAAATTCATCGCAGAGACCATCCATGTCCGTGTCTGAGATGCATTCGCCGCTACAGTTATAACCAGTTAAGGCATATATACATGAACCATCTTCCGTGTTAGCCGTCTCATCAAAGTTGCAAGCCATCATGTCAGTACAACCATACATGCTGTAGTCGCAGCTACCGTCATCGTATTCTGCCGTTTCATCGTAGTTGTTCGCTGCAGGCTCTGTGCAACCGCATGCATTCCCGCCACCGCCGTCGGAATTGGGATTGTACGTACCCACACCGTCAAAATCAAAACTAGACAGAACGGAATCAAATCCGTTTCCATTGACAAACACTTGAAAGTTGACTGTACCAGAAAAGGTTCCAGCGGTGGTCAATTGCATGAACAACACGCGGTTGTTGACCGCATCAGGCAGTCCATTCGGAGTCCCGTTCAGGACAAACCATGCCCCACCCGTTTCATCGTCAATGACAAAGTTTTGCCCATCGAGTGCAGATCCAGAGCCAAAAGCATTGACCCACGGTTGCTCAGCGCTTTCTACCGTGCTGATCCCGACTTCTGACCCAACAGGGGTGGAATCTATCCCGATCGTCACCCAACTATCCGCTATCAATTCAGGTGCAAATGTGAAGAACAACGGATTCACCTGATCCGCTGTGGTTCCTCCAAATGTGCTGTTGTAAAATCCGTCCGACGTCTCCATTGAGAATGGACTTGTGTTGTTGCCATACACGGAACTCAAGAAATCATCACTATTGGTCATATTCGCATAAAAACGATACGTTACAGTACCCTCGAAAAGATCGACTCCATGTTCTTCAACAGTCATGGTGTAATCCATCCCAGAAAGCATACCACCTGAATCTCCACACGAACAATAATCACAAGAACCGTCATTTTCAGTAGCCGCTGCATCATAATTGCAGGCTACATCATCCGTGCAGCCGGCAACTGGCAAGGGACACATAGGATACGGACAATCACTATCAAACGTTGTCGTCGTATTGTCCGTGCAATTCACAGTTCCAAACGTCCACTCCTCTTCCACCTTATAAGCCCAAGTGTCGAGATACTCCCATGGCTCTCCTGTTCCATCCACGTTGATCTCTCCAAAGGTTTCGATGACTGCGGTATACTCAAAAAGTTCAATGGCGTCATCTCCATTCTGGCTAATCCCTCCCATCTCATCGACAAAAACGTGTTCGAATTCAACATAGCATGTCGCGAAATACGACTCCATGGCAGCAACCGAGCGGACGACGAGAATGTCATCTCCTGCAACCACAGAGGCCATTGGGAAGGAATACTCGATCCCATCAGTCCCTCCGCCATTGTTCGCAACGCCTATCCCGAAAATACTTAGATCATCGATGTCAGCTTCCGCGACGCAATGGATTGCCTTCCCATCTGAGCCTCCCTCTGGCACTGTAAAGTCAATTACTCCTTGGAGCATAAGCGCATTGGTCAAAGCGATACAAGATCCGTCATCGTCCGTAGCTTCTGGATTGAAGTTTGCAGACCCACTATCCAAACAACCCGCGATTTCAAAATCATCGCAAATGCCATCGTTGTCAGTGTCTATGAGGCAAGAGCCAGAGCAGTCGTAACCAGCATCCGCATACGTACATGATGCGTCATCGGAATTGGCTGTCGCATCGTAGTTGCAGGCAGTCATGTCCGTGCACCCCTGGAATTCACAACTTCCATTGTCCAGGGTCGCTTCAGGATCGTAATTGCTCGCATTGGAATCCGTGCAACCCGCACATGTAGCGAATTCACATGACCCATCCTCGATCCCTGCTTCTGGATCGTAATTGCAAGCAATTGAATTGGTGCATCCTTCTGAACCGCAGCTCACGTATTCACATGACCCATCCGGATAAATAGCGTCCGCATCGAAGTTGCATGCATTCACATCTGTGCAGCCCAAGCACGTGACAAATTCGCATGAACCGTCGTCTTCCGTCGCTTGAGGATTGTAGTTGCAAGCAAACATATCCATACATCCTGGAACAGCTTCATTTGAATCAGGTGCAAAAGTCCCAACACCACAGAAACTAACGGTCGCTGTAATTTCTTCTCCACCCGCACCCATCTCAAAAATCTGGGCATTCACTGTAGCGCAGATTTCTCCTCCCGTAGGAATGGTCAATTGCATGAAAAGTGATTGCAAATTCTCGTCCGGCAAACCGTTCGGAGCGTCATTTAGCGCAAACCAAGCCGCCCCTGTTGCATCGTCAATTAACAAGTCCGTGCCTGACAAGCTACTCGTTGCATCAAAATGCGCCGCGAGTGGTGTCAAACCTTCCACTAAGGAAATGGCCGATTCATCGCCTGATGCCTGTTCATCAATTCCAATTGTAAACCAACTATCCGCTGTAATGGAAGGGGCAAATGCGATCAGGAAAGGGTTGATTGCCGTAGCCATCGTACCACCTAAACTATCATTGTAAAAACCATCCGTTGTGGTCAGCGAGAGAGGCGACCCGACGCCACCATAAATCGAACTCAGCTTGTCTTCTGGATTGACCATATCGATGTACAAACGATAGGTTGTGTGGCCGTCAATGATGTCAACCGCATGTTCAGAAACCGTCAGGGTATACCCTTGCCCAAAGGACAACAACGGGAGAGACAGAAGAATAAATCCAACAATTAAAGAGCTCAGTTGCTTCATGGTAGACGTTTTGGAGATTGGTCAGTGAATGCAGCAATTTACACTCGAAATGAGATAGTTCCGCAACATTGACTCCCAAACTTGTTTCATCGTCATCGAGCAGGCAGAGACGACTAACACCTTCCATTTTCCCTGTGGAGATCATGCAGACGCAATCTCCTGTCAAAATGAATGGACGAGTGTTCTTTAATTCTTGATGAAAACCTGCCCTCTAGAATGCGTATCACTTGCGGTGACAAAAACATGATACATCCCACTAGACCAATTGGAACAGTCCAAACTCACTTGTTCAGCTCCTGCGGGAATGATTTCGGCATGCAGCAAACGTCCGGATGCATCATGCACATGCAAGCGCGAGGCAGACGTTGGATTCTGCACTTGAATGGTCAGCAAGTCCACGACAGGGTTCGGAAACATCGAGAATTGAATTTCGAGGCCTTCCAAAACTCCCACAATGGTCTCTACGACGATTTCAAATGACGTCACTGAACATCCGTTTTCATCACTCACTGTGACTCGGTAGGCACCTCCTTCAAGATTGTCAAGATCTTCTAAGTCGCTCACGTAGGTCCCGTCCAATTGCTCCCAGGCATAAACATATTCTCCTACTCCACCGATGACTGAGATGGAGATGGAACCTTCCGAAACACCTTGATCCGTTCCAACGACTTCATCCAAGAGCACGAGCAACGGATCCGGCTCCAAGACTTCAAACATCACTGTAGCTTGACAACCCGAAGCATCCGTCGCTTGCACCGCATATTCACCAGCACTCAGACCTGCAAATTCTCCATTGTTCTGAGGCAAACCGTCAGGCAATAGAACAAAATTCATGACCGCATCATCCGGGTATGCGCCGGAGAATATCACCGAGGCGGTGCCATCCGCTTCGCCATTGCAAGAAACATGCTCCACTGATGACGAGGCCTCCAATGCACAGTAGACACACGATCCGTTGTCGTCTGTAGCACTTGAATCGAAATTCAATGCCTCTTCATCTGTGCAACCTTCGACTTCAAATTCATCACACACCCCATCATCATCTGCATCTTCGAGGCAATTTCCGAAACAATCCAATGCCGATTCGGCGTAATCACATGACCCGTCTTCGTCGGTCGCATCCGCATTGAAATTGCAGGCGATCGCATCCGTGCAGCCTTCAATTTCAAACGCATCGCAAACTCCGTCGGCATCCGAATCTTCAAGGCAGTCACCGCTGCAATCCAACTCTGCATTGGCATAAAAGCAGGAGCCGTCATCATCTGTTGCTTCCGCATTGTAATTGCACGCTTCGGCTTCGGCACAACCGGCCAACTCAAATTCGTCGCAAATGCCGTCACCATCCGCATCGACCAAACACGTTCCATCGCAATCATACCCGCTGCTAGCGTAGGCACATGTCCCATCATCATCCGTCGATAGACCGTCGAAATTGCAGGCTTCCATGTCTGTGCACCCTTCAATTTCAAACAGGTCACAGACCCCGTCTTCATCTGAGTCCAGCAAGCAAATGCCATTGCAATCGTACGCTACATCCGCATAGAAACAAGTTGAATCAGAAGTGTTTGCAAGGACATTAAAATTGCATGCCAAAACGTCCAAACATCCCAGAATGACCGGCAAACATGACGCATCCTCATATTCCGCAGCCGGATCAAAATTGAATGCCGAGTCATCGGTACATCCACAGGCATTCTGACCGCTTAACGCGTTGGTCCAAGTGGTTCCTTCAAACGTGAAGTGATGCAAGCTCGCGTTGTCATTGTCACCATTTTCAAAAAACTGAACATTCAGTTGGCCTGACAAATTTCCTGCGGTCGTGACTTGGGCTATTAGCACACGCAAATCATCTCCGGCTACTCCATTGGATCCTTCGTTCAGAATGAACCAAGACCCGCCGACGGGGTCATTCATGACGATGTTACCACCTGACTCGAACGACTCCATCCATCCTGCCTCGCCAATAGCACCTATGGCATTCACTGGAGTTTCTCCCGGCCCTGTCGGTCCTTCTAGACCGATGGTGACCCAGCTATCAAATTCGAGATTCGGATAAATTCCGATCACAGCGAGGTTCAAGTTTTGAGGCAATAGCGCGCCATTGGGATCTTGATAAAATGCCGAAGAAGATGCCAAGATGAGCGTATCCATGTCATTTCCATAAACGGAGGAAACAAAATCAGAACTTGTCTCGGTTGTTGCAAAAATCCGATAGGTTGCCATGCCGTCAAGATCTCCTGAAGTATGCCAAGCGACCGTGTCAATTTCAAGACCAAATACAGGCAACGATGTTTGAGCGCAAGAACAAAATTCACACGAACCATCATCTTCTGTTGAAAGCGAATTAAAGTTGCAGGCATTCTCTATGACGCAGCCCAATACTTCCAACGCATCACAAACACCATCGGCATCGGCATCATTCAAACATGAGCCATCACAAGCGTACCAATCTTCAGGGTAAGTGCAGGATCCGTCATCGTTGGTGGCCGATTCTAGATAATTGCAAGCCATTGCATCCATGCAACCATAAGTTGCGGTTGTTACAAGTATCGTTTGAACAACAACCGACGCATTGCCGCACTGATCGGTCGCCGTGTAGGTGCGCTCAACTGTTTGCAACCCTCCTACTGATCCGATCAACAAATCCATTGATGACCAATTGGCATTGCCGTCGCAAGCGTCCTGAACCACAGCAAAAGGTTCTGGAATTCCCTCCCCCTCTTGCTCGTTCACTTCAATCATATCTTCAGGCAACACGAGGTATTCTGGTGCTACTGTGTCTACGACTGAGATGAGCTGAACGGCATGGGTCACATTTCCAGCATCGTCCGTCGCCGTGAATGTCCGGGTGCACAAGTAATTGAATGGAGGACAATCCAAAACGAATTCAATCGGGCCGTCCACAAACATGACTTGTACATCGCCATCGCACTCATCAGCAGCGAGCGCCATCGCAATCGGCATCGGCTGATCGCACTGAATGGTGGAATCAGCAGGCACCCACGTAAAAAATGGAGGCGTTGCATCAGGAGCACATGGATCCGGAGTGAAATCGCATGAACCGTCGTCATCTGTTGCGGTAGCGTCAAAATTATTGGCCAATGCATCCGTGCAACCAACAATTTCGAACTCATTGCAAATTCCGTCTCCATCCGTGTCCTCGAGGCAAGAGCCTTCACAATTGTAGCCATTCTCGGGATAGGAGCAGTCGTTGAAAGTCGGCACGCCGCAAGCATCTTGCAATCCTACCAACTTGTTGAAGCCATTGTTCACCCCATCCCCATGGATGAAAAACTGCATGTACATCTGGCCGTCCAAATTCCCTGAAGTTGTGAATTGCCCTAAGAGCACACGCAAGTCGTCGCCGGCAACACCATTGGCAGCGCCATTGAGGACGTACCATAATCCACCCAAATCATCTGAAATGTCAATGGACCCTCCGCTTTCAAATGGAGCAATCCAAGGCTCATTTCCTTCCAAAACACTCACGCCCACCTCTCCAATGGAGCCATCTGCAGGCCCTTCCAATCCAATTGTAACCCACGAATCGTAGGCCAATGAAGGGACGAAGGCAAAAACCAACGGATTGCTGTTTTCAGCCAACAGGCCACCTGCTGGATTTTGGTAGAAATCCGACGTTGAATGCACAAATGTTGGGAATTCATTGTCACCCGCTACAGCGCTGACAAAATCGTCTTCATGTCCACACAAAGCGTAGACCCGATAGGTGGTCATGCCGCTGAGATCGACATCACCGACCAAGCCATCATGAACCATGACCGCCTCTATTTGGACGCAATACGCGTCATACTCCACATAATTGCAAGCTTCAGGATCATGGCACTCCGCCTCGTAAGCACATGAACCATTGTTATCCGTGGCTTGAGCAGAATAGTTGGTGGCCGAATTGTCCGTACAGCCCAGGATTTCAAGCTCATTGCACACACCATCACCGTCGTTGTCGCCAAGGCACTGGTCGTTGCAATCATAAAACATATCGGGGAAAACGCACGATGTATTGTCCTCCAATGTATTGGATGCATCGAAATTGCATGCCGTTTCGATGGCACAGCCAGCGCAACTCTCGAATTCACAGGAGTTGTCATTTTCGTTGGCCAACGGATTGTAGTTGCATGCACTGGGGATGTCACACCCTAGCAAAGTATACAAACAGGACGCATCGTCATCAGTCGCTTCCTCGTTGTAATTATCGGCAACGGGATCTGTGCATCCGGGCATTTCATTTTCATCACAAACACCATCGAGATCAGCGTCTAAAAGACAATTGCCATCACAATCCAATCCTGGTTCTGCGAAAATGCACACACCCACGTCCATGATGGTAGACTCGTCATCATAATTGCAAGCTATCGGATTCAAGCATCCAACGCATGACTCAAAGTCACAGCTCCCATTGCTGGTATTTGCTTCAGGGTTGAAATTGCAAGCCAGCGGATTTAAACAACCAGCAAATTGACAGGAGTCGTCATCAATTGTTGCCTCAGGATCAAAATTGTCTGCACTCGGATCGGTACAACCACTGCATGAAATGTATTCACATGAACCATCGTTTACTGTAGCGTCGGGATTGTAATTGCAAGCCGCACTCAAGGTGCAGCCCACCTCTTCACAGCTGAAATAATCGCAAGTGCCATCATTGTAAATGGCCTCTGGATCATAATTGCAAGCCGAAAGATCTGTGCAGCCCAAGCAAGATAAAAACTCGCAGGAACCGTCATCTGTCGTCGCTGCAGCTTCGAAGTTGCAAGCAAACAAATCGGTACAACCCGAGCAGGAATCAAACTCGCATGAGCCATCATCTTCAGTCGCAAGCGCATCATAATTGCATGCAAGTTCATCCATACATCCCGCAGTCATAGCGGACAAGTCAACATCCCAAACATCCGTGCCTGCAAAGCCCTGGTGCACTTGCTCAGAATCTGAGGAACCCACAGCAGGAATGACTTGCACATTGAGCAGCCCTGTTGGCACAGATGCCGTAGTGATTTGCATAATGAGAACGCGTAAATCGTCCCCAGCGTAACCATTGCTCATTCCACTCAATACAAACCACGCACCTCCCGATGCATCCGTCACCATGACACTCTCTCCACTATTCGCTCCGTTCGAGGCAAAGTTGGACAAGAAAGGCTGCGCTGGACTTTCCATGGCAGAAATATCGGATTCACCCGCTACAGCCGATTGATCCAATCCGATGGTAATCCAACTATCATAACCCACCTCTGGAAAATAATTGAGAACGATGGGATTGATCCCACCTCCAGTTGAACCATTGGCAAATGGAGAATTGAACATCGGGCTCTCGAGCTCGATCGTGAGCGGTGAATCTTCTCCACCATAAACAGCAGATACAAAATCATCTGGATGCGTGCATTGGACATAATAGCGATACGTCGTCTGCCCTGTCAGCTCAGGCAATCCGTTCTCTCCATCATGAACCATGTACTCCTCTATGAGCAATTGTGATGATTGCGCTTGGGATGAAAGACTCAAGAACATCAAAGCCACGAAAGCCCCTATTTGGGGTGTTCGAAAGGAAGAAATGACCGCGTAGATAAAATGCATGAACTATAGGTATTCATCATCCTGTACGCGATTTCAGACGTTTCGGTTTCAAGTAGGTACAAAAAAAAATGGGGCCGAAGCCCCATTTTATAAATCGTCTTATTGGATTTTTAAATCCAAGTATCGCAAATTACTGTTTGAGCAACTGCAATTGATGAACCAACTGGTCCGCCCGAACTTGCAATTGGTACACACCATTTGAAACGTCCATCAAATCCAGAGCAACTCGCTGATCACCAATTTGATTGCTAAAAGTCTGTGAGAACACCAAGCGACCTTGGCCATCATATACAGCGACTTCCAAATCTTGTCCGTTCGCACCAGCCCACTCCAATTGGAACAAGCCATTGCTCGGATTTGGGCTAACAGCCAAGCTGCTCAAGAAACCCAATTCCTCAATTCCTACAGGAACTCCGAACGTGGACTCTACAGAACATCCATTCATATCCGTGATTGTGACGGTATACTCACCGGCAACCAATCCAGTCAAATCTTCTTCCATGCTCGTGAAGGCATCTGGTCCCGTCCACGAAATCATATTGCCTCCGTTTCCACCAACGATATCAATCTCCAACGTGCCGTCGCCCGCACCCGTATCATTCGATATCGTGCCGGTCACTGTCAACTCCTCTGGTTCATTGATGGTAGCCTCCACTTGGGACTGACAGCCGTTCGAATCCTGCACGTAATACGTGTAGGTCCCTGGAGTTAAGTCGATGTAAATTGGGGACGACCCAAAGTCTGAACCATCCGCACTGTATTCATAAAGGTTTGTACCTCCAGCACCTGAGACTTCAACAGAACCATCGGTGTCACCGAAACACGTGACATCGTCACTTGTTGCAGAAGCAACCAATTCAGCCGCATCAGCAACTGTTGCCGTCACTTCGGCCTGACATCCCTCGACATCAGTAGCTACGATGCTGTAATCACCTGGTAGCAAATCCCCAAAGAGTGTTACATCTCCGGCTTCGCCATCATTGAAGGAGAACGTCAGACCTCCATTTCCTCCATCAGCATTGAATGAAATCAAACCGTTTTGATCACCGAAACAGAGGATATCTGTCGCGTTGGCATTGATGACAATTGGATCAGGAGCTCCGACTACATATTGAATGGCCGATTGGCCGATACATCCATTCACATCCATGGCATACACCGTAAAGGTTCCTCCACCTACACTAAGAACATTGCCTTCAACGAAATTGATGCCGTCAACACCAAATGTCATGGTTCCAGCTCCTCCCAATGTTAGGATATTCATAAGACCATCTTCAGAGTCAGAGCACGTGGCGCCCAAAATAGCGCTTTGACCTCCTGAAACTGTAACCGTGATTGGCTGTGGATTTGAAACACTAATACCGATGCTTTGCTCAGTGCAACCATTGCCATCTTGAACATACACCGTGTACAAACCTGCTGCCAAACCGTCAAAATACAAATCAGAGGCAGTCTCGGCAAAGTTTGGTGTGAGGCTGAATTGATAGTCACCTGCACCTCCACTCGCTGAACCAGAAATAACGGCATCACTGTCACCTGAACAACTGACTGACTCTGTCAATGTCGCATTCAAGCTGATTGGCTCCGGACCTTCAATTTCCACGTCGACAGACGCTGAACAACCGGCCCCATCAATCGCTGTGATCGTGTAAGTTCCACCGACGAGGTCTCCAAAAGTACCAACCGCCCAATTTGGAGTGGCTTCACCAATTCCAAAGGTCACCCCCAATTGTTCACCTGAAGCAGAAACCACAATGGTACCATCGCTCACTCCTGGGCAAGAATTGTTTGTAACGTTGGCTAACATCAATTCCAGTGCACAAGGATAAACGCAAGTTTCACCTGCTTCCGTAGCCTCCGGATTGTAATTGGTTGCCTCAGAATCCATGCATCCAAATACAGCGTCGCTGTTTGAGCTAAAAGGAATGCCTTCAAACTGCGTCGATGCACTTTGATCACCATTGATGAACACTTGAACATTGAACGACCCCGTAAAGCTTCCTGCCGTCGTCACTTGGACTAGGAGAACCTTCAGGTCATCTCCTGCCTGAGCCTGTGTATCACCGTAAAGTGTGAACCACGAACCTCCATTGCTAGAATTGACGATGAAATCACCCCCTGCTTCAAAAGCAGTTGTTGCCTCATCGATTCCAATAGCGTTCGGCTGCCCAGTAACTTCAGCAGTGTTGGACGCTCCAATTGTAATCCATGAATCGTATTCAGCCTCTGCAGCAAAAGCAAAGAAAGCAGTATTGATGTTCCATCCTGTGGCAGACCCAAAATCTGATTGGAAAAAACCATCAGAGGATGTCAAAGACAACGGAGCCGAAACATCTCCGTACACTGCGGAAACCTCATCCAATTCATTGGTGAACACTCCATAAATCCGATACGTCGTCATTCCTTCCAAAGCAGGTATGCCCGTAGTGGAGTGATCCGCGTATACTTCGGATACGATGTCGGTTAGTTGACCGTAGCTATTTACCGCCAAAAAGCACGCTAGCGCACTTAGTAAAGTTTGTTTCATTCGAATGATAATTAGTCGTGTATCTCAGTTTGGTCAAATATAGACTTCTAGCACATTTGTGGTTAACCTCAACATCTATTTTTCCCAAAGGATATACACCAAACAATGTGAACAAAAACGGAAGAGACTTTCGCCTCCTCCGTTCTTAAAAAGTCACTAACGCAATCAGTGTTTTACGATCAACTGAGCGGGAATGTTGACGTCGCCCACCAACGACAATGTATAAGTGCCCGCTTCCAAATCAGAAGTCGACCATTGTATCCGATTCGTCCCTTGTGACAAGAAATCGGAACGAACCAGTCGCCCAGTCATGTCGCGCAATTCCAAAGAACCACCCAAGGTGAACTTCACGAATTGAACATTCAATTCGTGAACAAAGGGATTGGGATAGATAGCCATCGCATTCAAAATCAATTCATCAACGCTTACAACACACGTCGTGCACTTATTGTAGCAGGTAGCCTCGAGTATCTCAGCGGTTCCACTTCTCTCGTGAATTCGATTGTATGCGCCAAATCCATTGGCTAAGCCACAGCCATCCAATTCAAAGTTGCCCAATTCGTTGCCTTCAGCATCAACATGGACTCCTGACTCTTCCAAATAATCAATTCCATTGTCACCCGTGGATGGGTCGCCATTGACAAATTTGTAGAGGACTGTGACTCCACCGCTGACATTGGCAGTGACTTCATAGACCCCATCAGCATCGTCATCGGTCATCTGCATGCCCCCCGCTTGCCAGTTCGGTGTGGTGAAATTCCCAATCACCCAAACTCCGTTGGCATTCACATCCTCTTCTGACATGTCCACACGAAACGTAATATCCGCAGGATCTGGATTCTCAACACATCCCAATTCACATGCATTGTAACAAACCTCATAGAGAACAGGATCGCTTCCTACTGACAACGCGCGATTGTCAGTTCCCTCAGCAGCGCAATCACCTACGACCAATTCATTGTCCACATTGCCGTCGCCATTGCCGCTCCAATCATTGCCATTGATAAACTTGAACTCATACTCTCCTGGAGCCATGCCCAAGGTCACTTCCCAGATGCCGTCGCCATCGTCATCACTAAGAGGCGTCGCATTGGCTGACCATCCTTGGAACGATCCTGCTACGTGCACACCATTGACCGACACTGTTTCTTGAGAGGTCATATCCACTCGCAATGTCACTTCAGTTGGTGAAACACACGTTCCACAAGCATTATAGCATGGAGCACCACCCGTTGCCAAATCACCATAGAGCACATCATTGGTACTGGTCAATGCCATTGTGCGGTTGCCAAAGCCATCACCGCAAGTCTCATCTTCCACATTTTCAGTCGGGTTAGTCCATGCATTGCCATTGATAAACTTGAAAAGAATCGTGCTTCCCAATCCCGTCGTATCAAATGAAACCACAGTCTCCCAAATGCCATCTTCATCCAGGTCCTGCAATGGATTCACCGCAGGATCCCAACCTTGGAAGTCTCCAGCCACATGCACTCCATTGGGGGATATTGCCGCCTCGAGGCTCATGTCAACACGCAAACGAACACTGTTCAACCCGCAAGCTGCGCAGCTCGCGAAACATACGTGCATGGAAGCCTCTGTTTGCATCTCATCCACATACAGGAAACGATTGTCGTTTCCTGCCACCTCCACTTGACACGTTGGAGGGACATCCTCTGCGTAGTCCCATCCCGGTCCGTTCAGAAATTTAAATTCGAGCATTCCTGGTTCCACATCCAGGGTAACTTCATAAACATTGTCGAGATCATCATCTGACAGCATCGTGGCCGTGGGGTCCCACGCTTGAAAGCTCCCGGCGAGATAAACTCCATCTGGGGAAACCGTCTCATTGGACATGTCAACCTGAAAAGTCACAGGGATCAGGACTTGAGCACTCAACCATGCAGTCATGGCGAGAAATACTCCGAGGGTAAGGTGTTGCTTCATGCTATTAATTTTAGTGAATCGATTGCAAAGTAAACGTACCAAGACATTTCGCAAAATTCGCCAGCAACCACTTATGCACCGATTCACAAAAAAGCGGACATGATACTCTGAATGATTCCAAAGAAAGCCATTAAGCAGGCTTTTGCATCTCTGAATCTTTCAAGATTTCAATCCAAGATTCAGGCCAGGTGGTAGAGCAATGATTCACATGATCATAGGAAACCATCACCGTCTTGGCTTTGGAGGCAAGCTTCCACTCCCCTCGGCGTTGCACATACACCTCATATGCCGCGACCATGCTTTTTGAGCCGATGGAGTCAATCCAAGTCACAATTTCGACCTCATCATTCATCGCGATGGGCCGTAAATAATCAATTTCATGGCGTGCAACCACCATCCCGGCGTCGTTCCAATTCCATTCTTTGCCTACAAACCCTTCGAACAAATGAATGCGGCATTGCTCGAAATAGGTTGGGTAAACGGCGTTGTTAACAATGCCAACGGCATCGATGTCCGCAAATCGAATCTCGGGTCGATAGCGTTGGAAGGATTGAAATACACTCAAATTCATGCGGCAAAAGTACCTCCCACGTACCTTCGCTTCATGAATATGAAGAAATTTCTGGCCTATGCCCTGCTTTTACTCCTTCTGATCGGATCGCTTCAAAAATTCATTGCCGACCCGGGTGGCGTTAACTGGTTTGCGAACACGCTCTGTGTCGTTGTTTCTGGAGTGAGCGTAGCCATATCTGGACGCCCCGGAATGGACCCCGCTTTTTTCAACATCCTCGTTTTGGCGTTGTGCATTGTTTCATTGGCCATTGCATGGGGCCAATGGTTTGTGCTCGGCACCGGGGTTGCAGAAGCCACTTTTGTCCCCATCATAACAGGTTTGATTTGGCGATTTCGACCAAAAAACTCAAAAAACCCGACAAGTGCGGCATGAGAAACAGCTATTCAACAGCTTATTTCATTGAATTTTCATGCCGTTTTCAACAAAAGACTTGGGTTTATTAACGAATTGCACCGAATCATTCGGCAACCCTTGCTACCGTTGAGTTCGCACCTATATATTTGGCGGAGTTGAAAAATAATTTCTAATCAATATTACCATGAACAAAGCAGAATTGGTAGATGCAATGGCGGAAGGTGCCGGTATCTCAAAGGCAGACTCAAAGCGTGCATTGGATGCATTCGTTGAAGCAACAGCAGGTGCATTGAGCAAAGGTGACCGTGTTTCTCTCGTAGGATTCGGATCATTCTCTGTCACTCACCGCGCTGAGCGTAAAGGACGTAACCCTCAAACGGGTAAGGAAATCACAATCGCAGCGAAGAATGTGATCAAGTTCAAGGCAGGTGCTGACTTGAATTCAAAAATGTGATTGCTCTTTTGCAATAATTTTAAAAGCCCCTCGTGTATGCGAGGGGCTTTTTTTTTGAGTCGAATTTGAATACACCTGATGAAAAGCGAATCCGATTTGCGCTTTGAAGCCCTGCTCCCTTTTCTAAGTCAGGAGCGCGTGCAACGTTTTGATGATGCCTTGTACGAGAGAACGCGCCACATACAAGTCGTTCTCGAAAATATTTACCAGTCGCGAAATGCAAGCGCGGTCATGCGAAGTTGCGATGGCATGGGCATTCAGGACGTCCATCTAATTGAAGACGTCAACCCCTGGGTCTACAATCGAGGAGTCTCCAAGGGCACCCCCAGTTGGCTGACTTTGCACCGGTATAAGCAGCAACCTGACCCCACAGGAGCCTGTATCGATCATCTCAGGAGGAATGGATTTCGCATCGCAGTCACATCTCCTCATGTGGATGGGTTCAATGTCGATGATGTCCCCATCGATCAGCCTTTGGCATTGGTCATGGGCACAGAATGGAAAGGCGTTTCTGACCGGATGCTATCCGAGGCTGACTACCATGTCGCCATCCCCATGTACGGTTTTGCCGAATCACTGAACATCAGTGTGGCAGCAGCCATTGCTCTTTACGAATTGAGTAAACGTTGCCGCCTCCAGCCAAGATCAACTTGGTCACTCTCTGAAGAGGAAAAAGAAACTCTCCGCAGTGAATGGGCTATGAAAACGGTTCGGAAATCCGATTTAATTTTGAAGCGTCTCGGTATTTCAGCTCAAACAGGACGGCCTCTTTTCGATTGAAATCAAAGTTGATTATCGACGTTCTATAGCGACTTTTGCGCGCTGATGAAAACGGACCGTCCCCTTCAAAACGACTATGCGAGCTTGCTGCGCATGGCCATCCCCATTTCTCTGGGGTCTTTGGTCCAGTTCTTCGTGGTCCTAACCGACAACTTCTTTCTGGCTCGACTCAATGAAGACGCCATCAATGGGGCAGGAAATGCAGGGCTGGTTTACCTCACGCTCCAGATGCTCGCAGTGGGAAGTAGCGCCGCCCTTCAAATTACCATTGCCAAACGTTTGGGCGAAGGTCGCCGTGATCTTGCCTTGAGCACTTTTCGTTCGGGCCTCGCATTTCATGGAGCACTCGGAATCACACTGATGGCACTTGCTACCATTCTGAATCAAGGTTTACTAGGAAGCACCATAGCCAGTGATTCAGTGCGCAATGTCTTTGAGCCTTTTCTATCTGTTCGAACCTGGGGGTTCATCCCATTCTCTCTGATGCTTGCATTCAATGCACTCTATACGGGGACCGCGCGCACCTTGCCCATTTTAATCATCTCGGGTACGACCGCATTCGTCAACATCATCCTAGATGCCGGTTGGGTAGAAGGGTGGTGGGGAATGACGGCTATGGGTGCTCAAGGCGCTGCATGGGCCTCCTTTGTCGCAGAATTGTCCGGGTGCGTTTTGGCAATTTGCATGACCGCATGGGTCATTAAAGACGCGTACCGCCCTTGGAACTGGCTGCAGCGAAGCTATCTTATTGCACTGTGGAAACTCGCTTACCCCATGATGGCGCAATTCATTGTGACTGTGGGTACATGGACCGCTTTTTTCTTTTTAGTGGAAAAGGTGGGGGGCATGGAATTGAAAGTATCACACGTAGCACGCAACTTGTTCATGCTTGGTTTTGCCGTGGCCCAAGGCATGCAGCAAACCACGAGAACGTATGTAAGTGGCATGATTGGAGAAGGACGCTCTGCTGAATTGAAAGTCACATTGCGTCGTATTGTTCTTCTGAATTTCGGAGGAATACTGCTGCTTTGCCACGGCTTTATTCTGTATCCAGAGACGCTCGCTCGCTTATTTTTTGACGAGGGCGAGGGCTTCCATGCCATGACACGAACATTTAAAGTTGTCTTTGTCGCAGTGCTTTTGGAATCTTTTTCAGGAGTTTTTCTTTCGACCATTCAAGGCCTGGGTGCCACCGTTCATGCATTCCGGGTGGAGTTGGTAACCGTTACGCTCTATCTGATTGTCGCGGCCTGCATGACCCTCTGGTGGCCACAGCCCATATGGGTCATTTGGCGTGTTGAGTGGGTTTACTTTTCTTGCATTGGTTTGGGAAGCTGGTGGTTCCTGCGACAAGCTTCGTGGTTGAAAACAAAGAATGGTTGAAATTTGCTCCCATGGCTACATTTCCAACCACCTCTCTTGACCGTCCATTGCGAATCGCATTCCTCGGGACCCCAGAATTTGCAGCCGTTTGTTTGGAGGGTTTGTTGGCCAGCTCTCACGATCTCATTGGAGTGGTAACGGCACCCGATCGTCCCGCAGGCCGTGGCCAGCGAATGCAGGCATCCGAAGTTAAAATCGCGGCCGAGAAGCACGGACTTCCTGTTTTACAACCGACCAACCTCAAAGCCCCCGAATTCCTCGAAGCTTTCAAATTTTGGGAGGTGGATGTGGCGGTTGTGGTTGCGTTCCGGATGCTTCCTGAGGTGGTTTGGAATGCCCCTCCTTTTGGAACGATCAATTTGCACGCATCACTTCTTCCCAACCTCCGCGGCGCGGCGCCCATTCATCGGGCCATCATGGCCGGACTGAAAGAAACGGGTGTCACGACCTTCTCCTTACAACACAACATCGACACGGGAGATATCTTGTTGCAATGCTCCACACCCATCGAACCATTTGAAGATACGGGCAACCTTCACGATCGATTGGCACAACTAGGGCAAGCATTGATCGTTCAAACATTGAATGATTTGATTGCTGGCGAACTCCAAGGCATTCCACAACATGTGTACCCCGATGTCGGATCAGTTTTGGACGCACCCAAATTATTCAAACCCGACTGTCGCATCGACTGGAATCGATCATGCCAAGCAAACCTTGATCACATCAGAGGCCTCCACCCCTTCCCAAAGGCCTGGACTCCCAGCCCACTTGGAGACTTGAAAATACTTCAAGCCAAACAGCACAATCGATTGTTTTCAAAAGACTTAGCAGGAACAGCGGTCGTTCATGAGAACAACCTAATTCTTGCTTGTTCCGACGGTTGGATTCAAATTGAGAAACTCGTACCTCCTGGCAAAAAACCCATGACGGGTGCTGCATGGATCAACGGACTTGGAAGTCAAACGCTGGGCGTTTGGAACATTTCTTAAGTGGCCATGTGGACTCGTTCAACGTCACACTCCAAACGCCTCCAGCAAAACATCCAGCAAATCATTCGCTGACTGCGTGATGGGGGTTCCTGGGCCAAAAACACCAACCACCCCTTGCTGAAAAAGCAGCGCATGATCTTGTGCCGGAATCACCCCTCCGACAACGACCAGTATATCTGAACGGCCTTTCGTTTTCAAAGCTTCAATCAATTCAGGAACCAACGTCTTGTGCCCACCAGCCAACGTGCTGATTCCAACAACGTGAACATCGTGGTCAACTGCTTGCTGAGCCACTTCCTCGGGCGTTTGAAACAACGGCCCCAAGTCGACGTCAAACCCCAAATCAGCAAAGGACGATGCCACCACTTTTGCCCCACGATCATGGCCATCTTGCCCCATTTTCGCGACCAATATCCGTGGTTGTCGCCCCACTTTCGTTGCAAATCGCGTCGTGCGATCGACGACTGCCTTGAAATCTGATTGACCTTCCATAGCGCGTGAGAAGATACCGCTCACTTTTCTAGATTGCGGTTGGTACCGTCCAAAAACATCCTCCAAAGCTGCGCTCATTTCACCCAACGTCGCTCGCACGCGTGCAGCATGGACAGCAGACTCTAGCAAATTCCCATTGCCTTTGGCGCATTCTCGCATTTCAATGAGCGCCAGGCGAACCGCTTCTGAATCTCGACTTGACTTTAAATTTTCGAGCCTGTTGACTTGTTCATTGCGAACCACCTCCTGATCGATGCTCAACACCTCCAAATCTGTATCGTCATTGACAGAAAACAGATTCACTCCAACGATGCGGTCAATTCCACGGTCAATGCGGGCTTGCTTAGATGCTGCAGCTTCTTCGATTCGCAGTTTTGGCAACCCTTGCTCAATGGCTACTGCCATGCCGCCTGCCTTATCAATCTCCCCCATCAACTGACGCGCTTCCTGGATCATTTGATCTGTGAGCTGTTCCATCCATCGCGATCCTGCCCATGGATCAACAGCTTGAGTTAGGCCTGCTTGATTTTGCAAAAAAAGCTGTGTATTTCGAGCTATCCTAGCTGAAGCTTCCGTCGGAAGCGCGATGGCTTCATCCATGGAGTTGGTATGGAGCGATTGTGTTCCACCGAATATGGCTGCGAGGGCTTCCAATTCAGTTCTTGCCACGTTGTTCCATGGATCTTGGGCTGTTAGGGACCAACCGCTCGTTTGGGTGTGTGTTCGAAGCGCCAACGATTTCGGGTTTTTCGCACCCAATCGATTCATGGATTCAGCCCAAAGCAATCGTGCTGCACGCATTTTCGCGATTTCTTTGTAGTGCTCCATTCCGCTCGCCCAAAAGAAGCTCAACCGGGGAGCGAAATCATCAATGTTTAAACCTGCAGCCACACCCGCTTTTACATATTCAACTCCATCGGCCAAGGTGTAAGCGAGTTCAATTTCTGGAGTTGCTCCCGCTTCCTGCATGTGATAGCCCGAGATCGAGATCGAATTGAATTTCGGCATGAACTCTGACGTATACCGAAAAATATCGGATACGATGCGCATGGAAGGTTGTGGAGGGTAGATGTAGGTATTCCGAACCATGAACTCTTTCAAAATGTCATTTTGAATGGTTCCTTGCAATTGAGCTCTGAGAATACCCTGCTCTTCTCCTGCGACGATGTAGAATGCTAAAATTGGCAGGACCGCGCCGTTCATGGTCATGCTCACAGACATTTGATGCAACGGAATCCCATCAAACAAACGCTTCATGTCCTCCACAGTATCAATGGCCACGCCAGCCATACCGACATCTCCTGTGACACGTGGATGATCGCTATCGTAGCCCCGGTGCGTTGCCAAATCAAAGGCCACACTCAACCCCTTTTGCCCTGCAGCCAAGTTGGCACGATAAAATGCATTGGATGCCTCAGCGGTGGAAAACCCGGCATACTGACGAATGGTCCAAGGCCGCGCGGCATACATGGTGGAATAGGGACCACCGAGATAAGGTGGTTGTCCGGGTCCAAATCGTTCTTGAGGAAATGAGCCCATTGTAGATTCCGATGTGATTGGGTGTGCCATCAGTGTTCTGTTTTGATTCGTGCATCTTGAACATAACCAGAACGGTATTCCTCCCAAGCCCTTTCGAGCAAAGTGTGCGTCCATGATTCTACAACTGCGCTTCCCCCCATGGGGTCTGTAACACGATGCAATCCCGATTCTTCGCGAAATATATGGTGCACATTTCGGGCCCAACGCAACCCATCAGGAGAAGACAATCCGACCTCCCCAGCTGCATCATGCGGTACCGCTTCAATGCCATCGGCACCTCCCATCACCGCTGCGTATACTCCAGCTGTTTGCGGAATCAGGTGGTCTTCTTTTTTCGCAGTATCCATCGCGTATGGCGCGTTGACAGCGTTGATCCAAACGCTGACAGTCGGCAACTGGTGGAATTCAAGCCATTGCTCCCAAAACAAGCGCAATGCACGCAAACTGGCTATTTCGAGCAGAATGTTTTCACCAACCGACCACTCCAAGGCGACCTGAAGTACTGCTTGAGATTTCCGTTCTACTGAATGAAATGATTTCATGAATTGGTCCAAAGTCCACCCAATGCGTGCCATCACATGATAGCACGTATCACCTTGATTGAGCCATTGAACTGACGGACAAGTCCATGAGCGCAGTAGGGGAAAAACAGCTTGAATCAGGTTCAGATGATCCAATTGGACCTTGGCGTCGTCCGATCCCCCCGAACTGGCATTCAACCACGACCCTCTCAATTCAGCGTTTGCTCCCAACGATTTTAAAACTTGAATCTGAGACTCTGAGGATGGCCCCACGACGTGCAAAGAAACCATGTTCAAATGCACACCGGCTAAAAGTTCACCGAACGAATCTGCACTCGCAACACGAATGCCCTCAACCCCGTGTTGCAAAGCCTGAAGCAGGGCCGCATTCGAATCATGGCGCTGTTGAATTTCCCAAGCGTTTGCCAAAGAATCAACCTGCAATGCCTTGGCGGGAAATGGGGGCCAAAGGCCTCTTCTCTCTCCTCGAATAGGGAGTTTTACATCTCCTATTTTCAAAGCGTACAAGTCCACGTCTTTGGCTTGCTCTCTCCAGAGGGCTTCATCAAATGAGGCGAACTTGCTCCATGGGTCTTCCTGCATCGACCAAAGATAGCAAACACACCTCCGGTCAGAAGGGGCGCCATGAGAATCATCTTTCGGTATATTCGTTTTATGAAGGCACTCATCGATTGGGAAACATTTGAATCTGTCCAGTTAGAAGTTGGCACTGTCATATCTGCAGAGCCCTTCCCTGAAGCCAGAAAACCCGCTCTCATTGTTCATGTGGATTTTGGAATTCCTCGCGGAATCCTCAAAACTTCAGCTCAAATCACGCAACGTTATCAATCACATGCACTGATTGGCAAGCAAGTTGTTGGCGTTGTCAACTTTCCCCGAAAACAAATTGGTCCATTTCAGTCTGAATTTTTACTCTTAGGTGCACTGGATGCAAACAACGGAACAGCATTGATCACTGTAGATGAAGCGGTTGAACCTGGAACAAGGATTGCATAGTTTGACTTGAATTGAAGAGGGTTTGGTGATTAGCTTCGCTGCATGATTGCGAGCCAGAAAGCCATTTTCCTTGATCGCGATGGCGTCATCAACCACGACCCCGGAGATTACACCCGTAGCCTGCGAGAATTCACTGTGTTACCTACTGTTTATGCAACACTAAAAAAGCTTCATGACGCCGGATATTTGCTCGTTCTCATCACAAATCAGGGAGGAATCGCCAAGTCGCTCTACACCCATGCTGATGTCAATGAAATCCACACCCATCTTAAGAATCAATGCGAAGAAAACGGGTTTGCATTGACCGATGTATACTATAGCCCACATCACCCTCATTTCGGTGAGAGTCTTAGTCGCAAACCTGGCAGTCTCATGCTCGAACGTGCGTGCGCCAAGCATGGCATAGACCCATCGAAATCCTGGATGATTGGAGATAAGACACGTGATCTTGAGGCCGGTGAAGGTGCCGGTATAAAAGGCCTCTTGCTTCCTGTCAATGCTGACATTGCTGACCTGCTTGATACATTGCTAGCATCCCCACAGGAAGACCATGAAGGCGATAAGTGAAACGATACAGTGGAATCCAGAGCCTCGCGTTGTGTATCTCGTCGATGGCCAATTGGTGGATGAGTCCAGACTTCCGGGCTCCATCCGGAATCGCGGTTTTCGTTACGCTGATGGATTTTTCGAAACGATTCGTGTTGCCCATGGAAAAGCTCAACACCTTTCTCTGCACTTCAACCGAATCATCAACAGTCTGAAAGCTCACCGCATCCAAGCTCCAGGAGACTTCAATCTCTCCGTTTTCTCGGCAGCCGTTGAACGGTTGATTCAAGCCAACTCATTGCTTGAAGGCGGGCGCATTCGAGCCTCATTTATTCGGGACGGTGAAGGACGATACACCCCCACTTCAAATGCGTTGCTTTGGATTGCTGAATGTGAACCGATCGATCACAATGCATTCCAGATCAATGAGAAGGGCATCTCCGTTGATTTGTTTCTGGCTATGAAAAAATCGATCAGTCCACTCGCCAACTTTAAAAACATTGCTGCCAACCTCTACGTGCAAGCGTCTATCTGGGCCGCCGAGCATGAATTGGATGACGCCCTCATTTCCAATGATCAAAATTCAATCATTGAGTCCTCTCGTTCCAATATTTTTCTTGTGAGCAATGGCGTGCTTTACACATCTGGATTGGATGACGGACCGGTTGGAGGCGTAATGCGAGCGGCCATTATCAATGTTGCCATCGAGAATGGCTACAAAGTCTATGAATGCACTTTGACACCTCAGGAATTGCTGCGCGCAGACGAACTCTTTTTGACCAATGCGGTTGCAGGCATCCAATGGGTCTCAAGTTACCGTACCAAACGCTATTACAACAAGACCGCTCGTGAATTGATCCGATTGATCAACGCAAACTTGCGTCACTAACACGCGGATCGATCCATCCGTAGAGGAGATCGACCACCAAGTTGACCAGAACAAAAATCGTTGCGATGACCGCTACGCAACCCATTACCATCGGCAAATCGCTTTGTTCCAGAGCCCGGAACATGAGCAGCCCCATGCCTTGCCAACCGAAAACGTATTCGACAAAAACGGCACCTGCCAGCATGCTTGCGAACCAACCTGAAGCGGCTGTCAAAACGGGATTCAAAGCATTGCGCAACACGTGGTGCGTCATGATGCGTGTCATGCTCAAGCCCTTGGATTTTGCTGTACGTACATAAGATGACAGCAAAATTTCAGTGACGCTGTTTCGCGTCAACTGAAAAACGACCGACAATGGCCGAATGCCCAAGGTTATTGCGGGTAGAATCGCATGTCGAAAAGCCAATTGAGGGCCGTCAAACGGATGAACCTCCCAAAGCCCACCGGTCATGGGCAAGCCCGTCCAAGCATGCCAAACCGAACCGAACAACCACGAAACCACGATGGCCATCACGAACGACGGAGCGCTCATACCCAATGAAGCAATGGTTAAAAAAAGGCGGTCAGCCCATGATCCCGCCATGGATCCGCAGATCAAACCTCCAAACAAACCAATGATCATGGCCATGGCCATGGCCAAAACCGCAAGCAAAATAGTGGCTGGAAGTGATTGAAAAATAGCTCCTGTGACCGGACGATCCGATACAAAAGAACGTCCTAAATCGGGCGCTCCCCAGATCCACCCGGATTCGTCTTGACGCAATGGACTCAAGCCAACAAAAAAGTTGACATACCGTCTAGAGAGAGATTGATTCAACCCATATTTCTCTCGAATGGCCTCAACGACCTCCTCCTGCTCATTCTGACCTGCAAGCTGTCTTGCGGGATCTGGAATCAGCGCAAATAAAATAAAAACCAAGGTCAATGCGCCCCACAATACGCTGACGCCCTGACCCAGTTTTAGAGCTATTCGAGTCAATGCTTTACTTTTCTCCGACTAAATCGCCCCATGCTGGAACATCCCTCCAAGACCATTTCTCTTGCACGACACCATTTCGAAGCCAGACCAACCCCGGATTCGCGCGAACAACGATCTTCAATTCAGTCTGATCGCATGTATAGAAGGGATACGGCGCTTTCACTTCAGCTCGATACGCTTCGTTTTGATCAGCTGGCGCATTGGTCAATCCAATCATTCGCCATCCATTTTGCAGCGCTTTCGCAGCTAAAGCATTCAAAGCCTCTTGACCCAAACCAGCTCCCGTATCCAGGTCTTTGCTCACATGAATCAACAGATCGCCCTCCCATTGCAGGAATTCGTCCGTCAGGTCCTCCCCTTCGCCGTCTACAATTTGAAAATCCATGATGCGCGGTTCGTAGCCTTCCGATATTTTGACTTCAGCACCATCAAAAGAAACCTCTTCATACCGCTGTATAAACCACGGCTCCCCGTAAATCTTAATCCACTCAGTGCTTAGAATGACCGTGTCCTCTTGGGTTTTGATGTTTTTGAAGGTGTACTCCGTGGCATACTTTGGCGCCTCCTTTCCCAACTCATCCGCTGACTTTCTGTTTTCAAAGATGTTCTCACCTTCCGCATATGGTCGATAATCTTTAACCGGCAAATGGGTCAAAGTATGGTACTGAAATACGCCACAAACGAGGAGTACTCCTGCCGCCATGATCCACTCTCGGCCATTATTTGAAAATCGAGATTTGAGTCCCTCCGCAAACGCATAGGCTATCGCAGCAAAAAGCACAGGAAAGCTCCAGTCCAACATGCCCGCTCCAAAAGCATAGATGACCACCAAACTGCCTGTAATCAAAACGAGTCCTTCTCGCTTTGTGTTCAATTGTGTCCACCCCTTGAAAGCACCCCACACAATCGGTATGGTCAAAATCGAAAGAACCACGTCCTTGATAAAACTCTCATAAGGTGTCAATGGAATCGCATTGCCAAAACATCCGCAAGCCAAAACACATTGGTTGGCGATTTCAACGGATGCACCCGTCGCATCCACAATCATCTTGGTCGCAAACGGATCGCAGTTTGCCGTATACCAGGTTAACCAAGTGAAAAATGCCATTAAAATCCCCGTGAGTGTCGCTGTTAGCTTCGGCAAAGCTCCGATGACCATCGCAACGCCCAACAAGATTTCCCCCATGCAAATCAAAACGGAAAGAGACAGCGCATACTCTTCCAATCCCGGTAGATTCAGCGCGCCCGGCTCAAAGTACTCTTCTAATTTGTACATGAAGCCCATGGCATCATTGGACTTGATCAATCCAGAAACGATGAAAAGCGAACCGACCAAAAGCCGGCACAATTGGACTAAGCCTCGAAAAAATTGCATACCAAAAGATTTGAGTAGCAAGTTAACTACGCAAACGGATTCAAGGAGGCCTTTACGCGGCTTCTTCTAACAAGATGAGTGCAAAAATTGCATAATTTGCCATGTCCTGGTAGTTCGCGTCGATTCCCTCTGAGACCTGGGTTACCCCGGCATGGTCCTCTATTTGCTTCACCCGAAGAAGCTTCATCAAAATCAAATCGGTTAGGGAACTTACCCGCATGTCACGCCAAGCTTCACCATAATCGTGATTCTTGCGAATCATAAGTGCACGCGTTTCATCAAAAGCATTCTGATACAGCGACATCGCCTCCTTGGAATCAAGCTCCAAAGGCTCATCCGCTCCCATGCCACATTGAATCAGCGCCATCAAGCTGTAATTGACGATCGCAATGAATTCTGAATCGATGCTCTCATCAACCATCGACTTCCCTGTCTCCTGCAGCGTGCGAATGCGATTGGCTTTGATAAAGAGCTGGTCCGTTAAAGAGGAAGGACGCAAAATTCGCCAAGCGGTGCCATAATCAGACGTTTTCGCCTCGAACAGACGAGCGCATTGCGCGAATGCCCGGTCGTATTGTGTTAGGGTTTGTTCTAGCGTAGTCACGGAATCAGTGGCTGTTGGAATAACTTGCGGGAAGATACAACGAACCGATGGATGGCATACAGGACCGAGACATGAAGAACCCCGATTTCATTTCCTATGAGCTGGCCGCTGCTAACAGAAAACTTATCATCGATTCACCCAAAATCATGGCCATTTTGAATTGTACGCCCGATTCGTTTTATGATGGCGGACGTTTCAATGCGATTGATTCCGCCATAGAACGGGGCCTGAAACTACTCGCTGATGGAGCCGATATTCTCGATATCGGAGGACAATCGACGCGGCCTGGTGCAGCCAAAATCGACGCAGAAGAGGAATGGAAACGCATTGGAGCCGTCATTCAAGGAATCATCAATCGCAGACCGGATGCTTGGATCTCCGTGGATACTTTTCACGCTGAAATCGCACGACGCGCATTGGATTTTGGTGCTGCCATGATCAATGATGTCAGCTCAGGCACATTGGATCCTGCCATGTTCAGAGTCGTTGCCCAGTACAATACACCGCTCGTGCTGATGCACATGCAGGGCACTCCAAAAACCATGCAAGACGCACCCCATTATGAAGATCCGGTTGAAGATGTCTACCGCTGGCTTGAAAACCGCGTCAATGCCGCGCATGAGGCGGGAATCCAAGATGTCATCGTCGATGTCGGGTTCGGGTTCGGCAAATCGTTGGAGGACAACTACGCTTTGCTCGCCGGTCTCGATCGGTTTCTAGAGCTAGAAGTGCCCATCCTGGTGGGATTGAGTCGAAAGTCCATGATTTGGAAGGCCTTAGACGGCACTCCAGAAACAGCATTGAACGGCACGACCGCCACGCATGCCTGGGCCTTAGAGCGCGGGGCACACATCCTGCGTGTTCACGATGTGATTGCGGCAAAAGAAACGGTCGCCCTGCACGCTATGCTGCGTCCAAGACGACCGTAATCAA